>Ga0255182_1001540_pt1 | contig 11732 bp, 9 predicted proteins | sample Atl_UVDOM_RepA_8_FD_188420 | JGI IMG/M metagenome (GOLD analysis project Ga0255182, IMG submission 188420) | Freshwater microbial communities from Altamaha River, Georgia, United States - Atl_UVDOM_RepA_8d | ecosystem: Environmental > Aquatic > Freshwater > River | place: USA: Georgia | collected... | reverse complement strand
CGGCATGCTGACCATGACGAAGTGCTCCAAGTGCGGCGGCCACTTCGTCACCCACCCCCACGAGATCGCCCGCCACTACGTGTGCGGCCTGTGCAACCCCCCGGCCCGCGCCGGCAAGGGCAAGGCCAGCGGCGGCATCCACATGCACTGAATCTGCAGTTGAAGCTTGTCTCCTCCTAGCGGCACCGCGAACCGGTGCCTTCAAACGGGCCCTTCGGGGCCCGCTTTTTTGGGTTCAGCCACCGTGACTTCCGGCCGATAACTGGCAAGCCGCCGGGCTCGAGTGCCCGTCGGCCCCCTCAACCCCAGAGAGAAAGACACCCATGAACACCTTCACCCGCCGTCTGTTCCTGACCGCCGCCGTGGCTGCCACGACCTTGACCGCCCTGCCGGCCGCGCACGCGTCCAGCGTGGCCACCCGCGACGAAGCCGTGGCCATGGTCAAGAAGGCCATTGCCTTCGCCAAGGCCAACGGCAAGGACAAGATGCTGGCCGAGGTCAATGCCAAGGCCGCCCAGTTCGTCGACCGCGACCTCTATATCTACGTGGCCGACGAAAAAGGCCTGGTGCTGGCCCACGCCGTGAACCCCAAGCTCGTCGGGCGTGACCTGACCCAGCTCAAGGACGCCGACGGCAAGCCCTTCGTGACCGAAATCCTCAAGATCGCCGCCTCGGACAAGCCGGGCTGGGTCGAGTACCGCTGGCCCAACCCGGTGACCAAGCAGATCGACGACAAGGTGACCTACGTCGAGAAGGTCGACGGCGTCGTGTACTGCGCCGGCGTCTACAAGTAAGCGCTCACTTGCTCCAAGACATCGACCGCACGCCAATCCACAGGGAATGCCCACCATGAGCCCATTGTCGAAACTGAAAGTGGCCCACCGCCTCGGTCTGGGCTTTGGTCTCGTGTCACTGGTGCTGCTGCTCATCTGCGGCCTGGGGGTGTACAACGGCATGCGCGCGCGGTCGGTGATCGACGCCGAACTGCTGTCGGCCCAGAAGCTGCAGCGCGACGCGATGGACATGTACAGCGCCGTGCTGCAGCAGGACATCTCGGTGCGCAACATCGGTCTGCTGACCGACCCCAACGAGATGCAGGGCCAGGCCAACCGGGCCCGTGAAGCCAACAAGGCCGTGGCTGCGACCATCGAGAAGCTGGCCCAGGCGGGTCTGAACGAGGCCGACCGCCAGACCCTCGCCAGCATCCGCGAGCTCAACCAGAAGAGCGCGACCGTGACCGAAGAGGCCATCGGCCTGGCCGTGGCCTTCCAGCCCGAAGACGCCGTGAAGGTGATCAACGGCCAGTTGGACAGCCTGTCTCAGAAGCGCCGCGAACAGGTCACGCAGTTTGCCGAGCGACAGCGCGAACGCACCGAAGCCGCCGGGGTGAGCCTGATGGCGGGCGCCAGCCGCGCCGGCACGATTTCGGCCGTGGTGGGCGTGATCGGCCTGCTGCTGGCCGGCACCGCGGCCGTGCTGGTGTCGCGGTCGATCTCGCAACCATTGGTTCAGGCGGCAGCCGCCGCCAATGCGGTGGCGCAAGGCGACCTGACGATTGACCTGCAGGCCCGCACGCACGACGAGATCGGCGAGCTGGTGACCGCCATGGGTCGCATGGCCGACAGCCTGCGCAGCATGATCAGCACCATGCGCCAGTCGGCCGAGAACATCCACATGGCGTCGACCGAGATCGCCTCGGGCAACCAGGACCTGTCGATGCGCACCGAACAGCAGGCGTCGTCGCTGCAGTCCACCGTGTGCACCGTCACCGAGATCACCGAAACCGTGCGCCACAACGCTGAATCGGCCCGCCAGGCCAGCAGCCTGGCCATCCAGGCCGCCTCGGTGGCCGCGATGGGCGGCGACCGCGTCAGCGAGGTGGTGCGCACGATGGGCGACATTTCTGATTCTTCACGCAAGATCGCCGACATTGTCGGCGTGATCGATGGCATTGCCTTCCAGACCAACATCCTGGCGCTGAACGCCGCCGTGGAGGCAGCGCGGGCGGGCGAGCAGGGCCGCGGCTTTGCGGTGGTGGCCTCCGAAGTGCGCAGCCTGGCCCAACGTTCGGCCACGGCCGCGCGCGAGATCAAGGGCCTGATCTCGGCCAACGTCGAGAAGGTGGAAGCCGGCACGCGCCTGGTGGGCGACGCTGGCGACACCATGGCCGACATCGTGACCTCGAGCAAGCAGGTGGCCGACATCGTGTCGGAGATCACCCACGCCACCGACGAGCAGGCCCGCGGGCTCGAGCAGGTGCACAACGCGATCGGCAACATCGACCAGGCCACGCAGCAGAACGCGGCCCTGGTCGAACAGGCCGCCGCCGCCGCCGAAAGCCTCAAGGACCAGACCCGCAGCCTCAACGACGCCGTGGGCATCTTCAAGACCCGCGAGCACGAGGGCGACCGCACCGCCTCGCTCTGGCACTGATCGGGCCGCCCCGCCCCGGGGCCCGCCGGCGTCAGCCGCTGACCAGCCCGTCCATGCGGACGACCTCGAACTGGCCGCCGGTGACCTGGCGCAGTTCGCTGACCAGGGCGTCGTTGTCCCAGCGGTCGTCGGGCGCCCCGCTGATGAACCAGTTGCTGCCGTTGTCGGCCAGGATCAGGCCGTAGGTCTGCATGGCCGTCAGCAGGGCCCGCGTCTCGGCGCTGAAGTGCGCCGGGATCACGTAACTGGCCTTGAGTCGCACCCGCATGCCCATGGGCGGCACATCGGCGCTGCGGTTGTCGGACGCCCAATGGGTGGCCGGCGGCACGTAGGCATGCCGGGTGACGGCGGCCGTGAAGCGCAAGGCGTGCCGGATGCCGCCCGGCCCCAGGCGGGCTTCATCGTAACGAGCCAGCCCCGGGAAGATGGGCAGGCCGGCCGCGTCGGCGCTGGTCCAACCCGGCTGCCCGCCGGGACGCACGGTGTTGCTGTCCAGGTGGAAGATCGCGCCGCAGTGGGCGCTCCAGCTGCCGTCGGCCTCGGGGTAGGCCGCCCCCAGCTCGTAGAGCCGGTCGTTGTCGCGGTCGATCACCAGCACGTGGCGGTCACCCGAGCTGTCAGGCCCACCTTCGATGGGCGCGTTGCGCGGCACCGGGTAGGGGCCCGGGTCGCTCTCGTCGCCATAGGCGGTCCAGCGGGTGCTCACCTTGAGCTGGCTGCCCGGGACCACCACGTACGGGATGCCGATGGGCGCGCCCTCGTACAGACCGGCGCCGAAATCCGGGTGCAGCCCACGGGTGAGGCCGATGCTGGCGATCAGGGCATCGGAATTGGGGTCGACCGGCGCGTTGCGGATGTCGGTGTTCCAGGGGTTGTCCGCGGGGAACGGCACGGCACCGTTGAGCGTCGCCCCCACGCCCAGCGCCGCCCCCGACAGATCGCCGTAGCGCACGCCGGCCGGGGTGGCGGGCGCGGGTGCAGGAGCCGTTGCGGGCGTGGGCGTCGGTGCCGGTGTCGTTGCAGGTGCCGTTGCGGGTGCCAGCGCCGGGTCGATCACCGGGTCGGCAGCCGGCGCGCCCCCGCCGCCGCCACAGGCGCTCAGCGCCCAGGCCGGCAAGGTGATCAGCACGGTGCGGCGGCGCACGCTCATGGTCTTGTCTCCCTGTTGTCCCTGCCGGCAGGGTGCCACGGCAGCATCCACACCCTGTAACCGGCGGCCACAAAGCCGGGCCCCGCCTTACGTCGGGTCACACACCCGCGGGTAAGTCCCAGTCGGTGAGACCCGAAAAAAGCAGCCCACCCCGGGGTTCTTCTGATTTGCGCTGGGTCCATCGAAGGCGTACAACGTGAACAACGCCACAGTCGCACCGACGCAACCTTTCACAAGGAGTCACGATGACCGGCACGACCCCGCACACCCGCTCGCTGCGCAGCCGTTCGCGCCACTGGTCCTCCGTGGCCTGTGTCACCGTGGCCGCCATGGGCTGGCTGGCGCTGAGCCAGGAGCACTACCTTCACGGCGGTCTGGCCATCGCCGCGGCCCTGGTGCTGCTGCGCCAGAGCTCGCTGGTGCGACGTCCGTCCAGCGTCACCGGCACCCAGGCGATGCCCGCCCCCGTGGCGCGCACGCGCGCCTGGCGCAAGGCCGCCTGACCCCCGTCGCCGCCCTCAGCGGTTGACGTCGACCACCACCCGACCCCGCACCTGCCCGTCGATCAGTGCGCGGGCCGTGTCGATGGCCTCGCCCAGGCCGATGGTGCGGGTCATGGACGCCAGCAGCGTCGGGTCCAGATCCGTCGCCAGGCGGCTCCAGGCCTGCAGGCGCTCCGCGCGCGGGCACATCACCGAATCGATCCCCGCCAGCGTCACGCCACGCAGGATGAACGGCGCCACCGTGGCCGGCAGGTCCATGCCGCCCGCCAGCCCGCAAGCGGCCACCGTGCCGCGGTAACGCATTGACGCACACACATTGGCCAGCGTGTGGCTGCCCACCGTGTCCACGGCCCCCGCCCATCGCTCCTTGGCCAGTGGCTTGCCCGGGCTGGCCAACACCGCCCGGTCCAGCACCTCGACCGCCCCCAGGGCGCGCAGGTAGTCGGCTTCGTGCGCCCGCCCCGTCACGGCCACCACCCGAAAACCCAGGCGCGACAGCAGGGCCACGGCCACGCTGCCCACCCCACCGGCGGCCCCGGTGACCAGCACCTCGCCCTGGTCGGGGGTCACCCCGTGGCGCTCCAGCGCCATCACGCACAGCATGGCGGTGTAGCCCGCCGTGCCGATGGCCATGGCCTGCTCGGGCGAGAACGCGGCCGGAAGGGGCACCAGCCAGTCACCTCGCAGGCGCGCGCGCTGCGCCAGCCCGCCCCAGTGGGTTTCGCCCACCCCCCACCCGTTGAGCACCACCGCGCTGCCCACGGCCACGTCGGGGTGCTGGCTGTCGACCACCGTGCCGGCCAGGTCGATGCCAGGCACCATCGGGAACTTGCGCACCACGGGCGACTTGCCGGTGATGGCCAGTCCGTCCTTGTAGTTCAGCGTCGAAAACGCCACCTCCACGGTGACGTCCCCCTCGGGCAACGCCGACGGGTCGATGTCGGTCAGACGGACCTGCTGGCCCTGGTCGTTCTTGTCGATGAGGATGGCCTTGAACACGGATGCGGTCCTTTGCAGAGCGGGTGACTGACCCCGGGAGTGCAGCATAACCGCACCCCCCGATTGCGGCATGGGCGCCCTTGTGGTGTACTGACCAGGCAGTCGATTCCGCAGTCCCGGGGGCCCGGTGCGCAGGTCATGCGGCGGGGCCCGTTTGCAACCAACGTTGTGTTGACGGGTTTGCCCATGACCAGCCTTGTCGCCCGGTTCCGCCGCGCGCGTGCCTGGGGCACGCCCCTGGCGCCCGAGCTTCCCACCTCGAGGCCGCCCAAGCCCATGCGCCGGGTGCTGGCGGGGCTCGTGGTGGTCTGCCTGATGCCGGGCGCGCTGATCTCCACCGCCCTGATCGTGGCCGACTACCGGCAGTCGCACGCCCGCGCCGCGCGGGATGTGCTGGTCGTGGCGCGAGCGGCCGCCGCCAGCCTCGACCGCGATCTGGCCAGCATCGAGTCGGGCCTGAAGGTGCTGGCCACGTCCGACGAGCTCATCAGCGACGACCTGCGCGCTTTCGAGGTGCAGGCCCGCCTGGCCCTGCCGCACCAGAACATCACCAACTACGTGCTGCTCGATGCGGACCACCAGCAACGACTCAACACCCTGCGCAGCTTCGGCACACCCTTGCCGTCCAGCGGCGGGCCGGCCGAGCTGCGCCGCGTGTTCACCGAAGGGCGACCCTGGGTCACCGACCTGTTCACCGGCCCCGTGACGGGGCGCCCCATCCTCGCCGTGGGTGTGCCCGTGACCCGCCAGGGGAAGGTGGTGTACAGCCTGAACGCGGGCATCGTGCCCGACCGCATGGCCGGCGTGCTCACGTCCCAGGCCCTGGGTGAGGGCTGGATCGCAGCCATCCTGGACCGCCAGGGACGCATCGTGGCACGCAACAAGGACATGGCCCAGTGGGTGGGCCAGCTGGCCGTGCCCGACCTGGTGCGCGCGGTCAAGACGCCCGAGCAGCGCGAAGGCGTGATCTACACCGAGACCCTGGAAGGCATCCCGGTGATCACGGCCTTTGCCCGCTCGAGCGTGTCGGGCTGGTCTGTGGCCGTGGGCACGCCTCAGGCCACCTTGACCGAGGGGCTTGTGCGGTCCCTGCTGGGCTTGCTGGCCACGATGGGCCTGCTGTTCGCGGCGGCCTTGGGCGTGGCCTGGCATCTGGCCCTGTCGCGGGTGGCCCGCCCCACCCAGCGCCTGTTGAGCGACATGGAGCGGCTGGCGCGCGGCGAGCCCCCGTCAAACGCCCCCATGCCCCATGCCAGCCAGGAGGTCCAGGCCCTGGCCCAGGGCCTGGTGACCCTGAGCGAGCAGCTGCGACAACGCGAAAGCGACCGCACCGCCATGCTGGCGGCCGAGGCGGCCAATGCCGCCAAGACGGACTTTCTGTCGCGCATGAGCCATGAGCTGCGCACGCCCCTCAACGCCGTGCTGGGCTTTTCGCAACTGCTGCGCATGGACCCACGCTACCGCCTGACGGCCGAGCAGGGCACGCTGGTGATGCGCATCGAATCGGCCGGCCAGCACCTGCTGGACATGATCAACGACGTGCTCGACGTGTCGCGCATCGAATCGGGCCAGCTCAAGGTGGGCCGCGAAGCGGTGCTGCTGCGCCCCCTGGTGCACAACTGCGAGGCCATGGTGGACGAACACCTCCAGCGCAGCGGGCTGCGCATGCAGGTGGACTGGCCCGCCGGGCCCGAGCACCTGGCCGTCTGGGCCGACCCGGTGCGCCTGCGTCAGGTGCTGCTGAACCTGCTGAGCAACGCCATCAAGTACAACAGCCCCGGCGGCCAAGTCGGCCTGCGCATCACGCTGCAGGACGCGCAGGTGTCCCTGGCCGTGCACGACCGGGGCCCGGGCCTCACACCCGAGCAGCAGGCACAGCTGTTCCAGCCGTTCAACCGCCTGGGCCAGGAACGCAGCGGCACGCCGGGCACGGGCATCGGCCTGGTCATCACGCGGCACCTGGTGCAGATGATGGGCGGCACGCTGGCCGTCGACAGCCAGCCCGGGCAAGGCAGCACCTTCACCGTGGTGCTGGCGCAGGCCCCGACGCCTGCCCTTTGACAAAACACAAGCACAAGCACAACGCGCCCCGTTACGCTGATGGCATCCAGGCCGATGCCAACCCGTCAAAAGGATCTTCAACATGTCGCGTGTGTTTTCTCGTGGGGGCCTGTGGGCCCTGCTGTGCCAGTGGGCACTGGTGCTGAGCATGTCGGTGGCGCAGGCCGCGCCGGCCGCCTGGGAGCCGGTGCGCAAGGGCGAGGGCCGTGAAGGCGTGAGCACCTGGGTGCGCCCCGTGCCCGGGCTGTCGCTCAAGGCCTTTCGCGGCGTGACCGAGGTGCCCTACACGGCCCTGGCCGTGCTGGCCCTGATCGCCGACATCCCCAACCTCGACGACTGGATCTACCAGTGCCGCTCGGCCCGCCAGCTCGATGGCCTGCCGCCGGAGCAGACCTACACCCGGTTCAAAGGCATCTGGCCGGCGTCCGACCGCGACGTGCTGATCGAAACCCATGTGAGCCAGCTGGACGATGGCAGCATCCTGGTCGACTCGGTCAACGTCGACGGCCACCCGCTCGACAAGGACTACGTGCGCATCCCCGGCCTGCACAACAGCTTCAAGCTCACGCCGCTGCCGGGTCGCTGGACGCGCGTGGAGTTCGACACCCAGGTCGACATCGGCGGCATGGTGCCCACCTGGCTGGCCAATCTGGTAGCCACCGACGCCCCGCTGCGCACGCTCGAAGGCATGCACCATGAACTCGAAGACAAGGACGGCTACCCCAAGGTGAAGTCGGTCAACGACCTGCCGGCCTACTACCTGCGGGGCAAGCCCCTGGTGCTGCCCGACGTGCACCTGCAGGCCAACGCCGGCAACCCCTGAGCCCCGCTAGACTCGTGACACCGACACCTGGGAGTCACGCGTCATGTCACACGACGGCCAGGGTGCCCACGACACCCTCTTGAATCCGCACCGCCGCGCCCTGGTCTGGCAGGTGCTGGCCGGCGCTGCGCTGGTGCACGCGGCACCGTGGCCGGCCCTGGCCGCCCCCATCCCGGGGCCCCTGGTGGTCGACAACGTCACGGGGCTGTACCCTGTGAGCGTGGCGCGCGTGGCGACGCCCGCCTCGGTGCAGGACGTCGTCGATGCCGTCAAAGGGTGGCCAGGGCCGATCTCGATCGGGGGCGGACGCTACAGCATGGGCGGACAGGTCGCCCTGCCCGGCAGCCTGCACCTCGACCTGCGCGCACTCAACCAGATGGTGTGGCTCAAGCCCGTGGAGCGCACGGTGCGCGTGCGTGCCGGCATGCGCTGGCGCGACCTGCAAGACCGCATCGACCGGCACGACCTGTCGGTGCGCACCATGCAGAGCTACGCCAGCTTCACGGTGGGCGGCTCGGTGTCGGTGAACGCCCATGGCCGCTATGTCGGTCACGGCCCGGTGGGGCATTCGGTGCGTGCCCTGCAGCTGGTGCTGGCCGATGGTCGCGTGGTCGAGGCCAGCCGCACCGACAACGCCGAGCTGTTCCGCGCGGCCATCGGCGGCTATGGCGCGATGGGCGTGATCACCGAGATCGAACTGGACCTGGACGCGAACGGCCGCATCGAACGCAGCGTGCGCGAGGTGGCACTGGACGACTACCTGGCCCACTTCGAAAAGGATGTGAAGGCCGACCCCGACAGCCTGCTGCACAACGCCGACCTGCTGCCCCCGTTGTTCGACCGGCCGGTGTGCGTCACCTGGCGACGCAGCCTCAAGCCCCTGACCGTGAGCGACCGCCTGACCCCGCGAGGGCAGTCGTACACGCTGGAGCAGCACATGATCTGGGCGATGACCGAACTGCCCGGTGGCGCCCTGCTGCGCAAGGGCATCGTGCAGCCCTTGGGCATCCGCAGCGGGGATGTGGTCTGGCGCAACCACGAGGCCAGCCTGGACGTGGCCGAGCTCGAACCGCGCACCCGGGCGCTGTCCACGTACGCGCTCCAGGAATACTTCGTTCCGGCCCGACACCTGGTGTCGTTTGCCAAGGGCATGGCGCAGGTGCTGCGCCAGCACGACGTGGCTGCCCTCAACGTGTCGATCAGGCACTCGCCGGCCGACACCGTGTCGATGCTGCCCTGGGCGCGCGAGGCGGTGTTTTCTTTCGTGCTGTATCACAAGCAACGGGTGCACGCCCGCGCCCGGGACGCGGTCGGGCGCTGGACCCGCGAGCTCATCGAGCTGGTGCTCCAGCACGAAGGGCGCTACTACCTGCCCTACCAGCTGCACGCCACGCCGCAGCAGTTCAACCGCGCCTACCCCGAGGCCGAATCGCTGCGACAGGCCAAGCGCCGCTGGGATCCGAACGGTCGATTCTCGAACGCACTGTGGGCACGCTACCTGTGATGCCGTGATGCAGCCCTGGGCTGGCCGCTCGCCTCAGCGCCAACGCTCGGCCAGCCGAGCCGACAGGGGCCGCCGGTCCAGCCAGGCCACCAGGCCCACACAGCCCAGGGCCGACAGCACCGTGCCTGCACCGAAGGCCACGCCATAGCCCAGGTGATCGCCCACCACGCCCCCGGCCAGGCCGCCCACACCACCCACGGCCACCACCGCGCTGGCCAGCAGCGAATAGTCGGTGCCCGCGTGGCGCGGGTCGGCCGCGTCCATCATCAGCGCAAACAGGGCCACCGAGGCCATGGTGCCAACCACTCCTTCGGCCACCGTGGCGGCCCACAGCCAGTCGTGCCCGCCCCACCCCAGCGCCACACCGATGTACAGGCCGAAGCTGGCCGCCTGCGCCAGACCCGTGCCGAGCAAGGCCACCCGGCGGCTCAGGTGCAGCATCATCCAGCCCCCCAGGGCGGCCCCCACCAGGCTGCTGACCGACCCCACCGTGCCCTTCATCACGGCGATCTGCGCCTTGCTCACCCCTTGATCGAGCAGGAAGGGTGTGATCAGCGCACTCACCATCTGGTCGCCAAAGCGGTACACCAGCACCAGCGCGGCCATGGTCAGCAGCTGCGGCGTCAAGGCCCGCTGCAGCCAGGCCCAGCCCAGTGACACCCCGCCCGTCAGGGCCGCAGGGTCATCGGACAGGCCCGAGGTCACCTCCGGCGGCTCCTGCCAGTGCCACACCGCCACGCTGGTGAGTGCCAGCAGCACGGCCATGCCCACGAACATGGCGCTCCAGCCGGCCTGCGCAAACACCCACAGCAACAGCCCCCCACCCAGGATCATGCCGACGCGGTAGGCCCCCACCTGGATGCCGTTGGCCAGCCCCCGGCTGCGTCCGTCCAGCAGGCGCACCGCCAGACCGTCGGTGACGATGTCCTGCGTGGCGGCGATCAGGTTGAACAGCGCCACGGCCACGAACAGCGGCCAGCGTGCCCCCTCCAGATCCAGCACCGACATCAGCAGCGCCATGACCACGCCGGCCGCCTGCAGCCCCAGCAGCCAGGTGCGGCGCCGTCCATGGCGGTCCACGACGGGCGCCCACAGGAACTTCAGCGCCCACGGCAGCGCCAGCAATTGAAGGAACTGGATGGCCGTGAGCGACCAGCCCGCTTCGCGCATCAGCACCGGCAGGGCCAAAGAAAAGAACCCGAACGGCAGGCCCTGGGCCACGTACAGGCTGGACAGCAGTCCGTAAGGGCGCTGAGCTGGGATCGGGGCGGCGCGGTCGTGCATGCCCGGACTGTAGCGCCCCCTCCATCAGGGTGAACCCCTCCCCCTTCAAGGGGTTAGCCAAACGGCATGACCCTCACCACAATGGGGGTGTATCACCTAAAAAATCAACCCAAAAGGGGGATGGCCATGCTGGAACACCACCCGCGGCCGACCGACGCCGAGGCTCGCTCCACCCACCTCGCGCTCACGGACCTGAACCGTCGCCGGCTCACGCCGGCCGCACCGGTCGACGACATCACCGACGACCTGCAAATCGCTCACGAGCTGGCGCTCGTCGAGCACCGCTTTCTGGAGGCCGAGCGCGCCACGGTGCTCGAGCGCGCTGCTGCGGCCCCGCGAGACGCGGCCGCGTTCGCCACCTGGTTCGACAGCCTGCGCCTGATGGGCCCGGGCCAGTTCGACCCGCTGTTCGACTTCCTGGCCGAGCGCGCCAGCATCGACCAGCTGCGCTGGTTCGTGCAGCAGGAGGTGGCCGGCGAGGCGGGCTTCGACGACCTCGTGGCCCTGACCCAGCTGCGCATGCCCGAGCGCGCCAAGCTGGAGCTGGCGCGCAACTACTGGGACGAAATGGGCCGTGGCAAGCCTGCCGCGATGCATGGCCCCATGCTCGCCACGGTGGCAGGCATCCTGCAAGTGGGCAGCACCGCACCCGAACACATCGTCTGGGAATCGCTGGCCCTGAGCAACCTGCTGGTGGGCCTGGCCTGGAACCGACGCTATGCCTTCCAGGCCCTCGGTGCGCTGGGCGTGATCGAGCTCACGGCGCCGAGCCGGGCCGAGCGCGTGGTGCAGGCCTTCGACCGGCTGGGCATCGATCGCGAAGCCAGCCATTACTTCCGCGTGCACGCGGTGGTCGATGTGGCCCATGCCCGCACCTGGCGTGACGAGATCCTGGTGCCGCTGGTGCAGGCGCGGCCCGAGGTCGCCCCGTGGCTGGCTGAAGGCGCCCTGATGCGGCTGCGCGCCGGCCTGCGC
>Ga0255182_1001537_pt1 | contig 11745 bp, 9 predicted proteins | sample Atl_UVDOM_RepA_8_FD_188420 | JGI IMG/M metagenome (GOLD analysis project Ga0255182, IMG submission 188420) | Freshwater microbial communities from Altamaha River, Georgia, United States - Atl_UVDOM_RepA_8d | ecosystem: Environmental > Aquatic > Freshwater > River | place: USA: Georgia | collected... | reverse complement strand
TGAGGTGCTGGGCGTTCCCAAGAACGCCTCTGAAGAAGACATCAAGAAGGCTTATCGCAAGCTGGCGATGAAGTACCACCCCGACCGCAACCAAGGGGATGCAGCCAAGGAAGCCGAGGTCAAATTCAAGGAGGTCAAAGAGGCCTACGAGATGCTCTCGGATGGCCAAAAGCGGGCCGCCTATGACCAATACGGTCACGCCGGTGTGGACCCTAATATGCGCGGCGGCGCCGAGGGATTTGCGGGCGGATTCGCCGATGCATTTGGCGACATTTTTGGCGACATTTTTGGTCAGGCGCGGCGTGGTGCCGGCGGCCGCCAGGTCTACCGTGGCAACGATTTGAGCTACGCCATGGAAATCACGCTGGAGGATGCGGCCAACGGCAAGAATGCCGAGCTGCGCATTCCCAGCTGGGAAAATTGCGACACCTGTAGCGGCACGGGCGCCAAACCGGGTACCTCGGTCAAAACCTGCGACACCTGTCATGGCTCGGGCGTGGTGCAAATGCGCCAGGGCTTTTTCAGCGTGCAACAAACCTGTCCGCATTGCCGCGGCAACGGCAAGACCATCACCGACCCCTGCGGCACCTGCCATGGGCAAGGCAAGGTCAAGCGCCAGAAAACGCTGGAAGTCAAAATTCCCGCCGGCATTGACGATGGCATGCGCATTCGCAGCGCGGGCAACGGTGAGCCCGGTACGAATGGTGGCCCTCCGGGTGACCTCTTCATTGAGATTCGCACCAAGAAGCATGAAATCTTTGAGCGCGATGGCGATGATTTGCACTGCCAAGTGCCCATCAGCATCACCACAGCGGCACTCGGCGGCGAGATTCGCGTGCCCACCCTGCAGGGCGAGGCCGCGATCGACATTCCGGAAGGCACGCAAACCGACAAGCAGTTTCGCTTACGGGGCAAGGGCATCAAGGGCTTGCGCTCGAGCTTTCCAGGCGACTTGTACTGTCACATCGTGGTGGAGACCCCGGTCAAGCTCACCGAACACCAGCGCAAGCTGCTCAAAGAGCTGGGCGAATCCCTCAAGAAGGGTGGCAACAAGCATTCGCCCAACGAAGACACCTGGACCGACAAACTCAAGCGTTTCTTCACCTGATAGCGTCGAGCGCTGATTTTGGGGATACTTGGCCCCATGAGCGTTCATATTCGATTTCTGGGCGGCGCCGGTAGCGTGACCGGCTCCAAGTATTTGATTGAGCACGCCGGCCAGCGTTTGCTGGTCGACTGCGGGCTGTTTCAGGGTTATAAACCTTTGCGCTTGCGCAACTGGAGCGACCTACCGGTCTCGCCAGACGCCATTGATGCCGTGGTGCTCACCCACGCGCACCTCGACCACAGTGGCTATGTCCCCTTGCTCGCGCGTGAGGGTTACCGCAAGCGCGTGCACGCAAGCGAAGCCACCTGCAGCCTGTGTGGCCTGCTCTGGCCCGACAGCGGGCATATTCAAGAAGAGGACGCGGCCTTTCTCAACCGCCACAAAGCCACCAAGCACGAACCCGCCAAACCACTCTACACCAAGCTCGATGGCATCCACAGCCTCAAGCTCCTCAAACCCGAGCGCTTTGGACACCCCTTTAGTCCCATCCCGGGCTGGCAAGTGCGTTTGCAACGCGCGGGACACATTCTGGGCGCGAGCAGCGTGCTCGTGGAGGTGGCGGGGCGGCGTATTTTGCTCAGCGGTGATTTGGGCCGCCCCGACGACCCCATCTTGCACCCGCCCGAACCCCCTCCGGCGGCCGATACCGTGCTGATTGAATCCACCTATGGCAACCGCTTGCACGAGACCACGGATTTACTCGAAGACGTGGCCCAGGCCCTCAAGCGCGCTGCCGCGCGGGGCGGCACGGTGGTGATTCCCGTGTTCGCGGTCGGGCGTGCGCAGTTGTTGCTGCACCTCATCGCGCAACTCAAGGCCCAGGGCCGCATTCCCCACAGCTTGCCCGTGTTTCTCGACAGTCCGATGGCGGTGCATGCGACCGAACTGTACGAACGCCACCGCGCGGACCATCAACTCAACAACGCCGATCTCAAAGCCTTGGAACACGCGGCGGTGATGGTGGAGACCCCCGAGCAATCCAAAGCCTTGGCCAAGCGCCATGGCCCCATGGTGATTCTGGCGGCCAGCGGCATGGCCACGGGCGGGCGGGTGTTGCACCATCTCGCACGCTATCTGCCGGATCACCGCAGTCTGATTTTGCTCACGGGTTTCCAAGCCCCCGGCACGCGCGGTGCGCGTTTGGCCGCGGGGGAAACCACCCTGCGCCTGCACGGACAGGACGTGCCTGTGGCGGCCGAGGTCGTGCAATTGCCCTCCACTTCGGCCCATGCCGATAGCGACCAACTCTTGGCTTGGTTACGCCAAATGCCCACGCCTCCCCAACAAGTCTATGTGGTGCACGGGGAGCTCGACGCCTCGGATGCGCTGCGTCTGCGCATTGAGCGCGAGTTGAAATGGCGTGTCGCAATACCCGAGTACGGCAGCACCTGGCCGACTTAGGTCACGGGGGCGGGGTTAAAGAGCACAAGCGCGTTGTGTAACTTCCATCGCTCGGCCCAAGTGCGCTGGCCACTGGCCACGGCAATGAGTTGCTCCAGGAGTTGCTCGCCGGCTTGGGCCACGCTCAAGCGCCCGTCGGCAATTTGACCGGCATTGAAATCCATGAGGTCGTGCCAGCGGCGGGCGAGATCGCTGCGCGTGGCCACCTTGACCACCGGACAGGCGGCCAGACCATAAGGGGTGCCGCGCCCAGTGGTGAAGACATGCAGATTCATGCCGGCGGCCAACTGCAGGGTTCCGCAAATGAAATCGCTCGCGGGCGTGGCCGCAAAGACCAAGCCTTTTTGATCGGGGCGCAGTTTCTCACCCGGTGCGAGCACATGGGCAATGGCCGAGGAGCCGCTTTTGATGATCGAGCCCATGGCCTTCTCCACAATGTTGGAGAGCCCTCCTGCCTTGTTGCCTGGGGTGGTGTTGGCGCTGCGGTCCACCCGCCCCCGCTCAAGGTAGGCGTCGTACCAGCCCAACTCGCGCACGATGGCTTGGGCAATTTCAGGCGTGGCCGCGCGCGCGGTGAGTTGCTCGACGGCATCGCGCACTTCCGTGTTCTCGCTGAACATGACGGTCGCGCCGGCCTGCACCAGCAAATCGGCCATGTGGCCCACGGCGGGGTTGGCGGTCACCCCGCTGAAGGCATCGCTGCCCCCACACTGCACGCCCACCACCAATTCACTCAAGGGGATGGGCTCACGCACGCGCGCGTTGAGCCGCTCTAGGACCGGACGGGCCTGGGCCACGATGTCGTCGAGCATGCTCATGAAGCCCACGTGGTGGCTGTCCTGCAAACACACGCCCGGTGGCGCGGCATCGGCCCCGCGCCCAGCCTGGATGGGGAAACTCCCGGGGGGCAGCAAACGGCTGGGGGGCAATTTTTCACAACCCAAGCTCACCACCAACACCTCGCCGCCAAAATTCGGGTTCAAGCTGATGTGGCGCAAGGTGCGAATGGGAATGACCGCTTCGGGCGCGTCAATCGCCACGCCACAGCCGTAGCTGTGTTCCAAGCCCACCACGCCATCGACATTCGGGAACAAGGGCAGCCATTCTTGCTCTATGCGGCGCACCGCTTGCTGCACCACGCCCGCCACGCACTGCACGGTGGTGGTGACCGCAAGAAGGTTGCGCGTGCCCGCGCTGCCATCGGCGTTGCGATAGCCCATGAAGGTTCGCGGGCTTTGGCCTGCCGAATGGGGCGCCACGCGCGTGGCCATGGGTAAATCGGTCAATGTCCGCGCCGAGGGCATTTCCAGGCGCGCTTCGCTCACCCAACTGCCCGCGGCAATGGCTTCACGCGCATAGCCAATGGGCACACCGTAGCGCAGCACCGCCTCGCCCTTGGCGAGATCGCGCAGCGCGACTTTATGCCCTTGGGGAACGCCCTCGCGCAAGACCAAGCCGGCGCCAGGAACGCCCGCAGGCAACAGGGTTCCTGAGGGCAAGCCGCCATCGTTGGCAACGATGGCCACGTTGTCCAGCGCATCGACTTTCAGGGTGAGCGGTGTCGCGCGGTCCATCGCCATGGGGCTTTACTTGAGCAGGTTGGGCAACCAGAGCGAGAAAGCCGGAACGTAGGTCACGAAGAGCAGGGTCATGCCCAGCGCGCCGTAGAAGGGCGCGATGGTGCGCATGACTTGCCCCACCGAGACGCCCCCGATGGCGCAGCCCACAAACTGCACCGTGCCCACCGGCGGGGTGTTGAGACCCAAGGCACAGTTGATGAGCATCAAGATGCCAAATTGCAAGGGGTCCATGCCGTATTGCATGGCAATGGGCATGAAGATGGGGGTGCAGATGAGGATGGTCGCCGCCATGTCCAGAAAGGTGCCCAGCACAAACAACAGCACGTTGATCATGAGGAAGATCACCCAAGGCTCCTGGCTGATCCATTGCATCATGGCCCCGGTTTTTTGCGGCACTTCGTAGAGCGCCATGAAGTAGCCAAACGCCGCAGAGATGCCAATCAAGAGCAACACCACGCCGGTGGTTTTACAGGCCTTGGCGCAGGCTTTCAAGAAGTTGTGCCAGGTCATGCTGCGGTAGACCACGACGGTCACAAACAAGGCCCAGGCCACGGCAATCGAGGCCGACTCGGTGGCGGTGAAAGCGCCCGACAAAATGCCGCCCAGGATGATGACCACCACCAGCAATCCAGGGAGCGCGGCCAAGAAGGCGGCGAGTACGGCGGTCCAACCGGGAAACGCCCCATGGGTGGGGTAACCCCGGCGCACCGCCACCCAGTAGGCAGCGGCGAGGTTGCAAACCGTGAGAATCACGGCCGGGACCAAGCCCGCCAAGATGAGTCCGATGATACTCACCGAGGCAATGCCCGAGGTGGCCAAGGTGAAGATGATGAGGTTGTGCGAAGTGGGCATGATCGCGCCCACCAGCGCAGCGTGCGTGGTCACGTTGACGGCGTAGTCAGCGTCGTAGCCCTCTTTTTTCATGAGGGGAATCATGACCGAGCCAATGGCCGAGACATCGGCCAGGGGCGAGCCCGCCACGCCCCCGAAAATGGTGCAGCCGAGCACATTGCTCATGCCCAAACCGCCGCGCACATGCCCCACCAAGCTGTTGGCAAAGCGCACGATGCGATCGGCAATGCCGCCGTAGAGCATGAGCTCGCCGGCGAAGACGAAAAACGGAATGGCCAAGAAGGAGAAGACTTGCATCCCCCCGACCATTTTTTGAAACACCACCTCGACGGGCAAACCCGCCGCCAAAATGGTGGCCACCGAGGAGAGGCCGATGGCAAACGCCACCGGCACCCCGATGAGCAAGAGGATCGTGAAACTCACGGCCAGAATGGTCAGTTCCATGTCGGCTCCACGACTTTGCCCTGCAGGAGCGCGACGATGTGCTCCACGGAGAACAGCACAATCAATCCGCCCGCCAAAATGATGGGCACGTAGTCAATGCCGTCGGGCACGGGTAGCATGGGTTTTTTCTCGCCCCACTTGGCACTCGCCCACACCCAGCCCGAGCGCACCATGAGGTAACCAAAGTAGGTCACCAACAGGTGGATCAGGATTTCGAGCCGGTTGCGCCATTTTTCGGGCAACAGGCTGATGAGCGACTCCAAACCGATGTGCCCGGCATCGCGCACGCCCACGGCCAAGCCGAAGGCGGTCACGAACAGCACGAGCAACATCGCCAGGGCCTCGGCCCAAGTTGGGGTGTCGTTGAGCACATAGCGGCCAAAGACCTGCCATTGAACGCACAACATCACCCCCAAGAGACCGAGCACGGCCAGCGCGAGGCTGGCGCGTGAGACCCACATGCAAAACCCAGTGAACATTACTTGGTGTCCTGAATGACTTTGACCAGACGCTTCATGTCAGGGGTGGTCATGAACTTGTCGTAAACCGGACCCATCACGGCTTGGAAGGAACGCTTGTCCACGTCCACAATTTCCGCGCCAGCCGCCTTCACGTTGGCGAGCGACTTGGCTTCTTGCTCGTCCCACTTTTGACGTTGGAACTTCACCGACTCCTTGGCCGCGGCACGGATGAGGTCTTGGTCGGCCTTGGGCAATTTGTCCCACACGACTTTGGACATCACCAGGATTTCCGGTGCCATCGAGTGCTCGGTTTTGGAATAAACCTTCACGGCTTCGACGTGCTTGGCGGTGTCGAAGGAGGGAATGTTGTTCTCGGCCGCATCGATCAAACCGGTCTTGAGACCCGTGTAGACCTCACCATAAGGCATGGGCGTGGCGTTGGCGCCCATGGCGCTCACCAGGGCCACCCAGAGGTCGGATTGCTGGACGCGAATCTTCAGGCCCTTGGCGTCGGCCACATTCTTGATGGGCTTCTTGGCGTAAATGGAACGCGCGCCACTGTCGTAGAAGGCCAGACCGACAAAGCCAGCGGCTTCGCAGCTCTTGAGGATTTCCTCGCCTGCGGGACCGTCGAGCGACTTGCGCATGTGGTCCACCGAGCGGAACAGGAAGGGCATGGTGGGCACCATGGTGAGGGGACACACGCCGTTCATGGGGCCGACGTTGACACGCGCAAAGTCCAACGCCCCGATCTTGACTTGGTCGATGGTTTCACGCTCTTGGCCCAAAGCGGCTTTGTTGAAGACCTTGATCTTGTACTTGCCTGCGCTCGACTTCTCCAGCACTTCGCTCATGTGCTTGACCGCCACGACGGTGGGGTAGTCGTCGGCGTTGTGGGTGTCGGCAGAGCGGAATTCGACGGCGTGCGCACTGAGTCCGAGCGCGGCGACCAGCGCCAACAAACGGGTTTTGAGTTTCATGTCTCTCTCCAAAGGGTTGATGCGAAGCGACGACTGTAGCGAAGCCCCCAACGCCACGCCACCAACAGGGGGGATGAGGGCTTGACAAGTGGTCAGTTGTCGTACAAGATTATGTATCAGAGTGACGACTTAATGTTAAGGGTAAACCCTATGGAACACAGCTTGCCCACGCGCCCGCGCAACCTCACCGCCGAGGTGGTGGAGGTGTTGACTCGCGACATCAAAGAAGGACGCTTGCGGCAAGGCGACAAACTGCCCACCGAGGCTGCCATCATGGGGCAATTCGGGGTCAGCCGCACGGTGGTGCGCGAGGCCATCTCCAAACTCCAGGCGGCTGGATTGGTGCAGACCCGTCACGGCATTGGCACCTTTGTGCTGCCCCCCATGGACCAACCCTCGTTTCGCATTGATCCGGCGCAGCTGAGCACCTTGCGGGATGTGATCGACCTCATTGAATTTCGCATTGGTCTTGAAACCGAGGCCGCCGCCCTCGCCGCGCAGCGCCGCTCCCCGGTGCAACTCGAGGCCATGCGCACGGCCATGCAGCAGTTTGGCGAGGCCGTGGATGTCGGCACCAATGCGGTGGCGGCGGACTTTGCGTTTCACAGCGCGATCGCGCGCGCCACCCAAAACCCGCACTATATGGATGTTCTGCAGTCGCTGGGCGCCGGCGCATTTCCGCGCGCGCGCTTGCAGGCCGACGAGCCCTTGGATGATTCCCGCCAAGCCTATTTGCGCCGCGTGAATCAGGAGCATGAAAACATCTTCAATGCCATCGCCACGCAAGATGCCGAAGCCGCGCGCGCGGCCATGCGCACCCACCTCTCGGGCAGTCGCGATCGCCTCAAAAAGGGCGAATCGGGCCATTCATGAAGCCCGCCCAGCACCCCACCCCGGGAAAACCCTTTTGGGGGAAAATACGGTTTAGTTGTACGATGTCTGCTCTCTTATGCCTTTGAAACCCACCATGTCCTCTACCCCCATCGTGACCCGCATGCAAGTCATTCCCGTTGCCGGGCATGACAGCATGTTGCTCAACCTCTCGGGCGCGCACGGGCCTTTTTTCACGCGCAACCTGGTGCTGCTCACCGACAGCCAAGGCCACACCGGCGTGGGCGAGGTCCCGGGCGGCGAGAAAATTCGCCAAACCCTGGAAGAAGCCCGCAGCTTGGTGGAAGGCCAAGCCGTGGGCAACTACAACGCGGTGTTGCAGTCCATGCGCCTGCGCTTTGCCGAGCGCGATGCGGGTGGGCGCGGTTTACAGACTTTTGACCTGCGCGTGGCGATTCACGCCGTGACCGCGGTGGAAAGCGCCCTGCTCGACTTGCTGGGCCAACACCTTGATGTGCCCGTCTGCGCCCTCTTGGGCGAAGGCCAACAGCGCGAGCGGGTGCAAATGCTGGGCTACCTCTTCTTCATTGCCGATCGGCGCAAAACCGATCTGGCATACCGCAGCGAGCCAGAGGCCGCCAACGACTGGTTTGGCCTGCGCCACGAGGAAGCCCTCACCCCCGAGGCGGTGGTGCGACTGGCCGAGGCCGCGCAAGCCCGCTACGGGTTTGCCGACTTCAAGCTCAAAGGCGGGGTGTTGCGTGGCGAGGAGGAAGTTGCTGCCATACGCGCGCTGCACGAGCGCTTCCCCCAAGCCCGCGTCACCCTCGACCCCAATGGGGGGTGGTTGCTCAAAGATGCGATTCGCCTGCTGCGCGATTTGCACGGTGTGATGGCCTATGCCGAGGACCCCTGTGGCGCCGAGGGCGTGTTCTCGGGCCGCGAGGTGATGGCCGAATTCCGCCGCGCCACGGGACTGCCCACGGCCACCAACATGGTGGCCACCGATTGGCGCGAGATGGCGCATAGCCTGCAATTGATGTCGGTGGACATTCCGCTGGCCGACCCCCACTTCTGGACCTTGCAAGGCTCGGTGCGCGTGGCCCAGCTCTGCCAGATGTATGACCTCACCTGGGGCTCCCATTCGAACAACCACTTTGACGTCTCGCTGGCGATGTTCACCCACTGCGCCGCCGCCGCGCCCGGAAAGGTCACGGCCATCGACACGCACTGGATCTGGCAAGACGGCCAGTACCTCACGCAGGAGCCGCTCGAAATTCGCGACGGGTATGTGAGCGTGCCAGACAAACCGGGCTTGGGGGTGTCGCTCGACATGGCGGCCGTCGAGCGCGCACACGCCCTTTACTTGCAACACGGCTTGGGCGCGCGCGATGACGCGGTGGCCATGCAATACCTGATGCCCGGCTGGACATTCAACCCCAAAATGCCCTGCATGGTGCGCTAAACACTGGACACAAACGAAACCACAACTTAGAGGAGATTGACATGAAACTCGGATTCATCGGCTTGGGCATCATGGGCCAACCCATGGCGGGTCATTTGCTCGCAGCAGGCCACACGGTGTTCGCCCACTCCCGCAGTGGCGTGCCCCAAGCGCTGCTGGACGCTGGCGCCAAAGCCTGCGCCAATCCGGCGGAAGTCGCGCGCCAAGCCGACATCATCATCACCATGGTGCCCGACACCCCGCACGTGGAAAAGGTGCTCTTTGGGGAACACGGCGTGGCCGAAGGTCTCCAAGGCGCGGCCAAGGGCAAGGTGGTGGTGGACATGAGTTCGATCTCGCCCATCGCCACCAAAGGGTTTGCCGAAAAAATTCGGGCTCTGGGTGCCGACTACCTCGACGCGCCCGTCTCCGGGGGTGAAGTGGGCGCCAAGCAGGCCACACTCACCATCATGGTGGGCGGCAGCGAAGCCACGTTTAACCAAGTCCTGCCCGTGTTTCAGCACATGGGCAAGAACATCACCTTGATTGGCGAAGCCGGCAGCGGCCAGACTTGCAAAGTGGCCAACCAGATCGTGGTCGCCCTCACCATTGAAGCGGTGGGCGAAGCCCTGTTGTTTGCGTCCAAAGCAGGCGCCGACCCGGCCAAGGTGCGTCAAGCCCTGATGGGGGGCTTGGCCACGAGCCGTATTTTGGAATTGCACGGTGAGCGCATGATCAAGCGCACCTTCAATCCGGGTTTTCGCATCGAGCTGCACCAGAAGGACCTCAACCTCGCGCTGGAAGGCGCGCGGGCCATGGGTCTCTCGCTGCCCAACACCGCGAGCACGCAACAACTCATGAGCTCATGCGTGGCCTTGGGCGGCGCGGGCTGGGATCACTCGGGGCTGGTCAAGGCGCTGGAACACGCGGGCAACCATGTCGTCGCCCAAGGCTGATCCGAGCGCCTTTTTGCGCGCGCTCTTTGACGCGGCGGTGGCCTCGGCGCAACCGCATCGCGTGGTGCCGCCCCATTTGCCCGACCCGGCGAGTTTGGCCGGGGGACGGCTCATCGTCATTGGGGCGGGCAAGGCCTCGGCGGCCATGGCGCGGGCGGTGGAGGACCATTGGTCGGGGCCGCTCTCGGGCTTGGTCGTCACGCGCGATGGCCACGAAGAGCCCTGCGAGCGCATCGAGATCGCCTTAGCGCGCCACCCCGTGCCCGACGCGCGCGGCCTGGCCGCAGCCGAGCGCATGCTCGGACTGGTACGCGATCTCACGCCACAAGACTTTGTGCTGTGTTTGATCTCGGGCGGCGGCTCGGCCTTGCTCCCCCTGCCCTCAGAGGGGCTGAGTTTGGCCGACAAGCAGGAACTCAACCAGAACCTGCTCAAGAGTGGGGCCACGATCACCGAGATGAACACGGTGCGGCGGCACCTCTCGCGCATCAAGGGGGGGCGCCTCGCCGCCGCCTGCCACCCGGCGCGGGTGCTCACCCTGGTGATCTCGGATGTACCGGGTGATGGTTTGCATGACATCGCCTCCGGCCCCACAGTGGCCGACCCCACCACCTGCGCCGACGCGCTGGGCATTTTGCAGCGCTACGCCATTCCCATGAGTCCACGCATTCGCGAACTGCTCGAGCGCGGCGAAGGCGAGAGCCTCAAGGCGGGCGACCCGCGCTTGGCGCGTTGTGAGACCCGCTTGATCAGCTCGCCCCAAATGGGTTTGGAAGCTGCAGCGCGGGTGGCGCAAGCGCAGGGGGTGACGCCTTGCATTCTGGGTGACAGCCTGGAGGGCGAGGCACGGGAAGTGGGTCGGGTCATGGCCGGCATCGCCCGGCAAGTGGCGCAGCGCCACCAACCGGTGGCCGCACCAGCCGTCTTGCTCTCGGGTGGCGAGACCACCGTGACCGTGCGCGGTCAGGGCTGTGGCGGACGCAATGTGGAGTTTCTCCTCTCGCTCGGCTTGAACCTGCAAAACCACCCGCGCATCCACGCCCTCGCGGCCGATACGGATGGCGTGGATGGGGGCGCCGAGACCGCGGGGGCCTTCTGGCACCCGGAGACGCTCGCGCGCGCCCGCGCGCTGGGCCTCTCGGCGCAACAGGCCCTCGACCAAAACGATGCCCACCCCTTTTTCGCGGCCCTGGGTCAAGACCTCGTGAGTGGCCCCACCCGCACCAACATCAACGATTTGCGCGCGATCTTCATTGACGCCGCTTGACCCCCTTGGAAGGAGCCCCCATGGACTTACCCCTCAATCCCTTCAAACGCGGCCTCAAGGCCGGCCAGACGCAAATCGGTTTATGGTCACATTTGTGCAGCCCGATTGCCACGGAAATCCTCTCCAACTGCGGCTACGAGTGGTTGCTGCTCGACATGGAGCACTCTCCCAATGATTTGAGTGAGATTCTGGCCCAACTCCACGCCATGCAAGGCGGCGGCGCCATCCCCGTGGTGCGCCCACCCTGGCTCGACATGGTGCTCTTTAAGCGTCTGCTCGACATTGGTGTGCTCAACCTGCTCGTGCCCTACATCCAGACCGAGGAAGAGGCGCGTCAAGCCGTGGCCTACACGCGCTACCCGCCCCATGGGGTGCGCGGCTACGCCGGCGCGACACGCGCGAGTCACTATGGCCGCGTGAA
>Ga0255182_1001535_pt1 | contig 11751 bp, 10 predicted proteins | sample Atl_UVDOM_RepA_8_FD_188420 | JGI IMG/M metagenome (GOLD analysis project Ga0255182, IMG submission 188420) | Freshwater microbial communities from Altamaha River, Georgia, United States - Atl_UVDOM_RepA_8d | ecosystem: Environmental > Aquatic > Freshwater > River | place: USA: Georgia... | reverse complement strand
CCTCACCGTGGCCGCCGGCAACCTGGTGGCCAACGGCATCCGCAACGTCTGGACCTACACCATCATCTTCTGCGGGCACTTCACGGCCGACGTGGAAACCTTCCCCAAGAGCGTGGTGCGCAACGAAACCCGCGCCCACTGGTACCTGCGTCAGGTGCGCGGCTCGTCGAACCTGACTGGCGGCTGGCTGATGAACATCCTGTCGGGCAACCTGAGCCACCAGATCGAACACCACCTGTTCCCCGACGTGCCGGCCAACCGCTACGCCGAGATGGCACCCGTGGTGCAAGACATCTGCCGCCGCTACGGCCAGCACTACAACACCGGCTCGATCGTCAAGCAGTTCGGCGACGTGATCTGGCGCATCGTGCGCCACGCCTTCCCGAGCCGCCCCGCCCGCCCGGCGGCCCGCTGACCCACAACGGGCGCGCTGGGCACGTACGGCCCAGGTCCTACACTCCCGGCCATGCCGGATGCCGCCCCCTCACCAACCGCCGACGTCGCTTCGCCCGCCTTCGACTGCCAGGCGTGCGGAGCCTGCTGCGCAGCTTTCCGGGTCTCGTTTTACTGGGCCGAGGCGGACGACGCGCTCGGGGGCACAGTCCCGTTACACCTGACGGAAGCGGTCACCCCCCACGTGCGGTGCATGCGGGGCACCCATGCGCGCCAGCCACACTGCGTGGCCCTCGAGGGGCGCATCGGCCAGCAGGTGAGCTGCCGCATCTACCCCTTGCGCCCCAGCCCCTGCAGAGAGGTCAGTGCGGGTGATGCGCAGTGCCTGAAAGCCCGCGCTCGCCACACACTGCCCGTCGGCCTCAGTCCGCATCGGGGTCATCGGTCGCATGACCCAGGCTGAGGCCGATGCGGGTGAACACCGCCACGACCACGCCCGTCATGGCGACCACCAGCCACTGCGGCGCACCGAAGGCCGACAGGGGTTCGCCAACCAGCCCCACCCCCACGGGCAAGCCGACCAGAAAGCCCCCGATGACCCCCAGCTTTTCGGTGCCCAGGTGACGCCGCCTGGGCGTGACCACGCCGGGTGATGCTGAGGATGGGTTCGCCTCACGGCGGCCCAGGTTCAGGATGGATTGAGCCATGTCGCACCTCCTTTGTTGCAGTGCAGCAATGTTAACGAAATCACGCCTTTTGCGGGTTAACCCCAGACGCGTGTGAGGAATTACCGCCAATAACGTGGGCGCTCGGCCGACCAGCAGCGCCCCTCGCCCGGGTGGCGCTCGTCGCTGCTCCACACCCAGGACCCACAGTGCGCGGTCTCGACGATGCGGATGCCGGCCAGGCGGTAGCGCGCAACCACATCGGCATGCGGATGCCCGTAGGAGTTGTGGCGGCCGGCCTGGATCACGGCCACGGCCGGGGCGACCGCATCGAGCAAGGCCGGGGTCGACGAGGTGCGGCTGCCATGGTGCGGCACCATGAGCACCTCGGCCGCCAGGGCCTCGCCGTGGGCGTCGACCAGGGCCTGTTCGGCCTCTCGCTCCAGATCGCCGGTGAGCAACACTGCACGCCCACCGGCCTGTACCCGGATCACGCACGACAAGTCGTTGTCGCTGATGTGGTCCCGGTCATCCAGCTGCGCCTGGGTGGGGGCCAGCACTTCAAAGTCGACGCCGTCCCATTGCCAGCGTTGCCCCGCCGTGCAGGCCTCGTGAGGCGCGCCGCCGGGATGTTGCCGGGTCGCCTGGCTCAGCAAGGCGTGGTCGGCCGGCAAGGTGCTGCGCAGGCGATCGACCGCACGCCGCCGCAGGATCGACGCGGCCCCGCCGATGTGGTCGGTGTCGCCGTGGCTGATCACCAGCTCGTCGAGGCGGCGCACCCCGGCGGCACGGAGCAGCCCCACCAGCACACCGCGGCCGGCGTCGAGCTCGTCCGACCAGCGAGGGCCCGTGTCGTACAGCAACGCGTGACGGGCTGTGCGCACCAGCACGGCCGTGCCCTGCCCCACGTCGGCAGCCACCACCTGCACCTGGCCTGACGGGGGCGGTGGCAGCCGTTGCGACCAGCCAGCGGGCAGACACAGGGGCGCCAGCAAAGGCAAGCCCCACCACCGCCAGGCTCGAGGCCACGGCCCCAGCAAGGCGACCAGCCCCAGCAGGGCCAGCACCGAACTGGCGGCCCCCACCTCGGCCTGCTCGACCATGGCCCAGGGCCAACTGGCAATCCAGTCCAGAGCCGACAAGGTGCCCCTGACCAGGGGCGTGAGCGCCACCCAGCACGCCGGCAGCAGCAGGCCCAGCAGGGCCAGGGGCGTGATCACGACCGTGAACCACGGGATGCACACCAGGTTCACCAGCAGGCCCACCACCGACGCCGACTGAAAGAACACCAGCGACAAGGGCGCCAGCCCCACGGACGCCACCGACTGGTTTCGCCACAGCGAACGTGCGGCGTCGCGCCAGGCCGCCCATCGCCCCTGGGTGGGCACCGTGACGTCGGCCGCACCGGCCAGCATCAGCAGGCCGATGGCGGCAAACGACAACCAGAAGCCGGCCTGGATCAGCGCCCAAGGGTCACGCAGTGTCACCACCACGGCCGCCGCGAGCAGCACCAGGGGCCAGGGCCATCGCCGAGCGCCACTGCGCAGGGCCACCACGGTGGCCAGCATCAGCACCGTGCGTTGCGCCGGAATGCCCCAGCCCGCCAGCACGGCGTACAGCCAGGCCCCCAGCACCCCCGCCCAGCGTGACGCCGTGGGCGCCGGCCATCGCAGCATCAAGCCCGGAGACAGGCGCCACAGGCGCCCGACCAGTGCCGCCACCAGCCAGCCCATCATCGTGATATGCAGCCCGCTGATGGCCGCCAGGTGGGCCGTGCCGGTGGTGCGCATCGACTCCCAGTCGTCTGCGTGGATGGCCGACTGATCGCCCACGGTCAGCCCGGCAATGAGCCCGGCGGCACGGCGGTCGCCCACTTCGGCCAGGATGCGGTCACGCGCCGCCGCCCGCCAGCGAGCCAGATGCCCGGTCAGGCCGCGGGGCGTCGTGTCCAGTCGCAGCGGCTCATCACCGCCGGTCACGCGCCCCTGCGCGCGCACCCCCCGTTGAAAGGCCACGAGCGCGCTGTCGTAGGCGCCAGGGTTGCGCCGCGAAGCCGGATCGCGAAATCGCACCGACCAGCGCCAGAGGTCCTCGGGACGCACGACATCGCCCGCCCGCTGCCACCGGCTCGGCCAGCTCAGGCTCACGCGCTCAGGCACGCGCGCCGCCTGGCCGGCCGGGCCCCGCGCCCGGTCTGCAGGCCACAACTGCCCCGGCAACCAGCGGTGCCCGTCGTGCTCCACCGCCTCGACGACGACTTCGAAACGGGTGCCCAACGCATCGTTCACCGGCAGGCTGTCGATGCGCCCCTCGAGATGGATGTCGGCACCACCGAGGGCCGCTGGCCAGACCTGCTCGGCGCGATCGTGGGCACGCAACTCGGCCAGCGCCCACCCCGACAGCGCTGCAGACAGCGCCCAGGCGATCCAGACATGGCCCCGCCAAGCCGACGATCGCCCCATGGCGAGCCCGGCGCACAGCCCCGCCAAGGCGCCCAGCGTGGCCATGCCCACGTCCAGCTCGGGCCGCAAATGAGCCTGTTGCAGTTGCAGCGCCGTGCCGAGCAACCAGGCCAGCATGACGCCTGCCCATCGGTATGGCATGACGCTCCCTGTCGTTGTCTGTCGATGTCGTGTTCCCGAGCCCCGTTCGAGGCTACAAGGTCCAGTGTAGGATCGTCCTCAGCGCACACCGGCCGTCTGGCCTCCCTCTCTTGCGGCCCTCTTGCGGGGGCTTGTCAACGCAGGGCGCCCCGGCTGCGTCAAGACCTCGAACCCCTACCTTCTGCCATGTCCATCTCCGCCCGACTCCAGTCTCTTGGCATCACCCTGCCCGCCGTGGCCACGCCGGCCGCGTCCTACCTGCCCTACATGCGCACCGGCAACCTCGTGTTCCTGTCGGGCCACATCGCCAAGAAGGACGGCCAGGTCTGGGTGGGCCAGCTGGGCAAGACCATGACCACGGCCGAGGGCCAGCAGGCCGCCCGTGCCGTGGCCATCGATCTGCTGGGCACCCTCGCCGCTGCCGCTGGTGGCTTGGACAACGTCGTGCGCATCGTCAAGGTCATGAGCCTGGTCAACAGCACCAGCGACTTCACGGAACAGCATCTGGTGACCAACGGGTGCTCCGAACTGCTGGCCGAGGTCTTTGGCGAGGCCGGCCGGCACGCCCGCAGCGCCTTTGGCGTGGCGCAGATCCCGCTGGGCTCGTGTGTCGAGATCGAACTGATCGCCGAAGTGCGCTGAACCGCCATGAACCTGCTGTCCCCCCGGCTGCTGATGGGCCTGATGGCCCTGGCCTGCGGCGCGTCCGTCCTGGCCGCCCTGTACTCACAGCACCAGCTGGGCATGCAGCCCTGTCCGTGGTGCATCCTGCAGCGCATGATCTTCATCGTGCTGGCGGTGGTGCTGGGCGTCGGCGCGATCCTGCCCATCACCGCCCTGCGCAAGGGCCTGGCGGCCCTGGCCGTGCTGCTGGCCGGCAGCGGTGTGGCCGCGGCCCTGTGGCAACACTTCGTGGCGGCGGCCACCAACAGCTGCGCGCTCACCCTGGCCGACCGCATCATCACGGCCACCGGCCTGGATCTGCGCTGGCCCGACGTGTTCGAGGTGCGCGCCACCTGCGCCGAAGCGGCGGTCGACCTGCTCGGTGTGCCGTTCGAGTTCTGGTCGCTGGCGCTGTTTGCCATCGTGGGCGTCGCGGCCCTGACCAGCGTGTTCATGCGGGACGGCGCCCGCCACACCTGAGCCGGCTCGCTCATGCTCGACATCGATCCCGGCCTGCCGACGGCCCTGGTGGACTTCCCGTCGCAGGACGGTGGCGGTCGACAGCGCTGGCACTTTCGCACGCCCCGTCAATGGCTGGTGGCCCACGACGCGCACCAGGTCCCGGCCCTGCTGGACGCCGCTCACCAACTGGCCCAGGACGGCGCGTGGTGCGTGGGCTGGGTGGCCTACGAAGCGGCCCCGGCCTTCAACCCTCACCTGCCGGTCAAGGCCGCGCGCCCGGGGGCGGTGTACGCGGTGTGGGCGGTGTTCGATCGGGCCGAGCCCGGCTGGCCTGCGCCCGCGGAGGGCTCGTCGGGTTCATGGCAACTCGGCCCCTGGGAGCGTGCCATCGACGACCACGCCCTGCAGGGCCAGATCGAGCAGGTCCGAGAGCTGATCCGTCAGGGCGAGGTCTACCAGGTCAACCTGACAGCGCCCCTGAGCGGCCTGCTGACGGGGGCTGACCGGTCTGCAGCCACCACGGCCACCTTGCACGCGGCTTTCCAGGCCCTGCACCGCAGCCAGCCCGATGGTTACGCCGTCATGCTCGATGGCCGGGCGGCTTCACGCACCCCGGGGGCCGTGCTCAGTGTGTCGCCCGAACTGTTTTTCGACTGGGATGGCGAGGCCATCACCACCCGCCCCATGAAGGGCACGGCCCCCCGCGGTAGCGACCCCGCCGATGACCAGGCCCAGGCCCAGGCGCTGCGCGCCAGCACCAAGGAACAGGCCGAAAACCTGATGATCGTCGACCTGCTGCGCAACGACCTGTCGCGGGTGGCCCAGGTGGGGTCGGTGCAGGTGCCTTCGCTGTTCGACGTCCAGGCGCTGCCAACGGTGTGGCAGATGACCTCGACCGTCACCGCCCGCACCCGCCCGGGCACCTGCCTGAGCGATGTCTTTGCCGCCTTGTTCCCGTGCGGCTCGGTCACGGGTGCGCCCAAGCGACAGGCCATGCACCACATCGCCCGGCTCGAGCGCAGCCCGCGCGGTGTGTACTGCGGCGCCGTCGGCCTGATGGCCCCGGGCGGTCGGGTCACCTTCAATGTGCCCATCCGCACCGTGAGCGTCAACACCTTGCCGCCACCGGCCCCATGGTCAGCGCAATGCGGCATCGGCAGCGGCATCACCCTCGACGCCACGCCCGCCGGCGAGCTGCGCGAATGGCGTCACAAGCAGGCGTTCCTGACGCGCGCGGCACAGCCCTTCGAACTGCTCGAGTCCCTGCGTCTGCAAGATGGCGTGTGGCAACGTGTCGACCGCCACCTCGCACGGCTGCACGCAGCGTCGCTGGCCTTCCGGTTCGTGGAGGCTACCGCATGGCCGCACGTCACGCAGGGCATCGTCGCCGAGCTCGATCGCCAGGCTGGCCTTCATCCCAGCGGTTCTTTCAAGGGGCGGCTGTGCATGGCCCCTGGCGGTGGGATCCGCCTGGAGGTGAGCCCCCTGGCCGACACGCCCATGCCCGTGCGCGTCAGCTGGGCGCATCGGCCCATGCCCGATGCCGACGCCTTCATCCGCCACAAGACCACGCAGCGCAGCGCCTACCAGGCCTTCGTCGCGCCCCCGGATTACTTCGACACGCTGCTCTACAACGCCCACGGCGAGGTCACCGAATTCACCATCGGCAACGTGGCGGTGTGCCTCGACGGTCGATGGGTCACCCCCCCGCTCAGCGCCGGTCTGCTGCCCGGCGTCATGCGCGCCACCCTGCTGGCTGAAGGGCGGCTGCACGAGGCCCCGGTGCACATCGGGGACATCGCCCGGGCCAGCGGCCTGGCGCTGATCAACAGCGTGCGAGGCTGGGTGGATGTCGACCTGAGCGACGTGCAGCACCAGCCGCTGCCCGCCCTCCCCGCCTGAAATCCCCCCACGACAACCGTGGATTCTTCACGAACGCTACCAACTTGTGCACAATAAATACCGCGCGGTCACTTTCTGCACTGCGCAGTAATACACCTGTCGGTCCAACCCTCACACACTGGAGAATCCACATGCACCACCTGATCTCGGGCACCGCCGCCCGCCTGCGCCCTGTTGCATTCGCTCTGGCCAGCCTGGCCACCCTGGCTGCGGTCGCGCCCGCCCATGCCCAGGCCGGTGTGTCATTGTCGGCGTACGTGCAGTGCCGCAGCACGCAACTGGTGGAGTTCAACGGCACCATCGTCGACGCCGCCATCGCCACGCCCGAACTCAGCACCCTGGTGAACCTGGTGGTGGCTGCCGACCTGGTCGGCCCCCTGTCCGGCAAGGGGCCCCTGACGGTGTTCGCGCCCACGAACGCCGCTTTCGGCAAGGTGCCTGCCCCGCTGCTGAACCTCATCGGCAGCGATCCGGCCCTGCTCACTTCGGTGCTGACTTACCACGTGACCGCCGGCACGGTCGATCCACGTCGCAGCCTGATCCCAAGCCAGGCCAAGACCCTGCAAGGCCAGACGCTGTACGTGGGCTATGACGCTGACGGCGCCTCTGTGAACCAGTCGGTCGCCGCGTGCAAGGGTGTCAAGACCACCAACGGCACCGTGTGGCTGATCGACAGCGTGCTGCTGCCGCAATTCAAGTGATGTGCGGGCGGGCGGGCCCTGTGCCCGCCCCTGCACGCCACGGGGGTGGTCGATCCCTGGCAGACTCTGGAGGTCTGATCCCCTCGGCCTCACGGCGTCCACCCCATGCGAATCCTGCACACCATGCTGCGCGTTGGCAACCTCCAGCGCTCGATCGACTTTTACACCCAGGTGCTCGGCATGAGCCTGCTGCGCACCACCGAGCGCCCCGAGCAGCAATACACCCTGGCCTTTCTGGGCTACGGCCGCAACCCCGAGCACGCCGAGCTTGAACTCACCTACAACCATGGCGTCGACCGATACGAGCTGGGCACCGCCTACGGTCACATCGCCATCGGGGTGGACGATGCCGCTGCCGTGTGCGACGCCGTGCGCGACAAGGCCCTGGCCCTGGGCGGCGGCGTCACCCGCGAAGCCGGCCCGGTCAAAGGCGGCAGCACCATCATCGCCTTCATCACCGACCCCGACGGCTACAAAGTCGAGCTGATCCAGCACGGCACCTTGTAACCCACCACACCTCGGGCGCGTCAGGCGGGTGGCAATCGGAAGGTGGACACCGCCTCAGCCAGTTGGAGCGCCTGCTGGCGAAGACTCTGAGACGAGGCCGCACTCTCTTCCACCATCGAGGCGTTCTGCTGGGCATCGCGATCCAGATCGGCCATTGCCTGCCCCACCTGGCTGACGCCCGTCGTCTGCTCGTGCGCGGCCCGGGCGATGTCCGACACCAGGGCATTGATGCGCCCGGCATGCTCGACGATGTCCGTCATGGTGGCGCCGGCCGCCTCGACCTCCTGGCTGCCCTCGCCAATGCGGCTGACGCTGGCGGTGATCAGGCTCTTGATCTCCCGGGCCGCCGCCGCACTGCGCTGCGCCAGGGCGCGCACCTCGCTGGCCACCACGGCAAAGCCGCGGCCCTGCTCGCCGGCCCGTGCGGCTTCCACCGCCGCGTTGAGCGCCAGGATGTTGGTCTGGAAGGCGATGCCGTCGATCACGTTGATGATGTCGGCGATCTGGCCTGACGCTCCTCGGATGTCGCGCATCGTCGTCACCACCCCGCCGATCACGGCACCGCCGCGCTCTGCAACGGCCGCGTTGCGTTGCGCCAGTTCGGCGGCGTGCTGGGCATGACCCGCCGTGTGACGTACCGTGGCCGAAATCTCTTCGATGCTGGCCGCCGACTGCTGCAGGTGGGTGGCCGCGTTTTCAGTGCGTCCCGACAGGTCTCTGGCGGCGTCGGCCATCTCGGCGCTGGAATGCACGATGGCATCGGCCGACGATCGCACTTGCTGCACCAGGCACCGCAAGGCGTGCTGCATGTCAGCCAGGGTGCGCATCAGGCTGGCGGCCTCGTCCTGACCCCAGGGCCGGGGCTGCGTCGTCAGGTCGCCACCGGTCATCGCCTCCAGGTGCAGGCGCACCTCATCGAGCCCCCCTTTGGTGACCATGTAGAACGCCTTGAGCAGGTAGGCGGCCACGGCCAGGCTGAGCACCGACAGCAACCCGACGGCCACGCTGTCGCGCCGGATCGTCGACTGACGCTGTGCAAGCAAGGTGTCAAGCACCTGCACGCCCTGCAACATGAACGCCTGCACGGCGTCGGCCGACGCATCACCCTGGGTCGTGAACGTGCCTGCATCGGTCTGTGGCCGCTCGGCCAGGAGCGACGCGTGCGCGCCATCGACCTGCGTCGTCACGGCACGCACCAGCGCCTCGAGCGGCAGCAAGCGAGTTGCCTCGGGCTCGACCTGACGCGCCTTGTCCAGCGCCGACTGGATCTGTGCGAGCCGTCGGCGAATGAGCTGGACGTCGTCCTGCACGGCCATCCACCCGCCCCGGTTCAGACTGCCCTCCCGCGCGGCCGTGGACAGGAGGGCTCGCAGCCGGCCCGTCGCGACATACAAATCGGGCGCGGCCACCACCGAGGCATCCATCAGGTAGTACGTGGCGATTTCCGGGTCGAGCGTGAGGCTGGAGCTGTCGGCCACCCAGGCCAGCAGCGCTTCGAGCCGCCCCAGCGTGTGGGTGTAGGTCTCCAGCAAGGTCGCTGCGTCCTGGGTCGATGCGCCTCGGGCCAGACGCCATGACGCCTGCGCCTCGTTCCACAACGCCGCGCTGCGCAGCCGATCCCCCTCCTCGCGCTGAACCAGCTCCAGGGCCTTCCACTGGGCGTCGGCCTCGGCACGCCATCGAGGCAACTCACCCGCCGCGTCGCCGCGCGCGGCCCGCCGAGCCCACTGCCTTTCGTGGGTGATCGCCACCATCAGGGCCATCAGCGGGCGGGCGTACCGCGTGCCCGCTCGCTCACTGGCCACGAACTCGGCCTGCGCGGCATTGGCGCGCCAGAACGACGTGCCCAGTACGATCAAGGGCACCATGAACGCCAGCGAGATGATCGCCGCCTTGGCCGGAAAGCCCAGGCGCCGGAACAGCCGCACGCCTGGCGCCCATACGCCGTGGTAACGAAAGAAGGCGGCCCAGCCCCGATCGGGTCTGACCGACGAACGCGAACCGCCGTGCCCTGTCTCGCTCCCGCCGGCCTCGGCCAGCGGTGGATTCCATGTCGACATCATGCCCTCCTGTCCATGGGCCCGAGCCGGCACAGGGCAGGTCGGACGGGCCATCGCACCCGCAGGGTCGCCCGCGCGGGGCCCTGCTGGACACGATTGAACCCTGCCGCCGTGAACGGCAAACGCCCGAACAGCCCGGCTGAGGCCAGTCTGTTCGGGCGCAACGGCGCATGTTCATCCGCTGGGGCATCATGCCCGCACCAGGGTGGCGCCAAGGCGCCGAAGAACACACCAAAATGGTGCGTTATCCGCCCAGGCGCGCGATGTCGGGGGTGCTCACCTTCACGTCGCCGCACTGCGCGCGGTGACGCAGGGCATGGTCGATCAGCACGAGCGCCAGCATGGCCTCGGCGATCGGGGTGGCCCGGATGCCCACGCAGGGATCGTGACGGCCGAAGGTCTCGACCGTGGCGGCCTGGCCGTCCAGATCGATCGACGGGCGCGGCAGCCGGATGCTGCTGGTGGGCTTGATCGCCATCGACACGCGCAGATCCTGGCCGGTGGAAATGCCACCGAGCACGCCCCCGGCGTGGTTCGACGCAAAGCCTTGCGGGGTCAGCGCATCGCCGTGCTCCGTGCCCTTCTGGGTCACGCAGCCGAACCCGGCGCCGATCTCGACCCCCTTGACGGCGTTGATGCCCATCATGGCGTAGGCGATGTCGGCGTCGAGCTTGTCGAACAGGGGCTCCCCCAGACCGACGGGCACACCGGTGGCCTCGACATACAGCCGGGCACCGATGGAATTGCCCTCCTTGCGCAGCGCGTCCATGTAGGCTTCGAGGTCGGCAATCTGCGACCGATTGGCCGCGAAGAAGGGGTTGTCGGGCACGTGTTCCCAGCCTTCGTGCTGGATCACGATGTCGCCGATCTGGGTCATGCAGCCCCGCACCTCGGTGCCGAACAGCTCGCGCAGCCACTTGCGGGCCACGGCACCGGCTGCCACCATCGGCGCCGTCAATCGGGCCGATGAGCGCCCGCCACCACGCGGATCGCGAATGCCGTACTTGTGCCAGTAGGTGTAGTCGGCATGACCGGGGCGGAAGGTCTGCAGGATGTTGCCGTAGTCCTTGCTGCGCTGGTCGGTGTTGCGGATCAGCAGGGCGATGGGGGCCCCGGTGGTGCGTCCCTCGTACACGCCCGACAGGATTTCGACGGCATCGGGTTCGTTGCGCTGCGTGACGTGTCGCGAGGTGCCTGGCCGGCGACGGTCCAGGTCGGGCTGGATGTCGGCCTCGGACAGGGCAAGGCCGGGCGGACAGCCATCGATCACGCAGCCGATGGCCGGCCCGTGCGATTCGCCGAAGTTGGTGACGGTAAACAGTTGTCCGAAAGTGCTGCCAGCCATGGGTCGTTCTTTTGCGCCTGAACCAGCCGCTATTGTCCTCCAAGACAAAACCCGGCACAGGGCCGGGTCGTGTTCAGCGGGGGCCAAGGTGTGGCATCGGGCCGCTCAGGGGCCCGCGCCCGGCCTCACAGCAGGGCCTGACGCTCGCCGGCACCCTCTTCAACGGGCCAGTCGCGGATGTAGGCCTTGAGCATGCGGTTCTCGAAATCCTGGCTGTCGACCACGGCCTTGGCCACGTCGTAGAAGGAAATCACCCCGACCAGGGTCTTCTGGTTGAGGGCTGGCATGTAGCGGGCGTGCCGACTGAGCATCATGCGGCGAACTTCGTCGATCTCGGTGTCGGGCGTGCAGGTGAGCGGGTGATCGTCCATCACCGCGCGCACGGTCTGGTTGCCGAACGCCCCGCCATTGCGCACCGTGGCCTGAATGACCTCGCGGAAGGTCAGCATG
>Ga0255182_1001534_pt1 | contig 11754 bp, 12 predicted proteins | sample Atl_UVDOM_RepA_8_FD_188420 | JGI IMG/M metagenome (GOLD analysis project Ga0255182, IMG submission 188420) | Freshwater microbial communities from Altamaha River, Georgia, United States - Atl_UVDOM_RepA_8d | ecosystem: Environmental > Aquatic > Freshwater > River | place: USA: Georgia... | reverse complement strand
TCGGCGAACTCGATACGCCACCAGCGATGATCCCCGGTCGAAGTCCAGCGGACCAGGGCCAGGTGATGCGCCCAGGAGGCATCAATCGGCTTCACGCCACCGGCCCACACGCTCTGCCAACCGGTATCCGAGGCCGCCGTGACCCCCACATCGCCCAGGGCCGCGTATCCCCTCACCCGCCACAGGCCGGCACCGCTCAGATTATGCCCGACGAGGGCCGCGGCGTTGCAGCCCAGCCCCGATGCCAGGGTGATGTCGATGGATTGCCCTGAGGTCGAGGTCGAGCGCCATTTCTTGGTGGGCTCGGGGCTCAGCAGATTGGACACCGGCAGCGTCGTGACCGCGCTGCTGGCCACCAGCGTGGCGAGGTCGCTGTCGCGCGGCGACAGCAGCAGGACGCGCTCGGCCCTGCCGGTGGGCATGGCATAGGGCGCCACGGCAACCGGCAGCGCGCCGTGGGGATACGGGAAGGTCATGCGTCAGTCTTCGACGGGATCCAGCGCGTCCGGGAATGACGGCTCGGCGCTATCCATCTGCGGCAGCGCCGCCAGGAACCCGGCGTGCATGGCATAGGCGGGATGGTCGAGTACCTCGGACGGCAGGAGGAACAGGCCACCCTGCCTTTCGATGGGCTCCAGCGCATAAGGCGGCGACGCCGGGCCGCGCACATGGGCTGCCTCGACCGCGGTGAGAACGGTGAACACCGGCATCAGACGTTCGCTCCCACGGCGGTGGCCCATGCCTGCACGGCGTTGTACTGCGCAAGCTCCTGCGCTGCGCTGAGGGTGGCGCCCACGGTCATGAAGCCGATCGACGTGGCGCGGGGACCCGCAAAGGCGCCTGCGTTGTTGTATCCGCCGACATGGATCGGGACCACGGGCAGGCTTGCTGAGCCGAACGCCGTTGGAGCGACGGTCTGCACCATGGCGACCCCGTTCTTGTAGCCGTAGCTGTTGGCACCGGACGCCGCATCGCGCGAGCCGGCCGTGTAGCCGGCGCTGGTCGCCGCGGGGAGCGTGTAAGTGCCGGAAGAGGAGTTGGCGTCGAGGTAGGCCACGCTGGCATTGCGCGGACGCACACGGAGCGTTCTGTTCGAGCTCGAGACGGCACCTGCCGCGTACGTATTGCCCGACTGATTGTCGCGCAGATAGACCGCGAGGCGCACATTGTGCGTGCTGGCCGAGATCTTGTGCGTCGACGGGATGAATCCGGTGTCGAGATAACTGGACGAGCCATTGGTCGCAAAAGCCCGCCGTGCCGTGAAGGCCGGTGCGTTGACCAGCGTCACGGTGCGCCGCTGCTTCAGCGACACCGTCGCCTGGATCAGGTTCTCGCCCCAGAACGGCCAGTAGTCGTCGGTCAGCGCCCACGCACCGCTCGCCTTCTCGACCGTCACAAAGCGCGACGCGATGGACTGGATGGCAACGGAGACGCTGCCGCCGGCGGCGACGATGGTGTCGCGCCACGACAGCACGTCCGCATCCGTCTGGCCCATGACGCCGAGGCGCCGGGCAATCGAACTCATTTTGACCCCTCGCCTAGTAGTTCTGCGCGACGATCGACATCAGCCATGTCGTGCCGCCGTCGAGGGTCACGAAGTTCAACAGGTCGCGCGTGCCGTTGGAGATGGACGGCGTGTAGGTGCCGTTCAGGGCGGCGACATTGCCGGGCATCATCACGGTGCGGGCGGTGCCGTCGGCGGTGAACTCCAGCGTGAAGCCCGAGGCGAAGCCTGCCAGTGCGTTCGAGATGGTGATGGTCGTCACGTCGGCGTTGAGCGCAACCCTGTGCACGGTGCCCAGCAGCAGATCGAGGGTCAGTGCACCGGCCGAGATCGTTGGCGCGTTGACGGCTTCGAGTGAGCCCAGGAGGGTGAGCACGGCCGCTGGCGCCACCAGCGAGATCGTCTTGGTGCCGGCCGAGAAGGACACGGCGACGCCGGTGCTGGATTTGAGGGGAGCGGCGCGCGTGATGCTGCCGGCGCCGGCGCTGGCGTAGGTGCAGAGCGCGATCTCCCACTCGGCGGCGGTCGCGTGCTCGATCAAGCCCCAGAAGGTGTCGCCGTTCGAAAACCCCGCACCGGAGAGCGACAACATCTTCGATGTGGCTCCCGCGAGCGTAAGTGCCCCGGTCCCGGTGCTGGTGGTCGTCTCCTGCACCCGGTCGAGTATCCTATGCGCCATTGTCTATCCCCATAAATCCAGCGCGACAGACCTCGACGAGGCGAAGCTCATGCCGACGCAGATGAACTTGCGTGCGCCGGCCCAGCCGTAGCGCGTAAAACCGTAGATCTGGATCACCTTGCCTAGCAGGTTGGCGAAGGGATCGCAGGGCACGGTCACGCGCCACCGCTCGCGCCGGACACCCATGACGCGCTGCTGCCGAGCCGCCTCGGCATGGGCCGCTGCCTCCTGCGAGAAGCCCCCGCTCACATAGACCGCGGCCGCAGTGGGCCAGAGGCTCGCCTGGAAGCCGTCGGACGAGCTGGCAAAGCGTTCGGTGCCCCGATAGAGGAGCGCCGCCGCCGCATCGACGGAGCCTGCCAGCCGGCTGGGATCCTGCGGCGTGTAATTGCGCTGCCAGCCGACATAGGTTGCGCGACGGGGCGCCTGGTAGGTCTGCATCATCTGTGGCTCCGAGGAGCCGAAGTCCTCGGGGTACTGGATGGTCAAGGCCGGGGAACGTGTCGGCTCTTCCAGAAAGCCCAGGGCAAGGAGGCCGTTAGCGCGTACAGCCCACCAACCCAGGCATCCGGCCATGACCTCGGTGAGGGCCTCCGCCTTGGTGATGGCGTCCTTGAAGTAGAACCCCACCGTGCCGGCCTGCTCCTGCTCCATGTAGTTCAGGGCCGCGAAGTCGATCTGGGCATCGGAGAGCGCGATCGTGCCGCGACCCGTAGCGATGCGCCGGGCGATCTGGCCTCGCGTCGAAGGATAGATCTGGCCGTTGATGGTGTCGTTGTCGCCGCGGAGGTCGACGGTGAGCGCATAAACCACAGCCGAGCCCAGCCGGATCAGACCCTGCGCCAGGCAGGTAGCATATGTCGAGGCGGGCACCGCAGCAGCAGCCAGCGCCGTCCAGTCCGGGTAGTCGGCATCGAACGCGAGAGGCACGCCGCCATCCCGCACGGCATCCACGGCCAGGATCGAGCTGCAGGACAGCTGGAAGATCAGGAGCGCGGCACTCAGCTGCGTCGGCTCGCAGTTGTAGACCGGGCCCACCGCATAGGGCTTCATCTGCCCGGCGATCGAGGCATCGCCATCGGCGCCGCCGGTGCCGCCATAGCGCAGGCCATGCAGCTCGGCCGCGGCCAGTTGCCAGCCGAGATCGCGCAGCCTGATCTCCTTGCGGCGCTGGTCGTAGAGCAGGCCGTTGGTCGTGAGCCGTCCGACCGTCTCATAGGTCGAGAACGCCGCCAGCGAATCGCCACGCAGGATGTCGAGGCTGGCACCGTCCCAGGCGAGCTGGGTCAACCCGTCCAGTTCGCCGTCAGGGTCGATCAGGGTGATGGCGCCTACTCCGCCCTTGCCGCTGGGTGCGGGTTCTATGCCGTCGAACAGGCTGATGCCGTAGTTGATGGGACCGTTCAGCTTGCCCGGCACGTAGGTATTGGCCGGGATATCGTCGGGTGCCGTCGAGCGCCCCAGTGAGGCGGCCGGATAGATGACGGTGCGGGCACCGGGCCACTCGACCTGGAAGGGCGTCGGCCAATCCGTCATGCCCGAGGGATAGGGCGCGCCACCGGAGAGCACGATATTGCCACCGGGATCAGCTGGTGCAGCCCGCAGCAGGTAGGACAGACCCCGCGCCGACTGCAGGTCGACGGCATCGGCGCCGACATCGACCGGGAACTGCGTCAGCGCGGGATACTCGACCGTCCCCGAGGGGCCGGGCAAGCCCGTCAGGTAGATCGTGCTGGCCATGTGGGCGTCCCTCTCAGCCGTTCACAGCGCGGCGCAGCAACAGGTTGTTGGTCTCGGAGAGCTTCGCCATCAGGGCTGCGATCTGCCGGCTCTGCTCGGTGACGACGGACTGAAGCTGGGTCACCTGGGCCAAGGCCGCTTGCGTGGCGCCATTGTTGTCGTTCAACGCCGAGCCAGTCGTGCCGGTGTTGCCGCTGATCTGCGACTGGAGGGTCAGCAGATCGTTGAGGATCTGCTGCTTCAGCGCTTCGTAGTCGGGACCGCTCGCATAGTAGGACTGGGCCGCCTGTGCGAAGGTCGTGCCTTCGGCCGCGACGCGCGCGATGGCGCTGCTGTCTCCCGAACGGGCCTGCGCGACGGTGGCCTGATAGGCCGCCTGCACGCCTGTCAGCATGGTCGTGGGCGAGAGATTGGCGAGGTCGCCCAGGCTGAGACGCCGGATCGCGTCCTCCAGCTGCGAGATCGCGCCGCCATAGAGCTGCTCCTTGAGCGCGGCCTCCTTGCGCAGCAGGGCCTCGGCGATGCGGGCCTGGTCGACGATCACGTCGGTGTGCTGGCTGATGTAGTCGATGTTCGCCAGGATCGACTGCTTCTCGTCTTCCCAGGCGCGCAGGCCAGCGGCGATCGGATCGATCAGGTTGTCGACGTAGTCCTGGCCGAGGCGTTCGGTGGCCTTCTTCTGCTCGGCCTCAATCGGCGCCAGGGCAAGCCCGAGCTTCGTCGCCTGATCGGTCATGTCGCCGAACTGCTTCTCCAGCTCGCGGAACTGCGCCCTGACGGTCAGCGCGCCCTTGCCGAGGCGCTCATAGACCTCGTCGACAAAGACGATGCTCTCCGCTGTCTCCTTGATACCCATCGCCGCGGCGCGCATCGATTCCAGCGCGGTCTTCATCGTAGTGGTGATCTCGCCGACGGCGCCAGACAGGATCGACCGGATCGCGACCTGTGCCGCGCCGGTATCCATCATGTCGTCCATGTTCATGCGCCAGGCTTCCTGGCTGCCCGTCTCCGGGTCGACCAGGTGCGTGGCGTTGCTGGTATAGCTCCAGTCCTTGCCCTGCGCGGTCCACGATGAGGCGTTGAGGCCCCAGACCTTGCTGGCATCCTTGACGCCGCCGAGCAGCCCGAAGACCTGATCGATGCCGCCGGTGAGACCGCGGAGGGCACTTTCCGACTGGCCGCTATTGGCGTTCGGGCCATATGCACCGCCCGTGGTGTACCAGTTGCCGTTGCCGTAGTGCAGCGAGGCGTTCGTCGAACTGTGCGTCTGGGTGTTGGACTCTCCGAAGAGGGCGGGCGCGAACTGAGACAGCAGCGAGATCGCCATGCCGACCGGCTGCAGGCCCGGTATCAGCGACACGGCGCCGCCGACCATGCTCCCGATGCCGGCGATGGTCTGGCCGGTGCTCCGGGAGTTCGCCAGCTGATAGGCGCCCATGCCGATACCAGCGGCGGCGCCGAAACCCTGCAGAGGCGTGATGCTCCAGGTCGAAGGGCTCCACATGCTGGGCGACAGCGTTGGAACGCCCTGCATCGCCGACGGCGATATTCCGGCATAGGGCCCGGTGAAGGGCGTGTTGAGCCATTCACCGATGCCGCCCAGGCCAAGGCCGCTGAAGAAGCTGCCACCACCGGTGCTGCCAAGCGACGGGAGGGGAATACTGCCGCCTCCAAGGCTCCCACTGCCCGACGTAGCCCCACCAAAGCCCATCTGCTGGGCCACCGCCGGCGAGACCACGCCGAGGCTGCCCAGGCCCTGGACCACGACGCTCATCACGGGCCGGATCGTTGCCAGCGCCAAGAACTCCGCCACCATGCGCCGGATCGTCGTCTTGAAGACGTCGCCCAGGGCCTGGAACGACACCTGCCCGCTTTGCAGGATCCAGTCCCAGGCATCGGCGCCAGCCGTCTGGATGTTGCGGAACGCCTGTTTGAGCGGCTCGATCCAGAGTTCGTTGGCGCGCTTCAGCTCCTCGGCCTGGCCTTTCAGCCTCTCGTTCTGCTCGATCGCTTCCCCGCGCGCCGCAATGGCCGCGCGCTCGGCCTCGGTCGCGACGCCAATGCCCTTCAGCTCAAGTTCCTGCTTGAGCCTGATCTGGGCGATGACCACGGCGCGCGTCTCGGTCGACTGATCGATCAGACGGTTCTCGGCCTCCAGAAGCTCGTTGGCCTTCTGCAGGGTCGAGGTCTCGATGTTGAAGTCTTTCAGGTTCTTGGCGCGCTCGGTGGCACGCTGCTGTTCTTCTATCCTCTTCGTCAGCTCCTCGACCGAGAGACCCGCCTTGTGCGCCGAGCTGGCGTAGGCGTCCTGGACCTCCTTGACGGCCTTCAAACGGAGCTCGAGGTCGGCGACGGCCCGGCCGCCCTGGGCCGAGACGTCGGCGAGCGCCTGCGCAGTCTCCATCGCGAGTGCAGTCTGACGCTTCAGCTTGTCGATCGAATCTTCGGAGCCGCCGCCGCCGGCTTTGACCGGAGGATTGAAGGCGCCCGGCCGGGGGCCATCCTGCGCCGGCAGACCATCATTGACGACCGCCCAGGCGGTGCCGTCGGACGCTTTGCCAACCGGACTGCGCTGGCGGGCGTAATAGGCCTGCGTGTCGGCGCGCGCCGTCTCGGCCGCCTGCGTGATGCCGCCAACATAATCGGTGATGCTGGCCCCGCCTCCCGGGATCCGGCCGAGGGCGATCGCATCACCCAGGCCGAACGTAGAGAACTCCTTCAGCCTGTTCAGCACCTGCTCGGCGCCGGCTAGGACGCGGTTGAAGGCGTCGATCCAGAGCTTGACCACCTGCTCGGCGGCTCCCCGGAAGACTTCGACGACGCCCGCGCCGACGCCCGCCATGTTCGACACGGCGTTCTCCACCCAGGACTGGAAGTCGCGCTCCCACTGGTAGCCGCCCCCCGAACTGCGCGTTGCCTGCTGCGCCAGGATCTTGCGGTAGGCATCGACGGCCTTGTCGGCCATGTCGAGAACCGCGACCGCCATCTCGGCAAAGAACGCCCGGGAACGGAGCTTGCCGCGCTCGAACGCGTCGGACAGCTGATCGAGTCGCTTGACCACGTGCTCGTCGACCAGGGCCCCGCCCTTGCGGGCTTCCTCGCCCATGAAGCCAAAACCCCTGGCGATGTCCTGCAGCACGGGTTGGAACCGTGTCCCGGCCTTGCCGAAGAACTCGACTGAGGCTGCCGCGCGCCGGGCGGGGTCTTCGATGGCCAGGATCGCCCGGGCGACATCACTCATGATGTCCTCGGTCGGGCGCAGGGTCTTGTCGACGTCGAGTATCCTGACGCCCAGATGATCGAGGGCCTCGATCATCTCCTTCGAACCGTTGGCCGCCTCGCCGATCTTCTGGCTGAACTTGGCGGCGCCAGTCTCCAGCTGCTCCAGTTTGAGGCCGTTCTGAATGCCCGAGAACTGCAGCGCCTGCAGCCCCTTGGTCGTGAGGCCCAGCTGCTCGGCCAGCTCGTCCAGGCCGCCCACCGCCTCGACCGCGGCCTTCGCCGTATCGACGAGGCGCGCCGCCATCTCGGCGAGCATGAGGGCGAGGTGCGCCTTGATCATGCCGCCGACGCGCCCCAGCGACTGCTCCATGCGCGCCATGGTGCCGTCCAGGGAGGATGTGCCGCGCTCGATCTGTTCCAGCGCCCTCTGCGCGGCCCGCCCCCCGTCGACCGCCTTCGAGCTGTCGATGACGAGGCGGATTATCCTGGTTTCTTCAGCCATGGATCAGCGTTGCCTGCTCATGCCCCTGGCAGCGCGCACCGCTGCATCCGTCTGCTTGCGTTGCTCGGTCGCCACCCAGAAGTCGTCGATGCCGGAGACGATCTCCACGAAGTCGGCCAGTTCCTCGCCGGAGAAACGAAGGGTCCGGCCGTACCGCCGGATCGCCTCACGCGGGATCGGCTGCGGCAGCACCAGGCCGCCGGCCATACCCAGGGAGAGAGACAGCATGGTTCGGTCCCGGGAGAGATACTGGAAGGCTTCCCACCAGGGCGCCGTCTCGATGTCGGGTTGAGGCCGGGACAGCAGGCGGTCGACGAACTCGACATCGCCCGCCCGGGCGCGATCGCTCCAGCCGGCGATCTCGGAAGCGTTGATGCTGTCCCAGCGGATCAGTTTTTTGCGTGGTCGACGATCGCTTCGATGCGCTGGCCTCGGAAGTTCTGCGTCTCGTAGACGACCGCCTGCAAGGCGGGGATCGCGTCGTCGGCCTCGATCAGGAATTCCATGCACGCATCGATGCTGAACGGGATGGCGTTGCCGTCCTGGTCGACGACGCCGCTCCAGTCCTTGACCAGCATGCGGGCGAGTTGCTCGGCCAGGAAGCGCTTTACGCGCTCGTCCGAGGCGTGGGCGCGACTCAGCCGCTTCAGCTCGGCCAGAAAATCCTCGCCGCCGCGCCGCCAGGCTGGATTGGCATCCGAGGCGCAGAGCGCGATCAGCGAGATGCCGCCAGGCAGGCCGATCTCGGTGCCGGCGACCCCTTCGATCTCGCGGTTGCGCTTCAGCTTGTCGATGTTGCCGAACGTGAACTGCCCCAAGAAATTCCTCCTGTTCCAAGATCAATGAAGGCTGTCCGGGCTCTGCCGAAAGCCGTCCTTCTTTGCACCGCCGCTAAAACGCTCCTCCAATGATACCAACCGAGCGAGCACCGTTGCCGGGTAGAGCTGCCCGATAATCGACTCGAGATTGGAAAGGCTGCGGATGAGCGGATCGAGCGGAGTGACGTCGCCGTAACCAACGGTCGTGAGGGTTACGAAACTGAAATAGACAACATCCGTGGGCAGCGAGACGTGGGGCGAAATCGAAAGGCCCTTGAAGGCCCCCGGCATCAACGTCGCCACGAATGCATAGAGCGCGGCAAAGAGTACGCCGATCGTGAGGTACAGCAGGCTGGCCCCGACAATGCGATGATAGGTGATCTGCCCCGGTGCATAAACGGTACGAGCCACGATCCACATGATTGCCAGCGCCATGAGAATCCAGGCGCCGGCCCTGATGCGGATCGTCACCATGCCACCGCCGCCGTGGATTTCGATGACGAATGCCGTGATGAGCAGGAATAGAAACAGCAGGAGCAGAGCTGCGGAGATGATGCTGCGGGCCAGAACGAGCAACCCGGCCGCAAGCATCAACATCAAGATCACATTGATCGGCTTGATGAGGAAATAATCCTCGCCCAGCGGGGATATGATGAACAAATGCACGGTCACGATCGCCGTCAACCCGGTCAGGATATGGTTGCGCCATTCTTCGTTGGCCTGATCGACAAGGGCAGAAAAGCCAATACGCATGAAGTTCCTGTCTCTCCTGGAGTTGAGAGACCATTCTACATGAGGGACGTCATCGAGCAGCCATGTGTCCTTGCTCCGGGGAACGAGGCGGCGGCGCCCGGCCCAGTTCACGCTTCCCGTGCGAGGCCCTTGGCGATCCAGTCGGCAGCGTCCTCCTCGGACACCTTGATTGTCTGGCCCTGGGCAAAGCGCTCCTTGCGCTCCGGCCTGCCCTCGCCTTCGGACACGAAGCGGTGGAAGGTCTGGAGAATGAGGACGGTTGTTTCCATGTAGATCTCCAATGCCGCCATTATGGCGCGTTGCGGGTGAGCCTGATCGCTGGAGGTTAGGCAGCGGGCGCTGGCGAAAACAGGGCATTGCTCCTCCCCAGATTGCCTTCCTGCGCCGGATGCGACACGTTCGACCGGCTGGCTGGAGGCAGGCAGCACTTCGCCATCGTTTCAAGACCAGCAGGAGCCCTTCATGAAACCCGCGGACGATATCTACCGCGTTCCCGCCACGGTCCTTTTCCTGATCGGCGCCTACGACCTGCTGAGGGGGTTCATGCATACCTTCCTGTTGAAATGGTCTGCCGCCAACTTCGCCGGGTTCGACATGGCGACCGTCTCGGAAGACCAGGTCTTCCTTCTCGGTGTATTCGGCATTTCCAATTTTCTGACCGGTTCGATTTTCCTGCTGATCAGCCTGAAGGCCAGGCACCTCGCGCCCCACATTCTGATCCTCATTCCGGCAATCTACCTGCTCGGCTGGGTTGGCATCCGGACAGGTGGCGTCCATGCCGAGGCAGCATTCAACGGCAGGTATCTGATGTTTGCCTACTTTGCTATCTGTCTGGGCACCTACGCATACTTCCTGATCATGCGCCGACGCTCCTCGCGCTTGCATCCATGACGCCTCCTCACAGTTCCCCTTGCGATATGGACCTCCAGTGCCACCATTACGGAGCGTTGCGCGTCAGCTTCATCGCCGAGGCGTCGGTGGCGTAGTACTTGCCGAGAAAGTTCAGGCTGACCGCATGGACACCCGTCTGGCCGGGATCATCGACGTTCGGGTTGAAGACGTCGCAATTGCCCAGCACGAGCCGGTCCTTGAAGTTCATCGTGGCGCCGATCGTGATGTCGAGGGTCTGGCCGGTCTGCTTGACGACGAAGGCCGAGTAGTCGGCAAGGGCGTTGAAGTAGACCTCGACCACGCCCTGCACGTTGAACTCGCCCAGGCCGATCGCAAAGGGATCGGCCGAACCGAAGGCATACTGCTGTTGCAGGTTGTTCGAGATCTGCAGTTGCAGCGAGCGGACCTTCGGCGAGGCAAGGCCGAACAGGCTGTTGACCACGATGTCGGCCGGCGTCGAGGGGTCGTAGGCCGGCGTCGGCGCCGCATAGGTCGAGGACACGATTGCCGTCGTCGCCGTGGTCTCGCCCAGGCCCAGCAGGGAGAAGTTGAGCTGGCCCGGGTTGCCGTTCTGGAAGGCGATCGAGACATTGTCGACCATGCAGCCGGTCAGGCGGCGATAGGGGTCGGTGGCGCCGCCCTCGTACTTCTCTTCCAGGGTGAACGTCGTGCCGCTTCGCACCGAGCCCACCTTGAGGACATTGGACACCCAGGGGCTGCAGAAGAGCGAGGCCCACAGAACGTCGCTGGCCGCGTCCCGGACCCAGGGCATCTCGATCTGCTTGGGATAGGTCGCGACACCCTGCACCATCGAGGCCGCCTGGCGGTCGGAGCGCCGCTCGGGCGAGCGTGTGTTGGGGCGTTGCGGCGCGCCGCTGACGCGGATGTCGCGGGTCAGCAGGAAGGCCGGCGTTGCGGGCGTTGTGCCGACGGTCACTTCGGCAATGACGGCGGTCTGCTTGTTGGCGCTGTCCAAAAGGCCTTCTCCCAAATTCCAGACAACAAAAAGCCGCCCGTGGGGCGGCGGTCAGATGCACCCGGTGGCGCGTAAGGTTGGCGGCGGCTCAGCCGACGTTGAAAATCTCGTACCCGAAGGCCACGGCTTCGACCCACAGTCCCGCCTCGTCGTGCCCGCCACCCATCGGGGCGGTGGAGACGATGCGAACGGTGCCGTTGCCAGCGGCGAAGCGGTCGTTGCGGAACCGCGCCCTCAGGGCGCCGGCATAGGATTCGGCCAGATTGCGCACCACGATACCGGCGCCGAGCCGAGTCTTCACGTAGAGCGTCACCTGGCCCTGCTCGCGCCAGAAGTTCAATCCTGGCGCACCGAACGTGTACTGATCCTCGGTGCCACCCGGAAAATCCAGCGCCACGAAGCCTTGCGAGACGTCCGGATTGTCACCCGTGTTGTAGAGATCCCTGATCGGCCAGCCGATACCCAGGTCAGCCAACCAGACGATGAGCCGGTCGCGGAACGCCATGCGCACCGAATCACCAATGACCAGGCCCGTGGCCGTCGCGCCCAGCGGCACGCTGGCGATCGGATGAACGCCATACATCATGTCCTGACCTTAGTTGGGCAGCCCCGTGGGCTTGATAAAGAACTGCAGCGCTGGATACACCTGGTCCCGCTGGACGCGTCGGG
>Ga0255182_1001533_pt1 | contig 11760 bp, 8 predicted proteins | sample Atl_UVDOM_RepA_8_FD_188420 | JGI IMG/M metagenome (GOLD analysis project Ga0255182, IMG submission 188420) | Freshwater microbial communities from Altamaha River, Georgia, United States - Atl_UVDOM_RepA_8d | ecosystem: Environmental > Aquatic > Freshwater > River | place: USA: Georgia | collected... | reverse complement strand
TCCACCGCGAGGACGACGAGTGGGTCGTGCTGGTCGGCGAGCAGGCGCAGCGCTGCGACCGTATCGTCGTCACCGTGCCCGCGCCGCAGCTCGCGGGCCTGCTCGGCGCGACGCACCCGCTGCTCGCCGAGCTCGCCGGCGTGCGCATGGACCCCTGCCTGACCCTGATGGCGGCGCTGGCGCCGGACGCGCCGCGCCCATTCGTCAGCCGCGCCGACGCCGCGGATGCGCTGGCATGGATCGCACTCGATGCCAGCAAGCCGGGTCGCCCGGCCGCAGCCGCCTGGGTCGCACAGGCCAGCCCCGCGTGGAGCAGCGCCCACCTCGAACTCGAACCGGAGGCGCTCGTGTCGCTGATGCTGCCGCTGCTGTGTGAGCGCCTCGGCGCGCCGCCATCCTGCGTGACCCACGCGAGCGCGCATCGCTGGCGCCATGCGCGCGTCGCCACGCCGCTGGGCCGCCCCTTCCTGCGCGACGCGACGCGCACGCTCCATGCCGGTGGCGACTGGTGCCTCGATGCGCGCGTCGAAGCGGCATGGACCAGCGGCGATGCGATCGCGCGCGATATCCTGGCGTCGGGCTTACCGCACACGCCCCCGGACGGCTGACTTGCGGGTGAGCGGGGCCAGCGCCTGCCACCCCGTGAAAGACACGGCGCCACCGCGCCGGTTTGCGAGCGGACAGCCTGGAGGGCCCTGACGCTAGCCTGGCGTCGTGGACGGCACCCGGCTCCGCTGCGGCCTGGCGCGCGGCTTGCGGCTGGCGTGCGATTCCCGCGAATCGGGATGACAGGCGGCACAATCCTCGACGTCCTCGATACCCTCCTCGAGGTGCTCCGCACGGATCTTCTTCGGCTTGTGTTCGTGGCAGCCGTAGCAGGTGTAGCCGCTGTAGTCCTTGCCCGTGTGGCAGGTCGTGCACTTCTTGTTGTGGCGCTTGTCGAGCTTGAAGTAGTCGTCGTGATCGAACGAAGCCGGCGACCAGCGCTCGAGTTGATGGCATTCGCCGCACTGCCTGTCGATGTGCTGGTGCATCCGGTCGCGCGGCGCGACGTGGCAGCTTTCGCAGCGTTCGCGGTCCCTCGCGCTGAAGACATCGTGGGAGAACTGTCTGTGGGCGCGGCGGACCAGCGCCGGCGGTCGATGCAGGAAATGGCAACGCGCGCAGTCTTCCTCCAGCAGGGACTGGTGGAAACTCGTCTTCAGCCGTTCGTGCTCGATGGGCTGCCCTTCCGTCGTGCGCAGCCCGATATCCTGCGGGTGGTGGCAATCCTCGCAGCGTTCGCTGGACGCCCCGCGCCAGGGTGCATGGCACTTGAAGCAGTCGGTCTCCAGTTCGGCGTGCGCGGCGTCCACGGGGCCGGGCCCGACCATCTCGTGGGGGTATTCGAACGCGAATGCGAGCAACACCAGCAGGTTGACGGCGATGATGGCCAGCAGGCCGCGATGCTTCATCGCCAGCCCCAGAACAGGCAGATGCCGATGATGTGGGTCAGCGCCAGCACACCGAAGGCGAGCGTGATCGGCACGTGCACGCTGCGCCAGTGCTTGACGAATTCAAAGGTCAGGCTGTCGTCGTAGAGCCGCTCCTCGATTGCGCTGACTGACAGGCCATCGCTCTTCAATTGCTGACGCTTGCCCTCGAGGCGCCGCCTCGCGCGGGCGAGCAGGAACTTGCCGGTGAGCCCGCTGCAGACGTTGACGAGCATCGCGCCCACGGCGAGCCACGGCAGCAGCGCGTTCAGGTGGACGCCGGCGTGCACGAGCACCAGTAGAGCGCCCAGCCAGGCAAGCCATTCGTGCTGGCGCAGCAGCGTCACCGGATGTCCTGTCGTGATGAGCTTGTGCTTGCGCAGGGAGTACCGCAGCGAATACAGAATCAGCAAAGTCCCGGGAATGCCCAGGTAGCGCCCGACCCACACGATGTCGTTGAGATGCAGCGCCGCGTCGATGGCCAGTGTCGCGAGTACGAGCGCGAGAAACATCAGGCCGAAGGGCAGGACTTCCCGGCGGAGAAGGCTCGCGCCGATTGCCGGCGCCGCCTGCGTCGCCGGCCGGGTCGCGTCGGCATCGGCCCCGGCGTGCGTCTTGCGCTCGTCGAGCACCTTGCGATAGCGGCGGACGGCGAGCATCGCCGCCAGGGCGATTTGCGCGAGCAGGGCGACGCCGATCAGTGCAGCCAATTGCAGCGAGGTCATGGCATGTGGATACGGTATGGCGTGGATCGACCTGAAGCTTACACGCAGGACGAGGCCGTCGGCTTGCGCCGGATCAGACCCGCGCCGTGAGCGGCCGCACGATCGCTGCGGCCCAGGACCCTCGGACTTTTCAGCAATCGCTGGAGGCGCTGCGACCGATCGCGTGACTGCATCCCGACGCCTTCCGTTCCAGTCACCGGGATCCCGACCGTCACCGCCTCGCGGCCGTCTCCTGCCCTTGCGCCTCGAGCAGGGCCTCGAGCAGCACGCGCACGCGCAGCGGAAGCTGCCGCTGGCTCGGATAGACCAGGGAGATGGGCGCGGGCCGCGGACGGAATGCACCGAGGATTTCCACCAGCGCCCCCGCGGCCACGAGCGGGGCAGCCATGTAGTCCGGTACCTGGACGATACCCAGGCCGGCAGCGGCTGCGCGCACCAGCGCTTCGCCATCCCCCAGCTGCAGCCCGCTGTCCGGCGACAAGCTCAGATCACGGCGGCCGGACCGGAACTGCCAGGCCCGATCGCGTCCGCTGGACGGCATGCGAAAGCGCAGGCAGGCGTGGCGCGCGAGGTCTTCCGGCTTCGCGGGCGTGCCATGCCTTGCGAGGTAATCGGGGCTCGCGCAGGTCCAGATCACCTGCCGGTCGATCTGCCGCCCGACGAGACGGGAGTCGGTCAAGGGGCCGACACGGATCGCCGCGTCGAGCCCCTCCTTCACGATGTCCACGACCTGATCCGAAAAGCGCGCGTCCAGTTTCAGCTGCGGGTGCCGCAGCGCGAGTTGCGCGAGGACCGGCAGCACGATCCGGTGCCCGTAGATCGCCGGCATGTCTATGCGCAGCGTGCCCCGCACGTCGGCACGGGCGCCGGCCGCGGCCGCTTCCAGCGCCGCCATTTCCTCCATGATCCGCGAGCAGTGCTCGAGCATTTCGTGGCCGTCGGGCGACAGGCTGATCTGCCGCGTCGTGCGCTGGAACAGGCGCACGCCGAGCGCCTGTTCCAGGCGCGAGACGTTTTTGGCGACGGCGGACGGCGACAGCCCCATGTCGCGCGCCGCGCCGGCGAAGCTCGCGTGGCGGGCAGCCGAGACGAAGGCGGCGATGAGATCGATGCCGGGCATCAAGGCCTCCTCATTAAGGATAATTTGTCCCTGATATTAGGACAGTCAGGACCATTCTCGCTGCCTGGATGACACCCGATACTGCCCCGACGGGCCGACGCCCGGGCGTTTCGACCCGGCGCGTCGGGATTGCAGCGAGCATCATCAGGAGTGACACATGAGCATCATCCGCAATGCCGAATTGCCGCGCGCGAGTCTGCCGGGCATCGACCACGTGACGCTGGCCGGCAGCATCAACGGCCTGCAGCGCTTCTCCGTGTGGAAGCAGACCATCGCGCCGGGCGCAGCGAGCCCGCCGCATCGGCACGACTGCGAGGAAGTGATCGTGGTGCAGGCCGGTCGGGGCCGACTGCTGCTGGACGGCGGGGAGTACGACTTCGGTCCCGACACGACGCTGATCGTGCCGCCAGACGCTTCGCACCAGCTGTTCAACACCGGCAGCGAGGCGCTGGAGATCATCGCCGTCCTGGGGATGACGCCGGTCGAGGTCGTCTTTCCCGACGGCGCCCCGCTGCCCTTGCCATGGGCATCCTGAGCCTGCTCGCGCGGCCTTGACCCGGCCGGCCGCGCCCGGGCGGCGCGGCATGCTTGACGGGTTCCTGCGCGAAACCGGCGGCCGCCTTGCTAATCTGGCAGGCCTGAACCTGACAGAACCGCCGGAGCCCGCATGATCGCCACTGCCCGACCGGATCCCGCCGCAGCCAACCCTTGCCGGCACGCGACGCGCGCAGGCGCGGGGCGCCCGCGATGAGCGCCGCCACCCTGGCGCTGCTCATCCTGTGCGCAGGCCTCGCGAGCCAGTGGCTCGCCTGGCGGCTGGGGCTGCCGGCGATCGTCGTGCTGATTGCGGCCGGCCTCGCGCTGGGGCCCGTCAGCGGGGTCATCGCGCTGCAGATGCCGCAGGACGAACTCTCGGCGGTCATCGGGCTGGGCGTGGCCATCGTGCTGTTCGAAGGCGGGATGGATCTCAAGCTCGCGGAATTCCGCCGGGTGGGCCACGGCATCGGACGCCTGACGGTGCTGGGCCCGCCGCTGGCGTGGCTGTTCGGCAGCCTCGCGGCGCACTACGTCGGTGGCCTGAGCTGGCCCGTCGCCAGCGTGCTGGCGGCGATACTCGTCGTCACGGGGCCGACCGTGATCCTGCCGCTGCTCAGGCAGGCCCGGCTCGACAAGGAGTCCGCGTCGCTGCTGAAGTGGGAGGGCATCGTCAACGACCCCATCGGCGTGCTGCTCGCCGTGCTGACTTTCCAGTACCTCGTGATCGGCGGGGGCTGGCAGGCAACGCTGCGGGGGCTGGGCGCGGCGCTCGCGGTCGCGGTGGTGCTCGGCGGCTGCGGCGGCTGGATCATCGGCTGGCTGTACCGCCGCGGCGCCGCGCCCGAGCACCTGAAAGCGCCGCTGCTGACCGTGCTGGTGCTCGTGGTGTTCTGGCTGAGCAACAAGGTGCAGCACGAGGCGGGCCTGTTGAGCGTGACCCTGATGGGCCTCGTCCTGGGCAACATGCATCTCGCCGAACGCGAGACGCTCCAACGCTTCAAGGAACACCTGACGGTCGTCCTGCTGTCGGTGCTGTTCATCGTGATCCCCTCCCAGCTCGATGCCGGCCAGCTGGCGCTGATGGACTGGCGGGCGGCGGCCTTCGTGCTGTGCGTGCTGTGCCTGGTGCGGCCACTGGCCATCCTGCTGGCCACGCTCGGCGCGCCGATGCGCAAGGCGGACAAGCTGCTGCTGGCCTGGGTCGCACCGCGCGGCATCGTCGCCGCGGCCACTGCCGGCATTTTCGGGCCCGCGCTGGTGGCCGCCGGCCACGCCGATGCGGCGAAACTGCTGCCCATCACCTTCGCCGTGATCATCACCACCGTGCTCGCACACGGCTTCAGCATCGGCCCGCTCGCCCGCCGGCTGGGTCTGGCGGCCAGCGCGGACAACGGCCTGCTGATCGTCGGCGCGTCGCCGTGGAGCTGTGCGCTGGCCCTGGCGCTGAAACGGCTTGGCATCGACGTGCTGATCGTCGACGGCGTGTACGGGCATCTGCGCGAAGCACGCATGGCGGCGCTCGACGTGCATTACGGCGAGATTCTCTCCGAGCACGCCGAACACACGCTCGAAACCCAGCACCTGGGCCACCTGCTCTGCGCGACCGACAACGATTTCTACAACGCACTCGTCTGCAAGGCGCTCGGCCGGCACTTCGGCCACCATCGCAGCTTCCAGCTCGCGACGCCGCAGGCCGCGCAGGAAAGCGTCAGGCAGCTGATGCCGCAGCAACGCGGGTACTTCGCGTTCGACGCCAACTCGAGCTTCGACGTGATGCACGAGCGCCTGGCCGGCGGCTGGACGATCCAGTCCACGAGGCTCACGCAGACTTTCGGCTGGGACGAGCTGAAGGAGCGCCTGGGCAAGCCCCACGAGGACTGGCTGCTGCTGGGCGGCATCACGCCGGCCGGCGCCCTGCGGCTGCACACCGAGGAGCTGAGTTCCAAGGTCGAGCCCGGATGGACCGCGCTCTACTTCGCGCCCGGCCGCAAGGCGCTTGCCGACACCCCGCCGACGGAAGAAACCTGAGCGGCGCCGGCCACGCGGAAGGGGCGCCGAGAGCGCCTCATGATGGTGCGACCGCAGCGCTGATCCGCGCACGGCGATGCGGCCGATTTGTCGTTATTGCCGCCGTCCTGATGCCGTGTCAGGATTGCCCCGATTTGGATGAACGGGGGCCCGAAGCGGCTGTTTTTGCCGCATTTTCCGGCGCTTACTTTGCTGCATTGCAACCTGTGCGTGGGGCCATCCGCTGTCCCTCGCAGAGACTTCGGCAGCCTGGCCTGAGCCAGGCCACGACACTACAAACGGGCGACACGCCCTTCGACACAACTAGGGATGAACGACATGACTGAGGCTAACAAGGGTGCCGCCGGCACCGCTGCTGTGATCAAACTCGATGCCGCCGTCGTCGGCGCTGGCGTTGCGGGTCTCTACCAGCTCTACCAGCTGCGCAAGCAGGGACTCTCGGTCAAGGCTTTCGACACCGCGTCCGACGTCGGCGGCACCTGGTACTGGAACCGTTACCCGGGCGCGAAGTTCGACTCCGAGTCCTACATCTACCAGTACCTGTTCGACGAGGCGCTGTACAAGGACTGGAGCTGGAGCTCGCGCTTCCCCGAGCAGCCGGAAATCGAGCGCTGGATGCACTACGTGGCGGACCGGCTCGACCTGCGCAAGGACATCCACTTCAACACGACCATCGCCTCGGCCCACTTCAACGAATCGACCGGCCGCTGGACCCTGACCACCACGTCCGGCCAGGTCATAGACGCCCAGTATTTCATCAGCTGCTGCGGCATGCTCTCCGCGCCGCTGGAGAACGTGTTCCCGGGCCAGGACAGCTTCAAGGGCCGCATCTTCCACACCGCGCGCTGGCCCAAGGAGCCGATCGACTTCTCCGGCAAGCGGGTCGGCATCGTCGGCATCGGCGCCACGGGCATCCAGGTCATCCAGACCATCGCCGACAAGGTCGGCCACCTGAAGGTCTTCATCCGCACGCCGCAGTACGTGAACCCGATGGACAACCCGCACTACGGCCCGAAGGAAGCCGAAGCCTACAAGGCGCGCTTCGAGGAGCTGCGGGAAAAGCTGCCGCGCACGTTCTCCGGCTTCGAGTTCGAATTCGAGAACGAGCCCTGGGCGACGCTGTCGCCGGCGCGCCGACGTGAAATCCTCGAGGAGAACTGGAAGTACGGCTCGCTGAAGCTGTGGCTCGCGACCTGCACGGAGCTGTTCACGGACGAGAAGGTCAGCGAGGAGATTTCCGAGTTCGTGCGCGAGAAGATGCGCGAGCGCCTGAAGGATCCGAAGCTCTGCGAGATGCTGATCCCGACCGACTACGGCTTCGGCACGCATCGCGTGCCGCTCGAGAGCAACTACCTCGAGGTCTATCACCGCCCGAATGTCGAGGCCATCAGCGTCAAGAAGAACCCGATCGCGGCCGTGACCCCGGAAGGCATCAAGCTCGCCGACGGCACCGTGCACGAACTCGACGTGCTGATCCTCGCGACCGGCTTCGACGCGGGCTCCGGCGCCCTCACCCGCATCGACATCCGCGGCCGCGGCGGCCGCTCGCTGAAGGAAGACTGGAACCGTGACATCCGCACCGCGATGGGCCTGCAGGTGCACGGCTACCCGAACCTGTTCACCACCGGCGCGCCGCTGGCGCCGTCCGCCGCCCTCTGCAACATGACCACCTGCCTGCAGCAGCAGACCGAGTGGATCAGCGCCTGCATCGCCAGCATGCGCGCGCAGGGCAAGAAGGTGATCGAGGCGAGCAAGGAGATGGAGGACCAGTGGGTCGCGCACCACGACGAAATCGCGAACGCGACGCTCGTCACCAAGACCGACTCCTGGTACATGGGCTCGAACGTCGAAGGCAAGCCGCGGCGCCTGCTGTCCTACATCGGCGGTGTCGGCCAGTACCGCCAGAAGTGCGCTGAGGTCGCGGAGAAGGGCTACGCCGGCTTCGTGATGCAGTAAGGCGGAGCCGCCAGGCTCGCGCAGGAAAGGCCCCGACCCGTTCGGGGCCTTTTCGTTTCAGGGTCGAGGCGGCGTCTCGACCTGCGCACCCCCCGGGTGCCCGAACACGAACCAGCACTGGAGACCGACATGCCCGCAATGCCCCTGCCTCCCGCCATCGAGACCCTGGTGCGCGCCGCGAACCCTGCGGTGATCGCCTCCGTACGCGCCAACGGCACGCCCCACTCCGCCGCGACCTGGTACGACTGGGAAGACGGGCGCGTGCTGCTGAACATGGACGCCTCGCGGCTGCGCCTGCGCTTCCTGAAAGCCAACCCGGCGGTGTCGCTCACCATCCTCGACAACGCGAACTGGTACCGGCACATCACGCTGGTCGGCCACATCGAGGAGATGCGCGAGGACGAGGGCCTGCGCGACATCGACCGCCTGGCGCTACGGTATGTCGGCACGCCCTACCCGGAACGCAGCCACCCGCGCGTGACCGCGTGGATGCGCGTCACCTCGTGGCACGGCTGGGACGCGACGGGGGCGATAGCCACGCATGCGGATATCAGGGGCGTTGGGTAAGGAATTCGCCTCTACCGGGGCGGGCGAGGGGAAACGAAGTGACCGCTCGAACACGCACATGATCAGGACAACGCCAACGAGTCCCCACGGGGATTGATTCGCAAACGCTTACGCGTTTGCTCACCCCTGCGGGGCGCGTTCCGCGCGTCCGAACTCCGCGTTCGCGAGCCCGGCGGCGGGCCTGGAGCGCCCGTGAGCTTTCGCCCACCATGCGCAGTCATGGAGAACGCTCCCCGCCGGCACCTTCATTGCCAAGTTACCGATTACCCGACGGCTGGCTCGATGGCAAGGATGCCGAGGGATTCGGGCCGACCTGATGCACGTCAAACCCCGCTTCGCGAAGGAGAAGGTATCGTCTCTCCCGTTACCGGCATGATCCCCCGCCCTTTTGAATCGGCAAAGCAGCGAAAGGACTCACCCATGAAAACTGCGGGAAAGAACAATCTCCTCGCCGCCGCCCTCGTTGGCGTACTGGGGCTCTCGACCACCGCCATAGAGGCGCAGACACCGCCGAAGATGAAGATGACGACGGATATTCCGCCGCAGATCACCACGCCCGATTCGGTCGAAACCCGTCTGGGGACGCTCAGGTTCTTCGACGGCTTCCCGGACGATGCCACCGTGGAGAAGGTTTACGACAACCTCGACTTCTCGCGCGGCGTGCAGGCCTTCCTCGATGCCATGCCCGGTGCCTCGGTCTATGCCGTGCGCGAGGGCCTGCGCAGCCAGGGCGCGGACAACCGGACCGTGCTCGTCATGCAGACGCTGATGGATTCGAAGTCGCTGTTCCTCACGCCGAACTCCGAAACCGTCTACAGCTTGATGTGGCTGGATCTCAAGGACGGCCCGCTGGTCATCGAGACGCCCCCGAACGTTCTCGGCGTCATCGACGACCACTGGTTCAATTACGTCGGCGACGTGGGCAACGCCGGCCCGGACAAGGGAAAGGGCGGGAAATACCTCCTTTTGCCGCCGGGCTACACGGGCGAGGTACCCGAGGGCTACTTCGTGTTCCGTTCCGCCACCTTCGGCAATATCTTCTTCTGGCGCGGCTTCCTGGAGAACGGCGACACCCGGCCGGCCGTCGAGAGCACCATGAAATTCGCGAAGGTCTATCCGCTCGCGATGGCGGGAAACCCGCCGCCGATGCGCTTCGTCAACGTCTCCGGCAAGGCCTTCAACACGATCCACGCGAACGACTTCTCGTTCTTCGAGGAGGTCGACCACATCGTGCAGGAAGAGCCCAATACGGCGCTGAATCCGGAAACGCTCGGGCTCCTCGCCGCAATCGGCATCGAGAAAGGCCGGCCCTTCGCCCCGGATGCGCGCATGAAGCGGATTCTCACCGAGGCCGTCGCCGTGGGTAACGCGACCGCGCGCGCCAATCTGTTCAGGACCCGCCTGAAGGAAGCCTACCGCTATCCGGACAGTGCCTGGATAGAGTGCTTCGTCGGCGGGAGCCACGAGTTTCTCTCGCAGCCCGGCGTGCGCAACCTCGACGCCCGCGCGCTCTTCTTCTATTACGCGACGGGCGTCACTCCGGCGATGGCCGCGAAGATGGTTGGCGCCGGTTCGCAATACGCCGCCGCGTTCGTCGACAGCGCAGGCAAGCCACTCGACGGGAGCAAGACCTACAGGATTCATCTGCCGCCCGACATCCCGGCGAAAAACTTCTGGTCGCTCGTCGTCTACGACAACCAGACGCGCTCGATGCTCCAGACTGACGCACGGTTCCCTAGCCTCGGCAGCCAGTCCGGAGGCGTCGTCGTCAATCCCGACACTTCCGTGGACGTCTACTTCGGCCCGACCGCGCCGGCGGGGCACGAGGCTAACTGGATACAGACGGTTCCCGGCAAAGGCTGGAACGTCGTGCTGCGCATCTACGGCCCGCTCCAACCGTGGTTCGACAAGACCTGGAAGCCCGGCGAGATCGAACTGGTGAAGTGACTCGGTTGATGACATCGCACGCTCCCGGGTATTGAACACGGGATGCGATTCTGGACACGGCCTAGACACAGCACGCCGCCGCGCCTGGAGCGTCATGAATGTCTGTCAAGGGATCAGAAACTTGAGTGGCGTCCCCACGGGGATTGATTCGCAAACGCTCACGCGTTTGCTCACCCCTGCGGGGCGCGTTCCGCGCGCCCGAAGTCCGGTTACCGTCGTGAACAAGGACTGACAGCAGCAGCGCGGAAAGCCGTCGGGTAACAGGCACTCGGCGTAGCGACGGTGTGTGGGGTACGGAAGGAAGCGGAGTTCTTCAGCGTCAGGGGCGTTTCTCGCGAACGGTGTCACCTTTCGGTTTGTCCAGAATAGTCTCTATTTCGTCCAGCACCACCGACATCTTTGCTTTCAACGAATCCACCTCACGAAGCAAAGTCGGTGTGTCAGCCCCGCCTCGCAAATCCCGCTCGATATCGAATGCCAGGGTTTGAATAGCGTGGATACCAAGGGTTGAAGCCATGCTCTTCAAACTATGGGCCAGGCGCTGCGCCGTTTCACGGTCCCCATTTTCAAGAGCGGCCTCGATCATGTTCGCTTCTTCGTCATGCAGGTCGGAAAACTTCTCCAGCAAGCGGTGATAGGTCTGGATTCGACCATTGCAGAATTTCAGTCCTTCCGCCTGATCGATTCCGGACGGCTCGCCTGTTTTCGCCGATGGCATTTCAGGCGGAACAGGCTTGGGCTGAGCTGGCTGCCCAGCAGCCGGAATCCATTGCGCCAATATGCTGGCAAGCAAGGTCGGCTCCACCGGCTTTGGAACGAAGCCGTTCATGCCAGCTTCCTCGCATCGCTTTCGATCGCTATCGAATGCATTGGCGGTCATGGCAAGAATGGGCAGACCTCGTCCTTTTTCAGTCGCCCGGATACGGCGGGTGGCCTCCAGCCCGTCCATCACCGGCATCTGCATATCCATCAGTACCAGGTCATAGTCGGCAGCTTGAGCCATCGCCAGCGCTTCAGCACCATCGTTCGCAATGTCCACCTGCAAGCCGAACTCGTGCAGGGTCTCTGTGGCCACTTCCTGGTTGAGTTCATTGTCTTCTACAAGAAGAATCCTCGCGCCTTGGCGCAGAGGCGTGTTCCATCCGGCTTCCTGGGCCCGAGCCGTCAGATCCGCCTGGTTTCCCACACGCAGGGCGACCGTGAACCAGAATGTACTGCCACGGCCGGCGGCGCTGACGACCCCTGCATCCCCGCCCATGATCCTCGCCAGCTTCCTGGAAATGGCCAAGCCGAGTCCTGTCCCGCCATATTTTCGCGTAGTCGCGGCTTCGGCCTGCTCGAAGGCCTGGAACAGGCGGGATTGCTGCTCTTCAGTAATGCCAATGCCCGTATCCTGCACTTCGAAACG
>Ga0255182_1001532_pt1 | contig 11762 bp, 14 predicted proteins | sample Atl_UVDOM_RepA_8_FD_188420 | JGI IMG/M metagenome (GOLD analysis project Ga0255182, IMG submission 188420) | Freshwater microbial communities from Altamaha River, Georgia, United States - Atl_UVDOM_RepA_8d | ecosystem: Environmental > Aquatic > Freshwater > River | place: USA: Georgia... | reverse complement strand
TGGTCATGTGACGCTCCAGACCGGATACCCGGCGGCTTGCAGAAGGGCGGCGGTTTCGGCCAAAGGCAGGCCGACGATGCCGGTGAAAGACCCCGAAATCCACGGGATAAAGGCCCCTGCCGCGCCTTGGATGGCATAGCCGCCCGCCTTGCCCTGCCATTCGCCGCTGGCAAGATAGGCGTTCAACTCCACATCCGACAGCCGCTTCATCTTGACCGCCGACACGCTTTCCCGTGTCCAGACCCGGTCGCCACGCCGCACGGCCACCGCCGTAATCACCTCATGCCGCCGCCCGCCCAGCATGGTCAGAAACGCCGCCGCCTCACCCGCATCGCGCGGCTTTCCCAGAATACGGCGGCCAAGCGCCACAGTGGTATCGGCGCAGAGTACGATATCCTCGGGCCCTGCTTGCACGGCGGCGGCCTTTTCACGGGCCAAACGCGCGCAATAGGGCCGGGGAAGCTCGCCCTTCTTAGGGTCTTCGTCAATGTCGGGGGGGGTGATGGCATCGGGCAGGATGCCCAGTTGCGCCAGAAGCTCTTTCCGGCGCGGGCTGCCTGATCCAAGGATAAATCGCAAAGGAAACCGCTTACTTGAAGCGATAGTTGATGCGGCCCTTCGACAGGTCGTAAGGCGTCATTTCCACCTGCACCTTGTCGCCTGCCAGAACGCGGATGCGGTTCTTGCGCATCTTGCCTGCCATCACCGCGATCAACTCATGGCCGTTGTCAAGCTCGACCCGGAACGTCGCATTGGGCAGGAGTTCCTTCACAACGCCGGGAAATTCGAGGATGTCTTCCTTGGCCATGGTCACTCCAATAGGGGTTGGCCCGCGCCATGGGTGGCGGCAGGCATGGGGCGGCATATGCGCCGGAATCATGCGGTTTTCAAGGGAAAAACGCGCATCAGGCGGATTGCTCAGCGGCTGCGGATGCGGTCGTGCTGTTCGGCCCAATGGGTATGGTTCAATACGCCCCCATCGCGGCGCACCTCGCGGATGGCCTCCAGACTGACCTCGGCGATGGCCCAACCCGGTGCGTTCAGCGCGGTTTCAGCCAAGATCCCGCTGGGCGGAAATCCGCGGTCGGGCGGGCCATAGATGCTGGCGGCACCCACGTTTTCGTCCACCGCCGGGCAGAAATCGCACAGGCCCACAGTGGGCGAATGGACCACAACGCATTGATTTTCCAGTGCCCGCGCCATGGATCCCACCCGGACACGGGTAAAGCCCGCGAATGTGTCGGTGCAGGAAGGCGCCAGCAGGATCTCGGCCCCCTGTTCCACCAAAGCGCGGGCCAGCAAGGGAAACTCGCTGTCGTAACAGATCACCACGCCGATACGGCCCAGATCGGTGTCAAAGACCTGCAAGCCGCGCCCCGCGACCACATCCCATGTCTCGCGTTCGAACCGCGTCATGATCTGCTTGTCCTGATGGCCGATGATGCCGCCCGGCCCATAAAGCGTGGCGCGGTTGACCGGGCGGGGTCCTTCAAACACCGGGCCAGAGGCGCCCAGGATATGAACACCATGCTTGGCCGCCAACTCCACATGCAGCGCATCCACCGCAGGCTTCCAGCGGGCCACTTCCTGCAAGGCAGCCTCAAGATCCTCAGACACCGACCGCCCGCCAAGGCTCGCCAGTTCCATCGCGCCATATTCGGGAAAGGTCAAAAGCTGCGCCCCTGCGGCGACGGCGTCCCCCACCCATACGGCCAGATGGGCGGCATAGCCGTCGAAACGGTCAAACCAGGTCAGCGGATAGGCAGCCGCGGCGAGTTTCATAGCGCCCGCATCCAGAACTGCAACGGCTTCACGCTTTCGCCGTCATCGCCCAGATCCTTCCACGAAAACTCGGCCAGAACGCCGGGCAGTTTCGCGTAACCGCGCCCGGCCCAGAAGGCGTCATTGGTGCGATAGGTCTCGGGGCAGAGCGGGTGACCCTCGGGCCTCACCACCGAACAAAAGGCCACATGGCTGCGGCCATGGGCGCGGGCATGGGCCTCGCGCAGGTCAAAGAACCTGTGGCCCAGCCCCTGCCCGCGATAGGCCGGCAAAAGCACCGATTCCGCGCCGTAAAGGATTGACCCGGCAGGCAGGCCGATGCGCGCCAGGGGCGCGGCAAAGGCCTCGGCATGGTCCTCCATGAAAGTCGATGTCGAGGCCCCGACCAGAATCCCGGCATCAAAGGCGCCCACCAGAAGCGCGCCCGCATTGTCGCGATAGGTTTTCAGATACTCCCGCTCATAATCGAGCGTGCCGTCGTAAAGATAGGGCCAGTCGCGAAAGACCGCGATGCGCAGGCGGGCCACATCGTCAAGATGCGCCTCCAGTTCCGCCCCGGTCAGCGCGCGCACCTCAACCATTTTGAACCTGTCTGATCCAGTCGTTCAGGTTGTAAAAGGTCGTCACCCGGGTGATCTTGCCCTCTTTCAGCGTGAAAAACCCGCCCGCCGGCAGCACATAGCGCTGGCCGCGCGCTTCGGGCAGGCCGGGATCGGTTTTCAGATATTGGCCATGCACCACGAACTCTGCCGCGCCCCGCGTGCCCGTTTCATTGGCCATGATCACCATGTCGCGCAGCTCTTCGCGGTAGGTCTCGGACATATGGGCGCAGAACTCGGCAAAGGCTGCCTTGCCCAGCCGCGTCGCGCCCTCGTTCACATGATGGGCGAAATCGTCGTGAAGCGTCTCAAGCATCCCCTCGATCCGGCCCGCATTGAAGGCCGCATAATAGGCGGCGATGGTGGCTTCGGCAGTCGTGCGGCTCATGCGTTCCTCCCCTGTTCGGCCCCCATGATTGCCATGGGCCGGGGCAGGGGCCAAGCCGGAAAGGCCGCCTTGATGAAAGAAACCGACACGTCGGACAGGCCAAAGGGGGGGCTGCCTGCCTTCAATGTGGGGCAAATATCCCACGGGGGTGCGGGGGTGTGAAACCCCCGCTCCTGCAGCCGCCGACCAGCGCACCGCCGGCCCGCCTGGTCCTGCCCTAGATCTCTGGCGCCCCGAACCGCTCGATCATCTTGTCACGGATCTGGTCGCGCACCTGGCGATAGGCGGCCATCTTTGCCTCGCGCGTGTCGCCGCCAAGGCTCGTCGGATCCAGGATTGGCCAGTATTCCACGGTCACATGGCTGGTGCGTGTCAGCTCCAGCGCCTGTTTGCGCGAGGCGGGCGAGAGCGCGATGATCAGGTCATACTGGCCCAGATCGTCGCCCCAATCCTGCATCTCCTTGAACGAGCGGGACCTGTGGCGCGACAGCTCGATCCCCATCTCGGCGCAGACCGCCACCGAAAACCCGTCGATCTCCATGTCGTTCTTGACGCCTGCCGACTGCACATAGGCGCGCTGACCGTAGAACTTCTTCATCAGGGCCTCGGCCATGGGCGAGCGAACGGCGTTGTGATCGCAACAGAACAGCACGGCTTGGGGGAAATCGGCCAATCTTACCCCCAGTGCAAGACGCAGATCAGCGTGAACAGCCGCCGCGCCGTATTGGTGTCAACCTCGGCCTTGCCTTCCAGACGCTCTTGCAGCACCGAGGCGCCCTCGTTGTGGATGCCGCGCCGGGCCATGTCGATCGCCTCGATCTGGCTGGGCGGCAGGCGTTTCACCGCGTCGAAATAGCTTTCGCAGATCTGGAAGTAATCCTTCACCACCTGCCGAAAGGGGCCAAGGCTCAGATGAAACTCGCCCACAGGGGTCTCGCTTTCGGTGGTGATCGAAAACACCAGCCGCCCCTCGCGGATTGCCAGACCCAGCCGGTAGGGCCCCGGCGGAATCTCGCGCCCCTCACGGACCGGCAGGCCGAACGAGTTGTCCTCCAGAAGGTCGTAGATCGCGACCTTGCGTTCCTGTTCAATCTCGGGCGTGGGCCGGGCAAGCCCCCGCTCATCAATCTCGATGTGGCAAATCCGGTTGGTCATGGGCAGGCTTTCCGTCAACTCGCCCCCGTGATGCCCGAGCCCGGGGTCTGTTGCAAGCCCGCAAGCGGCGCCGGGTGCCTAGCGGTTGAGTTTTGCCAGCCGCGCCGTGACACTCAGGCCATGGGCCTCAAGGCTTTCCGATCTCGCCAGCCGCTCGGCGGCGGGGCCAATGGCGGCCAAGGCCTCGGGGGTCATCTTGGCAATGGTCGTCCGTTTCAGGAATTCCATCACCGAAAGCCCAGATGAGAACCGCGCCGAACGGGCCGTGGGCAGCACATGGTTCGGCCCGCCGACATAATCGCCAATCGCCTCGGGCGTCCAGGCGCCCAGGAAGATCGCCCCGGCATGGGTGATCTTCTCGCTCAGCGCCTCGGGGTCGGCGACGCACAGTTCCAGATGCTCGGGCGCGACGCGGTTCGACAGCGCCGCCGCCTCGGCCAGATCGCGGCACACAATCACCGCGCCGAAATCGCGCCAGCTTGCCCCTGCAATCACGCGGCGTTCCAGGGTTTCCAGCCGCGCCTCCACCGCTGCCACCACGCGAGCGGCAAAGCCCGCATCCGGCGTCACGAGGATGGACTGCGCGCTTTCGTCATGTTCGGCCTGGCTCAGAAGGTCCAAGGCAATCCAGTCCGGGTCATTGTCGCCATCGGCAATGACCAGAATTTCGGACGGCCCGGCGATCATGTCGATGCCAACCTTGCCAAAGACCCGCCGCTTGGCCGCCGCGACAAAGGCATTGCCCGGCCCGGTGATCTTGTCGACCGGCAGAATGGTCTCGGTGCCATAGGCCAGCGCCGCAATCGCCTGCGCGCCGCCGATGCGGTAGACCTCATCGACGCCCGCAAGCCGCGCGGCCAACAGGACCAGGGGGTTGACCACTCCGCCCGGTGTCGGGCAGGTGATGACAAGCCGCTCAACCCCCGCGACCTTGGCCGGAATGGCATTCATCAAGACCGAGGACGGATACGAGGCCAGCCCCCCCGGCACATAAAGCCCTGCAGCCGTTACCGGCGTCCAGCGCCATCCCAAAGTCGCGCCCGCCTCGTCCTGCCATTCGGCGTCCTCGGGCATTTGCCGCGCATGATAGGCGCGGATGCGCTCAGCCGCCAACTCCAGCGCCGCGCGATCCTCGGGGCTGACCTTGGCGATCTCGGCGTCGATCTCGGCCCTGGAAAAGGCCATCCGGTCGGCACTCAAGGACAGCTTGTCAAACCGCGCCGTCAGCTCCAGCACGGCCGCATCGCCGCGCGCCCGGACATCGGCGATGATCGCGGCCACCGCCGCATCGACATCGGGACTGTCTTCGCGCTTTTGTCCCAGAAGATCGACAAACCGCGCCTCGAAATCAGCGTCGGTTGTGGTCAGAACGGTCGGCATCACGCACCTCGGGGCAATTTGCCCCCCCTTAGGCCAAAGCCCCCGCCCCCGCAAGAAGAAGGGGGGCTGTCTGCCCCCCTCGCCGCATGCGCGGCTCACCCCCCGAGGATATTTGAGCCACATTGAAGGCGAAAAGCGGCAAGGCCTTCAATGTGGCCCCAAATATCCCCGCCGGAGGCTCCGACGGTGGGGCAGGGCGCTGTCAGCCGCCGAAATGGGAAAACCGATAGGGGCTGACGCCGTATTTCTTGCGGAAGGATTTCGAGAAATGCGAGGTGGAGGCATAGCCGCAGGCCACGGCCACATCGGTGACCTTCATATCGGTTTCCGCCAAAAGCGCGCGGCCCCGCGCCAGCCGCAGGTCATTCATGTAGCGCACCGGCGTGATGCCGAGATAGCGGTTGAACAGCCGTTCGATCTGGCGGCGCGAGAGGTTCAGATGGGCCGCGCAGCCGTCAAGGTCCAGCTCTTCTTCGATCCGAGCTTCAAGATAGGCCGCGGCCTGCAACAGCTTGTCGTGTCGCGTGCCGAGCCGTGTGGCAAGGCTGGATGTCTGGCTGTCGGCCTCGTCCCGTCGTTGGGTCAGAAGGCACATGTTCATGACCTCTTGGCCCAGTTCCGCGCCAAAGCGGTCCGAGATCAGCTTGAGCATCATGTCCGCTGCCGCCACCCCGCCCGCGCAGGTCATCACCCGGTCGTCGATGGAAAACACCTGGCGCGAGGGTTCCAGATCGGGGAAGTTTTCAGAGAAGGCCGTCGTGTTGTCCCAATGCATGGTAAACCGGCGGCCCTTCAGGATGCCCGCTTGCGCCAGCGCATAGGCCCCGGTGCAAAGCCCCCCCACCATGCGTCCGCGCCGCCACAGCCCGCGCAGCCAATCGCCCAAGGCCACGCTTGCCTTGCCTTCGGGTTCCACGCCCGACACCACCAGAACGATCCCTTCCGGCTTGGCCGCCGACCAAGGCCCGTCCACCATCACCGGCACGCCATTCGAGCAGACCACAGGCGCGCCGTCATCGGACAGCACCGTCCAGCGGAAGAGCACCTGTTGGGTCAGCTGATTGGCCATGCGCATCGGCTCGATGGCCGAGGAGAAGGCCAGCATGGTGAACTTGGGCAAGAGGACGAAGGCCACGTCGATGGTTTCGGGCTTGCCCGTCAGGTTCACATGGGCCGAGCCCTTGGCGACATATTTCTGCTGGTCGCTCATCCGCACCTCATCGGGGGGCAGCATAGCAGAGGGCCGCGCGTGCTGCATCAGGTTCTGATCCCGGCAAAGCGGGCCTGCCAGTCGGCGCGTTCCTCATCCGTGATCTTGCGGAACAGGTTTTCCGGCACGGTGAAGGCATGGCCTGCAGGCAGGGTGCGGATTGCCGCCTGAACCTCGGCAGGCCAGGTCCAGTCGTCCGAGCCCATCGCCGTCATCATGGTCTGCGCGGCATCGGGGATGAAGGGGGCGGACAGGATTGCGTAGATCCGGATCAGGTTCAGCGCCAGACGGATCTGCGCCTGCGCGTGGTCGGGGTCAGTTTTCACCACTGACCACGGGGCGGCGGCTTGCAGGTATTCGTTGCCGATGACCCAGATCGCGCGCAACTCTCCGGCGGCCTTGCGGACCTCCATCGCCTCCATCGCGCGGGTATAGTCGGCAATCCGCACGCCGAGATCGGCAATCAGCGCGGTTTCCATCGGGCCAAAGCTGCCCGCCTCGGGCACGGTTTCCCCAAGTTTCGACTTGGCGAATTTGGTCACGCGGGACACGAAATTGCCCAAGACATCGGCCAGATCCTTGTTCACGCTGGCCTGGAAGTTTTCCCAGGTGAATTCGGCATCCGAAGATTCCGGGGCATGGGACAGAAGCCACCAGCGCCAGTAATCGGAAGGCAGGATCGACAGCGCCTGATCCATGAACACCCCCCGCCCGCGCGAGGTGGAGAACTGGCCGCCGTCATAATTCAGATAGTTGAAGGATTTCAGGTAATCGACCAGCTTCCACGGCTCACCCGATCCCAGAATGGTCGCCGGGAAAGACAGGGTATGGAAGGGCACGTTATCCTTGCCCATGAACTGGTAATAGGTCACGTCCTGGGCGCCCTTGTCGGTGCGCCACCAACGCTCCCAAGCCTCATCGCCCAGACCATTTGCATCGGCCCATTCGGCGGTGCCCGCGATATACTCGATGGGGGCGTCGAACCAGACGTAGAACACCTTTCCTTCCATCCCGGGCCAGGGCTGATCGCCCTTCATCACCGGGATGCCCCAATGCAGATCGCGGGTGATCCCCCGGTCTTGCAGCCCATCCCCATCGTTCAGCCATTTCTTGGCGATCGAGGTGGTCAGCACCGGCCAGTCGGTATTTGAATCGATCCAGGCCTCCAGCTTGTCCTTGAGCGCGCGCTGCATCAGGTAAAGGTGCTTGGTTTCCCGCTCTTCCAGATTGGTGCTGCCCGAAATCGTCGAACGCGGGTTGATGAGGTCGGTCGGATCCAACTGCTTGGTGCAATTGTCGCACTGGTCGCCGCGCGCGCTTTCAAAGCCGCAATTCGGGCAGGTGCCTTCGATATAGCGGTCGGGCAGAAAGCGGCCATCGTCGATGGAATAGATCATCTTTTCGGCGACTTCGCGGATCAGCCCGTTTTCGGCCAGCTTACCCGCGAAATGCTGGGTCAGCCTGTGATTGCGCTGGCTAGAGGAGCGACCGAAATGGTCAAAGGACAGCCGGAAGCCCTTGGCAATCTCTGCCTGAACCTCGTGCATCTCCGCGCAGTATTCTGCCACCGGCTTGCCCGCCTTGGCCGCCGCCAATTCCGCCGGCGTGCCATGTTCGTCGGTCGCGCAGATGAACATCACCTCATGCCCCATTGCCCGGTTGAAGCGGGCGAAAAGATCGGCCGGAAGCTGGCTGCCCACCAGATTGCCCAGATGCTTGATGCCGTTGATATAAGGAATGGCGGAAGTGATGAGAATCCGTGCCATGGCGCCCTCTTGTCCTGTCGCGCCCGCTTTAGCGCAAGGCGCGGCCGGGGGGAAGCACATCCCTTTGCTCTTGTCGCCACGCCGCCGTCGGCTAGGTTCGGCTGAAAAGGAGCCCAGCCCATGACCCTGCCCGTGAAACAGATCCCCCTTGGCCGGACCGGCATCACCGTCTCGGAAATCTGCCTTGGCACCATGACCTGGGGCAGCCAGAACACCGAGGCCGAGGGCCATGCCCAGATGGACCGGGCGCTGGAGCGGGGTGTGAATTTCTGGGATGCGGCCGAGATGTATCCGGTCAACCCTGTCAAGGCGGAAACCGTGGGGCGCACCGAAGAGATCATCGGCACATGGATGGCACGGAACGCCCGCGACCGGGTTGTGCTGGCCACCAAGGTCACCGGCGCGGGCCACCCCGAGGTGCGCGGCGGCGCGCCGCTGACGCCTGCGGTGATGCGGGCGGCCTGCGAGGCCTCGTTGCGCCGGTTGCAGACCGATTACATCGATCTTTATCAGCTGCATTGGCCCAACCGCGATGTCTACCACTTCCGCGATATCTGGACCTTTGATCCGCGTGGCGCATCGGCGGCCGAGACCGAGGCGCATATGGTCGAGATCTTGGAAGAGGCGGCGCGGCTGATTGCCGAGGGCAAGATCCGCCATCTGGCCCTGTCGAATGAAACGGTCTGGGGCACGGCGAAGTGGCTGCATCTGGCCGAAAAGCACGGGTTGCCGCGCATGATGACGGTGCAGAACGAGTATTCGCTTCTGTGCCGTCAGTTTGACAGCGACTGGGCCGAGCTGTCCCATATGGAAAACCTGCCCTTGCTGGCGTTTTCACCGCTGGCGACGGGGCTTCTGACCGGCAAATATGCGGGCGACGTGACGCCCACTGGCAGCCGCCGCAGCCTGAACCCCGGCCTTGGCGGGCGCATCACGCCGCAGGTCTTTCCGGCGGTGGCCGCCTATCTGGGCGTTGCCGCTGCCCATGGGCTTGATCCGGCGCAGATGGCCATTGCCTTTTGCCGGACCCGGCCCTTCCCCTGCATCCCGATCATCGGCGCGACCAGTCTTGACCAGCTTGACATCGCGCTGGGTGCTGCCGAGGTCACGCTGTCGGCCGAGGTGCTGGCCGCGATCGACGCCGCGCACCGCGCCCATCCGATGCCCTTCTAAGGGGGGTTGCGCAAAGGGGCGGCTTCTGCCCATGTCCGTTGCATGGGGCACGGGGCGGCGCATGGGGTGCGGTGATGCGGTGGATGGCGGTTCTGGCGGTGGCGATGCTTTCGGCCTGCGTGCCGGGGCTGGGGGGCTCGGAACGTGCCGCCTTGGCGCCGAAGGCCAGCCCGCTGGCCGCCGAGGTGATTGAAACCACCGCGCTTGAGACGCCGACCGCCCAGACGACCGCCCTGAACGCGGCGCAAACGGCCGCCCCACCAGCCGCCACCGCGCCCGATGAGGCGGGGCCGGCCGCGCCGGAGCCGACCGAAGAGGTCGCGGCGGTGCCGACCGCTCAGGCCCCAGCCCCCTTATCCCCAGAAGAGGCGCGCTGCCTGAAATCGGGGGGCAGCTGGGCCACGGCGGGCGACAGCGGGGCCAAGGCCTGTGTCCGGCTGACCCGCGACGGGGGCAAGTCCTGCACCCGCCAAAGCCAGTGCGAGGGCTTCTGCCTGGCCCGGTCGCGCACCTGTGCCCCGATCACGCCGATGTTCGGCTGCACCGAAATCCTGCAAGACGATGGCCGCGAGGTGACGCTATGCCTGGACTGACCCCGAAATGCGCCGTTCTGGCGCTTGCGGTCTTGCTGACCGGCTGCGTGGGGCGCAGCCCGGCCCTGCCAGAGGGGGCCTTTCGTCCGTCGGGCGGGCAGATCTATTCTTCGGCGGTGCTGGACAGCTCCCGACTGCCCGGCCGCTGGCAGCAGGTGGCAAGCTTTGGTGCCAAGGGCTGCCGGGCAGGGGGCGTTGACATCAAATCCGATGGCCGCGCGGCTTTTCGGCTTTGCCTGAACGGTCGCGATGTCAAGGGATCGGGCCGCTTGCAGCCCACGGGACCGGGGCGCTTTGCCATTGCCGGGCAGGAGTGGTGGGTGCTTTGGGCCGATGGCGATTATCGCACGCTTGTCATCGGCACGCCCTCGGGCGGCTTTGGCTTTGTGCTGAACCGGGGCGGGGTCATATCGGCCGACCGGATGACCGCCGCGCGTGAGATCCTGGACTGGAACGGCTATGACATGGGCCAGTTCCGCCCGCTTTGACCGGTGATCTGCGGCCCGATCAGGAGGCGGACGGCACAAATCCGACGCCGGATGGCGCAAGCTTGCGGTTTCGGACCGGCCCCCGGCCTGTAAACTGTGGCCAGGATCAGGAGACCACGATGACCACCGCGACCAAAGACACGCTGGAATGGCCCACGCTTGTGATGCTGGGGGTGGCCTATGGCGGCTTTGCGCTGGGAACGCTGATCTGGCCGGTTTCGGGCATCTTGTCGGTGATCGTCACCGCGCTTGCCATCGCGCAGTTCTCCTCGCTTCAGCACGAGGTTCTGCACGGCCACCCCTTCCGCAACCAGACCCTGAACGAGGCGCTGGTCTTTCCGGGGCTGACGCTGTTCGTGCCCTATATCCGCTTCAAGGATGCGCATCTGCAGCACCATCATGACCCGAACCTGACCGACCCCTATGACGACCCCGAGTCCAATTACATGGACCCCGCCGTCTGGGCGAAAACGCCGCGCTGGGCGCAGGCGCTTTTGCGCGCCAACAACACGCTGATCGGGCGGATCCTGTTGGGCCCGGCGATCGGGACCTGGTTCTTTTCCGGCCCCGATTTCAAGGCGATCCGCGCGGGGGACCGGCGCATCCGGCTGGCCTGGGGGCTGCATGCCATCGGGGTGGCGCTGGTGGTGGGCTGGCTTTGGGCCTTTACCGAAATGCCGGTCTGGGCCTGGGTTCTGGCGGCCTATATCGGCTATGGGCTTTTGAAGATCCGCACCTTTCTGGAACACCGCGCGCATGAGGCGTTTCGGGCGCGCACGGTGATCATCGAGGACCGGGGGCCGCTGGCGCTGTTGTTCCTGAACAACAACCTGCATGTGGTGCATCACATGCACCCCACCGTGCCCTGGTACCGCCTGCCCGGCATTTACGCCGCGCGGGGCGAACATTACCGGCGGCGGAATGAGTCCTATGTGTTTGAAAACTATGGCCAGATCTTCCGGCGCTATCTGTTCCGGGCCAAAGACCCGGTGGCGCATCCGATCTGGCCGGTGAAGAAATCGGACCGGAATGATGCGGATGCGGTGTAAGGTGAGGGCGGGGTGATCCCCGACCCATGCTGCCCTCATACCCCGTCTAAATCAAATCACGCGGCGCCCGGCGCCGCTTAAGGCCGGAATCAAGGCGCGAATGCGCCGCCGGCCCGCGCCCCGCTGCCCGGCAGGCGATTGCCCTTCGCAATCGCCGAGAGGGGACCTCCCCCGGGAGG
>Ga0255182_1001531_pt1 | contig 11764 bp, 8 predicted proteins | sample Atl_UVDOM_RepA_8_FD_188420 | JGI IMG/M metagenome (GOLD analysis project Ga0255182, IMG submission 188420) | Freshwater microbial communities from Altamaha River, Georgia, United States - Atl_UVDOM_RepA_8d | ecosystem: Environmental > Aquatic > Freshwater > River | place: USA: Georgia | collected... | reverse complement strand
TGGGTCACCGGGGCAGGGCGCGGACTGGGACGGGCCTTTGCCGAGCGTCTAGCGGCACTCGGATGCCGTGTCGGGGTCCATGGCTTCCGTGAAAATGGGCCTGCCGAATATGGAGAAGGAACGACGCTCACCGAGACCGCGGCTGAGATTGGAAGAGAATTTGGGGTTTCCACGGTTCGCCTGCTGGGAGATCTGACCCGCTCTGAGGATGTCTCCCGCGTGGTTGCGGAAACAACCGTGGCTCTGGGCCCGGTCGACATCCTGGTCCACAATGCCGGCGGAGACATCGCGGCTGCTGGGGGAAAGCCAAATCCGAACGACGCAGTCTTTATCAAGCATGAGGATGTTAGGGCGGTTCTGGACCGGAACCTGATGTCGACCATACTGATTTGTCAGGCGACAGCGCGGGGAATGATGGAACGACGACAGGGCCGGATTCTCACCATCAGTTCGATTTCTGCATTTGCTGGAACCTCCAACAGCGCCATTTACGCGACTGCCAAGGCTGGCGTGGTTGAATACACCCGCTGTCTGGCGCTCCAATTGCGTGAATTCAATGTCAACGTCAACAGCCTCGCACCCGGCGATACCCGAACGGGAAGGTTCCTGGGAACTCGCCATGTGGATCCTGGTCGGCTTGTCACCGAGGGAACCCTTCAGCGGATCGCCCTGGTCGATGAAGTGGCCCGGGTGGTCGAGTTTTTTGCAGGGCCATTGGGGGCATTTGTGACCGGCCAGGCATTGCGTGTCGATGGCGGTACCCAATGCTGGCCGTCATGACAGTGGGGGGGGCCTGTCATCCCAGCCATTTTCTGCTCGCTGACCGCTTCGTAATGCCGTCCGCGCCGCAGAACGCCATCCGTCCGTAGTCACCCTCCAGGTCGACTCATCCGACCGCAGACGATTCAAGCTCCGGTGATCTGGGTCAGGGCCTCAATGGCTGAATCGACATCGGCCGAAGTCGTCCAGGGCCCGACAGAAAACCGAACTGTTCCTCCTGATGCAAAGGTCCCCAGCGCCCTGTGGGCACCAGGAGCGCAGTGCAACCCGGCACGGACTTCGATGCCAAACGCCTGGTCAAGTGTTGTGGCCAGTTCCTGCGGATCCCACCCCTCAAGAGTGATGCTGAGAACTCCCACCCGCGGCTGATCGGCCGGTGGTCCATGCAGTCTCAGCCCCGGAAGCGACTGAAGTCCCCCGGCCAATTGCGAGATCAAATTGCATTCCCGACGGTACAATTCCCGGGGAGACTGTTTCAAAACCCAGTCGACCCCTGCCTCAAGTCCGCACAGTCCTGGGGAATTGTGGTTGCCCGCTTCGAATTTCATCGGCAACGCCGACGGTTGATCCTCATCTTCGCTGGAACCGCCTGTTCCCCCCTGGCGGGTCGAACGCAGATGTTCTTCACAGCCCGGGCGGACATAGAGAACTCCCGTTCCGAGCGGTCCAAGCAGACCTTTGTGTCCCGAGCACGCCAGGATATCGATCGGAAGTGTTCCCAGATCAATCGGGACATGACCGGCCGTCTGGGCGGCATCGACGACAACCAGTGCCCCGGATTCGCGCGCGAGGGTGGCCAGATCCGCAAGCGGTAGAATCGCTCCGCTGACGTTGGAGGCGTGCAACAGGACGACGATTCGTGGGCGGATTGCGAGCGCAGCCCGAAAGGTTTCGATGGCGATGGAACCGGTTGGGGTCGCAGGAACCCGGGTGACAGTGGCTCCCAACCTCTGCTCCAGATCACGCAGGGGACGGATCACCGAGTTGTGCTCAAGTTCCGTTGTCAGCACCCGGTCGCCTGGCCGTACCAGTCCATGCAAGGCCTGGTTCAAGACATCGGTCCCATTGAAGCCGAAGCAGATCTGGCCGGGAGACTCGGCTCGCAACAATTCTGCGAGTCTGGCCCGGCAACGATCAACAATGGCTGAGACGTGAATCGCAGAAGAGTAGCCGCCGCGCCCCACAGCCGCACCCAGGTGTCGCTGGTATTGATCGACTGCATCCCAGACAGCCGCAGGCTTGGGGTAGCTGGTGGCTGCGTTGTCAAAATAAAGGCGTGCCAAAGTTGTTTGCCCGGGAATCCATGGAAAGGGGGATCAATCACCCGCCAATCGAGTACATCGGACGATTGGGCTGCACAAACTGCGCCGAGTTGATCTCGTGCCCCTCATTCTTGGCAGCGATGCTGGCCACGATTGCAGCGGCAATCTCCGCTTCTGGGGCGCCCCCCCGCAGCAGGGCCCGAACATCAGTTTCTTCCAGGCTGAACAGGCAGTTCCGCAGCTTGCCGTCGGCGGTGATACGAAATCGGTCGCAACTGCTGCAAAAGGGTTGGCTGACCGAGGTAATGATTCCGATTCGGCCACGGCCGTCGGCGAACTCGAACTCCGTGGCTGGGGCGTGCGGGTCCTGGTGGCCCAGAGGAACCAGAGGTTGTACTTCGCGCGACAGGAAATCGATGATTTCCCGGCCGAAAAGCACCCGATCACGACCCCAGTTGCCGTCCGCATCGAGAGGCATGAATTCAATGAAACGGATTTCAACGCCGGTGTCGCGAGCCAGTCTGGCGAATGGGACGAGTTCGTCTTCAGTCACGCCGCGGATCGCCACGGCATTGATTTTGATCGGGTGGAACCCCACCCGCTGTGCCTCCCGGATTCCGTCCAGAACCTGTTCATAACCTGTGCGCCGGGTGATCTGTTCAAATTTGACCGGATCGAGCGCATCAAGGCTTACATTCACACGTCGGAGCCCGGCTTCGAAAAGTGCCTGTGCCTGGCTTGCCAGCAGCAGCCCGTTTGTCGTCAACCCGATATCTTCGATCTCAGGAATGGCTGACAACAGGCCCACCAGATGGGGCAGATCTTTGCGAACCAGTGGTTCCCCCCCGGTCAGACGGATCTTTCTCAGCCCCAGGGGGACGGCGATTTGTACGAATCGTTCAATCTCCTCGAACGTGAGCAGATCGCGTCGATTCATGAACTGCACGTTTTCGGCAGGCATGCAATAGAAACAGCGGATATTGCAGCGATCCGTGACGCTGATCCGCAGGTTCGTGTGCACCCGTCCGAAACGGTCAACAAGTGGCATGGGGGGAACTGGCAGGATGGTGACGGTGGGAAATGGAGGTGGCGTCAGTCCATTGGATCAAGCGGACTGAAGAATTGCGAAACGGCTCAGGAAATTGGCGGAGTTGAAGATCCAAGGGACGGAGTGGATACGCCCGGGTGGACCCATTCCTGCGAGCCATCTGACCAATTCTCCTGCTTCCAGACCGGGACCACCTCTTTGAGCGTGTCGATCAGCCAGCGTCCTGCCTCGAAGCCCTGATCTCGATGCGGAGTGCTGACTGCGATTGCAACACTGATGTCTCCCAGTTCGAGGACGCCAAGACGGTGGACAATCGCGACTTCCACCACCGGCCAGCGCTGACACGCTTCTTTGGCGAGTTCACGCATCTTGGTAAGGGCCATTTGTGGATAGGCTTCGTAGCCGAGTCGGAGGGTCTGCCGCCCCGAGGTAAACTCCCGCACGGTTCCGAGGAACAGAAGCACAGCACCCGCCTGAGGGGATCGGATCCGTTCGATCAGGTGATGATAGTCGATCGGAGCCTTGGTCAATTCGACAATCGGTGATGCCATGGAATCAGCCCCCGCTCACCGGAGGAAAGCAGGCAACTTCCAGGCCCGTGGCCAGACGCTGCTGATCGCGGGCGTAATCTTGTCCGACGGCGACCAACAGGTGCGGACCCAGGGAAGAGAGCGCCGGAAACTGCTCGGCAAGTGCACGCTTCAGGGCGGCTACATCCGCATCTTCCGGAAGTTCGACCTCGATGGGGCTTTTGCCCGCGAGATCGCGGGCCCGGGCAAACAGTTGCACAGACAGTTTCATGTTACCAGGAGTTTACGGCGGGAGACCCGCAGGCTGTTTTGCAGTTCAGGCATCAGGCCGTAGGCAAGGGCGAGCAACTTCAGAGGGTGAACCGTTGGTGTACTGGATCCCTGTTCCATCTGGATCTTGCAAGAACTGCACTCGGTGACCCCAGCGACCAGGTCTGTCTGTCGCATCCGGGAAATCAGTCCCCAGCCAATCCGTATGGACGGTGCAAAGTTCTCACGTGTCAATCCCCAGGCACCTGCCATTCCCGAACACCCTTCTTCTATCCTATGGACCTGCAGACGCGGGATCAAATCCAGGAGATCTGCCAGTGGGGTGCCGCGTCCCAGTGTTCTGAGATGGCAGGGGGTGTGGTACCCAATGGTCATTTCGAGGGGACGGAAGTCGGTTCTCAGTTTCCCTTCAGTGTGCAATTGGGCCAGGAACGCCCCCGCCTCAACTGTCTGTCGGGCGACCACTTCGACATCTGGGTGATCGACCAATCGGGGGTATTCCTGCCGCAGGCAGAGTGCGGCGGTTGGCTCGGTACAGACAATCGGACAGCCTTCACGGGCGAAGTCGGCCAGCACACGCAGGTTGGCAAGTGCCAGTTCCCGTGCGGACTCCACGTCTCCGGCGGAAATCATCGCCATTCCCGAGGCCGTCTGCTGAGGCGGGACATGGACTGGAATGCGATGGTGCCGGAGGATCGCTATGAAGGCGCGTCCCAAATCGGGATCGTGATGGTTGGCGTAGTGATCGACGAAATAAACAACAGGGCGTGCCGACGATTTCAATCCTGGCCTCGACAACAATTCCCGTTGAATGACTCGCAGAAAACTGCGCCGGGCAAAGGCTGGCAGCTTCCGTTGTCGAGCGATGCCGACAGCCTTTTCCAGGCACCACCGCAGGGCCGGGTTTTCCAACGCCCAATTGATCGCCGCCGAGACCCCGCTGGCAGCTTCAGCGAACCGGTGCACGCGGGTCAGGAGCCACTCCGCACGCGACAACCCCTCCTCCACAACCCAGGCCGCCTTCGCCTCGATCGCCAGGTGGGGAATATCAACATTCGATGGACACTCTTCAACACACTGCTTGCAGTTGAAGCAGTAATCCACCATACGCTTGAATTCAGCCTCTTGCGGAGCTTCGACTGGCAACTCTCCGGTCAGCCAGTGGCGGAGGAGATTGGCCTTGGCCCGGGGAGTCGCCACTTCGGTTGACTCCAGTCGGAACAGGGGACACATCCTTTGCTGACTTTCCCGCGTGCGACATTGGCCGCACCCATTGCAACGGTTGGCTGCCTGCAGCACCTCGGCGGGAGTCCAGTTGAGATGCAATTCGACAGTTTCCGGAGGTGTCTCGGGGGCGGGACGCAGATTGCGGGTGATCAGGTCGGGATCGTCGGTGACGACTTTACCCGGGTTCAGCAGGCCCTGGGGATCAAACAGCTGCTTAATCTCCCGGAAGACCTCAAACAACGGTCCATACTGCTCACTCACGTAGGCCGACCGCGACAGACCCGCGCCGTGCTCTCCGCTGATTGTCCCTCCCACTCGGAAGACAAGGTCGTACAGGTCGCGGGCAATTTCTCCCAACTGAGTCGCAGATTCCCGCGTGGGAGGAGGCAGGAAGGGACGCAGGTGAATCTGGCCGGCCGTGGCGTGCGAATAGAGCGAAGCAATGACCCGGTGACGCTGGAAGACTTGCTGCGCAGCCACCACAAATTCATTGAGCGCCGCTGGCGGCACAGCGACATCTTCGACGAATGGAAGCGGTCGGACTTGTCCCGGCAGTCTGGACAAAAGTGGAACGACTGTGGCCGGCAGAGACCAGAGAAAGTCAACCTCCGCGGGTTCTTCCGCCAGATGGTAGACGAGATCGGTCCCGGCAATCTCCCTGGCGGCCGCCACAGCCAACTGAAGCCGGTTGGAAACTTCCGCCGCGGTTTCTCCCGACTGCTCGATCAGCAGGGCGGCCTCGGCGGCCGGCGGGATCAACTGTCGAAACCGGCTGTCGGCGTCGCACCCCAGGCTCAGAAGGCGGCGGTCCAGCAAATCGCAGGCAGAAGTGTCATGTGTCAGCAGTGACTGAACTGTCCGCAAAGCCAGATCCATCTGCGGAAACAGCATCAGTACCACGCCGACATTGAGTGGCAGAGGCAGGGTCTGCAGGGTCGCACCCGTGAACAGGGCGAGTGTTCCCTCAGATCCCACCAGGAACCTTGCCATGTCAACTTGATCACCCCGCAGAATTCCACGGAGATGGTACCCGCAACGATTCCTCAATCCGGGAGGCTGGTACCGCTCGATGAGTTCGCCGTTAGCGTCGATCAACTCTGCCAATCCGGAAAGCAGTCTCTGACGGGGAGTCAGACTGGCCAATTGCTGTGCCGATGAAAACTCAAAACGGCGGCCACCTTCGCCGTCGGATCGTAATTGGAGGGCTTCAGGAAGCAGTTCTCGACCGAGGGCGAGTTCTTCCCCCGAGGCCAACACAACATTCAGTTCACACACATGATCGCGGGTTGAACCAACTCGGGACGAGTGCGAACCGGCGGCATCGACCGCCAGCATACTGCCAATGGTGGTGATACTGGCATTCGAAGGATCCGGGGCAAAATAGCGACCGAGGGGACGCAATTGCCGATTCAGATGGCTGCAGATGACTCCTGGTTCAACATGAACGAGGGAGTCATTGATCATCCGAACCTTCCGCATGAAGCGGGAAAAGTCCAGGATCAGCCCGGCGCCGAGGCTGTCGCCGGCAATCCCCGTTCCGGCCCCGCGGGGAAATATGGGAATCCGTTCCTGGGTTGCGTAACGCACCACCTGCTGAACATCGCCGGCATCCTTGGGGGCGACGACCCCCAGGGGGGGTATCTGGTACAGGCTTCCATCGGTCGCATAAAGGGCGTTGGTCAGCGCATCGCATTTCACCTCTCCCCGGATCTGGGGAGAAAGGTCTTCCCGCAATCGTCGGCGGCGTTCGTCGATCTCAGCTGGCATGACGAGTCACGGGGATTACGGGGATCAGGAAACAGCAGGGCAAATCCATCAGCGGGCCGGGCCGCCGGTTTCCCGATTCTCGGCCAATCGGGCGGCTTCCTGTCGGTAGCGCTCGGACGTTTCGAGTTGGAATGGCGAGTATTCCTCTCCCTGCTGTGGGTCCCGATACCTGGTATGGCACCGGTAACAGACGAGTACATCCGGCATCCAGGCGTAGAGCAGCATGTCGACCAGAGCGAAGAACAACAGGATGCTGATCGCGAGTATGGGCTTGTAATAAGCAATCGCCCAGGTACTGCCAATGGCACCGGCCGCCACCATCGCCACCCCCAGTCGTTGAGGAAAGTCTTTCTGCCGCCACAGGTCGGTACACCCACAGACAAGGCATTTGTCGGGGCGTCCCTGCAGTGATTCGTGGGGAACCGCTCTGGTCCATTCGCAACTCTGGCATCGCAGGGCCTGGCCAGGCCCCGACACCAGTTTCATTCGGTTCTGAGACTCACAGCGAGGGCAGCGAAACCTGACCAGCATCGTTCGATCCAGTGGATGAGGGGCCGGCCCCACATTGGGAACTCTCGCCCGTGACGTCACTATAGCAGTCTGCCGAAGCCGACCGCAGTGGGCGCTCTTCCGACTCCTCCGGCTGTCGGGATTGCAGGGTCGGCCCCCCTCCCAATTTCACAGAGCCACCGGCGGGACGCTTGAAGCGCAATCAAACATTGATCTATACTCAATGAGCCTGAACAGGCGTCCCAATTCGCGTTGCAGCATCTCAGGATGACGCGGCAACGGCCCACCTCACGACCACCCGGAATCTCTGCCGTCTTCTTCAGCATTGTCGATTGTGGGCTGCCGGATTTGGCCCTTCGACAATCTGGGACTCGCCTCCGAGTCTGCGGCAGAACCCACCTTGAAGCCAAGTTCCTGTCTGTCAGGAGCCGGTTTCTCCCCACCATCATTGATTGAGTCGGACATGAACCAATTCCCTCGTCTGGGTCGTCCCCTGCCTTGGGCACTGTCTCTCGCGTTCGGACTTTCGCCGGTCTGGAATTGCTGGTCCCAGGACAAACCTGCGACCCCCACTGCGGCGGATGCCGTGCCAGTTCCAGCCCCCGTCACCCGTCCCGAGTTCCCCCTGGAGCCTGCGAACCCTGACGAACTCGATGTTCGTCCGGACGAAAAGGGACGGATTCGATTCAATTTTCAGGGGCAGCCCTGGCAGGCTGTGGTCGAATGGCTGGCCGAGGTGTCGGAACTCAGTCTCGACTGGCAGGAACTCCCCGCCGGGTTTCTCAATCTGCGGACTCAACAGACCTACACCATTGAGGAGGCACGGGACCTCATCAATCGTCACCTGCTCGATCGGGGCTTTACCCTGCTCAAGCACGGAGAAGTTTTGTCGGTCGTCAAGATCGCTCGCATCGATCCCAGTCTGGTGCCTCGGCTCGAGCCAGATGAACTCGAAGAGGCACAACCTCATGACTTCGTCCGGGTGACGTTTCCCCTGGACTGGATCACCGCCGAAGCCGCGGTCGAAGACCTGAAGCCTTTGATCAGCCCCAATGGCAAGCTGACCACCATCAAGTCGTCGAACCACCTCGAAGCGATGGATGCGGTCGCCAACCTTCGGGATATCCGGCGACTGGTGGGTGACCCCAACTCTCCCCGGGGTCCACGTCGCCAGGTGAAGCAGTTCATTCTCGAGCACACCAAGGCAGAAGAAGTAAGGGAACAATTACGACGCTTGTTGGGAATCGACCGGGGGACGGGTGCCGCCAGTGCCTCTGATCCCGGGGCGATCATGCAGCAAATGGCGACCTATATGAAACAGGCGGGGCTGGATCCCGGACAGTTGGCCCGGGCCAAGCAGAATCAGCCCCTGCCGGTCTTCATTGTCCCCAACATCCGTGACAACAGCCTCCTGGTCAATGCTCCCGCAGACCAGATGGCCATCGTGGCCGAAGCGGTCAAGGTGCTCGATGTCCCAATGGACCGGTCGAAGTCGCTGCTGCGCAACAACAGCCGGGTCCAGACTTATCCATTGCAGTCGGCCGATCCGGACAACATTCTCAAGCTCATTCAGGAACTGGGAGACCTGGATCCTGAGACACGGATCCAGGTCGACCGCAAGAAAAAGGCGCTCGTTGCCCATGCCAGTCTGGTCGACCACCTGACGATCCGGACACTGGTTGAGAAACTCGACGGTACTGCCCGCAGCCTGAAGGTCATCCCGCTGCACAAACTGGAAGCGCATGAGGTGGCTGGTTCGCTCAACCTGGTGATGGGGGGGGGGGCTGCTGCAACCCGTGTTTCCACCCGCGATGCGGAAGACGAAGGCAAGCGATTCCGCGTGGTTGCTGACGGGCAACTCAATCGGCTGATGCTGTGGGTCAGCGATGAAGAGTTGATCGAAGTCCGTCGGTTGCTGGTCGAATTGGGAGAACCCGATGCGCCTCCTCCCGCCGAGGAGACCGCCGTTCGCGTTCTCGATTCCTCCGATCCCGAGCAGATGGAAACCCTGTTGCGCCGGCTTCAGGCGGAGTGGCGCGAACTGCTTCCCAACCGGCTTGAACTCGGTCCGGGGGTCGAGGCGCCCCGGCCGAAGGCTATGGACGAACCCGGCAAGGCTTCTCGCAAGCCCAGTCGATCGGCGGGACGTTCTGTCCCGTCACAGAGGCACGAGGCCGGCAGGAAAACTGATTTTGGCGAGCAGCAGTCAGCGGTGAAGTTCACTGCACTGCGACCGGAATCGGGCACGGAAGCTGACGAACGGGGAGCCATCCCATCGTCCGTGAAGCCGGGGGAGCGTCCGCCGGTTCATGTTGATCGTGATTCGGCCGGCCGTTGGATCCTGCGCTCGGACGATCCCGAGGCCTTGGCCCGCATGCAGAAGTTGTTCGATCAGTCGAAGCCCGAGCGGGACAATTTCCATGTCTTCAAAATGAAGAACAAATCGACCTGGGCGGGTACGATCGCTGAAAACCTGCGGACTTTCTTCGAGGAACGACGCAAGGCCGAAGAGAAACGATTGGCGGAAGGGACTGTCGCCCGCTGGTACGACCCCATGCAGTCGAAATGGATTGAAACCCCCCGCCAAGACCCTGCTGCCGCACTCAAGAAACTGCGGATGCCTCCCAAGTTCATCGTGGATGAGGAATCGAACACGATTCTCGCCATTGAGGCCGATGCGGAGCAGATCGCGGCCGCGCAGAAATTCATCGACCTGTATGACACACCGGAAGCTGTCGAGTCGCCGATCGTACGTGTAACTCGACTGGTTCCCATCAGTTTTGCCAGTCCAAAGCAGGTCTCCGACACACTTAAGGATGTTTACAAGGATCTGCTGGTTTCCAACGAACTCGCCGCCTCCTCAACAGCCGCGAAAAAGAAAAGGAATGTCGAGCCGACCTACGTGCTCGAAAACGGGACTGGCAAGGCAGCCTCGAATTCCTTGCTGCGGTTCCGGGGCCAGCTCGCATTGGGGATCGATGAGAGTTCGTCCAGCATCGTCATTTCGGCTCCCTCGGCCCTGGCAGACATGGTCGAGGAAACCGTCAAGTCACTCGATGAGGCGGCCCGATCCAATCGGCCCAAGGTGCAGGTCTTCAGTCTGAAAAAGGGGATCGATGCGATCGAGGTGCAGAAACGGTTGGCTCAGGCGCTGAACAAGAAATAGCGTTTCGATGTCGATTCGCCGCTTGAACATCCTGCCGGGGCAGGCTCAACCCGCCTGGGCCTGGGTTTTGATACCCCGGCTTGCCGGACTGTTGGCTGATCCGCTGGAACTCGTGCTCCGCCTCGAACTTTCGGCACGTCCCGCTGGCTGATCTTCCACAGGAAAATCGGAGTCGTAAAACCGGTTGGCGACAAAATGCTCTCCGAGGAAGATGGCCAGCAGCAACACGCCGAGAAATGGAAACACCTCGTGGCCTTCCCTCCCTGTTTGCACGTTGCGGCGCAACTTCTCGATGGATCGGGCCAGACTGTACCGTTCTGATCCCAGGCGGCCGTCGAGATCGGCTGTGGAAAGCCGGTCCAGCAGGCTTTCACGCCCATCAGCATTGACGCTGAATCCCAGCTCGCGGCTGCCAGCTCCGTCTCCAAGGATGACCCTGTAGTTGCCCAGCTGATCAATTTCCCGAATGACAAAATTGCTGGCCTTGGGGGAAATGTCCCCCTGCAATTGCTGCAATCCAGGTTTCCTCAACAAATAACGTGTGAATGAGTTGTCTGGAGCGAGGGGAACGCTGACTTCCTGACTGGCAAGGTGGTTGTAGTTCACCCGCCCTTCATGACCCAGGTAGATGATCATCTGATCGACCAGCCCAACGAATTCCCAGCCGACGACTGGCAGGTCATTCCATCCACGGCGGTCAAGTGGCGTGGTCAGCAGGAGTGTTCGTCCCTGACCCACAGCACGCTCGATCAGCGCTGGTCCTTGTCGGGGATCCGTAAACCGGGCAATCACCGCAGTGTCAGCGGTCGGATCCACGCGCCAGTACTTGAGGATCGGTTCCGCCTTGAGTCCACTAGCTCCCCAATCGTCAAAACGCTTGAGCAGTGGGTGGCTGAGATCACGCAGGTCGAGGTACTCCGGAGGGCGAAATGCCAGAGGAGCACCAAGTTCACCCGGGAGGATTTCCAGAGCCTGTTCGCTGAGATACGCGGCATGGTTCACCCGGTCACCCAGCACAATGAGCGCGCTTCCCCCTGCGGAAACGTAATTGGTAAGGCTCTTCCAGCCAGCCCGGCCGGGATCGGCCACATTCAAAAGTCCCACCACCGAGTATTTCGCGAGGTCGGTGTTGGAGAGTTGCCCGGAACGGATCACTCGGCAACGGAATGGCCCCTGGCCTCGCTCAACGAGGTCTTGTGGTGCC
>Ga0255182_1001530_pt1 | contig 11764 bp, 11 predicted proteins | sample Atl_UVDOM_RepA_8_FD_188420 | JGI IMG/M metagenome (GOLD analysis project Ga0255182, IMG submission 188420) | Freshwater microbial communities from Altamaha River, Georgia, United States - Atl_UVDOM_RepA_8d | ecosystem: Environmental > Aquatic > Freshwater > River | place: USA: Georgia... | reverse complement strand
AGAACAGCAAACCCACCCCGTTCAATGCCAGCAACGTTCTGCGCTTTTCACTCAACATCCAAATCTCCCCCATTTGGCGTTGTCGGTGGCGCAGCCTAATCTTCTGATTTCAATAGAACAAGGTTATTCGCGGGCGCGCCAATCGTCGCGCTTCAACCGATAGATGATCGTCGGATTTTCTTCTGGCGGATATTCAGGGTCGACATAATCCAGCTCACGCATCCGTTCCATGCCGAGCTTTTCCATCATCCGCCACGATGCCTCATTGGCATCGCTGGTCTGGGCATAGAGAAGGTCTAGGCCGTGGCGGTTGAAGGCGAGGTCGATCACCGCGCGCGCCGCCTCCATCGCATAGCCTTTGCGCCAATGGCTCTCGGCAATGCTCCAGCCGATTTGTAGCCCGGCATTCAGCACCGGTCCGGCTGCCTCAACCTCGATAGGGGCAAGTCCGCAATGGCCGATCAGCAGGCCATCATCCTTGATTTGCAGGTGCCAGAAACCATAGCCATCCTTGGCAATGGCCGCCGCCTTGCGCGCAAATCCCGCCTCCACCTCATGCCTTTCCTGCACCCCGCCCAGATGCTTGCGCACGGCAGGCGTGTTCATCACCTCCATCCAGCGATCCAGATCGCCGGGGGCTTCGGTGCGGATGATCAGGCGGGCGGTTTCGGCGGCTATTTCAGGCATCAAATAGACTTCGTCGTCAGGATTGTTTGATTTCACGCGAAGGTCGCGAAGATGCGAAGGTTCGCGAAGGATTTTGGTTGATATCCAAGCGAGAGTTTTGCGTGGCAGAGTGGTTATTGACTATTCGTTTCAATCCATCGGTGAATTTCTCGGACGAGAAATTCATGAGAAGTCCTACATGCAAGCCTGTGAACTTTAAATATGTCCGCACCTGTCGAGCATGGACCATCGACAATCGCTCGACTGTTTTGAGTTCGATCAACAACTGGTTTTCGATGATCAAATCGGCACGGAATCCGTGTTCGATTTCCAGTCCTGCATAAGTGATTGGAATGACTTTCTGTCGTTCGACAGAAAGTCCTTTTTTCATTAACAGATGGGCCAACACCGCCTCATAAGCGGACTCAAGCATTCCTGGGCCAAGATCCTTGTGAACTTGAAGGCCGCAATCGACAGCGATGGCAGACAATTCTTCAACGTCCATCGCAACCTCCTTCGCGATTCTTCGCACCTTCGCGCCCTTCGCGTGAAATCAATTCACCCGTTCAGCAACCGTGCCGCATGCGCCGCGTGGTAGGTTAGGACGCCGGAACAGCCGGCGCGTTTGAAGGCGGTGAGGGTTTCGAGGACAAGGGCGTCGCGGTCTCCGGCGCCTGCCGCTGCGGCAGCTTCGATCATCGCATATTCGCCGGATACCTGGTAGGCAAAGACCGGAACGTCAAAGCCATCCTTCGCCCGGCGGATGATGTCGAGATAGGGTAGGCCCGGCTTTACCATCACGCTGTCAGCACCCTCGGCGATGTCCATCGCGACTTCGCGCAAGGCCTCATCGCTGTTGGCCGGATCCATCTGGTAGCTTTTCTTGTCACCTTTCAGCAGCCCGCGCGAGCCGACCGCGTCGCGGAACGGGCCGTAAAAGGCGCTCGCATATTTGGCGGCATAGCTCATGATCTGGACGTTGACATGCCCGTCCATTTCGAGTGCGCGGCGGATCGTGCCGATGCGGCCGTCCATCATGTCGCTGGGCGCGATGATGTCCGCACCTGCTCGTGCCTGGTTGACTGCCTGGTCGACAAGCACGCCGACGGTTTCGTCGTTGAGGACATAGCCATTATCGTCAATCAGCCCATCCTGCCCGTGGCTGGTATAGGGATCGAGCGCGACATCGGTGAGGATGCCGATTGCATCGCCATGCGCGGCCTTGATCGCGCGGATGGCGCGGCACATCAGATTGTCGGGGTTGAGCGCCTCTGCGCCATCATCGCTGCGCCGGTCGGGCTGGGTATTGGGGAACAAAGCGATGCACGGAATGCCAAGCTCGATCGCTTCCTTCGCGCGCACGACGATCTGGTCGACCGACCAGCGCGAAACGCCGGGCAGCGAAGTAATCGGTTCCTCAACGGCCTCACCCTCGGTGATGAACAATGGCCAAATCAGGTCGGCGGGGGTCAGCACCGTCTCGCGCACCATCGCGCGGCTCCATGGCGTGGCGCGGCTGCGGCGCAGGCGGGTGTTGGGATAGCTTGGGTTCGTCATGCAGGGTGCTTAGACGACGAAGCCGTTTCGCTCAACGGCTTAACCGGCGGGCTTGCTTGACCCGATTTGCACCGCCGAGATCCGGTCAATTTCGCGCTGGGGTTCTTCGTTGCGACGGGCCGACGCGGGCAAGGGCGCAAGGGCGGCGCCCGGTTTCACGGCTTTCAACCGCGCCAATTCGCCCTTGAAGCGCGAAAGATCACCGCCCGAAAGCTGGGCGCGCTGGGTGAAGGTGATCGACAGCGGGTTGATCGGGCGACCGTCGCGATAGAGCTCATAATGGAGGTGCGGGCCGGTCGACAGGCCGGTCGAGCCGACATAGCCGATGATCTGCCCCTGCCGCACGCGCTGGCCCGGCGATGCCGCTATGCGGCTCATATGCGCATAGCCTGTGGCGATACCGCCGCCATGGTTGATCTGCACGAAATTGCCATAGCCGCCCTTGCGACCGGCATAGGCGACCACGCCGTTGGTCGCGGCAAAGATCGGCGCGCCATAGCCCGCCTTGAAATCGAGGCCGGCGTGCATGCGTTTATAGCCCAAAATCGGGTGACGACGCATGCCAAAGCCCGAACTGATCGAGCCATTGACCGGTCGGCTCAATTGCCCGCGCGATTCCCCGACGCCCGAGGCTTCGAACCATTGGCTGCTATCGCCGCTGTTCCATTTCAGCATCTGGATGCGCGGCTTTCCGCCGCGATCAATGCCGGCAAACATCAGGTCGCCGACCAATACCTCGCCGGTCGCGGCGCGCTTGTAATCGACAATCAGGTCAAACTCGTCGGTCGCGGCCAGGCTGCTGAGCGAGGTGCGGCTGGCGATGACTTTGAGGAAATTCTGCACCGCTTCGGCCGGGGCACCAGCGGCGCGTGCCGAACGGTAGAGGCTTTGGCCGACAACGCCGCGGATGCGCAGCGGGGTGGTATCGACCATGATTTGCTGCCGGTCGAGCGAGAGTGCGCCGCTTTCAGTGCGGTTGACGGCGAGGCGCAGGTCAAAGCGCGCGCGGAAATCGAGGCTTTCGAGCGGGCGGGCGGCATTTTTGGAAGTGCGGCGGCCGAGCACGATTTCGAGTGTGGTTCCGGGTTCGATATCGGTCAGGCGGGTCGCGCCGCTGACAAGGCCGAGAACGCGGTCAACATCGCCGCTGCCGACGCCAGCGCGTTGCAGCACGCGGGCAAAACTATCCCCCCGGCCGAGCGTGGCAGTGAGCTCGATACGCGGGCGTTCGGGGCTGGCGGCAAGCGCGCGGACGCTGTCATTCGCGGCCATGCGGCGGCCGGTATCGCTGCCATAGGCGATCGGCATGATCATCTGCGCGCGCACTTCTTCCAATTGCGTGCCCGCGGGCATCGGCGATTGCGCGCCATAGACAGGGGCGAAATCGGGTAGCAGCGAGAGCGCGCCGACGGTCAGCAGCGTCAGCGTTGCCAGCCCGCGGAACCAGCGTGGAGAGCCGATATCCTCGCCCAGATCGGGCACCCAGTCGATTTCGGAGAGTTTCTGCCGCCAATCGGGCAGCGGGGCGCTGCGCAAGGGCTGCACCATCGCGTCGGCAATCACCACTGCACCGCTGCTGCCGGCAACGGCAAAACCAGATTCCTTCATGCCGAACACTAAGACCCCTGTTCCCCCGTATGTAAGTTGGTCAGGCCAAGATGCCGAACGGTTAGTAACGGGACAGGGTTAAAGTCAAATTAAGACGATAGGCAAGCGCGTTTACCTGCGGTGAGGGGTGTAAAATGCGCGCCGGAGGCTGGGTAGCGCCCGAAACAAAAGCCGACACGCAAAGAAAGAGCCCGGTGTGCTGGCACCGGGCTCATCTTTTTCCTTGGGGAGAGGAAAGGAGCTTTTGCGTCATTCCTTACAGTGCCCCGACCAGCCCGGCTTGCCCGGATATGGTCGTGAGCGCGAAGAGGAAGGTCGAAGCCGTCGCAAAAACGGCGGCAACGGCGGAGCGCAGTCGGTAATCGTAAGTCATTGTCTTTTCCTTTTATGCTCTTGTTCTTCAGGAAATCGGGGGGAGAGGGTGTTTCCTGATGACCCCTAGATAGGCCTTTGCTTCGCGGGGTGTGAGCATTTCTTTCGGCGAACGGTTATTCAAAAATGCATAACCCGATGCTATATGGACAGCATGTTCGATTGGAACGACCTGCGTTTCTTCCTCGCCGTTGCGCGCACGGGCAGCACGCTCGCCGCGGGGCGCAGCCTGAAGGTCGCGCAGGCCACCGTCTCGCGCCGCATCACCATGCTCGAGGAAGCGCTCGGCACCCCGCTCTTTGTGCGCAGCCCCAGCGGCTATACGCTCTCGGTGCGGGGGCAGGCGATGTTGCCGCATGCGGAACGCGTCGAGCGTGAGGTTGAGGCGCTGCAGAACAGCGTCGCTGCCGAAGGCCGCCGCCTGAGTGGTACCGTGCGCCTCACCACGGTCGAGAGCGCCGCCAATGTCTGGCTGATGCCCGCGATCGCCGCCTTTCGCGCCAAACACCCCGCTGTGGTGGCAGAGATCATTGTGGACGACCGCGCGCTCGATATTGCGCGGGGGGAGGCGGATATCGCGATCCGTTTCGGCAACCCGCCGCAAGACGAAAGCCTCGTCATCCGCCGCATCGTTGAGCTGCACGAAAGCGTCTATGTCCACCGCGACCTGGCGGACGAGCTCGGCATGCCCAACAGCTATGACGGGCTCACCCGCTTCCCCTTTGTCGGCATGGCCGGCACCGGCGTGGGGCAGATCGAGCGCTGGGTCGATAGCCTTGGCCCCGATATGCAGATCGTCCACCGCGCCAACACGCTGTCCTCGGTCATCTCCGCGGTGCGCGCGGGGATGGGCGCGGCGGTGATGCCCTGCCTGATCGGCGATACGCACGGCAACCTTGTGCGCCTCTTCCCGCCAATCCCCGAACTCACCACCCCCGGCTGGCTGGTGACGAGCGCCGCCGCGCGCCAGCAACCGCATGTCCGCGCGCTGCTTGACCATATTGGCGAATTCATCCGCGAATCCGTCGCAGAGACAGAGGCCCGCTACCGCATCGCCGACGCGGCCTGAGCTGTCCTCCTCCCGCGAGCGGGAGGGGTTAGGGGAGGGAGCGAACGCAGCGAGCTTGACGACGTTTCAGGCCCTCCCCCGGCCCCTCCCGCTTGCGGGAGGGGGGTAACTAACCCACAAAAACCGCTGTCCTACACGCCCCCGCATGCGATAACTGCGCTGCCTTTTCATGCGATAAGGAAAAGGCCCATGGCGCAAGAGATCGTCCCCCCAGAGCCCACCCCCGAACCCACCCCGTTCGAAATCGATCCCGAAGACCTGCCCCCCGCGCTCGAATTCACTCCGGTGCCGCGCAAGCGGCTGCGCTCCAACGGGCTTAACCCCATGCGGCAACGCGCCTTTATCGCCTATCTGTCGGTCAATGGCAGTGTGGAGATGTCGGCCACCGCCATCGGCGCGAGCGACAGCGCGCTCTACAACCTCAAACGGGCGGAGGGCGCGGAAAGCTTTGCCGCGGCGTGGGATAATGCGATCGAAATGGGCGCGCGCCGCGTGCTCGATACGTTGATGGATCATGCCATCCACGGCACGCCCGAAAAGCTGATCAAGAATGGCGAGGTCATCCTCGAACGGCGCAAATTTAATACCCGCGCGATGATGTGGATCGTGCAGCAACGCTTTCCGGAGCTGTATGGCGGCAACCTCAACCTTTCCGGTCGCCCGGCGAGCAGCCTGCCGCACGGCATCCAGAAACTGAAAGAGGAATGGCGAAAGGAGTGGGAGGAGGAAGCGGCGCAAAAGGCAGAAGCCGCGCGGACGGAGGCAGAGGCCGCCCGCACCGACCAGGCGGCCACGATCGCGCGCCTGTTGCAGCAATATCAGGCCAAGGTGCGAGAGGAATATTTCCACCGCAGCGAAGGCAATATCCTCGCTGCCGATTTCGCGCTCCGCCAATTGGCGATGATAGAGGTTGTCCTCGATGTCGGCGGCGCCAGCTATGACATGATCAAGGCGCATTTCCAATATGCGCCCCATGGCGGCCCGTGGAGCACCCCGATCAGCCGCGCGCTGGAGGATGCCCGGCATGAAGCATGGGAAAAGGCGAGCGCAGAGGCGATGCGCCAGCGCGCAAGGGAAGAGGCGGAGGCCGCCATAGGGCAGCGCCCAGCACAGGGCATTACCGACCCATCACGCCCGGCGATAGAGCCCTACACCCGCCCGCGCCGGCCCTTTTACTTGAATGAAGCGGATATGGAGAAGGAAGAGGCCGCGCGTGCTCGGATCATCTGGTCACCCGGCAATCACCACGACCGCGCCGCCGCAGAGGCGGATTGGAGAGAGAACCGGCAGGTGGAGAGTGCAATGCCGGAGTGCGATACGTTTGTGCCTGGGGGGTGAGGGCTTACCCGCCGGAGCCATGCGTAGGAAGGGGATACGTTTCTGCCCGAGGGTAAGGGGTTGGCCGTCGTAGCGTTGGCGTATGCGGGGGATTGTCTTTTGTAATGGCTCTATTCAATCCCTAACCTTCATCGTCGACGACTGGTGCGTTGTGTAGCTGCGCTTCGCCTGCCGGGAGGATTTCATCTTGTGGTAACGGTTGCGGCACGCGAGGGGGATTGCCGGGTCGAAATCTTGCGCGAAAGTCGTCTTGGTCATTCAGGCGAATTAGAACTGGGTTTTCGCAAGAGGAAGCTTTCCCAAAAACCACGGCATGACGCGGCTGGATTGCAGGTAAAATTGTCGCGTAATCCGAGCCAATATAATTACCGAGGAACTCTTTTCCGGTGTCATCGAACGTCCTCATCGCGAATATTGTGTTGCATTGATTGAGGATGGTTTTGGTTACGTTGGCCGTCCTTTGAGTGATGAGTAAGCAACCCAGTCCAAATTTTCGACCTTGAAGAATGGCACGAGCACTTGTTGCGGTCGCCATTTTGTCACCTTCGGCGGCCACTGAATTCCATTCTGGAACAAGAGAGTGCGCTTCTTCGTAGACAAGGCACAAACGAGCTTCGTCTGTCATGCCTAGTGCTTGGCAAACGAACAATGCGGCATCCGAAAAAATCGCGGTAATTTCTGATGGTGTAAGGTGAGCAAGCTCTGCGTTGCCTGAATACAAGCCAGAAACTTGTTTAGTGACTCTGTATTGAGCTGGATTTATGACCCACAAGTAGTGATCGTCGTCGGCATCCATAAATTCACGCATTTTTCGAAATACTGCTTGCTTGAACTTACGCCTAGATCCGCCTTCTTCCTTATTTTGATGCGCAGCACCACCTTGACCTGCTGCAATTAAATATTCACGTCTGTTCTGTTCAAATATTGGATCAATGAAGTCCTCGAGAAGACTCTCATACTGGTTAGTAAGGTCAAGGCATACAACCTTTATACCCTGAGAAATCATGCGTTCTACTAACTCTATAGCAAGGTAGCTTTTACCGACACCTAGAATACCAAGAATGGCTGCGTTGTGGGTAACGCATTCGGACGGATCAATCCTCAGACCGTAAGGAGTAGACGGAAAATGTCCGATGCAGTCATCGTCTGGCGCTCCTTCAAGTTTCTCCAACAGAAATACGGGAGCGTTCATCCTTGGCATCCAAGGCACAGGTCGGAATCTACGACCGTCTTCATCCCAAACACCAATTTTTCGAGCTTTCACCCTTGCGTAGCCATATTTGTTCTTTTGTTGAACAATTTCATCGCGTGTGACGCCATCGACAACCTGGTAAATTACGCGCTGATATTCTCCAATTCGAACCTCAGTAAGCCCGCCCTCAGCTAAGCCTTGTTCATTCACAACTTCAAATTGCAGATAGTCTGGGCTGGTATCCGTATCGACTATGCCGCAAAGCCTATCGATCCACTGCAATGCACGTATCTCGGCCTTGTCCTCATCTGTCACGGTAATGGACAGAGCCATCCCGTCATTTAATTTGGCGCTTGTGTCATAATGTGCCGCTAAGCGCTTAGGCAGACTAGTAGTTAGCACACGAAGTAAGTTTCCTTCATCCCGACCCACATAATTGAGAGCAACGCCAAGTTGCGGCGGGCCGTGTTTGTCAGAAATCATCATGGGAGTGCCGCTAGCGATAGACTTTGCCTCAGCCTGCCTAACGAGCACAATTCCGGGTGATTGGTAAGCCGCAACGGAGCCGACAAGATTAGCATCGCTTATCGGTCGAGGCCGATTCTGAAGCCACAAGATATACTTTGCCAGAGATTCCAGAGGACGGAAAATTGTAATGACAACAAATGCGAACAAAATTGCGAACACTTCGTTTGGTGCTGTCCGATGGAACAACCAGACGGAAGAGGTGATCAGCACGCCAAACATGATGTTTGGACTTCCCAATCCCACCACTGCGCGTTCGAAAATTCGCCAGATCATCGACGGTTCTACTCCAATAGGAGCACGAAAAACTAAAAGCAGAATTGCAACTATCGATACCACGGCGCTAAATCCGATGGTTGCGCCAAGAACGTAAGCATCCATGGTCCACGGAACGACGGTTGGAAATGCTGAAACTAAGGCCAACAACGCAGTGGTGCCGTTTGTCAGAGCTCCCGACGGCGGAGTAAAGTATGGATTTAGAATTCTGCTTCCGAATAATAGACTTGCAATCCCACCATATAGCCAAATTGCGTTTTCGTTCGGATAAAGGCCGGTGTCGACTAAATACCACTGGATTAACAGCAATGCGCAAACATATAATATTAAGGTACTCGTGCGAACTTGAGCATCAGTCAGCATGTGTCGTTCCTTAATGACCTTATAATGCTAATGGTCACGAAGAGACGCGAGAGCAAGAGATTTAATACTCACTCGTGAACGAACAAAACTACCGCGATAAGCGGCATCTGGGCGACAGAAATTCCGAGATATTTTCCAACCCTCCACCCTACCGCAGTTTAGCCAAGACGATCCCATCAGCCTTAGCTCGGTCCCTGACCGACTCCTCACTGCGGGTCAGCGCTTTGGCAATGGCCCTAAGCGCCATGCCCTTTTTCGCCAGCGTGTGGAGCTTGTCGATCTCCGCTGCGGTCCATGGTTGCTTGTGCCGCTCAAAGATCGTCTTGCCCATTATTCCTCACCCATCCGCAATGCGGCAATAAAGGCCTCCTGCGGAATAGACACACTTCCATATTCCCGCATCCGGGCCTTGCCCTTCTTCTGCTTTTCCAGCAGCTTTTTCTTGCGCGTGATGTCGCCGCCATAGCATTTCGCGGTCACATCCTTGCGCAGCGCGGCGATGGTTTCGCGGGCGATGATCTTGCCGCCAATCGCCGCCTGGATCGGGATCTTGAACAGATGGCGGGGGATCAGGTCTTTCAGGCGCTCGCACATGCCGCGGCCGCGCGCTTCGGCGGTGCTGCGGTGCACGATCATGGAGAGCGCGTCGACCGGATCGCCATTGACCATGATGCTCATCTTCACAAGGTCGCCCTCGCGGTGGCCGATCTGGTGATAGTCAAATGACGCGTAGCCGCGGCTGATGCTCTTCAACCGGTCGTAAAAATCAAAGACCACTTCATTGAGGGGCAGTTCGTAGACGATCTGCGCACGGCCGCCGACATAGGTGAGCTGTTTCTGGATGCCGCGCCTGTCCTGGCACAGCTTCAGGATAGACCCCAGATATTCGTCGGGGCAATAAATGGTCGCCTCGATCCACGGCTCCTGGATTTCCTCGATGCGGTTGACATCGGGCATGTCCGCCGGGTTGTGCAGCTCCATCTCGCGCGCATCCTCGGTCTTGCTGCGGCCGAGTTTCAGCTTGTACACCACCGATGGCGCGGTGGTGATCAGATCAAGATCATATTCGCGGGAGAGGCGCTCCTGGATGATTTCCAGGTGGAGCAGCCCCAGGAAGCCGCAGCGAAAGCCAAAGCCCAGCGCGGCGCTGGTTTCCATCTCGAAACTGAAGCTTGCATCGTTGAGGCGCAGCTTGGAGATAGATTCGCGCAATTTCTCGAAATCCGCGGCGTCGGTGGGGAAGAGGCCGCAGAACACCACCGGCTGCACTTCCTTGAAGCCGGGCAGGGGTTCCGCCGCGGGGCGTTTCGCATCGGTGATGGTATCGCCGACGCGGGTTTGTGCGACTTCCTTGATTTGCGCGGTGATAAAGCCGACTTCGCCGGGGCCGATTTCGTCGAGTATCTCGATCTTGGGGCGCATGCAGCCGACGCGGTCGATCAGGTGGGTGGTGCCCGCCTGCATGAATTTGACCTGCTGGCCCTTGCGGATCGCGCCATCGATGACGCGCACGAGGATGACGACGCCCAGATAGGGGTCGTACCAGCTATCGACCAGCATCGCTTTCAGCGGCGCGTTACGGTCACCCTTGGGCGGGGGGATGCGGGTGACGATGCTTTCGAGCACCTCGGCGATGCCGATGCCCGATTTGGCGCTGGTGAGGACCGCGTCGTCGGCGGGCAGGCCGATGATTTCCTCAATCTCTGCCTTCACCTTGTCGACATCGGCGGCGGGTAGATCGATCTTGTTGATTACGGGCACGATTTCATGGTCATGCTCGATAGACTGATAGACGTTGGCGAGGGTCTGCGCCTCCACCCCTTGCGCGGCATCGACGACGAGCAATGCGCCTTCGCACGCGGCGAGGGAGCGGCTGACTTCATAGGCGAAGTCGACATGGCCCGGCGTGTCCATCAAGTTGAGCTCGTACTTCTGGCCATCCTTCGCGGTGTAATCGAGGCGGACGGTCTGCGCCTTGATGGTGATCCCGCGTTCCTTCTCAATGTCCATATTATCAAGGACTTGTGCCGACATCTCGCGCTCGGAAAGGCCGCCCGTATGTTGGATTAGCCGGTCCGCCAGCGTCGACTTGCCATGATCAATATGGGCAATGATAGAGAAATTACGGATGTGGGAGAGTTCAGTCATCGCGGCCCCCTAGCAGGCGGCCTCAATCGCTTCAAGCGCGGCCCGAAACCGGCTCTCCCCTTCGCCCTGAATCAAGGCATATCTGACTCCGCGATTGTCGAGTTCCACCTTGCATAGTTCAAAGAAATGACGCCGCTCCTCCACCTTGGCATACACCCGCAAACCATCGTCGATGAAGGGCAGGTCGATATCGAGCAGCAGGTAGAGATCGGCATATCCGGTAAAGCGCCCAAACCACGGGTCGCTATGCCCGAACATCATCTGGGCCCAAACCTCGGTGATCAGCGGGTCGGTATCGAACAATACCAATGGCGCGTGCAACTCCGCCGCCCGGACTGCCGCTGCCTTGTTCATCGCGTCTTGCGCTTCGGCGATATGCACCAGTTCCGCCATGCCGATATCGGTGCCATGCGCCTCGCAATATGCACGGCCATATTCGGGGACGACTTCGCAGCCGAAATGTGCCGCAAGCCGTGTCGCCAGCGTCGATTTACCCGTGCTCTCGGGCCCGTGGAGGCAGACGCGTTTCATGCCTGCCGCGCCTGCACCTTGCGCCATTCGACCAGCCCCGCAATCGCAAGCACCAGGAACAGCCCATAAAGCCCGGCAGTCAGGTAAAGCTCTTTGAGGATATAAAGCGGGATCGAAAT
>Ga0255182_1001529_pt1 | contig 11764 bp, 9 predicted proteins | sample Atl_UVDOM_RepA_8_FD_188420 | JGI IMG/M metagenome (GOLD analysis project Ga0255182, IMG submission 188420) | Freshwater microbial communities from Altamaha River, Georgia, United States - Atl_UVDOM_RepA_8d | ecosystem: Environmental > Aquatic > Freshwater > River | place: USA: Georgia | collected... | reverse complement strand
TAGCATTTTGGAGGTATCAGAAATATTCACCTTATCATTCAATCCAGTTCTGTAATTGGATAGCATATTGGCAGTATCTGAAATACCCACCTTGGCATTTAATCTATTCACAAGATTTAAGGAAGATGTATCTGTTTTTGTTGCATACAAAGCATAAGGCACACTCATTAGTTCTTGTGAACCAAGCAATACAAAATTACTGCCCCCACTGAAATCAGCCTCCAATTTAATGAAATGAGGAGAACTTCCCCAATCAATATTGGCAAAAACACCACTTAACACAGTTCCATTCCCAATTTGCAAACTGATTAATCCATTGGCATCAGTGGTCTTGGTATGGCTTTCAGAAAAAACTGCTGTTCCATTTATGGAATTTGAAAGAATGGAAACCCTTAAACTAACTGATTTATTGGATTGAACTTCACCCAGATTATTTCTAATGACAGATTGGAAGTTGATTTTATTGGGTGCTTGGGCAAGTCCAATTAAAGGAAAAAGTAAGATAAATAGTATTCTTTGATCCATGATATTTGGATTATTAACTTAGAATTTTATATCAAATCGAGATAAGATGATAAAGATAACATTTTTTTGTTTTCCAAGGTAAATTTAAGAATGTTAACCTTTCATTTCAATCCTTCAAAATAATCTCTTTTTTGCATCAATTTTAATACTTTTTTATTTTGTGAAGATTAATTTTATCAGTAGTGCAGCATTGGTTTTAATGCAATCAAAATCAAATAATGAAGTATAATAAGTGGATTAAATTATTAAAAAAGCAGTTATAATTTTTCATTTAATTGCCATTAAAAAATTACATTAATATTCATGAATGATATTATGTCATTAGGGCTTTACATTTTTTCCTAGTATCCTATACTTATAATAAACAAAAAATTATGAGTTTCAGTAAGGATGCACAATTCAGAATTAATGTTGCCAAAAAATCATTTGGCAGTAATTTCAAAAATTTTAAAGAACTAATCAAGGAATTTACCAAATCCACCCTAATTGAGGATATTACAGAAATTCCATTAGGTAAAAATTCTCAATTCAAAGAACAATTTGATTTTGGAGCACAATTTGTCAGAACAAATCAATTTGCACATTCTTTATCACCTGTTGCTAAAAATTCTGGCGATTGGGAGAAGGTAATTGAAATGGGTAGAGTTTATAATCCCTACACAACTTTCATAGTAATTCAGTTGGTTTCATTTTTGTCAAAAAAGTTTCCATCAGCAGAGGTTGATTTTCTGATTGGATATGAAAAGGAATACACCAGATTTGTAAAATTGGTAAATGGCAAAGTTGTTTCACAAAATGAGGAACAACTTATTGACCCTAATGAAATTGAGGACAATTTGCTTACACTTTCATTAAAAGATTTAGTATTGATACTGAAATATTTGCAGTCCTTATAAAGTACCTACATTTCCCAGCAAAAAAACTGGATTTATGGTGCAATACAAATTCCCCAATATTCTACTAAAATAGTAGGGTTTATTGGGGTTTTTGTTTTTAATTCTATTTTGAGAAATGATAATGAATAAAAAGGGGAAAGAATTAATGTTATAATCTTTCCCCTTTTTAAATTGCAAAATGTGAATGTGTGGAAAATTTTAATGAAATGCTTGCCACATGCCAACATAACTTTAAAGTAAAGTCAAATTTTCAATCCTTAATGCAACGAACAGACATCCCATTGGATCGTTGGTCGGGGCCCATAAAGGCGGAGCTGCTATTAATGCCAAGTTGTTGAACAGAAACTCCAGTTACTGTACTAGACCAATAGTTTCCAACGATATTTACACCGTTGGGGCCACCAGTAACCCGGCTGCGGTAGTGGGCTATCGGCAATTTAAGCACCGAAGCAAATGCACCAGCTGCATCTTGCGAACTAAAAATGGCTCGCTCTGCATCTAATTCTGAGTATGTTGGCAGTCTAAATCCACTCGGACATGGGTTGTTTATACCATTTACACCTTGCCATAAATTATCATTTTGTGGTGAACGCCAATCATCTGGAAAGGTAGAATGTCTTATGAAATTTGGGTGTCCTGGAGAATCTGACCCACTTAAAGTATTTGTAATTCCAGAAGTGCTTAATTGATGACCGTCAGTGCCTCGACCCCATTGATAAAGGTCTCCATAACTGGCATTATCCGTAGAACTGGTAGCTACTTGGGAAGCACCCAAGTTTCGATCCATCCATATTTTACCTGTTGCAGAAAGTACACAACCAGAACATAGTGAATTGGTGGTGATGCTTATCTCATTCCCATAACCCGTTCCTATACCATTCGTTCCATATGCCCTGAAATAATATGTGGTATTGGGTACTAAACTTGTAATATTAGATGTAAAAGAACCTATGCCTGAACCATCTGCAGTTTTAGTAGAAAGTGATACGGTCGGATTGATACTCGTAGACCATACTACTCCTCTGGATGTTACAGATGCACCACCCTCTGAAATTACATTGCCTCCCAAAACAGCGGAATTTGCAGATATAGCACTTATCGAAATGGTTGAAATAGTTGGTATAGTCGATATAGTTGGACAAGAAACTACGGGACAATTTTCCAATGCCGCTTTTTTCCAACGGACTTTGATTTCTTCTAAATATAAATCCCTTCTTTGATCTTGATGATCGAATGTCTTGTTATTTAAAATCTGGAATTTATTTTCTAAAGGTTCAACTTCTTGTCCCCCACTATAAATCGGACTTAGAATAGAATAGAATATCATAGAATAAAATAAAATAGAATTTTTCATTGTAAATCAATTTAATATGTATTAACACAAATATATATATTAAATTCTATTAGTAATATTATTTACTACTTTTTTTCAGATTTTTCTTCTCCAAAATATAGATTAAACTCCCTATTCCTTATTTTTAAGCATATATCTTCATATTTTATTGTTTTATTGTATCGTTTGAATTGATATATAAAAACCTTTGCTGATGAAAGTCCTATCCAAGTCCAGATTCAAGATTGGGTTAGAATGCCCCAATAAACTCCATTACACCCACCATAATCATCTTTATCCCAGTACCAAAGAGGATGACACCTTTTTGCAAGCGCTGGCTCAAGGTGGGTTTCAAGTGGAAGAACTGGCGAGGATGCATTATCCGGGAGGATATCTGGTGGACAATCCTCATCATGATTATGAAGGGTCAGCAAAGGTTACCACAGATTTGCTTCAAAAAGACCAGGTTGTCATCTATGAGGCTGCTTTTCTCTATGATAACTTGTTTATCAGAACAGATGTATTGGTCAAAAGGGGAAACCATATTGACCTTATTGAGGTGAAAGCCAAACTATTTGACCCAACTGACCCCCATTTATTCCTTGGGAAAAGAGGGGGAATTGTCAGTGATTGGAAGCCCTACTTGTTTGACCTGGCTTTTCAGAAATATGTTCTCACTCATACCTTTCCCGAATTTAAGGTCACAGCCTATCTAATGATGGCAGATAAGAACAAGAAAGCCTCCATAGATGGATTAAATCAATTTTTCAGAGTCCCAAATCCAAAAGAATCAGACCCCAGAACAGGTATTATCAAAAAGGTGCAAACATTGGAAGAAACTGGTGATAGTGTCCTTTCTACCATTGATGTGGACAGCATCATTCAAGATATTTTAACAAATAAATACACTGTATTGGAAGGACATTCCTTTGCCTCATCCATTAAATTTTTATCAGATACCTATCAATCTGGGAATTATCCTCATTGGCCAACTCAATATGGTTCCTGTAAGAATTGTGAATTTCGTGCCACTGAACAGCAATTAAGAGATGGAAAAAGGTCAGGCTTTAATGATTGTATGGAAAGACATCACCAATGGCCAGTGAATAAGCACAAGGAACCCAATATCTTTGAAATCTGGAATTTTAGAAGCAGAGTGATTAAAAATCTGTTCCAGGAAAACAGATTATTTATGGATCAACTATCAGAGGCTGATTTTCAGATTAAAACCAAACCATTTGAAATATCACCCACCGAAAGGAGATGGATTCAGGTGCAAAAGGCTGTTAGCAAAGATGTTGACATTCATTGTCTCAAAGAGGAATTGAAATCAGAAATGGACAAATGGCAATATCCCCTTCATTTTATTGATTTTGAAACCAGTGCGGTGGCACTTCCATTTACAAGGGGAAGAAGACCTTATGAACAGGTGGCATTCCAGTTCTCCCACCATCGGTTGGAGGAGGATGGAACCGTTCGGCATGCCTCTGAATTCATCAGCAACCAACCTGGGGAATTTCCCAACTTCCATTTTGCCAGAGCCTTGAAAAATGCATTAGGAAATGATTCTGGAACCATTTTCAGATTTGCCAGTCATGAGAACTCCATCCTTAATGCCATTATCGAACAATTAAGGGAAAGTGAGGAGGAAGACAAGGAGGAACTCATCCATTTTATAAAAACCATCACTGTTTCTACATCGGATAGTGTGGAAAAATGGAATGGAAAACGGGCTATGGTAGATTTGAGAGATATGGTATTGAAATATTATTATAATCCATACACCAAGGGTTCAAATTCCATCAAGGCGGTGCTTCCTGCTGCCTTACAAAGCAGCCAATACCTTCGAAGCAAATATGCCCAATCATTAAAAGAAATTGGATTGAGCAGCCTTAATTTCAGCGATAATCATATCTGGCTGCAAGAAAACGGTGGTGTTATGGTCAGCCCCTATAAGATGCTGCCGCCCTTATTTGAGGGTTGGAACGAAGAGGAGGTGGGGGAGACAATTTCAGAACTGGAGGGAATTGCAGATGGGGGAATGGCGCTGACAGCTTATGCCAAACTCCAATATGTTGATATGAGCGAAAGGGAAAGGGAGGAACTGACCTTAGGATTAAAGAAATACTGCGAACTCGATACCCTGGCAATGGTCATGATTTATGAGCATTTTAGGGAGGTTGTTTGAGGGGATTTATATCCTCTTAGGAAAAGAAGTTCGCGCTGACTGTAATTTTGTTTTGTCTGCTGCTCATCAAAAAACAAAAAGTATTAAGTAGCCATTGTTTGCTCTTTATTACCTTTTGTGATTTTTCATTTCTTAAGCATTAAACGATATAGATTTATCCTTTTGTAATTTTAGTGGTAAATAGTTTTTAAAGATGGTAAGTTGATGCTTATAATATTCCAAGCGCTACCACCCGCAATCTTCGCCCACCAAATTGTAAAATAGTCAATCCCTGAGGCAACGGACGGAGGCTGCAATAACCTTGGAGGAGAAGCCAAGGGTGAAGACATTGCTATCGTCATTGTTCAGGTTGCGGTACCAGGGAAAGCTAAAGTCATCTTTAGCAATCCAGAAGTAAGCGAGGATTCTAATAAAGTTGAAACTACCATCGAAACTGCGAAAACCACCTGGGAGAGCAGAAAAGCCACTCTCGTTAGTTGCACCCCCATTTGGACTATTCCAATAGGTTGAACCTGTAGTTTTCATTTTTCCACCAGCAACTCTTTCTCCCCCAAGATAATTGGTTAAAGTTATCCATTCAGCATGTGATGGTAAATGCCAGTCTGTAGGGCAGATATTTTTATAATTGGAACTCCCTGAAGTTGAAATCCCTTTTGCTGCATACCAATTGTACAAATATCCATAGGTGGTAAGATTATTGTTATCATTTGCATAGATGGTTCGGGCTCCTGTGGTCCTCGAACCCCAGGTCTGACCTAAACCATTACCACTTATTCCTCCTGAAGTATCTAAAGGAATGGTAGTTCCATCATTATATTTAGAAACTTTCAAATTCTCCTTTGTCCAACACTGAGTTCCAATCTGAACAGTATTGTAGGTATTTCCATCAATATCCTTAACAGTTGGAGTTCCTGGACATGGAATTCCCATTACAGAGGTTGAATCTGATTTTGTAGTAAATGTTATTTCATTTCCGTAACCTGTCCCCACACTATTCGTTGCGTAGGCTCGCGCAAAATAGGTTGTTTTTAAATTTAATCCATTTAATGAAGAAGAAAACACACCTAACCCATTTCCATCATTGGTTATTGTGCTTAATGAAACCGTTGGATTTGGGAAAGTAGACCAAACAATACCTCTGGCTGTAACTGGTGATCCTCCATCTGATATTACATTTCCACCACTTGCAGCAGTATTTGGCGTAACGTTGGAAGAATTGGTAGTATTTACTGTTGGAAGAGTTGATACCCATATCGGTTTGCCATCTTTGTCTACAGTTAATATCTGACCAGGCAAACCTGATTTAGGTGTAATAAGGTTATTTGATGTGTTAGAATGTAACGCATAGGGAACACTCACCAATTGCGTCGTTCCAATTATATTAAAATTTCCTCCTCCGTTTGGATCAGTTTCTGTCTTTAAGAAATAACTTCCAGAACCCCAATTGATATCTGAAATCTTTCCCGTGGCATTTGTACCTCCTCCAATCATTAAACTAACCAATCCATTGACATTCGTTTGTACCCTATGGTTTTCAGAATAAACGCTTGTCCCAGATACAGAACCTTGAAGGATAGAAAGTTTTATACTCACCATTTTTTCAGCAACCAAATTTCCGCTGGCGTCCCAAATTACCGCCTGATAACTCATCAGGTTTGGTGCTTGAGATATCAAATTACTAATGAATACAAGGGTTATTAAACTTATGAGAGCGGTCTTTTTCATCTTTTTGAATCTAATGGTTTAACTAAAAATTTTAATACATAAATAAAAATTTAGGGTTATCTATTTTTTAATACATCTTATAGATAAACCGTATGGCACACGAAGTAACCCTCCTATTGGATCCATTTCTCTGCTAGTATTAGCTAAACTAATATAATGTATATAAGTTGTTGAGCTAGATTCATCTGATGACCAAAAGAAAGCGGTTGTTTTTATACCTCCAAAAGGTCCCTCTTTATCTCTAAATCCAGCAGGTAAGGCGGTAAATCCACTTTCATTTGTAGCTCCATAATTTGGAGACTCCCAACCTGTAATACTCTTTAATTTACCGCCTACAGAATTTCCAAGTGAATTCTTTAGAATGATAAAATCTCCAAGTGTTGGAACAACCCATCCTACTGGACAAATATCTTTAATGGCAGCAATCCAATTATACAAATAACCATATTTTTCTAAATTGGCAAAATCATTTCCATAGATAGCACGTTTTCCATTTTCTGGGTTTGCCCAAGGCCCCGCCCATGTATTACCTACTCCTCCTGAAGCGCCACCCGTTGTATCTAACTTAATTTCAGTTCCATCATTAAATTTAGTAACTCTTAAATTTTCCTTCAACCAACATTGATTACCTATTTGTACTGTATTGTATGTATTTCCATCAATATCTTTTACAGTTGGTACTCCAGGGCAAGGAAACCCAATCCCAGTAGGAGAAATCGTTGCAAATTCAACAGGATCTCCATAGCCTGTACCCGCGCTATTGGTGGCATAAGCTCTTATAATATATTTTGTATTCGGAATTAATCCAGTTATATTGGAAGAATATGTTCCAACTCCAATTCCATCACTGGTTTTTGTTGAAAGGGAAATCGTCGGATTTGGATTCGTAGACCAGACAAAACCTCTGGCAGTTATAGAAGACCCTCCATCAGAGGAAACAATTCCTGAAGCCTTTGAATCTGTTTGGGTAATCGACGTGATATTTACTGTCATCACCGTAGGAACGTTTGTTCCAACCCATGTCATTTTTCCGTCTTTATCAATGGTTAAGGTTTGACCTGGTAAGCCTGTGTTCTTTGTTGAAATATTACCCGCTAAACCTGAAAACATGGAATATGGTACACTAACCAATTGGGTAGTACCCGTAATTGAAAAATTGACACCTCCTGTTGGATCTGTTTCCGTTTTTAAGAAAAAACTTCCTCCTCCCCAATTGATATCTGAAATCTTTCCCGTGGTATTTGTACCTCCTCCAATCATTAAACTAACCAATCCATTGACATTCGTTTGTACCCTATGGTTTTCTGAATATACACTGGTTCCGGTAACAGAACCTTGAAGGATGCTTATCTTAATACTCACCATTTTTTCAGCAACCAAATTTCCACTGGCATCCCATATTACCGCCTGATAACTCATCAGGTTTGGTGCTTGGGATATCAAATTACTAATGAATACAAGGGTTATTAAACTTAAAAGGGTAATCTTTTTCATGTGATTATATCTTAACTATTTTGAAAATTCTGTTTTCTTTCTTTGATTTCAATGAAATAAAATAATTTCCTGAAGGTAAATCCCTCAAGGATATTTCTGATTTTTCAGATAAAATATTCCCATTTCTGATTTCCTTTCCCAGATAATCCATAATGGTGTATCTAATTTGGACATCCTCCTTGGTTGAAATGATTAAGTTAAAATTCTCTTGGGTTGGATTGGGATATACAAGTACATCCTTTAAAAAAACCAGTTCCTCAATTGGAGTCGTTTTTTTTGTATAAACCTGCTGAACTCCCTCATTCAAATAGGACCCAGTTCCTTTTTTTAAAACATAAGCTACTTGACCTATGGTGAAACTCGTTGAACCACCCGTTGATTTAATATGACCTCCTGTCGTAGGTAGTGCATTTTGTCCAAAAGAACTAAAACCAAAAGACACGAATACAAATAGGGGTATTAAAGATTTTTTGATTATTTTGGTATTCAACATAATATCAAAACTAGACTTATAATTAATCTCTGAGGCAACGTACGGATGCGCCAAATGAATAACTGAATTCGAATCTGTAGCCGTAACTCAAATAAGGAGGATTCAAAATGCTGTTCCACGATCCACTAGATCCACTATCTGAAGAAGACCAAAAATAAGAGTGTTCCCATCCTGCGGCAAAATCACCTCTTGTATGGCGATACCCGCCTAGAAGAGCTGAAAAACCATTAGGATCTTTCATTTTTTTCTCTGCATAATTCTGTCCCCCCAAATAATCTGTTAATTCATTCCACTCCAAATCTGTTGGGACATGCCAGCCTGAAGGACACAAGCCTTTTTTGTCAGATGAAGCATACCAATTATAAAGATTACCATATGGTTCTTCAAATTTAATACTATCGTTTGCATACCAACATCTCATTCCTGATGTCTGGCTTTCCCAGATTTTATTATTAATTATAACTGGTATAACATCCCCATTTTGATACCTACTTACTTTCAAATTTTCCTTAGTCCAGCATTGATAACCAATGGTAACTACATTATATACATTATTGTCAATATCCTTTACAGTACTTGGACAATTGACCCATGTCCTTGTCCTTACGGTATCTAACTTACCATAGCCGGTTCCTGCTCCGTTCGTTGCATATGCCCTGACATAATAAACGGTATTGGGTTTCAAATCAAACATATAAGAAATAAAAGCACCAATTCCACTACCATTTACTGTCTTAGTTGCTAAAGAGACGGTTGGGACCTCCGTTTGTGACCAAACAATCCCTCTTGCTATAACATTTGACCCACCATCAAATGTGACATTCCCTCCTGATGTAAAAGTCAAATAGGAAATATCTGAAGCAATGGAAGTTATTACTGTTGGAGGTATTGCACCTATTTGGGTCTTAAATGAAACTTCATTCCCATAACCAGTTCCAGCTGAGTTTGAGGCATAAGCCCTTATATAATAGGTTGTATTTGGACTTAAACCTGATATATTAGAATTAAACGATCCTAAACCTATGCCATCATTGGTCTTAGTCGGAAGGGAAACTGACGGATTTTGACTCGTTGACCAAACCACACCTCTAGATGTAACCGGTGAACCACCATCTGAGGTAATTATTCCACCCGATATTGAACCATTGGTGGATATAGATTGGACAGGAATGGTTGTCAAAATGGGTATATTGGCAATAGTTGTAAAACTTATCTCATTTCCGTAGCTCGTTCCAACACCATTCGTAGCATAAGCTCTAACATAATAGGTGGTATTTGAACTTAGACCGGTAAGGTTAGATGTGAAGTTACCCATTCCTAACCCATCACTTGTTTTTGTTGCAAGAGAAACAGTTGGATTGGGATTGATTGACCAAACAACTCCTCTGGCAGTAACTGGTGAGCCACCATCTGAAATAATACTTCCACCTGAAAAAGATGAATTTGGTTTAATATCAGTTATAACATTTGAAGAAATAGTGGGTAAATTAGAAACCCAGGTCATTTTTCCATCTTTATCAATGGTTAAGGTTTGACCAGGCGACCCAATGTTTTTAGTTGAAATATTACCCGCTAAACCTGAAAACATGGAATATGGTACACTAACCAATTGGGTAGTACCCGTAATTGAAAAATTGACACCTCCGGTTGGATCTGTTTCCGTTTTTAAGAAATAACTTCCTCCTCCCCAATTGATATCTGAAATCTTTCCAGTGGCATTTGTTCCTCCTCCAATCATTAAACTAACCAATCCATTGATATTCGTTTGTACCCTATGGTTTTCAGAATAAACACTTGACCCAGATACAGAACCTTGAAGGATGCTTATCTTGATACTAACCATTTTTTCAGCAACCAAATTTCCATTGGCATCCCATATCACTGCCTGATAACTCATCAAGTTGGGTGCTTGGGATATTAAATTAGTAATGAATATAAGGGTTATTAAACTTAAAAGGGTAATCTTTTTCATCTGATTATATCTTAACCATTTTGAAAATTCTGTTTTCTTTCTTTGATTTCAATAAAATGAAATAATTACCAGAAGGTAAATCTCTTAAGGATATCTCTGATTTTTCTGATAGAATATTCCCATTCCTGATTTCTTTACCCAAATAATCCATGATAGTGTATTTAACTTGAACATCCTCCTTAGAAGATAAAATCAAAGTCATGGTTTCTTGGGTTGGATTTGGATATAGTTGCACCTCTTTAAGATAAACCAGTTCATCAATAGGTGTTGTTTTTTTGGTATATACTTGCTGTACTCCCTCATTCACATAAGAACCAGTTCCTTTCTTTAGGACATAAGCCACCTGACCGACCGTGAAACTGGTAGAACCTCCATTTGTCTTAAAATGTCCTCCCGCAGCGGATAATGCATTTTGTCCAAAAGAACTGAAACCAAAAGATATGAATACAACTATTGGTATGATGGATTTATTGATTAATTTGATAACTATCATTGAATTTAAAATTTTAGAAACACACATTAATTTAGACTAAAATTATCAATTAAAATAATTTTTTATCTTATTCCAACTATTAATTTATTAACCGTATGCTTTTATTGATTAACCGTAAACAAAATATTAAGGGTGGGTTATAATACCTTTGAATTACACTCCAAAAAGATAGTGAGAGAGGTATTGAAAAAAGTCAAGATTACCTCAATAGACTTTTATTTCACTCTCATTTCCCAAAATGCAAGCACTCTTATGAACTACCCACGTTTTCCAGCAAAAAAGGGTGGGTTATGGTACACCCTGAAATTCATAAATTTTGGTAATTAAGCTGAATATTAAGGATTTAAGTCACTTTTCAACCTCAACTTATTTTTTACAATATAAGTTGAGATTGAGGAAGGTTATAATATTTTTTGGTGTTTTAAACGGAAAAATATTAAGACAAATAAAAGACAAAACTAATTTTAAAATATATAATAAATTATATTACAGGTTTTTATGACATAAAAATATGAACAGTAAACACATAGAAAATTTTACCATTTTGTTTATCCTTGCATTTCGCCCAGGTACAAATCCGTTTACAACATTTAGCATCCCAACCCATTGAAGGTATTTCAGGTGTAACACTCAACCAGAAATTTC
>Ga0255182_1001526_pt1 | contig 11780 bp, 12 predicted proteins | sample Atl_UVDOM_RepA_8_FD_188420 | JGI IMG/M metagenome (GOLD analysis project Ga0255182, IMG submission 188420) | Freshwater microbial communities from Altamaha River, Georgia, United States - Atl_UVDOM_RepA_8d | ecosystem: Environmental > Aquatic > Freshwater > River | place: USA: Georgia... | reverse complement strand
CGTACCGATCACAAAAATTCCCACAATAACGACGTCACTTGCGAGAAATTCGGCTGCATTAAGGACCATGAAGCCAACGCCTCGGGTTGATGCCACCATTTCACCAGCGACAAGGGTCGTCCATCCAACCCCGATACCAATTCGCATTCCTGTGAAAATTTCAGGCAAGGCAGATTTTAGAATGACACGACGGATTACTTGGGATGCGGTAGCACCCATGGAGTATGCAGCATGAATTTGCTCGATCGAAACTGATCGCACACCTGCTCGGGCGCTGATTGCCATAGGTGCGAAGATAGCCAAATATATCAGCAGCACTTTAGAGAATTCACCAATGCCAAACCAGATAATTACAAGAGGAAGATAAGCTAATGGCGGAAGGGGGCGATAGAACTCTATTGGGGGATCAAAAATACCGCGCACGATTCGATTGACCCCCATCATTATCCCGATAGGAATTGCGGTTACGCACGCTAGAAGAAACGCGCCAAATACACGATAAAGACTAATTAGAGTGTGTTCAAATAACGTTGAGTTCGCGAAACCAACATTAACAACCAGAATAAATTTTTCGTAAACTAAGGTTGGGGATGGCAGAAATAATGGCTTGACTATTTGCGTCTCAGTAACTGCAACCCAGAGTAGAAGTAGTGCGAAGATTGTGCTTATGCTGATCAGTCTGCTGTCCCCTTGACCTGGTACACCGAACTGCTCTCCAGGGGCTACCGATCGCTTGGGGCGGAATTTCCTGTCCTCTGACGCTGATTGGATTCCTGCACGGTGACCAATTTCACGCATTATTTATAGCTCCCTGAGCAACGTTCAGTGTTTTCTCGTCCCCGTAGATGATCCCAAGAATGGTTTCTCGCATTCTTATAAAGTCCGGTTCCGATTTGACGGCTCTTGCATCTCGGGAACGCAAGAATCTTGCTTGAAAATCAAGTTCATAACTGTGAGTAATTCGGCCGGGTCGGGGCGACATAACGACAAGCTTTGTAGCCATAAATAGCGCTTCTTCCACGCTATGGGTGATGAAAAAAATCATCTTTTGGGTCTTGCTCCATACGTCGAGCAGTAATTCCTGAATCGTTTCCCGCGTGAGGGCGTCAAGTGCTGCCATTGGCTCATCCATGAGGAGTATTGCTGGATTGCTCGTTAATGCTCGTGCAATTCCTACACGCTGTTGCATACCTCCCGATAACTGGTAGATTGCGTGTTTTTGAAAGTCTTGTAAACCAACAAGAGCCAGATTATTTGCAGCAATTGTCCGACGCTCTTCTTTTGGCACGCCTTGCAAGTCAAGCCCGAATTCCACATTCTCAATAACGTTTAGCCATGGCAGCAGCGCGTGCTTTTGGAAAACAACCCCCCGGTCAGGTCCTGGCGCCGAAATGCTTTTATTTCCGAGGAGAACCTGCCCTTGCGATGGGGAAATGAAGCCTGCCATTAGATTTAGTAGAGTCGTTTTTCCGCAGCCTGATGCGCCGACTACAACGACAAATGAACCCGCCTCAATCGTCAGGTTAATATCTTCAAGCGCCACAACTTCTTCTCCCGGGCGTCGTCCTGGGAAAGTTACACCAACTTGATCTAAATGCAGACTTGCCGCCATTAGTTTTTTTCCTCAGTTGAAATTCGGGCTCGAAAGCATTTAGTCCTTTCGAGCCCGAAACACTCAAAGTAAATTATTTGAGTTTCATCGCCGCTTCTGCGTATCGCGACGTTACGCACTTACTGTAATCGGGGAGCACGGTATCGATACTACCCCTAGCTTTCAGAAACTCTGCGGTAGCTTTCATCGCTTTAGCTGCACCGCCATTGGATCCGCCTCCTAGCCAAGTAGCAGAGGCTTGCTCTGATACAGAAGGATAGCGATAGAGTGCAACTCCGGGTGGCACGTCCTCGGCATTAGCGCCAAGAAGTTTTACGTTAGCTTTTACTGGCGCCGAATCCGGGGTCCATGCACTGGGGTTTCTGCGATAAGCTGCGTCAGCGTCAGTGGCGACCTTAACGAACCTAGCCATAAAGTCAGCGTTTGCCTCGCCCCATTTTTTGTCGACTGCCACGCCATCAAAAATAACCTTTCCTCGACGATTTAGTTCACCTGAGGCAATCATTACCTTGCCTGTTTTTTTAATTCGTGCAAGTGCGGGATCCCAGACGTAGGCAGCATCAATATCACCTCGGTCCCAAGCGGCTGCGATTGCAGGCGGCGACATATTTACCATCTCTACACTTTTGGCATCGACGCCCAAAACTTCAAGCGCAAACATTGCATGATAGTGAGCCGTTGATACGAATGGTGTGCCGAGCTTTTTTCCCTTCAGATCGGCGGGTCCATTGATACCCGAACCATTGCGAACAACGAGCGCCTCTGCATCATCTATATCGCCGTGAATCCAAAATAACTGAACATCTACTCCTCGACTGCACGCGGCTGTTACTGGACTTGATCCGATCACGCCAATTTTAATATCCCCGGAGGCCATTGCGGCCGCAACTTTTGCTCCGGAATCAAACTGACGCCAGTTGATTTTGTAGCCAGTGCCCTTTTCAAAGTCGCCATTTGCGATAGCGGCAGAGAATGGACCGATGATCGGAATATACGCAATAGTGACCTCTTTTTGCTGCGCAATGCTTACTCCAGCAACGGAAAACAAAATAAACGCGCCGAAAATTGAGGTAATTACTTTCTTAAATAATGTTTCCGTCAAAACTTGCATGACAAACCTCCTTTTGTGTTACTCCGCATTGATTGCTAACCAGCGGTGGGTGTGGATAAGGGTTGAATATTTTGTTGAAACCGTATCAGCATGTAGCTCTAATGCTAGAGTGTCAATACAATTATTGACACGGTGTCAATTTGGAGTAAGTGATGTGGATATCTAAAATCGAACTTAATAAAGGTGAGCTCCGCTATCGAGCGATTGCTGACGCAATTCGAGACGCTATACAAGCGGGAGATCTTCAACCTGGCGATTTATTGCCTACTCATCGGGCGATGGCTGAGCGGCTTGGTGTAACCGTTGGAACGATCTCCCGCGCTTACTCGGTCGTCGCAGATTGGGGGCTGGTTTCAGCACGAGTGGGCTCGGGCACTTTGGTTCGTGGCCGTGACGTAGACGAAGTGACGAATCCATGGGTAATTGGGCAACCCGGTAACCGCATAGAATTTGGGCTGCTGTATCCCGCTGGATTGACGGATGTTGCGTTGCGTGATCGTTGTTTCGGGCGACCTTTTGAGGGCCTGGGCCGTGATCTTCTGGGAAGGGCTTTCACGGGATATTCGCCCGAATTAGGGCATCCATCCCATCGGGCTACGGGGGCTGACTGGCTAAGTCGGGCTGGGGTTGTTGCGGATGCTTCTGAGGTATTCGTAACTGACGGTGGTCAAAGCGCTTTTATGACCCTGTTGACTGGCTTACTGCATTCTGGAGGCGTTTTGCTTGTTGAGGAATTACCCTATTTGGGCATTAAGCATCTGTGCACAGCTATGCGCATAAATGCAGTGACCGTCCCAATTGATTCGGAAGGCATGATCCCCGAGCGACTTAAGGAATGTGCGAGGGCGTCCGGCGCCAGACTAGTATTGATCACACCCACGCTTCAAAACCCGACTGGAGCCCGTATGGGTTTAGAGCGTCGGCAGCAGATCATTGATGTCGTAAGGGAAGCGGGACTTCAAATAATTGAGGATGCAACTTTTGACAGGCTCTATCCCGACGCGCCTCCTGCTCTTGTGACGTTAGCGCCAGAGCGTACCTTTTATGTTGCGAGTTTTTCGAAAATGGCGCTTCCAGCGATGCGCGTGGCCTTCGTTAAGGCACCTGCCCATAAAATGCCACTTTTTGAGTCTGTTCGTCACAGCCTCAACATCGGCGGACCATCTCTTCAAGCAGAGGTTGTTAGCAGATGGATACAGGCGGGACTAGTTGAGGAAGTGTGTCAATGGCAGCGTACCGAGATTGATCGTCGTTGGGAAATGGCGGTTGAAAAGTTACCGAACTTCTTGGTAGCGAAGGCTATCCCAGCACCGTTTGCTTGGCTCCCGCTTCCAAATAATTGGCGATCCATAGATTTTGCAGGACACTTGAGAGAAATGAATGTAATCGTAATCGAGGCTCGCCACTTCGTTATAGGTAGGGCGAATGCGCCAGACGCAATTCGCATCTCCCTAACGTCACCCGCATCAGATGGGATGCTTTTGCAAGGGCTAGAAATTATTCAGCAGCTACTCGATTCAGACCCAATTTCTGCCCGATTAAACTTCCGATGACAGTTTTAACGCTTGTGCCAAGTGAGTAGTTTTTTCAGTATGAAGTCATTGCACTCGGATGTACTGATTATCGGCAGGGGCGTTATTGGCTCCGCAGCGGCCTACTCTCTGAAGGCACCTGATAAATTTCCCTTTAATTATCAATGACTTACGTCCACAAAAACCAGCTGTAGCAAAGAAGTAGCACAGTGTCAGGCGCAAGATCTTGCAAAATGTTTGGTTTGGTCATCGACCCCAGGCTGACCATACACCCCCATCCCAGAAAAAACCCGACACTGCCGCATCAGGGCCTGGTCTGGCAGTGTCGTGTAACCCGACGCTGCCAAGTCAGGGTCTGCTCACAAAAAAGTATTTTCACTAGACCTCGTGAGCACGCCACAGGCGGTTGCGGGGTTCTATATTTCCCACCTCTGACCTTGCTCTTTAGGCCGGTTTGATCGAGTTTAATGCGGCCTGAGCTTTTCTAATGCGATCGGTTTCTCTTTGGCGTTTTAGCTCGGCGGGCATCGAACCGTTACCGCAAGTGACAGAGGCGCAATAGAGTTTTAAATTGGCTATGCGGAAATCAGTCTAGATTTTTTACTGCTGGAAAAGCGACGGCGTGGCTGATTCTCGGATGCCTGCCGAATTCTTTTGGACAGGAGTCTGACGACTACATATCTGCTACAAGTTTCCAGACCTGAGAGGGGTTTGAGGTCAATTCCACCTCTCTTGTTCGGTAGAGGTCGCGATTCGATATGGGTGATTTTGACGTCTTAAGAATTCCTTGATAAGGTTCATCGCACCAAACTAGTGCGTAAAAGATATCGTCCCTATGGACAAAAAAACCAACGACTACACGACCACCTTATATCGTTACAGTGGCCCATTGCGTGAGTATCGATTAAAGCGGCGTTGTTCCTTTTTTGATTTGGCAAGTGAATTGGGCCTACCTTTGAAGGCACTGACTGATATTGAACAGCGTAATGTTTTGAACGAAGAGCCTAAAATATTGAAGCAATGGGTTCAACAGTTAGAAAGCGTGCTCGGCCCCAGCGTTCCCTTGACTTCACCCGTGCCTGCCTTTTTACGAGGTGGTGCTAAGTGATTCAACAGGTATTTCAAAAGCTAATGGGGACCTTAAACGGAGGTAGGTTATTCGTTCTTGTTGCCCTGATTTTCGGCATAGTAGCGATGACTCGTATTTTCGCAGAGCGCTAAATCGCATTTTTTCTGGACCCTGCTTCTTAAAGTAAAGCCAGAAAAGCGTCAGTACTGTCACCAACGGCAAGGCTGCAATCAACGCGCTGATCTTGTAGCTACGTTTTGCCACCTCGGAGATCAAAACCACAAGACCTCCTGTTATCAAGTACTTCGTCATCATCCAAGTCATAGTTTCCTCTAAGATTTATTGTTGAGAGATGTTGCCTGCAACTTTGGTTAATGACCAGATACTCAACCGACTGAGTTGGGTAATCCCTACAAACCAAGTTCTGACCCTGCGCCTAGCAATGTGGCGATGCCAAGAGCTGCGAAGATAGCCGCAGCAATCGAATGAACAAGTTTCATCGGAATTTTGGTTGCTAATTTTTCGCCTGCGAAAACTGCTGGGACATCTGCGATCAGCATTCCCAATGTTGTGCCCATCACAACCATCAACGGGGCTGCGTAGTGGGCGGCCATTGCGACAGTAGCGATTTGGGTTTTGTCTCCCATTTCGGCGAGAAAAAATGTAATTAGTGTCGCTCCGAAAACTCCAAACTTCTTCGCGATCTGACTTTCCTCCTCTTCGATTTTGTCGGGTACCATGGTCCATGTCGCCATACCGATAAACGACAGTCCTAGAACCCATCGCAGAACTTCGGGGCTTATCGATGCCGTGATCCACGCGCCAAGTGCTCCTGCGAGACCATGGTTTACGATAGTCGCAAAAAGGATTCCTAAAATAATCGGGGCGGGCTTTTTAAAGCGAGCTGCGAGGATGAAGGCGAGGAGCTGAGTCTTATCGCCAATTTCAGCAAGGGCGACGACCCCAGCTGATACAAGTAAAGGTTCCATGAAAATCTCCTGGCCGGAATGTAGACGAGTGACCACCAAGCGTCCCCGGCCTATCGGAGGCATGGTGGTCAAAGGTCTTGCCAGGTTTGGGACCGCTTACGCCATGGTCGGAGGACCAAGTATGTTGACGTAAGCCACCTTGGTGAGAAGGGCGGCTACTCCCCAATGACGAGCGAAGGTTATCACAGATAGGGCGCGCTCTTTCTTAGCCTCCACGCAGGGGCCCAATGCTGAGCGCTTTAAGTTTCACATCTCCGTGGACACTTTTATGTTTTTCCACATCAATCAGCGTTAGAGAAGCCCTTGATTCGTCAACGTACGTCACTCTGTAGTCTCCCCTTAATTTAAGATACTTAGTATGCGGAGTTTTCTGCTTTTTGGTCCAGCACCAGGGCCTGGTCTGGCAGTGTCGTGTAACCCGACGCTGCCGCATCAGGGGCTGGTTTGGCGTGGCATCTTTGTTATGCCCCATGAGTCGGGGGAGTGGGATTCCGAAACCGATCTTCAACCAGCCAAAACCCGCTGGTTTTGATTCAAACGATGGGTTTTGAGGCCGCCATGGCCTTGCGCTGACGCTCAGCCTCACGTTGGCGTCGCTGGGTTTCTCGCTCTCGCTTTAGGGCGTCTTGGGCCGTCTTTACCCTGGTACGCAGTGAAAACACTCGTGCCTGTGCTGGGTTCATAGGCTTTGTGGGGGGCTTTAGTACGACTTCGGAAATTTTCATGGTGTGTGGATCTCCTTGGGTATTTAGCGCACAAGCCATACCCGGGAGCGTGTAGAAGATCCTGACATGTAAAACTTGCTTACATGTCAGGAGTGCTGCCAGCGTCAGCGACGCTTACTTCTCAAACCCATCGCGCAGCGCTAGGCTCGCAGCCTCGATTTGGGCGTCAAGCTCTCCTGCGTCTACGGCGGACTTGATGGTTTCCAGCGTTTTGATCAACTCCGTTGGCCCAGCCACCTCCACTGCACTCTTGCCCTTGGATAACTCCAGGACCTTGGCGCCGTAGCGAACGCTGAGACAGACCCGCCCGGTGTCAGCCATAAACCACCACGGTTTGACACGCTTTGGTGCCTCAATGTCCCTGCGCACTCCGGTCTCAGGATCACGCACGCTGCGAATGCGGGTGGGGGCATAGGTCTCACCGTTTGACTGCGCTTTGGCCAGTTGCAGTTGTTCCCACAACTTGGTTGAAAGCTTATTGCGCCGGTGTATCACGGGTGGCTGCTTGTTGGGTTTCTTGGCGGCCACAATTTTTAGACTACTCATTATGCTCATAGCGGATTCCTTTCCTTGGTTAGTGTGTGAGCACAGTTAAGTTATGGTCGACGCCGCGGCTGCGTCGACCGGAAAATGCCGCGAATCGCAAAGAAAATTACCCAGGATCCAAACAAATCACATCTATTGCCAGATTTTTTATGGTTTCGTTTGATCTTGCTAAATAAACATATGAAACACGATGTCACAAATGCGTGGCTAAAACGCCACGGTCTGCGCCCGGATAACTTCGCTGCTATAGCGCTTGAGCAAGCGCGGGCTACTGTTGTGGCTACAGCGCTGCTGCGACAGCGTGTAGGGCTTATAAACACGCAGCAAGCGCAGGTGCTTGAGCAGTTTGCCCTGAAGACAAGCACCAAGGCGGGCAGGGCAACAATCACCCAAAATCAGTGCTACCAAGTGCTCAACATCGGTAAACAGGCAAATCGAAAACTTTTTAAACTTCATCGGCAACTAAAAAAGCAACAGCGGCCGACACCGCAGAGATAAGCCACTCTCAAACAGGGCAAAAACTCGGGGGGTAATAAGGAAACGGCTAATGACCCCGGACATCGCGCAAGTAGGCCTTAGACCAAAGCGCACCAAGATGTGGGCCGCGAGATTCCTGCCAGGCAAACCAATGCCAAAGCGGGTTGGAAGTTCCAATACATACGTCTTCCGGAAATCTCTCTAAGGTCGTTGCAAGGCGTACTGGATCAGTCTCTCAGTAGTGCGGGCAGCGCGGACGATGGAAATAGCATCATTTTTTTACGGTGTTGCTATAGCCGTCGTTTGGCCTCAGGATCAGTCGAAATCAGCAAAAAACAATTAATTCAAAAATTAATTAAGTGGAAAATCAGTAGAAAGAAAAAATGTGATGAGCGACAAGCGAAATCATAGGTGAACGACAGTTCACCTTAATCCCTTAGATCTTTACTCTCTCGATTACTTTGAGCTTTTGCTCCAAGGTGTAGCCAACAGTACCGTAAGAATCAAACTCTGACTTCCCACTGGAGTGACCCGTGATGGATTCGGCTAGTTTAACTGGGATGTCACCACAGGCCTTTAATCTATCGATGAAGGCATGGCGAAACATATGACTGCGCCATTTGAGCTCTTTTAGGTTCTTGTTCATGATGGCGGAGCACGATCCGTTACCATTGAACTTGGCGTATTGGGGAACCAACCATTTGCTGCGCATGTCTTTGGCCTGCTGATCCAAAACCTTTGCCGCTCTCAATGACTCCCCAACCAAAGGGATGGCACGAACGCTGGATATGGTCTTTCGGTCAGTGAGCTCATTGGGCCTTATCCATAAGTGAGGGATTTCATGGTCAACAATGAAGTCTTCCCGTTTAGCAAAGAGCGGCTCAGATAGCCTGCAGCCCGTATTCAATTGAATCAGTCCTACATAGCCGTTGGGTCGATCAAGCTCAATTAATCTTTGTTTTACGGCCAGTGTGAGTTCAGTGGTGATCGTTGGCATATGCCGCTTGGATTTCCCCTCATTAGGGATGCTTAGGCTCCGGAACGGGCTGAGTCGATCAATACTGAGGTAGCGAAAAGCCAAGTTCAGCATGGCGTTAAAGCAAGAGATGTGTTTTCGAACTGAAGTTGGGTTGAGTCCTTTTGCCAATTGTGCGTCTCGATACAAAGCCCCGTGGTAGTGCTTGAGCTCGTCCAAATAGACGTCGCCAAACTGGGCCTTAAAGTTCTCAAAATGCCGCTTGGCATCAGCAGCAAATTTAAGACGCCTTGAGCCTCCGCTTTCTTGCATGTAGATATTGAACGCATTGGTGATGGTGGGACGCACTCCGCCAGAGTGCTTTGCAAAGTAGTCTCGCAACAGTTCAGCGAGGAAGGATTCGTCAAACTCCGCACCGGCCACAGAGATGCGTTTTGTTTCTACCAACTCAAACTTCGGGCTTGGATTTTTGTACTCGATTAACTCGTATTTCATGTGTGCTCCTAGCAGTTATGGGCACACGTAAATTTATGATCAAAATTGCCAAAAATCGATCGGGTAATTTGATGAATTAATTTCAAAATTGAGAAATTAAAAAATACAGAGCAAGTATTTCGTGAATATTTTTAAAAATCGGAGAAACAAATGGAGCTCATTCAGGAAATCGCGCAGGTAAAGAAAATTAATGGTGAATTATTGGAACTGCTAGACCGATTAATTAGAAAGCAAGTTGAATTAGAGGCAAGGCAGCGCAAGTTAGACCAGATGCAGCAACTCAGTGAACGTGCCAAGAGCGCTGCGCAGCAGTCTCGAGCACAGGAAAACAATCAGCGACTTTGGGTGAGGGTGTCTGACATCTGTCGGTCCTCGAAGAACCCCAACAGCCTCTTACCTATCTCGCCATCAAGTTGGTACATAGGCGTGAAAGAGGGTAGATTTCCCAAGCCCCGAAAGCTGGGGCGCATGAGCATTTGGCGGCTCGAAGATATCAAGCATCTCGCGGAGTCTGCGAGCGTGGTTGATGACTAATAGGCTTTTTCTATGGCAATTTTGGGTGTTTGGAAGGCTGTGGATAACCATGGAAAATCGTGGCAAAAGAGCCACAAAAAATCACAGAAAATACACTTTTGTCGTGGTTTTTGATGGCTTTAAATAGGAGAACTCTGCTGGATTGATGGCAGCTTTAGCGATAAATTGAGCTTTTACTCCAGAGTACATATGATTGCTTTTCAATCGCTGCGCCAACGAAAGCCTATCGACTGGGCTTTTGGGCTGCTTTCCACCCTACCACCCAGATTAAACCTCACCCTGTTGTCGGTTGCAGTTCTGTTCCAGTTATCTGGGCCACTGATGGCAATGCCTGAACGCAGCGTGATTACTCTGCAAGATACTACCCAGTTGTCACTCAGAGTCTGGGCAGTCGCAGCACCACAGCGTATTGTAATTGGCATTCACGGGTTTAATGACTACAGTAAAGCTTTTGATCCACTTGCTCGCAGTTTGGCGACAGAATTAACGGCTACGTTCTATGCCTACGATCAGCGCGGCTTTGGCGAAAATTCTGCCCCAGGTGTCTGGCCGGGCTCAGATCGATTGGTTGCGGATTTGCGCGAAGTGGTCAGTAGACTTCGTAAAGAACATCCCGGACTACCGATCACTCTGATTGGAGAGAGCATGGGCGGCGCAGTGGCAATTCGGGCCAGCACCGAGTCGCCAGGATTGCCAGTGAGTCAGCTGATCTTAAAGGCACCGGCTCTTTGGGGGGCAGAAACGATGCCTTGGTTTCAGCGGGCGGGACTTCAAATGCTCAACGCAGTTGCGCCCAATTTCACATTCTCTGGTCGTGGCGTACGCGCGCTGGGCATCAAGCCGACGAATGATCCTGGGGTTTCAAAGGACTTGAGTCGCGATCCTTTTTTTATCAAAGAAACCAGGGTCAGCAGCCTAATGGGGGTCACTGATCTGATGGGCCAAGCCCTCCATCATCCGATGTCTTTCCCCGTGCCCACCTTGGTGTTGTACGGGCTAAACGATCGCATCATCCCACCGGCCCCCATTTGCAGCTGGCTAACGCGATTAGATCGGGAAACTTCGAGTCTTCCAGTTCATATTCAGTTTCTGATCTATCCTGAGGGCTGGCATTTACTCACCCGACAGTTAGGTGCTGCTGAAGTCATTCAGGATATCGGCCAGTGGATACGCTCGATGCCACCTGAGCCAACTCTTAACGCCCCAGTCCGCGGGGCTTCGGCTTTCACTACGCTACTGACTCTTCAGGCCGCGCGACAGGTAGTCTGCGAACGTTAGCGCCTAATTATCTTTGTCACATTTCCATCATCAGGTTGTCATAGTGAGGGCGTTTAATCGAGGCTTTTAAGGAGCCCGCTATGTCCCACCCTGATCTTGACCCCATCTGTAACACCTCTGATAACGTTCATTTTCAAGATGTCCTCGCGCAATCCCTCCAGAGCCCGGCTCGGCGGGGCCTGTTGCGCGGCGGTCTGGGGCTTGCTGGAATGGCCGTGCTGCCAGGGTGCGCAACCCTCGACTACGGATCTGCGGCAATCCCTAAGGCGCTCGGCTTTCCTGCAGTCGAAAAAAGCTTACTCGATAATGTGATTCTTCCGCCCGGCTATCAGTACAGTGTCTTACATGCTACGGGCGATGCAATTGATGCAACGCTTGCCGCTTACACCAACCGAGGTGCTGAGTTAGATGACTGGTCTCGCCGTATTGGGGACCA
>Ga0255182_1001525_pt1 | contig 11789 bp, 12 predicted proteins | sample Atl_UVDOM_RepA_8_FD_188420 | JGI IMG/M metagenome (GOLD analysis project Ga0255182, IMG submission 188420) | Freshwater microbial communities from Altamaha River, Georgia, United States - Atl_UVDOM_RepA_8d | ecosystem: Environmental > Aquatic > Freshwater > River | place: USA: Georgia... | reverse complement strand
CCTGTGCCGAGCGGCTGGCCACCGACGCGTGCGCATCGATCTGCTCGGCCAGGTAGAGCGCATCGCGCGCCACGCCCGAGAAGCGGCCCGAGCCCCAGGTGTACAGCCAGGGCAGGCCCAGGAAGTACAGGCCCGGCTGGGGCGTCACGCCGCGGTGATGCACGGGCTGGCCCCGGCCATTGAACACCGGGGCATCGACCCAGCCGAAGTCGGGCCGAAAGCCGATGCACCAGATGACGGCCGAGACGCCGGCGGCCGCCAGGTCGAGCTGCGTGTCGCTGCCATCGCCCGGCGGCTGCCACACCGGCTCGTACACCGACGGCGGCGGCGCCTCCAGGCCCCGCTCGGCAATGTGCCGGTCGATGGCGGCGTTGATGCCGTTGTAGATGCGGTCGGCGTGCTCCAGGGCGTCGGCCAGCGTGGGCTGAAAACGCATCACCCCGTCGTCCAGGCTGTCGAGCAGACCGTGCAGCCGCATGCCCTGCTGGGCAAAGGCCCGCAGATCGATGTCACGCCCGCCGTCACGGCCGGTCACATAGTGGTTGGTGTTGTCGCGCACGCCCTCGCGCAATGGGTGCTGGTCAACCGGCATGTCGTAGTAGCCCATGTCGGCCAGCCAGTCGACCACGTCACGACCGCGGTAGAAGCGCGCGCACCGCGGCGCATCGCCCACCGCCAGGTGCACCTGCCGCCCGGCCAGGTGCAGGTCTTCGGCGATCTGGGCGCCCGACTGGCCTGATCCCACCACCAGCACGGCCCCATCCGGCAGCGCCTGGGGGTTGCGGTACTGCTCGGAATGCAGTTGCACGATGTGGCCGGGCAGGCGCTCGGCCAGCCGGGGCACCACGGGCTCGTGGTAGCCGCCGGAGCACACCACCACCTGGCGGGCCGTGAAGGCGCCGGCCGTGGTCTGCAGCCGATACAGGCCCGTGTCATCGGCCTTGACGTGCTGCACGGTCACCCCGCTCAGCAGCGGCGGCCGCACCTTGTCGACAAAGGCTTCGAGGTAGGCCACGATCTCGTCCTTCTTCATGAAGCCGTGCGGGTCGGGCCCCGCGTAATCGTGCCCGGGCAGCTTGCACTGCCAGTTGGGCGTGACCAGGCAGAAGGCGTCCCAGCGCTGGTGGCGCCAGGCGTGGACGGGCGTGTGTTTTTCAAGCAGCAGGTGATCGATGCTGCGCTGCTGCAGGTAGTGGCTCAGGGACAGGCCGGCCTGGCCGGCGCCCACGACGATGACGTCGTGGTGACGGGGCGTGGCGTGCGAAGGTGTGCTCATGGTGGACTCGACGGGTTCAGGTCAGGTGTGGAAGCGCAGCACCTCGACCTGGGCGTCGGGCTGGCTGCGGAAGGCATGGGCGTGGTCCTCGATGGCCGCCCACTGGTCCATCGCCCGTGAGCAGGCGAAACCGTACTTGGCGGCCACCCGGTCACTGGCGATGGACAAGGCCTGCTGCGTGCGCACCAGGAAGTCGGCCAGGGGGTAGCGCTGGCCCGGGGTCAGGAAATCCTGCACGACCAGGGAGGGCGAATAGCAGGTGTGTTCCGCCCCGTCCGGCCAGCGGACGGTGAAGTGCATTTCAGGCATGGCAACAAGCTCCAGTGCGCAGGGTCGATCGGGCGGGTGCGCGGCCCGGCTGTCGGTACAGGTCAAGGTGCTGGCGGGCGCTGTCCGCCCAGTCGAACCGTGCGGCCACCGCCCGGGCCGGCTCGGCCCGCCGGCGCCGCAGGACAGGGTCGAGCGTGTGGCGCAGGGCCGCCGCCAGGTCGTCGACATCGAACGGGTCGACCCAGAAGGCCTCGTGGGGCTGCAGGTGCTCGGTGAAGGGCGCGATGCGCGACACGATGGCCGGCGTGCCGCAGGCCATGGCCTCGATCGCCACCAGGCCGAATCCTTCCTTGACCGAGGGCATGGCCAGGGCCGTGGCCCCACGGTACATCGCCGGCAGCGCCTCGTCGGGCAGCGCACCGGTCAGCACCAGCCGGTGCGCATGCGGCTGCCCCGGCGCCAGCCCGGTGGCGTGCCGCACGGCGTCGAACTCGCGCTGCGCCTGGGCATGCTCCAGCAGGCTGGCCCCTCCGGCGATCACCAGCCGGGTCGTGGGGTGTTCGTGCATGACCTGCGCAAAGGCCGTCAGCAGGCGGGGCGTGTTCTTGCGCTCTTCGACACCGCCCACGGCCAACCAGTACGGCGTCGTGGGCTGCAGGCCCCAGCGAGCGCGCAGGGTGGCATCGGCCGCATGCTGGTGGGTGGTGCACGCGGGCTGGTAGCGTTGCAGGTTCACGCCATTGCCCACACGGTGTGCATCGCGGCGCCACGCTCGATGCAGCACGCTGCGCCAGAGTTCGCTGACGCACAGCAGCACGTCGGCCCGGTCCACCCCCCGCGCCTGCCAGGCCTGCAACTGCGGCTCGTCGAACGTGTCCAGGTGGTGCACGGTGCGCACAAAGGCGGTCACGCGGCCCTCGTCCTGCAGGTCGGCCAGGGCGTTGGCGGTGATGCTGTCCTGTGAGTGCAGCACGTCGAAGTCGGACAGGTCCAGCCCACGCAGGTGGTCGGCCACGGCCTGCATGCGGGCACGCACCGCCGGCACCAGGCCCGCAGGCACCGGGCCCAGCGGGGCCAGCGACAGCCGGGCCCGCGTGGGCCGAAACAGCGTCTGCCCGGGCGCCCCGGCGGCGATGACGGTGACCTCATGCCCCAGTTGCACCAGGGCATCGGCCAGCTCCAGGGTGTGGACCACGCCGCCCCGCGGGTTGAGCGAGTGCATCAGCAGGGCGACGCGCACCGGCTGCAGCGAGGGGCTGTTCATGGCCGGTCCTCGCCCGCGATGAAGGGCTCGCGTGCCCAGTCCCACAGCAACGCCAGATCGCCCGACAGGGCCCCGCGCTGCAGCCACACGCTGCTACCGGTCTCGACCTCGCCGATGGGCGCACACGCGATCCCGCGAGCGAGGAAGCGGGCGCGGACCGCATCGACGGCCGATGGCGACACGCTGAGCAGGTAACCGTAGCTGGGAAAGGCCTGCAACCAGCGCAGGAAGGCGCCCGGGTCGCCATCGTGGGCGTGGCCGTCGGGGTGCGGCAGGGCCGCCAGGTCGATGCGCAGGCCCACGCGCGAACACTCGGCCAGCATCAGCGCGGTGCCCAGCACGCCAGCCATGCTGATGTCCTTGGCGGCTTCGCACAGGCCGGCTTCGGCGATCTCGGGCAGCAGGGCCAGGTCCCCCCGCAGCCGCTCGGCGGGCGCTGTCGTGGATGCATTCCAGAAGGGGTAGCCGCCTTCCCACTGGCCGCGCAGGTCGACGGCCATCATCACGGTGTCGCCGGGCCGGGCGGCGAAGCTGCTGAGCAGCGACTGCGCCCGCCCGATCACGGCCACGGCCAGTTGCGGGCGCGCCGCCTGCTGGTTGCTGTGCCCACCCACGATGGGCACGCCATAGGCCGCCGCCGCCGCCGCCATGCCCTGCAGCATGGGCACGGCCTGCTCGACACCGGCACTCCACAGGGCATCGACCACGGCGATGGGGCGACCGCCCATGGCCGCCACGTCGCTGAGGTTGACCATCACGGCGCTGTAGCCGGCGAACCAGGGCATGGCGGCCACGAAGTCTTCGACCAGGCCCTCGATGGCGAACAGCAGGTGGCCGTCGGCGTCGGGGATCACGGCGCAGTCGTCGCCCAGCATCACGCCTTCGCGCGAGGCCAGCGTGAGGTCGCCGTGGCCCCCCGGCAAGGCGCGGGCCAGCACGCCGGTGACGTCGGCGATGTCGCGCTTGTGCGCAAAGCCGCGGCTGGCGCGCAGGGCACGCACCACCTCGCTGGCCGGCCAGGCCGACGCGGTGACCGTGGGGGTGCGGCCGTTCATGCGCCCCCCCGTCGGGTGTGGAAGCCCCAGTCGGGCGCGTGGCACGGCGGGTAGTGCGTGAGCTGTGCCTGCATGAGCGCATGGGGCCGACCGTGCAGCACGATGTCGTCGAGCGCATGCCAGTGCAGCTGCTCGAACAGGGCCACGTTGGGTTGCTGCACATGGGCTCGGAACGTGTGCGCGCCCTGGGCATGGGCCGAGCACACGGCCAGCCGGATCAGGGTGGCCCCGATGCGGCCCAGGTGCCGAAACGACGGGTGCACCGCCAGACGCGAGCCCCACCACACGCCCGGCTGCGGCTGGTGGATGCGCACGGTGCCCACCACCTGGTCGCACTCGCCAGCCACGCTGGTGCAGGCCACCAGCAGCTGGGCCTGCTGGTCGATGGCGTCGCGGTCATCGCCCACGAACAGGCCTTGTTCCACGCAGAACACCGCCCGCCGCAGCGCGTGGGCCTCGCGACGCTCCCAGCCCTCGCTGGCGCGCTTGATGCGAAAGGCCACCGGCTGGAACGCCAGCGGCAGGTCACACAGGGTGAGGGTGTCCATGGCGCCTCCTCAGGCGGGTGAACCTTCGTAGATCGACAGCGACGAGCAGGCGCCGCACTTGCCGCACCCGGCCTTGATGTCGCCGGCCCGCAGACCGGCGTCCACGACCTTGCGGCCCAGGGGTTCGAGCACCGAGCGCATGAAGGCCGGATCGGGCGCGGGATGGCTTTCCAGGGGCGTGCCGCTGATGGGCACGAAGGGCACCACGAAGGGGTAGACACCGATGTCCAGCAAGCGCTGGCTCATGTCGAGGATGGCCTCGGCGCTGTCGCCCAGCCCGGCCAGGATGTAGGTGCTGACCTGGCCGCGACCGAACACCGCCACCGCCGCGTCGAAGGCCTCGAAGTAGCTCGACAGCGGCACGCTGGCCTTGCCCGGCATGATGCGCTCGCGCACCTCGGGGGTCACGGCCTCGAGGTGCATGCCCAGGGTGTCGACCCCGGCGTCCTTGAGGCGCTGGAACCAGGCGTCGGTGTCAGGCGGCTCGCACTGCGCCTGGATCGGCAGCTCGGGCACCGCCGCCCTGATGGCGCGCACGCTGTCGACCAGCACCGCCGCGCCGCGGTCCGGCGTGGGGGGCGTGCCGGTGGTCAGCACCATGTGGCGCACGCCGTCGAGGTCCACGGCGGCGCGCGCCACTTCGGCCAGCTGGGCCGGGGTCTTGTGGGCGATGGTGCGCCCCGCCGCCAGCGATTGGCCGATCGAACAGAACTGGCAGGTCTTCCTGCGGCTTTCGTAGCGGATGCAGGTCTGCAGCACGGTGGTGGCCAGCACGTCGCGGCCATGCAGCGTGGCGATGTGCGAATAGGGCACGCCCTCGGCCGTCTGAAGGGCATAGAAGCGCGGCGTGGCCGGGAAGCTGATCTGCGCGATCGGGATGCTCGCGTGCTTGAGCGTGCTCACGCCCTGGGCGTCGGGTGCGTCGGCCACGAAGGGCGAATCGAAAGCGGGCGCCGTGTGCACCGGCACCATCACGGTGTGCCCGTCGATGGTCACGGCTTTGTGGTCCGAGGGGCCCGCCCCGCCGCGCCGACTGGGCAGCCCGGCAGAGGGGTCCTGCAGGCGCAGGCCGCGCGATTGCAGTTCGGTGATCAGGGCCCGCGCCTGCGGGCTCAGGGTCTCGGGGCTGGGCTGGATGACGGCAGACATGGGCAGGCTCCTGGGGGTTCAGGCCACGCGGCTCAGGGGTGGGGTGTCCAGGCCCGAGGCCGGGGGCATGGGCGTCGCATCCGCTCGGTCGGCGGGCAGCGCCAGCCCCGCACCGCCCAGGGCGTGCACCGGGGCCGTGGGTCGGTCGTCGAGGTTCAGGCTCAACAGCTCCGGGCGGGCGTAGTGCCCCACCGAATCCATCATGCGCTTGCGCTTGGTGATGAGGTTGAGGTCGAGGTCGGCGATCAGCAGCCCCTCGCCTTCCTTGATCGGCGGCGCCAGGTGCACGCCCTCGGGCGACACGATGGCCGTGCAGCAGCCCCCGCGCAGCGCCCGCTGCAGACCGGGTTCGGGCGTGATCGACTGGATCTGCTCGTCGGTCAGCCAGCCGGTGCTGTTGATGACGAAGCAACCGGCCTCCAGGGCGTGGTGGCGGATGGTCACTTCCATCTGGTCGGCAAAGATGGGCCCCACCAGCGAACCCGGGAACTGCGCGCAGTGGATCTCTTCGTGCTGCGCCATCAGCGCGTAACGCGCCAGCGGGTTGTAGTGCTCCCAGCAGGCCAGCGCGCCCACGCGGCCCACGCCGGTGTCGACCACCTTCAGACCGCTGCCGTCGCCCTGCCCCCACACCATGCGCTCGTGGAAGGTGGGCGTGAGCTTGCGGCGCTTGAGGCGCAGGGTGCCGGTTTCGTCGAAGATGAGCTGGGCGTTGTAGATCGTGCCGTGGTCGCGCTCGTTGACGCCCAGCACCACGACCATGCCGTGCTGTCGGGCGCGCTGCGCCACCGCGTCGGTGACCGGACCGGGCACCCGCACCGCATGCTCGTACAAGGCCATGTGCTCGGCCCCCGAGGCCATGGGCGGCCGGATGAACGAGAAGTAGGGGTAGTAGGGCACGAAGGTCTCGGGGAACACGATGATCTGCACGCCCTGGCGGGCGGCCTGATCGATGGTGTCGAGCACCTTGTGCAAGGTGCCTTCGGCTTCGTTGAGCACCGGCGAGATCTGCGCCGCTGCGGCCTTGATGGTGCGTGCCTGGGTCATGGTGAGGGGCCCGTCCGGTCGTGGGTGGATCACAGCGTCCAGGTGTCCAGGATGAACGCCTTTTCCTTGCGGTGCAGCAAGATGATGTCGAGCACGTCGAGCGGGTTGATCGGCCGGATGCCCTCGATCAGCGAGCCCTCGCCGTGGCCGTAGAGCGCCTGCAGCGCAAAGCGACAGGCGTAAACCTTGCCGCCTTCGGCGATGAACTTGGCGATCTGGTCGTTGAAGTTGAGGTGCCCGGGGAAGGCGGCATCGCCCAGCTTGGGAAAGCCGCGCTTGACGCCGAGCGTGACGCCGGGGCCGTACAGCAGCACCGAGGTGTCGAAGCCCTTGCGCTGCAGCCGGGTGGCCTGCAACAGGTTGACGAAGCCGATGGAGCCTTCAAAGGCCACGGTGTGGAAGGTGACCAGGGCCTTGTCGCCCGGCTCGGCCTTCACGTCTTCAAACACCTTCTCTTCGTAGTCGACCAGGAAATCGCCGATGGCGTTGGGGGCTTTGGTCACGGCAGGCATGGGAACACTCCTATCGAAGCAATGAGGGGATGAACAGATCAGGAAAGGAAGGGCGCGCGCTGTGCAGTGACGTGCATCGCGTGTGCCAGGCAGGCCCGATCGGATGCGATCAAGTTGCGATCAACGGCCCGGTTGCGCGCACCCACACCGCGGCCACGCGCTTGATCGCGCGAAATGCGATCAAGCGATCGCGGCGCCGCACCCGGATGCCCATGGCAACGGCAGGGACTCACGCACCAGCGTCGCGCAGCGCAGGCCGCATGGGCGACGCACTTCGGTGCCACGGGGCCCGGCACGCACAAGCTGAGTGCACACCCACACCCGATCAAAAGGCACGCTTGATGCAATCAATGGGCGCATGAGCTCTGCCCCTTCGCCCTTCACGCGCCACTGGGCGCAACGGCTGCGTGACAGCCACAAGCCGGCCTACCTGCTGATCCCGGAGCTGCTGGCCGAGGACCTGGCCAGCGGGCGCCTGAGCCCGGGCGACCGGCTGCCGCCGCTGCGCGAACTGGCCCAGGCGCTGGACCTGAACTACACGACGGTTGCCCGGGGGCTGGCCGAGGCGCAGAAGCGCGGCCAGATCGATGCCCGACCCGGCCGCGGCAGCTTCGTGCGCAGCGCCGCCCCGGCGGTGCCGCTGCGCGGGGGCACCGGGGCCGAGATGACCATGAACTTGCCGCCCGAGCCTGACGACCCGGCCCTGCTGCAGCGCATGGCCGACGGCTGGGCACAGATGGCGACCGACCCCAGGCGCCTGCTGGCCCACCTGCGCTACCAGGACTTCGGCGGCACACCGGCCGACCGCGATGCCGGCGCCCGCTGGCTGAGCGGCATCATGGGGCCCACGCAGGCCGATCACGTGCTGGTGGGACCGGGCATCCACGGCGTGCTCAGTGGCCTGCTGAGCCTGCTGGCCCGACCCGGCGACACGATCTGTGTCGAATCGCTGAGCTACCCGGGCATCAAGGCCCTGGCCACGCAACTGGGCATCAAGCTGCACGCCCTGCCGGTGGACGACGAAGGCCCCTGCCCGCAGGTGTTCGAAGAAGCCTGCAAGCACGTGCACCCCAAGGCGCTGTATTGCAACCCGACGATGCTCAACCCCACCACGGTGACCGTGAGCCCGGCACGGCGCGAAGCCCTGGCCGACATCGCCCTGCGCTACGCCATCCCCATCATCGAGGACGACGCCTATGGCGCGCTGCCCACCCGGCGGCCCACCACCCTGGCCGAACTGGCGCCCGAGCTGACCTACCACGTGACCGGCTTTGCCAAGTGCCTGGGCGCGGGCCTGCGCGTGGCCTATGTGCACGCGCCCACGGTGCCCGCCACCCAGCGGCTGGCCGGGGCCCTGCGGGCGCTGACGGTGATGGCGGCCCCACCCACGGTGTCGCTGGCCACGCAATGGATCAACGACGGCACGGCCAGTGCCGGGGTGCAGGCCATCCGCCGCGAGACCACCGCCCGCCATGCGCTGCTGCTCAAGCACCTGGGCGACTGGTCGCTGTGGAGCCAGCCCGAGTGCTTTCATGCCTGGCTGGACCTGCCCGACACCCTGAGCCCCAACGAGGCGGCGTCGTTCTGGCGGTCACGCGGGGTGGCGGCCGTGGCCAGCACCGCCTTTGCCACCAACACCGCGCCGCCGCGGGCCGTGCGCCTGTGCCTGGGCGGGCCCAGCACCCTGGCCCAATGCGAGCAGAGCCTGCGGGTGGTGGCCGATGTGCTGCGCCACCCGCAGCAGGTGCATGCGTCGGTGATGTGAGACGAACGCTCAAGGCCGCTTCAACGCAAGCGCCTGCGAGCGATGCGCTGCGGCTTCATTCACCGTACAGCTGGCCGTCACCCGCCCAGTCAGAGGGCTTCACGTCTTCGAAGATGACGTAGATGAACTTGGGGTCGGTGCCGGTGTGGCGCACGATGCTCTGTGTGACATCGGCCGCCACGGCCTGCTTGGTGGGGGTGTCCTTGCCTTCAAACCAGGCGATGCGAACGACAGGCATGACAGAACTCCTTTGAACCGGTTGTTGAGGCCATCAGCCCTTGTGGATCCAGGTCGGTGCGATCGCCGTGCCCAGACCGGCGCCGTAACCCAGGTAGATGTTCAAGCCGGCCAGCGGTTCAAGGTAGCGGGCGTTCTTCAGGCCACCGGCGTCGACCACCTCGAAGCCCAGGCTCTGCGCCAGTGCGGTGACCGTCACCTTGGCGGGAGCGCTGTCGCTGGCCACGAACACGCTGGCCTTGCGGCCCTGACCGAAGTCGGCGCCTTCGGCCAGCACCTGCGCGAACAGGGTGTTGAAACCCTTCACGACGTCGGCGCCGGGCACGGCCTTGGCGATTTCTTCAGCCGCCGAGGTGCTGTGGCCCAGGGTCAGGCCCATGTAGTCAGCGGTCAGCGGGTTGGTGATGTCGATCACCACCTTGCCCTGCAGACCCCCCACGGCATGCAACGCGCCGACGGCATCGGCATACGCCGTGGCCAGCACGACCACATCGGCGCCTTGGGCGGCTCCCGACGTGGGCACGGCTTTCGCGCCAGGATGGGCCGCGGCAAGCTGACTGGCCTTGGCGCTGTCGCGGGCCGTCACGGCAACTTCATGGCCGGCACGAGTGAGTTGCTTGACGAAGGCCGAACCCATGTTGCCGGCGCCGATGACTGTGACTTTCATGATCTGTCCTGGGGTTGAAGCAGCGTCGTGCTGCGGTGAGATGAACTTTATTGACAACGCATTCATTGATAAATACTCGCCCACGCCACCATTCATCCCGTTTTTCGGGACAATAGGCCATGGACAAGTTTCAGGAAATGCGCGCCTTCGTCACCGTGGTCGACTGCGGCAGCTTCGTGCGGGCCGCCGACCAGCTGGGCAGTTCCAAGACAGCGGTGTCGCGACTGGTGGGCGACCTGGAGTCGCGCCTGGGCCTGCGCTTGCTGCACCGAACCACCCGCAAGCTGTCACTGACGCCCGAGGGGCAGGTCTTTCATGACCGCTGCACGCAATTGCTGCAAGACCTGGAGGCGGCCGAAATCGAACTCTCGGCTCAATCGCTCGAAGCCATCGGCCAGTTGCGCGTCAACGTGCCCACCACCCTCGGGCTGATGCACCTGGCCCCCCTGTGGCCTGTGTTCATGGCCCAGCACCCGAAGGTCACCCTGGAAGTGACGCTGGCCGACCGCATGGTCGATCTGGTCGAGGAGGGCTTCGATCTCGCGGTGCGCATCGCCCAGTTGCAGACATCGACACTGGTCAGTCGCAAGCTGGCGTCTACTCGCCTGGTCCTGTGTGCTTCGCCTGAATACCTTCGCCGACACGGCGTGCCGCGGCACCCGAGCGAGCTGAGCCGCCATGCGGTGATCACCTACACGCTGTTGTCCTCCGGGGAACACTGGAACTTCGAGGGGCCCGAAGGCCCCCTCTCGGTGAAGGTGTCACCCCGCATGCGCACCAACAGCGGTGACACCTGCTGCGCCGCCGCACTGCAGCACCAGGGTCTCGTGCTTCAGCCCACCTTCATCGTCGGGGCCCACCTGCAGTCAGGCGCGCTGGTCGAAGTGATGCCAACCTACCGCTCGATCGAGCTGGGCATCCATGCCGTGTTCCCGAGCCGCAAGCACCTCACCCCCAAGGTGCGCGCCCTGATCGACTTTCTCGTTGACGCGTTCCGCGCCAAGACATGGGCCGCGTGAATGGGCGGTGAACGCCGGCATGCGTCGCTGATGTGAACGCCTCAGGGCCGAGGCGTCAACGTCGTGGTGTTGCGGTAGCTGCCGCGGCCGCCGAAGGCCAGGCCGCTGACCTGGGTCTTGCCGAACAAGGTGGCCAGCTGGCTGCCCGGTGCAAACGTCAGGGTGCCGATCGAAAAGCCCCCCTCCTGGGTGCTGTCGATCACGTTGACCGTGTGCACCGTGCCGGCCGGCGTCTCGATGTACTGATCGGTGACCTTCTTGCCCACATTGATCTTGAAGGTGAGGTTGTCGCCCGCCATGGTGTAGCCGCCGTCATGCCCGACGACGGCGCGCTGCGGGCGGATCAATCCCGTGGCCGGCGGCTCGAAATCGATGTCCACCACGCCACCGGGGTAGCCGGCCGCCACCTTGGGGGCCGATTGCTGGGCATCGGTGTCCAGCAACCACAGCATGTACAGGTTGGGGCCACCCAAGGGGAATGCCGGCTTGCCCGGGGTGGACGACAACATGACGGCCGCCTCGGCAATCTTGAACGGCCCCGTGCTCTGGCCATTGACCGTACCACCTTCGCACGATGCCAGCTCCACCAGCCCATAGACCGTGCGGGGCAGCGCGTACTGGCTGGGCACCAGCGCTCGCGCCACCTTGGCATCGACCGGCGCGATCACCGCAAAGTTGCGGCAGTGGGTGCCGGTGCTTTCGAACAAGGGGGTGGTCTGAGCCAGGGCGGCCATGTGGAAGGCCCCCAGCAGGCACAGGCTGAACACGGGTTTCATCGGGATCTCCGAACGTTGAGGTGACAAACGCGAGCGACGCGGATCCACCGTCAAAACGGTTGGTCGCGCCGATGATGTGGAACACCGTGCGATTGGACGATGCCGGCACGCCGCAGGAGGGGCGCGTTAACCCTGCGGCGCGGGCGGTGGAGATCACCAATCGATCCGGGCTCATCGCTGCGTGACCGCAGGGCTGCGCAGGGC
>Ga0255182_1001524_pt1 | contig 11789 bp, 12 predicted proteins | sample Atl_UVDOM_RepA_8_FD_188420 | JGI IMG/M metagenome (GOLD analysis project Ga0255182, IMG submission 188420) | Freshwater microbial communities from Altamaha River, Georgia, United States - Atl_UVDOM_RepA_8d | ecosystem: Environmental > Aquatic > Freshwater > River | place: USA: Georgia... | reverse complement strand
CGCCGGTGGTGGAACTGGATCAGCCGCAGCTGCTGGAAGTACTTATGGTTTATCAAATATGTCGACAGTGTTCATTGGCAGTGGTGGTGGTAATGGAGAAAATGGTTGTCTTGGTGGATCTGGTGGTGGTGGGGTTTACTTGAAAATTAATTCCGTATTCACACTTGAACAAACCGGACAAATTCTAGCGAATGGATCCAGCGCGACAAATGCGATGTCTTATAACCCAGCGGCTAATTGTCGCAGTGGGGGAGCTGGTTCAGGCGGAGCTATTCGTATTGAAACAGCAGATATTGCCACAGATGTTTATGTGTTGACACAACGTTTGCAAGCCAGAGGCGGTCATATTTTATCTGATCCGACGGATGATGGTTTCGAAGACGGCGGAGCTGGTGGCGGTGGACGTATTTATGTGAATTATCAAAATTCATCTTTGACGGATTTGCAAATTGCAGATTGGTCAGATGCATCCGGTGGTGTTGCAGAAGCAGGAGCCTCGATGAGTTTAACAGGAAGTGCAGGTTCTGCAGTTGTAATTGATTCGGTCCCATAAGAATCAGAATTGCAAATCAGAAAAACTGAAATTAGCATGAGGGAATATGACATTTAAAATTATTTTACTTTGTATGATGAGTCTATTTTTTACGTCCTGTAAATGCACCCGCAATCAAACGGCGGATCAAAGTGAGCAGGACAAAAAAAGAAGTTACTATATTGGTGTTAGTCTAGCGCGATCTGTTGATTTAGCAGACGGTTTTGATGCAGATGAAGTGTTAGAAGGTTTCAAAGATGGTCTTCAAGGTTCAAGCGATGCGCCCAGCCCGCAAGAAATTCAGGATTTTTTAGTCAAAGAACAACAGCGCAGATACCAAAAGAGAAATGCTCAGTTTATTGAAAATGAAAAACAAGCTCGTCAATACCTGGAAGAAATTGCGAAAAAAGAAAATTTGGAAAATACGGGAGAAGGTATTTATTTTAAAATCATCAAGCCAGGATCTGGTCAGCCGATGAATGCTTCGGATAAAATCATGATTAAAATCAAAGGGCAATTGCCAGATGGGACAGTTTTCGAAGACAAAACCAACAAAGCTGCTTCGATGACTTTGATGGAAGCTGTTCCAGGTCTTCGGATGTTGTCATCAGTCTATAAAAAAGGTTCGCAACTCAAAATTTATTTAGCACCTCAGCAAGCCTATGGTTTACAAGGTCGTTCAGGTGTTCCACCCATGTCAGCAGTTATATTTGATTTAGAAGTAACGGATATTGAACGTCAAAACGATCAAAAAATTAGGATGTAGGAGATAAAATGTTTCAGGTAAAACCCAAAATAGCCCTCGTTTTTTTCCTTAGCATGACGTTTTTTGTTTGGTTCAGTTACGCTCAACAAGCAACTACGACTGCGAGCCCGAAAAAAACTGAAAAAAAGTCCAAGAAAAAATCCAAAAAAACGGAACCTGTCGTCGAAGCGCCCGCAGAATCAAAGATCAGTTCAATCGACCCTACAACGATGAATTATGATTCAATGCCGTTTGTATTACCCCAGGATAGCAAGGTTAAACTCAGTCCCGAAGTTCAGGCGATACGTGATGCGATTGATATCAGATGGTTTCAGCCTCAAAGCTTTCCGGATGTTGAAAAAAATATGGTTCGAGTAGTTTTAGCGGGCTTAACAAAGCAAGGTACCAAAATTTATTTAAAAACAGATGAGATCATTCATTTTAAAAATTCCAGTGAAATTGAAACTAAAAAACTAACTAACGAAGACATTCGATTTTTACCGGGTGTTGCTGATCAGCCTGGCATTTTTGGTTTTGAATTAAATTTGCCTCCAGGAAAATATCAACTTTCAGTAGCTGCAGTTGATAATCAGGCGCAGACGATGGTGGCTGCTAAAATTTACGTGATATATCTAAAAATTACGTTAAAAGGCGTTGAATTCGGGTTTGTTCTAGAAGGCGAAGATGAGCCCTTTGTCCCACAATCTGATTTCGTGTCCTTTGGTTTAGGTGCGAACTACGCTATTTTTAATAAACAAGTTCCAGCGATTCCGGCAGAAATTCGTTTCAGTTCTTTCAAATTACCAAATATTCGCGCAGGTTACGCAAAAACCTGGAACCGCGAATGGCGAATTCATGCTTCCCTGTCTGCATCACCTGGTGAAACAACAACAGGAACGCGTATTCCAGTAGAAGGTGGAACTTATTTGTGGACAATCGTCAGCGGTGATGGAATTTACAGCCACGAAGACTGGAAATTGGAATACGGGAATTACAAAATGCGATATGCCATTCGTGGAGGCTTACAAGCGCACAGTGTTCCATTTATTCAATCTGTTTCAACTCAGGACACAACTCAAGGTTTAGCGAATGTAACATATATGGCACCTACAATTGGTGGGCATATTGATGTGATGACGGATTATGGATTCAGTTACGAAGTCTTTGCACGATTAGGAATTCCATTCATTAATTATTCCAGTATTAAAACTTCGGATAATCTTTTGTTGGATGGTTCAATTGGGGCGCGTTATCGAATTAAAGGTGATCCTTGGAGTTATGGTGTTTATTGGACGGGGCAATGGTTGAAATATAAATTCAACGAAGACGATAAATTTATGCAAACAAATGTCGATGGCAGCTTCGATATTCTGAACTCGAATATCGAATTCAGAATTCATTATCATTTTTAAAAAGTATAAGTCAGCGATAGTGATGTGCGAAACTCTTTGCTTTCAACATCACTTGAATCGACTTGATTCAAATGATTTGTTATTCCTAACTGCTTTTGTTTCAGATTGTATTCGATTCCTAAACCCAGTTTCAAGTTGTTAGATAACTCATACTGTGGCATCAACACGAATGATATTCCATTTTCAGTATAACTTCTAAAAATACTCGGTTTTAAAACTGTTCCGCTTAACATCATTTTTAAATCTAAATAAATTTTTTCATTCAGCGGAGTATGATATTGAATCGAAGCATAAAGATCGTGTTTTGTGTAGTTGGATAGCCTTGAATCGTTAGGATCGCCATCAATAAATGTACCATCATCCTGAGCGATACCAAGTCCCCATCGTAAAAAACTCAAGTCCCATACTAATTGGGGTGGTTGCCAAGCGACGCCTAAAGAAATTCTATTTTTAGGAATTTTATTTTTGGATGAATTACCGCTCATAAATTGTTGTGCCCAGGAAAAATCAAGGCCTAATTCTTCAGATATTTTATGTCCGACCGCTATTAACAACGACAATGGATTAGTCAGTGTGCGTGATTCGGAATAAATTTTATCAGTCTGCGACTGAGTTATAGTGTTAGGACCTATCGATAACTGAAACCAATCCAGTGATACTTTTTGTTCCGAAGCTATGAATCGATTGATTTTTTTTGGTCCCGAAACTGGGGACAACGGTTCATTTTTAGCTAAAAACGGAGTATTCGGCAAAGGTGGATATTCTGGTTGATTCAGTTGAACCGTTTGTTTGGGAATCGCAGATTCTTTCAGTTCCAAATCAGAATCACTGTTTTCTTGAACAACAGCTGGCGGAGGATTATTTACAGATTGAACGACAGCGGCCTCATTTTTCTGTGACGACTTATTTTGTGAAAAATAAACCGCAGCACCAATTGCAAAACTGGCTGCCAGAACCAAGGATAAAGATATTTTTTTATTCAAGCCCATTGTTTCCATTGTAAACTGAAATACAATTAAACAATAAGCAGTTATTTGTGCTCACAGATTTTAAACCAGTCTAGGATTTCCATTCAAAAATTAAACTGGACTTACATCAAGTCGGGGTCTGTCCACCAGTTCGAAAATTTTTGATTTGGATTATCCAGGTTTACTTTTTCACCAATCCGTGGAGTTTTCAAAGGTATTTTGTATTCGTGATTTAAACGTGTGATTTCATTCAAAGGTGCATTCCAAGCATGATTCGCTAATATAAATTTGGAATTGTGAACTGGAAAAATCGATTTTGCATTTAAATCAACAGCCGCTTTTAAAGCATCCGCAGGTAGCATATGGATGTATTTCCATTTTTCATCATATTGACCATTTTCTAATATAGCTAAATCAAATGGTCCGAATTCTTGCCCAATTTTTTTAAAATGGGCCCCATATCCGCTATCGCCACCCAGATACAAATTATGACGACTTCCTTTTAGTGCAAAAGAACCCCAAAGCGTTTTATTGCGCAGAAATCCACGACCTGAAAAATGTCTGGCTGGTAAAAATGTGACCTGAATCTGTTCATTCAAGGAAATTTTTTCGTTCCAGACTAACTCTGATATTTTATCCGAAGATATATTCCAAAATTGTAAAATTTCACCAACACCTAAGCCAGTAATTATTTTTCCAAATTTATTTTGTAAGGCTAAAATCGTTTCATAATCCAAATGGTCATAGTGATCGTGTGTGATCAGTAAATAATCGATGAATGGAATTTCATCTGGTTTATAAATATCTGTTCCTTCAAAGGCCTTAACTAGAAAAGGTAAAGGAGAAGCATGACCGCTCATAACTGGGTCTACTAAAATACGTTTACCATCTAATTGAATGAAATAAGTCGAATGACCAAACCAAATCAAAATATTTTCATCAGGTGAAATTTTTGATAAATCAGTTTTAACCGAAGGAATTGTTTTTCTAGGTTTTGAATAAGGGTCTTTATTAAATAAAAAATAAATCAAAACCTTTAAAAAATTTTCACCTTCTGCGAGCTGTGGTGTTCTTTCTAAATTATAAGCCATTCCCTTTTTAAAATACTCTAATCGCCCCATTTGCTTCAATCGCTCGCCGGAAGGATTGGCTCCCATTTGCATACGAAGAAACAGCCAATAAAATATGAAAATACCAATAGTTATAATTATGAATAAAAGCACTAAATTTTTCGGATTAGCGAACATTGTTTGTATCCTCAGGGGTCATATTATCAATTGCATCTGGGTTTAAAATTTTCGATTCACGTTTAGGCTCAATCAAAGGAGCTGGTTTTGGTAAATTGCTATGCATAAAATTCCGTCCCGCTTGTGAACTACCTGTCGCCACTTCGGTTTCGAATCGTTCGCGATCCCGACGTCGAATATCCTCGGTGATAGCGCTAATTTCGTCTTCCGGAACTTCGGCGACTCGTAAAGCTTGTTGGCCGAAAACAATCGCTGATTCGATTGTTTCCCGAATCTGAAAGTCTACATCCGAAAACACCAATTCACGTGCATGAATTCGATCATAGGCGCGTGCTAAAATTTTGGCTTCAGGAAATTCACTTTTTAATAATTTAACAATCTTAGTCGCAATTTTTGAATCGTCTACGCAGACTGCAATCATACAAGCTTTTTCTGCACCGGAAGCTCGCAAAACATCCAAACGAGTGCCATCGCCATAGTAAATTTGAAATCCGAAAGCTTTCGCATTTCGAATTCGTTCAGCATCGCTATCGATAATAGTTACAGAAATATCACGAGCTAATAATAATTGACTGACGACTTGTCCAAAACGACCAAATCCGATCAGCAATGCGCAACCTGACAGATCTTGTGGCAAATCGATTCCGTCCAAAGACACTTTTGGTTTAGGAAGCAATTTTTTAGTGATGATCACTACGATGGGAGTTAGAACCATCGAAAGAACTATTACAGTTGTCATATTGGCATTCACTTGTTCTGTGATGACACCTGCTTGTGATGCCGCTGCATAAAGGACAAAGGCAAATTCTCCTCCTTGGGCCATTAAAATAGCTCGATCCAAAGATTCGTGGTGACGGCTACCGGTCAATCGCGCGACCAAGTAAATACACAAAGCTTTTCCGATCATCATGGCAACAACGCCTGCAGCAATTAAATGAATATTTTCTTTGACGGCATCCAAATTCAAAGACATTCCTACGCCCATAAAAAATAATCCCAATAAGATTCCACGAAAGGGTTCGATATCAGCTTCGATTTGATGGCGAAACGAAGATTCAGAAAGCAATACTCCGGCCAAAAAAGCGCCCATGGCCATGGACAATCCACTGACTTGCATGAGCAGCGCGGAACCAAGAACCACAAGCAAAGCTGCCGCAGTCAAAACTTCCCGAGCTCGTGCGCGCGATAAAATCGAGAAAAGTGGATTCAACAACCAAATCCCTGCGGCAATGACGCCCGCCATGGCTCCAATAGGAATCATAAAAGAAATCCAGCTGAGTCCTGCGTTTGTTTGTTGTGGTGACAGAAATGCGACAAGTGCTAACAGAGGAACGATTAAAAGATCTTCGAACAATAAAATCGAAACCATTTTTTGACCGCTGGGTAAACCAATTTCACCTCGCTCAGTTAAAATTTGAAAAACAATTGCAGTCGAAGTCAGTACAAAGCCCATTGCACAAATAAAAGAAACTGTCGGGGAAAATCCAAAAAGTGTTCCTACAACAGTTAAGACAGATGTGCTAACTAATATTTGCATAGAGCCTAAGCCAAAAATATCTTTACGCAATCCCCACAGGTGCGAAGGCTGCATTTCTAATCCAATAACAAATAGGAACATAACAACGCCCAATTCGGCGACATGTAAAATGGCGCTGGGATTATCAAAAAGCTTGATTCCAAATGGACCAATAAATAATCCTGCAGCTAAATAGCCAAGCACAGATCCTAAGCCAATTTTTTTAAATAATGGAACTGCCACAACAGCTGCTCCCAGCAAAGTGACAACTTGAATTAAATCATTTGAATTTGTAGTCATATCATTAGTCAGACTGTTTGAATCAATTTGGTCAAGACAAAATAATTGAACTAAGAATGAATAAATTCACTAAATGCGAATTTCAATTCAGAAGGAATCTCTGTTGCTCTTCCTGTTTGTAAACTGATATACACCCATAGGGTTTTGGCATTAATAAGGACTTTGTTGTCGCTTATTCTTTTAATATGATAAACACGATGCGTTTTGGTCGCCTGCATATCCTGAATCCAGGTTTCTAAAACCAAGTCTTCATTTAAATAAGCTGGCGCCAGATAATCCACTTCATGTCGACGAACGACAAAGCAAGCTTGATCCTCTAAATATTTTTCCATCGAGTATCCAAGTTCAGTTGAATGAGCCATTGCGGCTTCCATCAGCCATTTAATATAGATTTCATTATTAACATGATTCAAAGAATCAATATGCTGGTGGTTGACTTTAATTGGATATAAAAAGGTTTTCTTCATCGTCATATATTCTAAACTTTTTTCATTTGGCTTTCAATAGACTTTCATTTTGTTGATCATCTTTATTGTTTTGTGACTTAGCAATTGTTTCAGTTGTGATATTTGTTTTAATGCATCAACAAAAGCAGAGGGCTTATGAAAAGAAAAGGTAAAGTTCCAAGATTTAAATTACAACGACGCTTGTTGACTGAATTGCCAGGGTTAGGGAAAGCAGGTGCACTTGAAAGAAAACCATATCCTCCTGGACAGCACGGTGCCCAAAGAATCAAATATTCGGATTATCGACTGCAGTTGGAAGAAAAACAAAAAATTAAATATCACTATAATTTACGTGACGAACAATTAATTCGTCTTGTCAAATTGGCGCAAAAAAAACCGGGTGTTTGGGTCGGAGAACTTATTTCCTTATTAGAGTCGCGATTAGAAAATGTTTTATTTCGTGGCGGCTTTGCACGCAGTCAGACCAGCGCAGCTCAAATGATTTCTCATGGTCAGGTTTTGGTCAATGGACGCAAGGTTAATATTCGTTCATTTACAGTTAAAACGGGTGATGTCATTGTTTTAACAGATAAAGGTATTAAAAATCAGATTTATCAAATGGCTAAAGCAAATCCTCGTTTGCCAATACCAGACTGGATTGAAAAAACTGAATCGGAATTTGTTGCGCAACTGCAAATGAAAGATCGACCTCAATTGGAAAGTGTTCCATTTGCTTTCGAGGAAACATTAGTTACTTCTTATTATTCGAAGGTCTAATATGCAGACTGAATTTGTAAATAAGTACTCGGTTACACGTTTAGATACAGACAAGACTTTATTGCAGATAAATGATCAAAAATATATTTTAGATTTTGATCATTTGTTCGATCTTTTAATGCAGCTAGCATCTGTTACAAGTTCGATCGAACAAGGAATGAATGATTGCTGCGCGCACAGTCGGTCGCATACAGCAATCGAAGTTCATTAGTTTATTTTTTTTCAATCGAATTCATCCAAGCATAGCGCCATGGGCGAATAGCGATCAGCATTCCAAAGCCTTCAGAGTTTTTTTCATCGGGAGCATGCAAGTGAAATTCGCTTCGTATTTCCAGTAAAAATTTATCTAATTTGCTTCGAATTCGATTGAATGTTTCTGGGGTTAAATTTCCCATCATAAAACGAACAAATTCGTCGGGCTTTTTAAAGGCTGACTGTAAAAAATCCGTTTTTGTTTGTTCAAATAACAATCTCCCCATGGCGCCCTCTTTTTTAAATCGACGCATTCCTTTGGTTGTCATGCGGATGACATTTTTTGAATGAAGCTCAATTAAATTTAAACGATCTAATTGTAAAAGTAATTTTTGTAATTCTGCATCAGATATTTTGTAATTTTTTAAAATGCGACGATAATCCAAACCTTCTTCAATAATCATTTGCAAATGAAACAGTCTGGGATTTTGTGCAAAAGCTTTTTCTTGGTCGTCGGTATACATAACATCTTTTTGTGCCAAATCTAATTGGGCTAAAGATATAATTTCCGAAAAATCAGTTTTCGAAGCCTCGCAAATTTGTTCGATTTTTTTAAGCGTCAAAGTTTTTGAATTCAGCAGTCGTTTAATGCTGGATTCAGACATATCCAATGATAAAGCCAGTTCTTTGTAAGTAATGCCTTTGCGTTTCAAGTTCAGTTTAATAGCCTCGAGTAATAATTCTAGTTGTCCCATTATAAGCCTTTCGTAATACAGTCCAGAATTCAAAGAATCTTGGGGTATCACCATGGTATCATATAACAGTACTTTGTGAAAGGGTATTGAGTTTTAATTAAAACAGACGAAATTAGATATATCGGAGGTAGTTATGAAACAATGGCTAGTCGATACAATCAAAAAAATATTTCAAGAAAGAAAATTTTATAATCTGTCTGAGGAACTTAAGTTTAAAAATGATCTCAACAGTAAACAATCTCGTTATGATCTGATGAATCGCTTTCAGGGTTGGTTTTAATGACACAGCCGTTTTCGCTAGAGCAATTTGAAAATCATCTGGCGGCGTATTTAAAAGCCTTTGATTTCGTGCAAGTTGCATGGCTAGGCGGCTCAGCAGCGACAAAAAGCCGCGATCGTTTTTCAGATACGGACTTGATGATCAAGGTTGAAAACAAATCAGATGTTGCTCGGGTTTTTGAGGCTATCGAAAAATTATTTACTCATCAAATAACACATCGATGGGAATTAGATTTTAATACAGTCATGAATTTTGATCAAAGATTCTATGTATTAAACACAGCTCATCCATATTACTACTTGGATGTGGCTATTTTTTCTGAACCAAATGTTGATTTTTACAATGAATATTTAAATTATTCCAGACACGGACGCCCAGTTATATTGTTTGATAAAATTGGATTATTTTCTAATGATCAGAATCATTCGCGTGATATTGATTTTGATATCAAAAATTTTTCAGCCCAAGTTGAAATTTTTTATCGCACCACTTTAAAAGAAATTGAACGCAGTCGTTTTGTCGATGCGTTTCATTTTTATATTAAATTTATCAATTTGTACGTCATGTTCGTACGCTATCAAAAATCACGACAAAGATTTGATTTCGGTTTGCGCTACCTAAGCCTAGATATCAGCAAACAATTTAGCCTGGAAATTAAATCTTTGATTAAAATCAAAGATTTAGATCAGATGCGTTTTAATTTAAATACCTTAAATAATACATTAAAACATTTGCTTGGCCAGACTCAAAATTGAACTTAGTTTGACTCGATCACACGGGTCGCTGAAAATATTATCAATCAATGACGTATCAAAAGGATGTTTATGAAAAACGAACAACGTAAGGTTTATATTCTGGGCAGCAATCGTATCCCTTTTTTTAAAAGCCAAACGGCTTATAACGATGTGACTCGGAAAGAATTGGCCGTTGCCGCCTTAAATGGTTTAGTCGAGCGTTTTCATTTACAAGGACAATTGATTGGTGATGTGGCGATGGGTGCTGTTATCAACGGAGTCGGTGATTTTAATTTAACACGTGAAGCTGTTCTAAGCACTAATTTGCATCCTGAAACTCCAGCTTATAACGTACAAAGAGCCTGCGGAACTGGTCTAGAAACAGCTTGGCAGTTGGCATTAAAAATTTCCAGTGGTGCAATTGAACACGGCATTGCTGGTGGAGTCGACACTAACAGTGATTTACCAATCGAAGTTTCAAGTGACTTACAAAAAGCTCTTTTGAATTTACACAAGGCACGAACATTTGGTGAAAAAATTTCTGCATTATCAGGGTTAGGCTTTAGCTCTTTAAAACCCAAAGTTTCTAACGTCAATGAACCCCGAACTTTAATGTCCATGGGACAGCATTGCGAGCTGATGGTCAAAGAATGGGGTGTTGGTCGCCAAGAACAAGACGAGCTGGCATTGGCCAGTCACCTGAACGCAGCAAAAGCTTATGAACAAGGATTTTTTAAAGATTTAGTATCACCATTCAACGGTTACGACAAAGATGGAACTGTACGTGGTGATACGACTTTGGAAAAATTGGCAAAATTAAAGCCGGCATTTGATTTTACTGGTGCGGGAACACTGACGGCGGGCAACTCGTCGCCACTGACAGATGGTGCCGCCTGTGTATTACTAGCCAGCGAATCGGGTGCACAAAAACTAAATGTGAAACCACTTGCTCAATTGATCGATGTTCAGGCCACAGCAGTTAATTTTGTCAAAGGGGCTGGGTTATTAATGGCACCGACTCAGGCAGTAGCCAATTTGCTAGTACGTAATAATCTGACTTTTCAAGATTTTGATTTTATTGAAATTCATGAAGCTTTTGCCGGACAAGTTTTGTGTAACATGAAGGCCTGGGAAAATTCTGAATATTGTCAAAAGACGCTGGGTTTAAAATCAGCTTTGGGTTCTGTTCCAAGACAACGATTAAATGTTGTTGGCAGTTCATTATCAGTCGGTCATCCGTTTGCTGCGACAGGTGCGCGTATTACGGGAACATTGGCCAAGTTACTAGCGCAAAGTGGAAAAAAACGTGGATTAATATCGATCTGTACTGCCGGCGGGATGGGTATCGCCGCCATTTTAGAATCAGTTTAATTTGTTTTTTTCTCGACCCAAAATTGGCCAATTGCGAGGGCGTCCAATTGAGTATTTAAAAAACAATCTACGGCGTTCTCGGGTTTACAGACCACGGGTTCGCCATTTCTATTAAAAGATGTGTTTAACAAGACCGGAACTCCAGATAGCTTTTCAAACTCTAGAATCAGTTTTCTTAAAATTGGATTTTCATTTTGTCCCACTGTTTGAACACGAGCCGTTCCATCAGAGTGAGTAATTGCTGGTAAAACAGATTTTTTGTTTTCGCGAACTTGGGGGGCCAGTAACATATAGGGTGAATCAATATTCAGATTAAAATATTCAGAACATTTTTCTTTTAAAACCATCGGAGCAAAAGGTCTAAATCCTTCTCGTTTTTTAATGCGACTATTCAAAATATCTTTCATGTCCGGCGAGCAAGGATTCGCTAATATCGATCGGCCACCCAAAGCGCGTGGACCAAATTCCATACGGCCTTGAAACCAACCCAGCGTTTTATTTTCAAATATTGCCT
>Ga0255182_1001522_pt1 | contig 11808 bp, 8 predicted proteins | sample Atl_UVDOM_RepA_8_FD_188420 | JGI IMG/M metagenome (GOLD analysis project Ga0255182, IMG submission 188420) | Freshwater microbial communities from Altamaha River, Georgia, United States - Atl_UVDOM_RepA_8d | ecosystem: Environmental > Aquatic > Freshwater > River | place: USA: Georgia | collected... | reverse complement strand
GGCGGCGCGTCTCGGCACGCACGCCTGGACCCGGCGCGGGCGCTCGTGCCGTCGCGGGGATCCGCAGTCTCCTTGAGCCGGAGGTCGTGCATGTGTCTCGCCGTCCCGGGCCTGGTCGAGTCGATCGACGAGTCCAGTGGCATGCGCATGGGCCGCGTCAACTTCGGCGGCGTGGTCAGGGACGTCTGCCTCGCCTACCTGCCCGACATCGCCAGCGGCGACTACGCGATCGTCCATGTCGGGTTCGCGATCGCCAAGGTGGACGAGGCGGCGGCTCGCGCGATGCTCCGCACGTTGGCCGAGCTCGGCCTGCTGGAGGAGGGGCGTGCCGAGCTCCGCGGGGAGGAGCGGCGAGGAGAAGACGCGTCGGCACTCGAACCCGCGGGCCGCCCGGCGCCATGAAGCACCTGGCCGAATATCGCGACGCCGATACGGCGGGGCGGCTGGCCGCCGACATCAGGCTGCTCGTGACGCGGCCGTGGGCGATCATGGAGGTCTGCGGCGGCCAGACGCATTCCATCATCCGGAATGGCATCGACCAGCTCCTGCCCGCCGAGGTCGAGATGATCCACGGGCCGGGCTGCCCGGTGTGCGTCACGCCGCTGGAGGTGATCGACCGTGCGCTCGAGATCGCGGGCCGGCCCGACGTCCTCTTCTGCTCGTTCGGCGACATGCTGCGGGTGCCCGGCTCCCGCGGCGACCTGTTCCGTGTCAAGGCGGCCGGCGGGGACGTGCGTGTCGTCTACTCGCCGCTCGATGCGGTGCGGCTGGCCCGTGAGCACCGCGACCGCGAGGTGGTGTTTCTGGCCATCGGGTTCGAGACGACGGCGCCGGCAAGCGCGCTGGCCGTCAAGCTCGCGCGGGCCGAGGGCCTCCGGAACTTCTCGATGCTCGTGTCGCACGTGCTCGTGCCGCCGGCCATCGCCGCGATCATGCGCAGCCCCGGCACCCGCGTGGACGCGTTTCTGGCGGCCGGCCACGTCTGCAGCGTGATGGGCACCCGGCAGTATGCGCCGCTCGCGGCCCGGCTTCGCGTGCCGATCGTGGTCACCGGCTTCGAGCCGCTCGACCTCCTGGTCGGCATCCGCGCCGCGGTGGCCCAACTCGAGGCGGGGCGGCACGAGCTCGAAAACGCCTTCCCGCGAGCCGTCACGGAGCGGGGCAACGAGCCGGCGCAGGCGGTGATCGCCGAGGTGTTCGCGCCGGTCGACCGGGCATGGCGTGGGATCGGCACGATTCCCGGCAGCGGCTGGCGGCTCTCCGACGCCTACCGCGAGTTCGACGCGGAGGCGCGGTTCGGCGTCGCCGACATCGCGACGGCGGAGTCGGCGCTGTGCCGCAGCGGCGAGGTGCTCAAGGGCGCCATCAAGCCCCGCCAGTGCCCCGCCTTCGGCAGGGAATGCACGCCGCGGACACCGCTCGGGGCGACGATGGTCTCGAGCGAGGGCGCCTGCGCGGCCCACTATCACTACGGCCGCATCCATGGCTGATCCCGACTTCACGGGCCTCTCCTGCCCCGCGCCGCTCCGCGACCACCCGCAGGTCGTGCTCGGGCACGGCGGCGGCGGAGCCTTGACGCACGAACTCGTCACGCACGTCTTCCGGCGGGCCTTCTCCGACCCGCTCCTCGACTCACTCGGCGACGCGGCCGTGCTCGACGTCGCGGCGCAGCTCCCACCGGGCGGTCAGCTCGCGGTCTCCACCGACTCCCACGTCGTCCGGCCGCTCTTCTTTCCCGGGGGCTCGATCGGCGACCTCGCCGTGAACGGCACCGTCAACGATCTCGCCATGAGCGGCGCCAGGCCGCTCGTGCTCACCGCCGGCTTCATCCTCGAGGAGGGGCTGCCCGTCGGCGATCTCGTGCGCGTGGCGGAGGCGATGGCCGCGGCGGCACGCGCCGCCGGGGTGCGGATCGTGGCGGGCGACACGAAGGTCGTGGAACGAGGCCGGGGGGACGGCGTGTACGTCACCACGGCCGGCATCGGCGTCGTGCCGCCCGGCGTGGCGATCGATCCGGCCGGGATCCGGCCCGGCGACGTCGTGCTCGCGAGCGGCACGCTCGGCGACCATGGCATGGCGATCATGAGCGTGCGCGAGGGGCTCGCGTTCGAATCGACGATCATCAGTGATTCGGTGCCCTTGCACGGGCTCGTGGCCGCCATGCTCGCCGCCTGTCCGACGATCCGGATGCTCCGCGATCCGACACGCGGTGGCGCGGCCGCGGCGTTGAACGAGATCGCGACGCTCGCCGGGGTGGGCATCGAGATCGACGAGCGATCGATTCCCGTGCGGCCGCCGGTGGCGGCGGCGTGCGAGATCCTCGGGCTCGATCCGCTGCTCGTGGCCAACGAGGGAAAGCTCCTCGCGATCGTGCCGGCCGAGGGTGCCGCGGCGGTGCTCGCGGCGATGCGGAGGCTCGCGCAGGGGCGGGACGCGGTCGCGATCGGCCGCGTGGTCGCCGCGCACCCGCGGCTGGTGGTCATGCGGACGGCCATCGGCGCGACGCGGGTCGTGCCGATGCCGATCGGCGAGCAACTGCCGCGGATCTGCTAGCTGGGCTGTGGAAAGAGCCATCCATGGCCTGCCCGACGGTGATCCATCGCGGAGAGCGGCCGGGCGCTGCCGTCATCGCGCCTCGGAGGGCGGCGGCGAGGCATCCGGGGGCCGGCGGCGGGCGGCGTGGGGGTGGCTGGAGAAGGCGCGGTGATCCTCGAGGCCCACCACCTCCAGGCGGAGGCCGGCGCGGGAGAACTCCGCCGCCAACGCGTCGAGTTTCTCCATGACGTTGCTGTCGACGAGCCGTGTGCCGGCGAGGTTGACGATCACGTCGTTGCGCTGCACGAGCCCGATCTGTTCGATCTGCCGGCGGAACGGAAGCCAGTTGGTGAAGATCGCCGATCCGGCGGCATCAATCCGCACGGTGGACTCGTCGATTTCGGTGACGCTCAAGAACGGCTTGAAGAACTCCCGTGGAGGGACGCCGTTGATCATGTGGACGACGAACTTCGTCGCCACCCCGATCCCCACGCCGACGAGCAGGTCGGTCGCCAGCACGCCGACGATCGTGGCCACGAAGATCACGAGCTGCTCGACGCCGATCTCGAAGACGTTGATGAACTCCCGTGGCGAGGCGAGGCGAAAGCCCGTGTAGACGAGCATCGCCGCCAAAGCGGCGAGCGGAATGCGATGGATGAGGCCGGGCACGGTCGCCACGAAGGCGAACAGGAAGACGGCGTGCCACAAGTCGGCGAAGCGGGTCCGGGCGCCGTTGTCGATGTTGGACTTGCTGCGGACGATCTCCGAGATCATCGGCAGGCCGCCGATCGCGCCCGCCGCGACGTTGGCGACGCCCACGGCCAGCAGATCGCGGTCCATCGAGGTCTTTCGCTTCCACGGATCGACGAGGTCGATCGCCTTGGCCGACAGCAGCGACTCGATGCTGCCGACGAGGGCGAAGAGCGTCACCCACCAGAGCGCCGAGAGCCGTGTCGATGCCGTGCCGAATACCCCGAAGTCGGGCGTGGTGACGGCCGCCAGGAGGTTGCCGGGAACGTTCACCAGAAACGATTCGCCGAGGCGGTATTCGGTGCCGAGGAAGGAATATGTGTGCTCCGTCGAGAGGTCGAACCAGGCGCCGAGCGGCACGGCGGCGAGCAGGACGAGCAACTGAGAGGGGATGCGTTGCAGCCATGCCGGCCGCAGGCGGGGCTTGAGGGCGGGCCATCCGAAGAGGATCGCGAGGCTGACGAGCCCGATCACCGTGATGTCGGGATTGAGGTGCGCAATCTGTCCCGGCAGTTCGCCGAGGATTTCGAGCGGTTCCCCGCTCGCCTTCTGGCCGAACACGACCGGAAGCTGTTTCAGCATGATGATGCAGCCGATGGAGGCGAGCATGCCGTGGACGACGGCCGTCGGGAAGAACTCGCTCAACCGTCCTACCCGCAGCACCGCGAACCCCACCTGCACGAGCCCGGCAACGCAGCCTACCGCCAGCGTCATCCTGTAGGCGGCGCCGTCGGCGGCCGGATCCGTGCCGCCGGTGAATCCGAACGATTGCATCGCGCCGAGCACGATCACGATCAGGCCCGCGGCCGGCCCCTTGATCGTGAGTTCGGAATCGCTGATCAACGTCGTGAGCAGCCCGCCGATCACGGCAGTGAAGACGCCCGCCACCGGCGGGAAGCCGCTGGCCAAGGCGATCCCGAGGCAGAGCGGCAAGGCGATCAGGAAGACGAAAAAGCCGCTCGTGACGTCGGGACGCCAGTACCTCACGAACCCGGCGGTGTCGCCCCGGGGCACATCGCGATCGTCGGCGGGGGCGGCTGGAGGGCGGGGAGTGTTCATCGGAGGACGGCCTCAGGGGATACAGGGGCGGGATTCACCGGCGGCGTGTGACGTTCCCTCAGGAGCGTTGCGGAGGCCCGTTCGAGCAGGGTGACCAGCGGACCCGGAACGACGCCGATGCCGAAGATGACGGCCAGCAGCAGGGCCAGGCCGGCCCGTTCGCGGGGCAGGATCGCGTGCCGCGGCGCGTCGGTCGTGGTGGGGCCGCCGAAGATGCCGAACCAGCCGCGGATCACGGCGATGCCGGAGAACATCGTCGCGAGGATGACGAGGATGCCGCCGTGAAGGTGGTCGGCCAGGCTGCCGGCGACGATGAGGTCGTCGGCCACGAACGACAGCGTGCCCGGCATCCCGATCCCCGACAGTCCGAACAGCAGAAAGAACGCCGCCAGTGCCGGCGCATCCCAGAAGCGGCCCTGCGGCAGGTCGAGCCGCAAGGGCCCGGCGCGGCCCTCGAGCGCCGCGGACACGATCCCGATGCCGGTCAGCGAGAGACCGCTGGCGATCCACAGGGCCATCCCGCCGGCGAGCTCCATCGGGAGCGTGCCGGCGAGTCCGGCCAGCACCAGCGCCGACTGCGTGAACGCCAGGATGCCGATCAGCCGCCGCAGATCCCGCTGCACGAGCGCCACCAGGCCGCCATAGAGGGCGGTGATCGGCGCGAGCTGGGCGAGAATGACGAGTTCGTTGGCGACACCGTCCGCATGGCCGACGAGGAGCCGCAGCGCCGTGTAGCTGCCCACTTGCGGCACCGTCGCCAGGAGCGCCGTCGGGAGCGGCGCGGCTGAAAACAACGCCGGGCACCAGAAGTGGAACGGGAAGATGCCCTCCCGGACGATCACGGCCAGTGCCACGATCCATCCGCCCGTCGTGCCGACCCAGCCGCAGCCGCGCTCCCAGGGAGGGTCGGCCAGCATCATCGTGGTGCCGATGGCGAGTCCGCAGAGGCTCACGCCGATCGTGTAGGCATAGACCCGCGCCGCGGGGCGTCCCCCGGGAGTGTCGCGCGTCGCCCGCCAGACCGGCAGGGCCGTCGCGGCTCCGAGCAGCACGATCAAGACGGGATGAGCGGTCACGAACAGTGCGAACGTCGCCGCCGCCCCGAGGAGAAACCACTGCGTCGAGCGTTCGTCGAGGCTGCGGCGCGGTGCCGTGCCGATGACGAGCGCGAGGCACGCCGCCACGAAGGGCAGCATCACCATGGTCACGCCGTCCACGGACACCATCGCGCCCCCGCCGAGACGGCCGCCGAACTCGGTCGCGCCCGCACCCGGATCGCGGCACAAGGGCATCGAGGCGGCTGCCAGCAGCGCGGCCACCAGCCCGGTCAGGGCCACCCGCCGCGGCGCGTCGGGCCACCAGCGAAGCCGCACCGCCGCCGCGGCCAGCAAGGGCGATCCCACGGTGATGCCGCAGGCGGCGAGGAGGGACGACGGATCGACGCCGGAACTCATGGGCGGCGCCCCCGATCGCGAGGGCCGCGCAGTCGCAACTCCCCCAGCCATGTCGTCCAGGCTCTCTCGGCGGCGTCGATCCGTTCCACGACCCGCCGGAACGGCTCGACGACGAACCGCATCACGACCATGTCCTCATAGCCGCGTTCGAGCGCCACCCGGTAGGCCGCCGCCCGCCATGCGGGAGGGAGCGCGTCCGCCAGCGACCTGGCGCCGCCCGGAGGGCCGCCCAACGCGGCGACGAGGGCGTGCCGGTCGTGGAGCGCGGAGGGCGAGCGCAGGATCTGGAGGCTGCGGAGGACAGCATGGCTGACGACGTGGAGGAGCGGGATCACCCGCCAGCCCAGTCCGATCTCGACGAAGATCAGGCCGGCCTGCATCATCGACCCGTAGGCGAGCATGCTCTTGAGGTCGGTCTGCACGCGGCCGACGACGCTGGCATGCAGTGCCGTGGCCCCGCCGATAGCGATCAGCAGCCAGCCGACCGCCGGAGCGGCGTCGAGGAGGGGCTCGCAGCGGAGCAACACATAGGCGCCGGCATGGATGGAGAGGGCGCCGTAGAAGATCGCGCTCGACGGCGTCGGTCCCTCCATCGCCCGAGGCAGCCAGCCCGAAAACGGCACTTGGGCGGTCTTGCCGAGCGCCGCGAAGATCATCAACACCGCGACGACCGCGGCGATGACGGGCGAGACAAGGCACCGTGCGTCGGGCCAGGGCCCGTGGAACAACCGGTCGAAATCCCCCGATCCGACGGCCCCGTGGACGACGACGCCTGCGACGAGGATGCCGGCATCGCAGATCCGGTAGGTGATGAAAGCCCGCATGGCGGCCTGCACCGCGTTGGGCCGCTCGTGGAAGAAGCCGATCAGGAGCATCGAAGAGATGCCGATGAACTCCCAACCGGCGAAGAGCACGTCGATGCTTCCGGCCAGGACCATCAGATTCATGCCGAGGCCGAAGACCGTGAGCAGCACGAAGAAGCGGGTGAATCCGGGCTCGCGATGCAGGTATTTTCCGGCGAACGCGTTGACGAGGAGGCAGAGGCCGGTCGAGAAGCAGACGTAGGGCACCGAGAGACCGTCGGCGACGAGGTCGATCGTCGCCTCGTGATGGCCCACGGCGAACCAGGTGCCGAGGTGCACGATCTCCGCGGGAAAGCCGCGGGCCGCCAGGATGACGAGCATCGCGATCGCAGTTGCAAAGGCGGTCGCGAAGCCCGCCCCGACCAGCCGAGTGGTCGTGCGTTCGGCGAGCGGCCGGCCGAGGATCGCCGGGACGCCGATGGCCGCGAGCGCCAGGGCGGGGGCGGCCATCTGTGCGACCACGAGCCACGGCACGAAGTCGCTCCCCTCCGTGGAGCCCGCCGGTATCGTGAGGGCGGCGGCAGTCATCGGCGGGCCTCCGCGAGGGCGGCGGTCGTCCGGGCCGGCGGCAGATGCCCCCGATGCCCGCCGAACCAATCGACCGATCGCTCGACGACGGCGATCCGCGTGGACTCCGGCCGGTAGGGCACGAAGCGATCGCCCTCGAACCACGACAGCCCCGCGCCCGGAGCGTGCCAGCACGCGAGCCGCATCCAGCGGTTCCGGAGCAGCCGCTCGACGGCGGGCACACGGGCGGCGGCGGCGAGAATGCGGTCGGGCGGGGCCTCGACCACCAGCAGAAGTCGCAGCGGTTCGTGGATCTCGACCGTCTGCCAGGGCAGGCCCGTCCGCAGGTCGCTCGCATGGCCGTCCATCACGCCGATCAGGCCGGTGATGTTGTGCGGCAGCTTCGTGCCGCACCCGTAGCCGATCGGGTCGATGCGCGAGAGCGTGTAGGCGAGGTTGATCCCGGCGGCGACGGGCCCCACCGCGGCGAGCGACCGGGCCAGGATGTCGCCGTCGGGGTCGCGGTCGGGATCGTAGGAGACGAGGAAGGCTCTTCTGTCGAGGAACAGTCCGCGGGATCGCCACCGCCGCCCGACGATGCAGAGGGCGTTGGTCGCGTGTCCGAGTTCCGGGCGCACCTGGGCCAGATCCGCCGCCCGGGCCTCGACCCGTCGCAGGGCTTCCGCCGGCGTGACGTCGCGCGGCACCGAGTCGAACCGCCGGCAACGCTCCTGGGCGTCGCGGGCACGCGCCGTCTGGCAGGCGGCGTCGAAAAAGGCGAGATCGGGACGATGGCCCGCGGGCAGGCGGTCGAGATCGTGGAGGACGACGGCGTTGGAGCAGGTGTCGTGCAGGCCGCCGACGAAGACCGTGTCGGCCGGGATGGGAAGCCCCGACGCGGCGAGCAGTTGCCGGACTCTCGGATCGTTGGCCATGAGGGCGAAGGCCCGCGCGTTGGCACCGCCCTTGCCGCCCCCGCACGCGCCGCAGTCATAGGCGCTCTCGTGGGGATTGTTGAGGCTCGTCGATCCGTGGCCGAGGAGGACGACCAGGCGGGCGAAGCCCGTCGTCAGGCCGGCATCCTCGAGCAGTCGGCGGACGATGGCCGTCATTTCCGCGACGTCGAAGCCGGCAAGCGTGCCGTCGGCGAGCGTCTCTCCGGCGGCCCGCTCCAGGAGCAGCCGGGTGGCGACGCGCTCACGGCCCAGTTCCGACGTGGTGCGGGCCATCCGCTCCGCGAGCCGCGGGAAGACGACGCGGGCCACCAGCGGCACCGCCGCCACCGCTCCGCCCACGGCCGTCAGCAATCCGCCGGCGAGCAACGAGCGGTGACCCGAGGAGACGCTCCCGAACAGCCGCCCGACCCGTCGCCGAACGGCCTGCCTCCGGCGCTGCCGGCCCGCCGCGGCCTCCTCGGGCACCTCGGCGACCGCGTGCCGCGGCCGCGTGGCGATGGGGCACAGCGGGGTGGCATGCCAATCGTCGAGGCCGCGGTAGTACATCGGCACGAAAAAGAAGCCCGCGACGCCGAGCGTTTCGACGCCGGGGCACTGCTCCTCGAGGTGCCGCCGAAACGACTCGCACCTGTCGTCCATGCAGAACAGCACCTGGGCGGAGGGACGGTCGCCCGCCGGCGGCCGGCCCGCATGGCCGGCCAACGCGTCGAGCGTGACGATGCGATGGCGACGCTCGTAGGCCAGATGAAACAGCCGCCGGCGGGCGACGCCGTCGAAGCCCTGGATCGTCCGCTCGAACTGCACGAGCTGCATCTCGTCGAGGCTGCGGATGTCGGCCGCGGAGAGGCCGACGAGTTGTGCCACCTGGCAGAGCAGAAACGCCCGGGCCACGCTTCCCGGGCCGCGATGCGGCGGGTGACGGTCGCCGAGTTCGGCCCACAGACCGGCGAGATCGCCGCGGTATCCCAGCCGGATCGCCGCCCACTCCGCGGCCACCCGATCGAGCACGAGCCGTGTCGCCAGGAACTCCACGAGGCTCGCCCGGAGGCGGGTCACAGGCGCGCGGTCCGGCCGAAGCTCCAACTGGTGGATCATGCCGGCCCAGCCCCGCAGGGCCAGGAGCGTCCTGGAGATCACCTCGTCGTGGGCCGCGGCGGGCACCCCGAGCCCGTCGAGCTCCTCCTCGATGATGGCGAGCGGATCGCGGCCCCTTGTCGCCGCCAGGGCGGCGGGGAGCTTCGCCGCCCAGGCATCGGTCGGCCCGAACGGCCAGGCATGAAGCGAGGCCACGGCCTCCAGGAGCCCGTGTTCGCGGCCCGGCATCGGCCAGGCCGCCACCCCCTGGTCGAGAAACGCGGCGCACAGGCGGATGAGCACCGGGTGCACCAGCGCGTCGAGATCGAGCGCAGGATCGACGGCGACGATCAGATCCCGCGGGCGGGCGGGCGGGCGGACATGGACCACCGCCGGCCGGAAGAGCGACACGGCCTCCATGCACGCCCGCCACAGTTCCTGAGCCTCCTCCCCGCGGAAGGGCTCGTGTTCTGTGAGGGTCCAGCGGACGGCGACGTCGTCCTCCTGATGCACCGGGTGCTCGAGCAGGGCGAGCAGAATCTCGCGAAGCCTCACGCGGCCGGCCGCCAGGGGGCGGCTTCCTTCGGGGCCCAACTCGGCATCGAGGACCGCTTCCAGATCGGCCCGCTGGATCCGTCCGGACGCGAGCTGTTCCCGATAGGTCGACTCGGGCAGGAAGGGCTCCGTGCCGAACACATGCGCCGCCTCGACGAGCGCCGCCTCGAACGGCCGATCCTCGAAGCCTTGCAGGATGTTCTGCGCGACGAACACGTCGATCGGCCCCTGCGTGGGGAGCAGGGCGGCCGTCTTGGCCACGGTTTCGGCGATTCGGAAGCGCGCAGATCCCGGAGACGACACGCAGAATCCCTCGTCGATGCACATGCTGCCGGCTCGGACCGTCGCCACGACGGCCCGGAAGAGCCATTCCGCCTGGAAGGGCAGTCAGAGAAGAGAGGCCGCGCTGGGCGCGACGCTCAGGCGGCGGGCGGAGCCCGGATCGGCACGACGCACAGGCGTCGTTTCGGCGGGAAGTGGACGGTATCCCGACCCCTCGCAGACCGGCGTTCGCACGTCGGCATCTCGCCGGCGGCGCGGCCGGGGAAGAGGTGCGTCTTCGACTCGGGATCTTCCTCCCGCTCGTCCTCGACGCTCTCCCCACCAGACTCCGCGGCGGCGTCGAAATCGTCAGTGTCCGCCGCGATCGAGGGGCGCGGCCAGGCCTCGTGCCGCGTGGCCGCGGAAAGAACCGACACCCCCAGCAGCGTCGTGGAGAATGCCGAGAGCAGCGCGAGAATGCGAGCCGTGCGACGCATGCGCATTAAGATACCGCTGCCATGCGATCGGGGTCAATCGCGGGCTCTTGCCTTGCCACGCCACCAGGACCGCCGGGCATCCTCTCATGAGCACATGGACACAGACGGGGCCGATGCCGGGGCCGCGATCATGCACCCTCCGGCCTCCAGCCGGCGCGGCTGGGATCACCGAGGACGTCGATGGAGCGGGCAGCACGCCGCCTGTCGGCGAACTGTCTTCCGGCTGTCGCCCGCTCGCTTCCGGCTGCCGCCCGGTCGGGTATGCGGTCCTCGCCGCCAGCGTGTGCCTGGCGGTTGGTTCCCATGCCGCGGCCGTGGAGAGGGTGGCCATCGCGGTGGATGGAGGAAGCTTCGTCCTCCAGCCCTCCGGCGGCCGCTATGTGCCCTGGGGGCACAACTACGCGTCGACGGACATCTTGAAACGGCTCGCCGACGACCCGGCCCGAGTCGTGCGCGATTTCGCCGAGATGAAGGCTGCCGGCGCCACCGTCGTCCGCGTGCATCCGGAGATGCCCCGCGTCCTCCTGGGGCCGAGGCAGGTCGATCCGAAAGCCCTCGAGCAGTTGGGACATCTGCTCACGATCGCCGAGGAGGCGGGCCTCCATCTCATGGTCACCGGTCTGGCATGCTACAAGCTGGACGAGCGGATGGCCTGGTATGACGAGCTGGACGAAGAGCGGCGCTGGGCGACGCAGGCGTTCTTCTGGGAGACGATCGCCCGCACCTGCGCCCGGAGCCCCGCCGTGTTCGCCTACGATCTGGTGAACGAGCCCGTGGCGATCGGGAAGCCGGCCGATGGCTGGTATGGCGGCAGGATGGGCGACGTGGAGTTCTGTCAGAGGCTCAGTCTGGATCCGGGCGTGCGCACCGGAGACGTCATCTTCGACGCGTGGACGCGGCGGATGATCGCCGCCATCCGCGCCCACGACGAGCCCCGCCTGATCACGATGGGCCTGTTGCCGTTTCCCGGCGCCTCCAGGGCCGCCCATGCGCGGCTCGACTTCGTGTCGCCGCATCTCTATCCCGAGGCCGGCAAGGTGCACGGGGAGATCGAGCTTCTCCAGCGGTTCGTGTGCGGGAAGCCCATCGTGATCGGAGAGACGTTTCCGTTGAAGTGTGGCATCGACGAGGAGCGGGAGTTTCTCCTCGCGAGCCGTGCCTTCGCCCGGGGCTGGATCGGGCACTGGCCCGATGACTCTCCGGTCGCCCTGGCCGAGCGGAAGCGGGACGGTTCTGCGACCATCGCCGACGCACTGTGGCTGGGGTGGGTCGAACTGTTCGAGGAACTCTCCCCGGC
>Ga0255182_1001520_pt1 | contig 11843 bp, 7 predicted proteins | sample Atl_UVDOM_RepA_8_FD_188420 | JGI IMG/M metagenome (GOLD analysis project Ga0255182, IMG submission 188420) | Freshwater microbial communities from Altamaha River, Georgia, United States - Atl_UVDOM_RepA_8d | ecosystem: Environmental > Aquatic > Freshwater > River | place: USA: Georgia | collected... | reverse complement strand
GGCTGGAAAAACGGCCCCCGATCTCCCCACAGCACCGCCCCGAGGGCGATGACGCCAGGCGGAGGAGCAATCCGCATGCCGAACGAGATGAAGCCGCGGGGCGAGGGCGGTTCAGACGCGGGCGACGCGGTTGCCGGGCAGCCGGCGGAGCAGGCGGCGCATTTCGAGCACGCCGAGCGTGGCGAGCACCTGCGACGAGGCCAGGGCTGTCGCATCGATGACCGTGTCGATCGACACGGGGCCGGTGCCGCCGTCCGCGGCGGCGTCGTAGGCCTCGAGCACCCGGCGCTCGACGTCGCCCAGGTGCAACTCCGCCGCCGCATGCACCGTGCGACCGTCGGCCGTCGTCGCCGTCTCGAACAACGGCCCAAACTCCTCGATGATGTCGTCGACATGCTCGACGAGCTTCGCGCCGTCTCGGAGGAGCCGATGACTGCCCCGCGACATCCGGCAGTCGATATCGCCCGGCACGGCGAAAACCTCGCGGCCCTGATCGCCCGCGAGCCGGGCCGTGATGAGGGCCCCCGAACGCTCCGCCGCCTGCACGACCACCACGCCGAGCGACAGCCCCGACACGATCCGGTTTCGTTGCGGAAACGTGCCCGCCGTGGGCTCCATCAGGGGCGGTAGCTCGCTGACGAGGGCCCCGGCGGCGCTGACCTGGCGGGCGAGGTCGGCATGCTCCGGCGGATAGACGTTGAGCACGCCACTGCCGAGGACGGCGATCGTCCGGCCACCGGCGGCCAACGCCCCGCGATGCGCGGCCGCGTCGATGCCCCGCGCCAGGCCGCTGACCACCGTGTAACCCGCACGGGCGAGGCCGCCGGCGAGCCGCTCGGCGATCTTCAGGCCATAGGGCGTGGCGTGCCGGGCCCCCACGATGGCCACGGCCAGGGCGTCGCAGGGCAGGAACGTGCCGCGCGTGAAGAGCAGGCCGGGTGGGTCGTCGATCCGTGCGAGCAGGCCGGGGTAGCCCGGGGTTCCTTCTCGCACGATCCCGACGTCACGGTCACGGCAGAGCGACACCACCGCATCGGCCGTCGCCTCATCGGCGGCTGCGGCGATCAAACGAGCCTTGGCGGGACCGATCCGGGCGACGCCGGCGAGTTGGGCCTCGGTCGCCGCGAAGACGCCTTGCGGCGAGCCAAATCGCTCGAGCAGAAGCCGTCGCAGCCGGCTGCCGACACCCGGCAGGCAGGCCAGGCGGACCTGGTCGCGGAGATCCTGATCCTCTGGGGCGGGGCGAGCCATGGTACGGCCGGCGGAGGACGTGAACATTTGTCACGTTCTACCCGTCGCGAGGCGACCCGTCAATCGGCGGGCATCAGCCGGTCGAGGCCTTGAGTTCGGCAAGGTGCTGGGCGGTGCCGACGAGCCGGTCCCAGTTCTTCTCCACATACTCCGGCGGGCCGCCGATCTGTGCGACGACCTGGGCGACCTGCTCCGTCGGCACCATCTCGATGGCATCCCAGGGGCAGACCTTGAGGTCGTAAGGATTCGACTTCTTGCCCGGGATGTGGACGCAGACCTCGCAGCCGACACACCGTTCGATGTCGATCTCGCACCAGCTCTGGAGGTTGTGGAACTGGTCGTACTGCTGCACCTTCGTGATACAGTCGACCGGACAGACCTCCAGGCAGCTCTCGCAGCCGGTGCAGTTGTCGGCGTTGATGACCGCCAGCTCCTTGGGGAGCTTCTTGCGGGGACCTGCTTTGGCCATGATGTTTTGATCGGCGAGAGGGCGGACGAAATCGAGCCGGTTTTTCGAGCTCCCGATGGAAATCATGGTAGCCGCCCGGACCGGACCGTCAAAATGACCGCTTCTCCGCGGCCAGGCGTGGACGGCTGTTGAATAGCCCGATCTGCCCCCGGGAAATGCGGGTGATCGCCTGCCATCGTGCCGGGGCGGGGCCTGTGGGCCGCGGGCCGAAGTAGGTTTCGCCGCGACCCGCACGCTCATGGTGCTCGGCGATCTCCTCGGCCGTGAGCGCGAAGTCGTGGCGGGCCAGTTCGTCGCTGACGCCAATGGCCCCCGTCCGACGATGCCCCGGCAACGCCCGCCTGCGTGGCCGTCGAGGGCAGGTCGCCGCTCGCACGCGGTGCGGTCGACCGCACCGTCCGCGAGCGTCGCGACCAGCGCTTCGCTGAAGACATGCCGGTTGCGATGTCTGGTGCGGTAAAACATCAGCACCTGGGCGGGAGGGCAGCCGGCAGCCCGGGGCCACTCCAGTCTCGTATAGTGAGCATGCCATCGCCCGATTGAACTCGGCCGGGCGAGCCAGGTTCTGTCTGAAAACTGGGCCGGATTGGCTGCGCCGCGGATTTTTGACCGGATCGAGGCGGCTGAGCCAAGCCGTATCCGGGCGATACGGCGGGCGAGGCCAACGAAGAGCTGCTCAAAAAGACCAAGCAGACGGCCGAGAAGTGTTTTCAGACAGAGCCTAGGCCCGCCGGTGTCGGGGACGGGGCGCTCGGGGGAAAGTGCCAATCCGGACCTGGTCGGCTCATAGTGCTGTGGAGGACGTCGATGACGTGGCTGCGGAGTGGGACGGTGCACGGAGTGACGCTGTTGGCCTGCATGCTTGCGGTGCCGCCGGCCGCGCTTCCGGGGCGGCCGGCCTCCGCCGCGGATGTGTCTGAACCGCACGCTCCGGCCCGGGCCGTGCTGGCAGCCCGCTGCGTCGAGTGCCACGGTGCCGACGTCCAGGAATCGGGCCTGCGACTCGACTCACGGGCCGCCCTCCTCAAAGGGGGCGACTTTGGTCCCGCGGTCGTCCCGGGGAAAGGAGCCGTGAGCGAACTCCTCCGCCGGATCACCACGACCAACCCCGGGCAGATGATGCCGCCAGAGGGAGACCGGCTCTCGCCGGAAGAGATCGCCGCCATCACTGCCTGGATCGATGCGGACGTTCCCTGGCCGGGCGCCGACGACGCTCCGCCCGTCTCGGTTCGCGATCCCCGACTCCGGCACTGGGCCTGGCAGCCGATCGGCACACCGCCTGTGCCGGACCGCATCGACGCCTTCGCGGCCCTGCCCGGTGTCGAGGTCGAACGCAACGCCATCGATTTCTTCATCCGCGCCATGCTCGCCGAGCAGCAGCTCTCGCCGTCTGCAGTCGCCGATCGCCGCGTGCTCATCCGCCGCTTGTTCTTCGACCTCACGGGCCTGCCGCCAACGCCCGTGGAGGTCGATGCCTTCGTCGCAGACACCGATCCTGCGGCCTACGAGAGACTCGTCGACCGGTTGCTCGCCTCGCCCCGGTACGGTGAACGCTGGGCCCGGCATTGGCTCGACGTCGTCCACTACGGAGACTCGCACGGATACGACAAGGATCAGCCGCGCCCGCACTCTTGGCCCTATCGCGACTACGTCATCCGTGCGTTCAACGGCGACAAGCCCTACGCCCGCTTCATCGAGGAGCAGATCGCCGGCGACGTGCTCTTTCCCGATACGACCGACGGGCACGAGGCGATCGGCTTCATCGCCGCAGGCCCCTGGGACCTGATCGGCCACCGGGAGGTTCCCGAGACAAAGACCGACGGCAAGATCGCCCGCCACCTCGATCGCGACGACATGGTGGCCAACACGATCGGCACCTTCACGAGTGTCACGATCCACTGCGCGCAGTGCCACAACCACAAGTTCGACCCGATCACCCAGGACGACTACTACTCCCTGCAGGCCGTCTTCGCGGCGATCGATCGTGAGGATCGGAAGTATGCCGCCGATCCGCGGCTGCTGCGGCGGCATGCGGACCTCGACGCGCGGCGGCAGGCACTCGATGCCCGCATGAAGGCGCTCGAAAAGCGGATCGCCGAGGCGGCCGGTCCACGGCTGGCCGAAATCGACGAGCAGATCGCGGGGCTGTCCCGGCGAGACGCGGACGCCATCCCCGCCGATACCCACGACGCCGCGCAGGCCTTGCGCGAGGAGCGAGAGGCCCTCGTGGCCAAGACGGTCGATCCTCAGCTCACGGCCGAACTCGCCATCGTGAAGCGAGAGACGGCCGCCGCCGCAGCCGAGCAGAGGACGCTCCCGCCGCTTTCGATCGTGTTCGCCGCCACGAGCCACAGGCGGGACGGGAAGCCGCGGGAAATCCATGTGCTCTCCCGCGGCAACGTACTCGCCCCCACGCACGAGGCGCGGCCCGGGGCGCTTGCGGCGGTGGCGATGCTGCCGAGTCGGTTCGACCTGCCGGCCGATCATCGGGAGGGAGACCGCCGCGTGGCGCTGGCCAGATGGATCGCGAGCCCCGACAACCCGCTTGCCTGGCGGTCGATCGTCAACCGTGTCTGGCAGTATCACTTCGGAAGTGGAATCGTGGCGACGCCGGGGGACTTCGGCAGGATGGGATTCGCGCCGACGCATCCGGCCTTGCTCGACTGGCTGGCGGCGGAGTTTCGGGACGGTGGCGGCTCGCTCAAGAGCCTGCACCGGCTCATCGTGACGAGTGCCGTCTACCGACAGCGGAGCGACGCGCGGGAAGCTTGCGTCGCGATCGACGCCGACAACCGGTATCTCTGGAGACAGCACCGCCGGAAACTCGAGGCGGAGGCAATTCGAGATGCCGTACTCGCCACAGCCGGCACGCTCGACCTCACGATGGGTGGCCCGGGCTGGCAGGATTTCAAGATCGAGCATCCGCAACACTCTCCCCACTACCGTTACGACCTCGCCGATCCCGAAGACAGCAAGACGTGGCGTCGGAGCGTCTATCGGTTTGTCGTTCGCAGCCAGACGCAGCCCTTCATGACCTGCCTCGACTGTGCCGATCCTTCGATGCGGGTCGAGAAGCGCAACGAGAGCCTCTCGGCGCTCCAGGCCCTCGCGCTCCTCAACAACGGCTTCATGGTGGTGCAGGCCGGCCGGTTTGCCGATCGCGTGGCAGGGGAGGCGGGGGGCGATCCCGCTTCCCAGGTGAAGCGGGCGTTCGCGCTGGCATTGGGCCGTGAGCCCGATGCCGACGAGGCAACCAGGCTGCTCGCGGTGGCGCATGCCCACGGGCTCGCCAACGTGTGTCGCGCGATCCTGAACCTCAACGAGTTCGTCTTCGTGGATTAGAGCGTTTCCGACTTTGGTGTAGCACCGGCTTCGGGGCGGCAAAAGTCTCGTCACGTGGGCAAGGAAAGCCCAAAGCTCCTCGAGCTTTCGCCGACCCCTTCGCCTCCCTCTCCTGGTTTGCCGTGCCGTGGCCACACGCATCTCAGATGCGCTCTAGCAGACTGTGGAACACGTCTTCCTGAGCAGGATGCGAGGATCATCGACCGGTGGGAACCTTCGGCGTTTCCACCGGTCGAACAAGTGGACAAAGATCATGGATCACTTCGTCCACGGGAAGCGAGGGAGGACAGCATGAAAGACAGCGTTTCCTTGCAGGCCGTGATTTCCCGACGCGAGTGGCTGTTCCGATCCGGTGGTGGCCTGGGCGGGATCGCGCTGGCGGCATTGCTCGCCGGCGAACGCGGTGCGCTGGCCGGCGACCCCGCCGCTGCCGATACGTCCGCGCATCCGGCGCGTGTCCATCCACCGAAAGTGAAGCGGGTCGTGCAGCTTTTCATGGCGGGGGCGGCCAGCCATCTCGATCTCTGGGACTACAAGCCCGAGCTCGTGAAGCACCACGGCAAGCCGAGTGATTTTGGCGAGCCGGTCGAGGCGTTTCAGAACGGTCTGGGACCGTGGCTGAAGCCGATCTGGAAGTTCAGGCCCCACGGCCAGAGCGGCCGGCTGCTTTCTGAGCCGGTGGCGGCGTTGGGGGACGTCGTCGATCGGATCGCATTCATCCACAATATGGTGAGCTCTTCCGGGGTGCACTCGGCGGCCACGCTCCTGCAGACGACCGGCTTCGTACTGCCGGGCTTTCCCGGTGCGGGCTGCTGGGTGAGTCATGCGCTCGGGTCGCTGAACGACGCTCTGCCAACGTTCGTGGTGCTGCCCGACCACCGCGGCTACGGCTCCAACGGCGTGAAGAACTGGGACGCCGGGTTCCTGCCGTCGCAGTGCAGCGGCACGGTCGTGCAGCCGGCGGCCGACGAGCCACTGGCCGACCTGCGACCTCACACATCCGCAACATACGTCGACGGTGCGAGCGATGCCGCGGCCCGCGAGCTGCTGGTCGCGCTCAACCGCCGCCACCGGGAGAGCCGGCCGGGCGACAGCCGGCTCGAGGCCCGGATTCAGAGCTACGAACTGGCGGCGAAGATGCAGTTGGCCGCGCCCGCGGCGCTCGATCTCGAAAGCGAGCCCGAGCACGTGCTCAAGTTGTACGGACTGGATCGCCTGCGAACCGCCTGGCCCGGCCGGATCAATGCCGAGGAGGAGACTCACCATTTCGGCCTTCGTTGCCTCACCGCCCGCAGGTTGCTGGAGCGAGGGGTGCGATTCGTCCAGGTCTGGAGCGGCAACGACAACGGGTTTCCCCGCCGCAACTGGGATTCGCACGAAGACGTCGAGCGAGACCATGGCCCCTTGGCCACTGGCATGGCGCGAGGCGCGGCCGCGCTCATCAAGGATCTCGGGCAGCGGGGGCTGCTCGACGACACCCTGGTGCTCTGGACGTCGGAGTTCGGGCGCATGCCGAGTTCGCAGGGAGGCAAGGGCCGGGATCACAACCCGTTCGTCTTCACCAACTGGCTCTGCGGCGGCGGCATCAAGGGCGGCGTCACATGCGGCGAGAGCGACCAATGGGGCTACAAACCGCTGGACCGGGACAACCCCACCACGGTGCACGATGTCCACGCCACCGTGCTGCGGCTGCTCGGCATCGACCATACCAAGCTCACCTGGCGGCATGACGGCATCGACCGACGGCTCACCGACGTGCACGGCAACGTGATCGCGCCGATCCTGTCGTAGTCGTGCAGCGGGCTCGAGCAGCTCAGACCGTTTCGCCGCGCACCAGGTCTTCGGGCGTCTGCCGGGACCGCACCAGGCGGGCCTGGCCGCCGTCGATCAGCACCTCCGCCGGCAGGGGCTTGGAGTTGTAGTTGCTCGCCATCACGAAGCCGTAGGCGCCGGCGATCTCGATCACCAACAGGTCGCCGACCTGCGCCGACGGCAGCAGCCGCGAGGCCACGAAGCCACCGTCCGTCTGGGTGAAGATATCGCCCGACTCGCAGAGGGGCCCGCCCACCGCCACCTCCTCCGTCGCCGACTCTGCCGGGGAGCCGACCGCCGTCGGACAGACGCTCATCGGGTGGTAGGACCCGTAGAGCACCGGGCGGGCGAGCGTGTTGAAACCGGCGTCGACGAGGTAATACTTCCGCCCGCCCTGCCGCTTGACCGCACGGACTTCCGTCACCACGAAGCCCGACTCCGCGGTGAGGTAGCGGCCCGGCTCGATCTCCAGGCGGATGCGATGCCCGAAGCGATCCTCCAGCCGCCTGCGGGTCGCGTCCCAGAGCTGGAAGTAGCCGCCCAAATCGGCGTGGACTTCGCCCGGCTTGTAGGGCACCGGCAGCCCGCCGCCGGCGCTGACCACCGTCAACGAGCGGCCGATCTCGACGGCGACCCGCTCGAGGGCGCCTGCCACCTCCGCGAGATGCGCGAGATCGGTGCCGCTGCCGATGTGCATGTGCAGGCCGCTCACAGACAGCCCCGCCCACTCGGCGCGGCGGAGCACCTCGGGAATCTCCTCGTGCCAGATGCCGTGCTTCGAGCCCTCGCCGCCGGTATTCGTCTTCTGGCTATGGCCGTGGCCGAATCCGGGGTTCACCCGCAGCGTGATGTTCGCCCCGGGAGACCGCTCGGCGAGCTGCTCGATCATGTCGGCCGAGCCGCAGTTGCAGTGGATGCCGAGACGAACGACCGCGTCGAGGCTGTCGCGGTCGAAGATATCGGCGGTGTAGACGATCGGGTGTACCGGCGGCAGGCCGTCGGCAGCAGCACTACCGTCGACATGGGCGGCATAGCCCGCCTGGAGGGCGCGATGGATCTCGCCGGTGCTGACGGCGTCGACCATCACGCCCTCGCGCCGGATCAGGTCGAGCACCGCCAGGTTGGAGCAGGCCTTCTGTGCGAAGCGGACGGTGTCCCAGGCGGCGAGGTCGCGGCAGCGCTGCCGGATCATGGCGGCGTCGTAGGCATAGAGCGGCGTGCCATGCGCACGGGCGAGCGTGACGACGTCGACGCCGGCGATCTGGCGCCGCAGGCCGCCGTGCGGCGAGGACGCGGGGGAGGGCATGGAGACGTCGCGGCTATCGGTGATCATGGGAGTGAGACAGAGGAAGGGGGATCGAGACGGAGCGCCTATGGCTGATCGCCGGGGAACGGGACCCGAACGCCGCGGGTGATCACTGGGCGGGGACGGGGATCGGAAAGCCGCCCGGCAGCGGTAGACCCGGCGGCAGCGGTTGGCCGCCCGGAGCCCCGGCGTTCGCCGCACCGGCGGCGGCCGCGGTCCGGAGGGCCGCGCCGTCGAGGATGAGACGCGTCGCGAGCCCGTTGTCGAGCGGCCGGACGAACAGTTGCACCTTGCCGTCGCCGCCGGCCTCCGCTTCCGGCTGACCGGCCCCGGCGTACGCGAGCACGCGGCCGAGCGCCACGTCGAGGCCGGCGATCGGCCGCGCCTGCGGATCGGTCTGGGCCTCCGGGCCGAGCAGGGCGGCGAGCCGCGCCGCCGGATCGCCGCCCGTCAGCACGAAGGCATGCTGCGGGGCGAGGGCGAGCGTGACGGTGACCGTTCGGCCGAGGCTCTCGGCGGCGTCGGTATCGGAGAGATCGACCGTGATCGTGTGCAGACTGGCACCGGCGACCTTGCCGGTGTCGAAGGCCACCTGCACACCGGGAGGCAGTCGTTTGCCGGCTTCACCCGCGGGACCAAAGGCCTGCTTGACGTGCGCCTCGAGGGACCTGCCGTCCTGCACCCGCACGCCGATGGTGACAAGCGGGACCTTGGGACCGTCGCCGCGGGCGGGCGGATCGACGGCCAGCGCCGCATCGATGCCGCCGGTGCCCAGAACCGACGCGAGCAGTTCCCTGACGACCGTCGCGATCGTGCCGGTGAGCGGATCGTCACTGCCTCGAGACAGCACGGCCTCCAGGCCCGCGAGCAGCTCGCGCCGTGAGCCTTCCGGCACCGCCTGCAGGAGGTGCCCGGTCACGGCGGGGCGGCCGCCGTCCGCGGCCCGCGGCAGCGGCACCGTGAGCCGGCCGGCGTCGGAGCCCTGCATCGCCCGCGCGGTCGCCGAACCCGGCACGCCGACCGTGCGATTTTCAAGGAACACACGGTCCTTCTCGGGATCGATGGTCAGCCCGATCGCCAGCGACTCCGTGTCGGCGAGCCCGTCGACCGCGGCCGCGATCGCCCGCGCATCGAATGCCTGCCCCTCTGGCCCGGCCGCGGCTGCCTGCTGCTCGAGAAGGAATCGCAGCTGCTGCTTGAGCCAGTCCGGCATGCGCGAGGGAAACACCTCGATGGCCAGGGAATAGTTGTCGGCAAGTGGCCCGAGAAGCGTCGCGGGATCGACTGCGGTCGGCCGGGCCCCCTGGGGCGCGACGATCGCCCAGCCGTCCTTCTCCATGATCGAGAGCGCCATGCCGCTCGGCAGCACGAGGTTGCGGGAATCGCCATTCCTCTCCACGGGCCCGGTCACGCCCTGCAGCGAGTCGAGCAGCTTGTCGACACTCTTCACCGGCACATAGCCGTGCACGGCGATTTCCTGGCCGTCGGTCGTCACGATCACGCCGAGTGGCCGCCTCACGTCGAGCCCGCCCAGGCCGCGGCCTTGGGTGGCCATCAGCAGCACCGACTCGAGCATGCCCGCCAATCCCGGCTGGCCGACCTGGCCACCCAGCCAGCCGAGCTGTTTCTTGAGATCGGCATAGCTGTCGGAGGTGACGACCGCCAGCGGCCTCCACTCGGCCGCGCGGGCCGCTGGCACCTGCAGCCATGCCCCGGCGGCGAGTGCAAGCGCCGTCGCCAGGCCGAACGGACGGGACGAGCGACGGCGGAATGGTGGCAGCGACATGGGATTCCCTCCTGATCTCGGACGCCCGGGCGGCAGACGGACGCGACCGTCGCGCCGCACGCCCGCGAGACGGCGCTGCGGCGCGGCAGCGGGCCGTCGACACCGGCAGCTTACCAGCCCCCGCCCGAAACAAGTATTCTGGCGAAACGCCTCGTTCTCCGGCCCGCTCAGGCCGCATAACCTGCCGGCCCGTCATCTCCATGCACTCCGCCCCGGAAGGTTTCGAGCAGACCTCCCCGCCGCCCCGGGCAGGCCGTGGGCCGCGGCGGCCGCCGCGGGTGGTGCTGCAGCTGCTGCTGTTCTTGCTCACCGGGCTGACCACCTTCGCCGCCGGGGCGGTCGGCTGGCAGCCCGTGGTGCTCGGTCTCGACGACGACGTCGCCCAGCAGGTCGCCGCACACTGGCAGCGGGGGCTGGTCTATATGGTGACGGTGCTGGCTGTGCTGGCGGCGCACGAGGCCGGGCACTTCGTCGCAGCCTGGTGGCACGGCATCCCGGCCACGCTCCCGTTCTTCATCCCCGTGCCGATCCTGCTCACCGGAACGATGGGTGCCGTCATCGGCATGGAGGGCTCCCGCGCCAACCGCCGGCAACTGTTCGATATCGCCCTCGCCGGACCGCTCGCGGGGCTGGTGGTCGCGGTGCCGTTGCTCGCGGCGGGGCTGGCCACGGGCGAGCCGGTGCGGCAGAGCCCGTTCGCGCTCCCGCCGCTGGCCCGCGGCATTCTCAGCCTCGTGCGGCCGGAACTGTCGCCCGCGCTGACGATCGCCCCCAATGCGCTGTTCATGGCAGGCTGGGTCGGTCTGCTCGTGACAGGTCTCAACATGATCCCGATCAGCCAACTCGACGGCGGGCATGTCAGCCATGCCCTGTTCGGTCGCCGCTCCGACTGGATCGCGCGGAGCCTGCTCATCGCGGCCATCGCCACGATCGTGATCCTCGGCCGGACGAACTGGATCGCGATGGTGGTGATCGTGACGCTCCTGGGCACCGATCACCCGCCGATCCGCCACGACGGCCGGCCTCTGGGCCTGCCCCGCACGCTCCTGGGACTGGCGTCGTTTCTGATCCCGATCGTGACCTTCATGCCGGAACCGCTTCTGCTCGATTGACGTTCGTTCGCGATCCGCGGGCCGCGTGATCGCCGATCTGGCATCCGGACAGCCTGTGCGGGCTGTGCCGGAGGCGCGGGGCGGGGGAGGGGGTGTCAAGCGGCGTGGACGGTCGCACCGATGAGCCGAGGTGCAAGGCGGCACCGCTCGGCGTCGCACGGCCGCACGACCGAACAGTCCGCCATGCTCCCGCATCGCGATTCTTTTTCCCGCCGTCGCCGTGCTCGTGGGGCAGCCGTCTCCGGCTGCCGTACGCTGAACTTTGAACTCCTCGAGTGCCGGGCCTTGATGGCCGTCGTCCACGGCGGCGATCCGGTCGAGTCGTCGGATGGCTGGCTCGCTGATGACTGGATCACCGATGGCGCGGTCTGGACGACGGCTGGCGCGGCGGCCGATGTCGCCGGCGACGTGTGGTGGAGCGATGGAGGCCTCGGCGGTGATGCCGGCTGGGATGCGCTCGACGTCGAGACTGGCGGCTGGTGGGACTCGTGGGGTGGTGACGGCGGCGTTGCCTGGTGGGAGAACACGGTCACGACCGATGTCGCCTGGTGGACGGACGACGCGTCGGCGGGCGACGCCTGGTGGGAGTCGAGTGGTATCTGGGATACGAGCGACTGGTGGGGCGACGCCGACGAGGCCGCAGTGGAGGGCAACGTCACCGTTGCTGGCGCCGGTTCCGCGGTTCTGACGCAGCCATCGAGAGACGACAAGGCGAATCCAACCGAGCCGGTGGTGGTCGAACCGGTGGTGGTCGAACCGGTGGTA
>Ga0255182_1001517_pt1 | contig 11857 bp, 11 predicted proteins | sample Atl_UVDOM_RepA_8_FD_188420 | JGI IMG/M metagenome (GOLD analysis project Ga0255182, IMG submission 188420) | Freshwater microbial communities from Altamaha River, Georgia, United States - Atl_UVDOM_RepA_8d | ecosystem: Environmental > Aquatic > Freshwater > River | place: USA: Georgia... | reverse complement strand
GAGCTGGAGCCGCCCAGGGTTTTGCCGCGCGGCTGGTAGCCCCGCCGGCCATTGAGCCCGGGTTGGGGCACCGTCTCGAAGCCCCAGTTGTGGAGTTTGGTGGGCACCATGGCCACCACGCCGGCGGGCATGTGGATCAGCAGGCTTTTGTCGGGGCCGCCCACTTCGAGCAGGCACACGCGCACGGCGGGGTCTTCACTCAGGCGGCTGGCCAGCACACTGCCGGCGGAGCCGCCGCCGACGATCACATGGTCGAATGTCAGGTCCATACAGGGGTTCAGCAAGGTGGAAGGCAGCGGTGTGCTGCCCCCATGCCGCCGCACTGTAGGCAGGCGATGGGCGAGCGACTATCCGTTTTTCGTTGACTTGAGGCCGCTGGCCCTAGGGAAATCCAGCATGGCAATGCGACTTTGTTTCAGTAGTCTTGCCGCAGTTTTTTGATCGTCTGCAATCGTCCGATTGCTTTTTTTTGATGCCCAGTACTGCATCCCCTCGTTCGATGGCATCGCCTGCCGCCGTGCATGCGTCGGTGCTGCTGGACTTTGACCCGGATCGCATGCAGCTGGCCCTGCAGGACGGCGTGCTTGAACACCTGCAGCTCGAATCAGGCCAGTTCCGGGGCCGGATCGGCCACAGCGCCAGCGCCGATTGCCGGGTGGACTGGGGGCGTTACAACCTGTCCCTGCTGGCGCGCGGTGACCTCAGCCGCGACCGGGTCACCATCGCCATGGCGGTGCAGGGGCAGGGGGCCTGGCGGGTGCATGGGCGTGACGCCCTGTGCGGTGATGTGCTGGTCTATGCCGAGGGCAGCGAGCTGCTGGCGGTGCTGCCGCCCCAGGCCCAGTGGCTCTCGGTCCAGGTGCCCCGCGCGCGGCTGGAGGCGGCCGGCCTGCAGCTGCAGGGCTGCCCTTCGCGCATGGCCGGCCGTGTGCGTGCCGGGCTGCTGCCAGTCTTGCACAGTGCCCTGGCCGATGTGCAGCCGGTGTTGTCGCCAATCCTGTCACCGGTGATCGTGCCGGGCAGTAGCCTGGCGCCGGCGTCAGGCGCGGTGCTGGCGCAGGCGCACGACCAGCTGGTCGATGCCCTGCTCAGCCACCTGGCCTGCCACAGCCCCTGCGGCGATGCCGGCCTGCCGCTGAGCCCGGGCGAGCGCTGGCATGTGGTGCGCCGGGCCGAGCAGTACCTGGCGGACTGCGGTGAACCTTCGGTGCGCATCGAAGCGTTGTGCACCGCCGCCTGCACCAGCCTCTCGCGCCTGGAGCGCGCCTTTCGCGAAACCTTTGGCGTGGGGCCGCGCCGCTACCTCACGCTGCGTCGCCTGGCCGCGGTGCGTCGCGAACTGTTGCGGCGCGAGTCCCGTTCTTCGGTCACCGACGTCGCTACCCGCTGGGGCTTCTTCCACCTCGGACGCTTTGGCCAGGATTACAAGGCCCTGTTTGGCGAAAGCCCTTCGCAGACCCTTCGCGTGCCAGGCTGAGCTCCGGCGATGTCAGCCGGATTGGCGACAATAGCCACCATGTTGTTTTTCAAAGCATGGCCTTACGAGCTGCGGCTCGGCTGGCGTTACACCCGTGCCGGGCGCAGCACCCGGCGCAACGGGTTCATCTCCTTCATCTCGGGCGTGTCCATGCTGGGCATTGCGCTGGGCGTGGCGGCGCTGATCATCGTGTTGTCGGTGATGAACGGTTTCCAGAAAGAGGTGCGGGACCGCATGCTCGGTGTGGTCTCGCACATCGAGGTCTATGCGGCCGATGGCGGGGCCGTGGCCGATCTGGCGGGCCTGCTGGCCACCTTGCGCCAGCACCCGGCCGTGCTCGGCGCAGCGCCCTTCATCAGCGCCCAGGCGCTGCTGGCGCGTGGCGAGGACATGAAGGGCGTGCTCGTGCGCGGCATTGACCCGTCCCTCGAACCCGCGGTCAGCGACCTGGGCTCGCAGGCGCAGGTGGCGGTGCTGCAGCAGCTGCAGCCGGGCCAGTGGGGCCTGGTGCCCGGGCGCGACCTGGCCCTCAACCTGGGCGTGCTGCCGGGCGAGCCGGTCACGCTGGTCTCGCCCTCGGGCCAGGTCACGCCCGCCGGCGTGGTGCCGCGCATGAAGCAGATGGAGGTGGTGGGCGTGTTCGCTTCGGGCCACTACGAATACGACTCGGCCCTGGCGCTCATGCATGTGGACGATGCAGCGCGGCTGTTCCGGCTCGAAGGCCCGTCGGGCGTGCGCGTCAAGTTGCGCGACCTGCACCAGGCGCGCGAAGTGGCGGCCGAGCTGCAGGCGCAGCTGGGCGGCGGCTTTTTCGTACGTGACTGGACGCAGCAGAACCGCACCTGGTTTGCCGCTGTGCAGGTCGAAAAACGCATGATGTTCATCATCCTCACCCTGATCGTGGCGGTGGCCGCCTTCAACCTGGTGAGCACGCTGGTCATGACCGTGACCGACAAGCGCGCCGACATCGCCATCCTGCGCACGCTGGGCGCGAGCCCGCGCAGCATCATGGGCATCTTTGTGGTGCAGGGCGCGATGGTGGGCGTGATCGGCACGCTCAGCGGTCTGGCGCTGGGGCTCTTGGTGGCCTTCAACATCGACGTGATCGTGCCGGCGCTCGAACGCCTGTTCAACGCGAGCTTTTTGCCTCGCGACATTTACCTGATCAGCCGCATGCCCAGCGAACCACTGGCCAGTGACATCGTGCCGGTGGCCGTGATTTCGTTGCTGCTGGCCTTTGTGGCCACGCTGTACCCGAGCTGGCGCGCCAGCCGCGTCAACCCGGCGGAGGCGCTGCGCTATGAGTAAGCTGATTCTGGAAGCCCGGGGCCTGACCAAGCGTTTTGCCGAAGGCCGCATCGACCTGACCGTGCTGCACGGCGTGGACCTGCAGGTGCACGCCGGCGAGACGCTGGCGATCGTCGGCGCGTCCGGCTCAGGCAAGAGCACGCTGCTGCATTTGCTCGGCGGCCTGGATGCGCCGACCGCCGGCCAGGTCACGCTGCTGGGCCAGCGCCTGGACGCGCTGAGTGCGGCCGAGCAAGGCGTCTGGCGCAACCGGCACCTGGGTTTTGTCTACCAGTTCCACCATTTGCTGCCCGAGTTCAGCGCGCTGGAGAACGTGGCCATGCCGCTGTGGATCCGCCGCACCGACCGCGAGGCGGCGGCGCAGCAGGCCCGCCTGTGGCTTGAACGCGTGGGCCTGGGCGAGCGGCTGCAGCACCGGCCGGCCGAACTTTCGGGCGGTGAACGCCAGCGCGTGGCCATGGCCCGTGCGCTGGTGACCGAGCCTGCTTGCGTGCTCGCCGACGAACCCACCGGCAACCTCGATCGCAATACGGCCACCAGCGTGTTCGGACAGATGCTGCAGGCCGCCCGCGAGCGCGGCACCGCCTTTGTGCTGGTCACCCACGACCGCGAGCTCGCTGCCCGCTGTGACCGGCAGCTGCAGCTGGTGGGCGGCGTGCTGCAGCCGCTCTGACCGCTGTCAAGCCTGACGGCGATGTGGATCGACACCCACTGCCACCTCGATGCGCCGGAATTCGCGGCGGACCGTGACGCCGTGCGCGCGCAGGCGCGTGCCGCCGGGGTGGGCCTGTGCGTGCTGCCGGCCGTGCAACGCAGTGACTGGGTCGGTGTGCAGGCGCTGGCGGCGCAGCATGGCGACGCCTATGCGCTGGGCATTCATCCCCTCTATGTGCCGCAGGCCGCCAACGATGATCTGCAGGCGCTCGATGCGATGCTGCACGCCTGCCGCGACGACCCACGGCTGGTGGCGGTGGGCGAGATCGGGCTGGATTTTTTTGTGCCGGCCCTGTGCGAGCCGGCGATGCGCGAGCGGCAGTGGCATTTCTACACCGCCCAGCTGCGCCTGGCCCGCCAGTACGGCCTGCCGGTGATCCTGCATGTGCGGCGCTCGGCGGATCTCTTGCGCAAGGGCCTGCGCCAGACCTCGGTTGCGGGAGGCATTGCCCATGCCTTCAACGGCAGCCTGCAGCAGGCCCGCGCCTTCATCGACCTGGGCTTTGCGCTCGGCTTTGGCGGCGCGATGACTTTCGAGCGCGCCACGGCCTTGCGTGCGCTGGCGCAGCAGCTGCCGGCCGAGGCCCTGGTGCTCGAAACCGATGCGCCCGACATCCCGCCGCACTGGCTCTACCGCACGGCCGAGGCCCGCGCGCAGGGCCTGCCGCAGGGGCGCAATACACCGGCCGAGCTGCCACGCATCGCGCAGGTGCTGGCCGACCTGCGGGGCCTGACGCTGCCCGGGCTGCAGGCGATGACCGCTGCCAACGCACGGCGCGTGCTGCCGGGTCTGGACCGGATCGCCGCATGAGCAGCGCTTGCATGCATCGGATGACCTCTGCCCTCCTGTGGGAGGCCGCCCCTGCGGCCGAATGACATGAGCACCCGCCTGCAAGGCCTGCCGCCGGTGGCTGATGCCCGCACCCGCTTCCTGGTGCTGGGCAGTTTTCCGGGTGTGCGTTCGCTGCAGCAACAGCAGTACTACGCACATCCGCAGAACCAGTTCTGGAAGATCCTGCAGACTTTGTGGCCGCAGGCCCCCTGGCCAGCCGACGGTGACTACGCCGCCCGCTGCGTCTGTGCGCGCTCGCTGGGCCTCGGCATTTGGGATGTGTATGCCAGCTGCGAACGTGAAGGCAGCCTGGACAGCGCGATCCGCGGGGCCGTGCTCAACGACTTTGTGCATCTGCTCGGCCAATGCCCCCTGCTGCTGGGCATTGGCCACAACGGCAGCGAGAGCTTTCGCCATGCGCGGGCCGTGGAACAATCGCTGGCAGGTACCGGTCTGCAAGGCCGGGTTCGATTCCACAAACTGCCATCGAGCAGTCCGGCCCATGCCACGTGGAACTTTGAACGCAAGCTGGGCGCCTGGCGCGCAGCGTTGCAGGAACATGGGTTGCTGGCATGAGCCGAAAAAAAACCGTTGTATTGCCCGAGGTGAACTTCTCCGAAGACGGTGACATCCGTTACCTTCACCTGGCCACAGAATGGATCCAGGGCTCGATGCTGATCGACAAGCCCTACGACATCGAACTCGAATACGTGCAGCGCATGATGGCCTGGCTGCTGTTCATGCCACCGTCCGAGGTGGCCGGGGCCCATGCGATGCAGCTGGGCCTGGGCGCGGGTTCCATCACCAAGTTCTGCTACAAGAAACTCAAGATGACCTGCACGGCCATCGAACTCAACCCCGGGGTGCTGCATGCCTGCCGCGGCTGGTTCCGCCTGCCGCCCGACGATGAGCGGCTGCGGGTGGTGATTGCGGACGCGGCCGAAGAAATCCGCTCGCCCGAATGGCGCGGTGTGGTCGATGCGTTGCAGGTCGACCTGTACGACCACGAGGCTGCCGCGCCGGTGCTCGACAGCGTGGACTTCTACCGCGACTGCCGCGCCTTGCTCACGCCGCAGGCCTGCGTGACGGTCAACCTGTTTGGCCGCTCGTCAAGCTACGAGGCCAGTCTGCAGAAAATCGCCGAGGCTTTTGGTGCAGACGCGGTCTGGGCGTTCAAGCCCACACGCGAGGGCAACACCATCGTGCTGGCCCAGCGCACGCCCATGCACCCCAAACGCGAGCAGCTGATGGCGGCGGCCGAGACCATTGAAAAAAAGTGGGGCCTGCCCGCCACCAAATGGCTGCGCGTGTTCAAGCCACTGACACGCGCCTGAAGCCCTGAATTCAAAGGGAAATCAGGGTTAACCAAGGGGCCAGGTCGCCCCCGGGACATAGGTGTAACCCACATGTAAGGCCCCGACTTCCTCCACCACAATCGCGCCATCTCTAACTTGGAGGAGTCACAGCGTGAACATCAAAAGTCAGAAAGACTTTTTCTCGGGGCTGCTGTTCATCGTGGTAGGGGGTGGTTTTGCTTACGGCGCCACCCAGTACAGCGTGGGCACTGCAGCGCGTATGGGGCCTGGATACTTTCCAATGATGCTGGGAATCCTCCTGGCATTGCTCGGGGCCATCATTTTGTTCAAGGCACTGGTGGTCGAAACGCCTGATGGCGGCAAGATCGGCAAGTGGGCCTGGCGTCCCTTGACACTCATCATTGGTGCCAACCTGCTGTTTGGTGTGCTGCTGGGGGGCTTGCCGTCCATCGGCCTGCCTTCGATGGGGCTCATCGTCGCCATCTATGGCTTGACCATTGTGGCCTCCATGGCCGGTCAAAGTTTCCGTCTCGCACCGACAGTGATTCTGGCAACGGTCCTGGCTGTACTCAGTTATTTGGCTTTCGTGGTCTTGCTCAAGCTGCAATTCCAGGTCTGGCCCACCTTCATCACCGGTTGAGGAGTTCACGATGACCGATCTGATCAACAACCTGGCCCTCGGTTTTGGGGTCGCATTCACTTTCCAGAACCTGATTTACGCCTTTGTGGGTTGCCTGCTGGGCACCCTGATTGGTGTGCTGCCTGGGGTGGGGCCGCTGGCCACCATTGCCATGCTGCTGCCGGCCACCTACGCGCTGCCCCCGGTGGCCGCGCTGATCATGCTGGCCGGTATCTACTACGGCGCGCAGTACGGCGGTTCGACCACTGCCATTCTGGTCAACCTGCCGGGGGAAGCCTCGTCGGTGGTCACCATGATCGACGGCTACCAGATGGCCCGCAAGGGGCGCGCAGGGCCCGCCCTGGCTGCGGCTGGCCTGGGCTCTTTCTTTGCCGGTTGCGTGGGCACGCTGATTCTGGCGGCCTTCGCCGAACCCTTGACCGAGGTGGCCTTCAAATTCGGGCCGGCGGAGTATTTCTCCCTGATGATTCTCGGTCTGATCGGCGCCGTGGTGCTGGCCTCGGGCTCCCTGCTCAAGGCGGTGTCGGTGGTGTTGCTGGGCTTGTTGCTGGGCCTGGTGGGTACCGATGTGAACTCAGGCGTTGCACGTTACAGCTTCGACATTCCCGAGCTGACCGACGGCATTGGCTTCATTGCGATTGCCATGGGCGTTTTCGGTTACGGCGAGATCATCTCCAACCTGGGCAAGCCCGATGAGGAGCGCGAGATTTTTGCTGACCGTGTGGGCGGCCTGATGCCCAGTCTGCAGGACTTCAGGAACATGTTCCCGGCGGTCTTGCGCGGCACGGCCCTGGGCTCGGCGCTGGGCATTCTGCCCGGCGGTGGTGCGACCCTCTCGGCCTTTGCCTCCTACACCATCGAGAAAAAAGTCAAGATGCGCGATGGTGAAGTGCCTTTTGGCCAAGGCAATATCCGCGGCGTGGCGGCGCCTGAGTCGGCCAACAATGCCGGCTCGCAGACGTCCTTCATTCCGCTGCTCACGCTGGGCATTCCGCCCAACGCCGTGATGGCGCTGATGGTCGGTGCCATGACCATCCACAACATTCAGCCGGGTCCGCAGGTCATGACCAGCAACCCCGAACTCTTCTGGGGCCTGATCGCCTCGATGTGGATCGGCAACCTGATGCTCATCATCCTGAACCTGCCGCTGATCGGCATCTGGATCAAGCTGCTGACCGTGCCTTACCGCTGGTTGTTCCCGGCCATCGTGCTGTTCTGCGCGATCGGGGTGTACACCACCAACAACAACACCTGGGACGTCTGGATGGTGGGTCTTTTCGGTATCCTGGGCTACGTGTTCATCAAGCTGGGCATTGAGGGCGCCCCCTTGCTGCTCGGCCTGATCCTGGGTCCGATGATGGAAGAAAACCTGCGCCGCGCCATGCTGCTCTCGCGCGGTGACTGGAGCGTGTTCGTGACCCGGCCGTTGTCGGCCACCTTGTTGGCCATGGCCGTGCTGCTGCTCATCATCGTGCTGCTGCCCTCGGTCAAGTCCAAGCGCGAGGAAGCTTTCGTCGAAGACTGATCCCCGACCAGCTTTGCAACAACGGCCCTTCGGGGCCGTTGTTGTTGGCGGGCAAACCCCTCGGTGTACCGGGCCTGTCTGCGACAGGACAGCCTTGAACAGTCCCTTTTGCCACAATCGAACCATGCAAAAACGTCATCTTCTCCACTGTCTTGCAGCCGCTTCGGCTGCTGTTCTCTTCAACCCTGTTGCGCAAGCCCAGAGCACGGGCTACCCGACCAAACCCGTGCGTCTGGTGGTACCGTTCCCGGCCGGTGGCGCCACCGACCTGTTCGCGCGCAGCCTGTCGCAAAAGCTCGGCGAGCGCCTGGGCCAGTCGGTGGTGGTCGACAACAAGCCCGGTGCCGGCGGCACCCTGGGCGCCGACCTGGCGGCCAAGGCGCCGGCCGACGGTTACACCCTGCTGCTGTCGACCTCCAGCACCCATTCGATCGGCCCCAACCTCAACCCGCGCATGCCCTACGACGCGGTGCGCGACTTCACGCCGATTGGCCAGGTCGGCAGCGCGCCGAGCATCATGCTGGTGCCCAACAGCTCGCCCGCCAAAACCGTCAAGGAATGGATTGACCTGGCGCGCAGCAAGCCCGGCCAGCTCAACTACGCCTCCAGTGGCGTGGGCACCATCGTGCAGCTCTCGGCCGAGCTGTTCAAGGCGCAGGCGAATCTGTTTGTGGTCCACATTCCCTACAAGGGCACGGCGCTGGCGATTCCCGATCTGGTCAGCGGCAAGGTGGATGTGCTGTTTGACTCGCTGCCGACCGGCCTGCCGCATGTGCGGGACGGCCGTCTGCGCGCACTCGGCGTGACCTCGGCCAAGCGCACCCCGCTGGCGCCGGACCTGCCGGCGATTGCCGAGGTGCTGCCCGGCTACGAGTCAACCACCTGGTTCGGCCTGTTCGGGCCGCGCAACCTGCCCGCCGAAGTGGTGCAAAAGGTCAATGCCGCGGCCAACCAGGTGCTGCGCGACCCTGAAGTCGTCGAGCGCCTGACCCGCCTGGGCATCGAACCGGTGGGCGGCACGCCCGCGCAGTTCGGCGCCATGCTGGCGACCGAATCGGCCAAGTGGAAGAAGATCATCACCGAACGCAAGATCACGCTGGACTGAGGCCATGCAATTCGACTACGGCACCCCCTATACCAGCACCCGTCTGCCGCTGTTCGCGCGCAACATCGTCTCCACTTCGCACCCGCTGGCAGCGCAGGCCGGACTGCGCATGCTGCAGCAAGGCGGCAGCGCGGTCGACGCCGCGATTGCCGCTGCGGCGGCCATGACCATCACCGAGCCGGTCAGCAACGGCCTGGGCTCGGACGCGTTCTGCATTCTGTGGGACGGCCAGAAACTGCATGGCCTCAACGCCAGCGGCCCGGCCCCGGCGACCTGGACGCCTGACTACTTCAAGGCCAAATACGGCGAGGCCAAAACCCCGCCCAAGCGCGGCTTCGACTCGGTGACCGTGCCGGGCGCGGTGGCCGGCTGGGTGGCGCTGTCCGAACGCTTTGGCAAGCTTCCGTTTGCTGACCTATTGCAGCCGGCCATCGAGATTGCCGAACGCGGTTACCTGGTGCCGGTGGTGGTGCAGCAAAAATGGGCCGCGGCCACGCCCGAGCTGCAGTCGCAGCCGGGCTTTGCGCAAAGCTTTTTGCCCTGGGGCCGTGCGCCGCAGGTGGGCGAGCTGTTCCGATTTGCCGCTGCCGCGCGTGGCTTGAAGGCGATTGCAGCAACGAAGGGACAAGCCCTGTACGGCGGCGAAATCGCCGAAGCGATCGAGAAATTTGCGGCGCAAAACGGCGGCAGCATCACCGCCAGGGATCTGGCTGCTTATCGGCCCGAGTGGGTCGAGCCGATCGCGCAGGACTACCGTGGCTACACCCTGCACGAGATCCCGCCCAACGGCCAGGGCATCGCCGCGCTGATCGCGCTGGGCATCCTGTCGCACTTTGACCTGGCTTCGCACAAGGTTGACGGCGTGTTGTCGCAGCACCTGCAGATCGAGGCCATGAAGCTGGCCTTTGCCGATGTCTACCGCTACGTCGCCGATCCGCGCCACATGGAGGTGACCCCCGCGCAAATGCTGGACCCGGCCTACCTGGCCAGCCGCGCCAAACTGATTGACCTGCACAAGGCGCAGGACTTCCAGGCCGGCAACCCGGTCAAGGGCGGCACCATTTACCTCACGGCCGCCGACGAAAACGGCATGATGGTCAGTTTCATCCAGAGCAACTACATGGGCTTTGGTTCGGGCGTGGTCGAGCCGACGTTTGGCATCAGCCTGCAAAACCGCGGCCATGGATTCAGTACGGACCCGGCGGGTGCCAACCGCGCCAATCTGGTGGCGCCGGGCAAGCGCCCCTTCCAGACCATCATCCCGGCGTTCCTGACGAAAGACGGTCAGCCCGTCATGAGCTACGGCGTGATGGGCGGCAACATGCAACCGCAGGGCCATATGCAGACCCTGGTGCGCATGCTCGACTACGGCCAGAACCCGCAGACGGCGTGTGACGCGCCGCGCTGGCGCTTCAACACCGGCCTCAACATCAACGTCGAGGCGGCGATGAATGCCGACACGGTCCACGGCCTGAAGGCCCTGGGTCACGAGCTGGACGTGATCAACGACTCCTACCAGGACTTCGGCGCCGGCCAGTTCATCTGGCGCATGGGCGACCCGGCGGTGGAGGGGTATCTGGCGGCCAGCGACCCGCGACGTGACGGTCTGGCGGCAGGCTTCTGATGCCGGGTGCGCGCACCGCACGCTGACATCGGGCCCGCGCTGGCCTCGCTGATCGGCAGGGTGGGCCCGATGTCCACCTTGCTGCTGGGCGTGCTGATGCTGGCGGAGCCGCTCAACAGCTGGGTTCTGCTGGGCACCGCGCTGGTGCTCGGGGGTGTGTTCTGGGTCACGCGCCCTGCGCGTGTGTCAATCACAAAGGAGATGCAAGATGGATCTGGGTATTGCAGGCAAGTGGGCGCTGGTTGGCGGCGCGAGCAAGGGGTTGGGCTGGGGTTGCGCGCGTGCGCTCGCCCTCGAAGGCGTGAATGTGGTCATGGTGGCGCGCGGGGCAGAAGCCTTGCAGGCCAGCGCCCTGCGCCTGCGCACCGAAACCGCCGGCAAAGTCCAGGTGCTGGCCGTGGCCGCCGACATCACCACGCCTGAAGGCCGCGAGGCGATCTGGGCGGTACCCGGCGGACCGGGCCGGGACTACGACATTGTCGTGACCAATGCCGGCGGCCCGCCGCCCGGCGATTTCCGGGACTGGGACCGCGAGGCCTGGCTCAGGGCGGTGGATGCCAACATGCTCACGCCGATCGAGCTGATCAAGGCCACGGTGGACGGCATGGCCGCGCGCGGTTTTGGCCGCATCGTCAACATCACCTCCAGCGCCGTCAAGGCGCCGATCGACATCCTGGGCCTGTCCAACGGTGCGCGCAGCGGCCTGACCGGCTTTGTGGCGGGTGTGGCCCGCAGCAAGATCGCCGCCCGTGGCGTGACGATCAACAACCTGCTGCCCGGCAAGTTCGACACCGACCGCCTGGCGCACACGATGCAGGGGGCGGCGTCCAAGCAGGGCAAGACGGTGGAGGAGGTGCGGCGTGCCCAGGAAGCGAGCATTCCGGCCGGGCGTCTGGGCCGTCCTGACGAATTCGGCGCCATCTGCGCCTTCCTGTGCAGCCAGCAGGCGGCCTACCTCAACGGGCAGAACATCCTGCCCGATGGCGGCGCGTATCCGGGCACGTTCTGAGGCGCAGTGCCCGAGGCGATCAGGCCGGCCGCATGGCCCGGCCTTGTTCAGTGACGGCCGATGCATGCCTCGGCTGCTTGCCTCGGGACGATGGGTGCGATGATCAGCGGCCATGCCGTCCATGAATCCTTCTGAACCGGTGGGCCTGCGCGGGCGCCAGCTGTTTCTGGCGGTCTTCACCATCCAGCTGGGCATCGCGATCTCGGTGATCGACAGCACGGCCATTGCGCTCGTGCTGCCGACCCTCACCCGCGATCTCGGGATTCGTGCCGACCAAGCGATCTGGGTGGTCAATGGTTTTCAGATC
>Ga0255182_1001516_pt1 | contig 11862 bp, 5 predicted proteins | sample Atl_UVDOM_RepA_8_FD_188420 | JGI IMG/M metagenome (GOLD analysis project Ga0255182, IMG submission 188420) | Freshwater microbial communities from Altamaha River, Georgia, United States - Atl_UVDOM_RepA_8d | ecosystem: Environmental > Aquatic > Freshwater > River | place: USA: Georgia | collected... | reverse complement strand
CACGTGATGGAATGTCGGTAGTTTCTAATAGATATTATTATGTTTATAATGAAGAATTATTGAGAAAAATGTTGGGTCATTTTAGTATTCAATATGAAATCTATTGGGAAGAACAAAATTGGATAGTTATTATAAAAAACTAAAATAATTTTTATAATATATATGTCATTTGTATCAAATTATAATGCAGTTAGGGATGGAGTTTGTTCTGTTACATCAGATATAGGTGTAGGAACAGGTTGGTTATATAGAAGACAGAATAATAGATTACCAGATAAAACTATTTATGTAGTAACAGCCGCTCATGTAGTTTATGATCAAGTGAATGATATTATCTATAATCCTATGGTTTTAATACAAAATGTAAATAAATCAAATAAGAATCAGATATTTCAAACATTGGTAATATCACTAGATAAAAAAGGTGATATAGCATTATTGGAAATACAAAATCATCGTGGTGTAGGAAACAAATTTCCAACAAATTGGCCTAATCATACAACATTAATTGTAAATACAAGTAGACAATCAATTGGAATTCCAATATATATAGTAGGTTATCCATTAGGTAATGATTATAATAGTTTTGCTGGTGGTTATTTAAGAGAGAGTAATGTATCTGATAATTTCACTCCAACAAGTTTATACTACAATTTATCAACTAGTGTAGGAAATTCTGGATCACCAGTTTTTAATACTAATAATCAAGTTATAGGTATGTTACAATGGGGTATGAATAACGTAATTAATGGTGGCATTCGAGGTGATATATTATATTTTTTTTTAGAAAGGAGTATATCTGATTTTTTAATGAATAAGACCTATAGTAGTATTTTTAAGAAAAATTCTATTAATATTTTTGATAATATAATTTCATCATTTCAACCATTAAGTGGTGAATTGATACAATCATTATATAATAATTTCGGTTTAGCTATTGGTTATTTAAATGGTGGTAAAGAAGTTAATGGTATATTAGTGATATATGAAGATTTTCCTACAAATTTTGTAATTGAAAGTGTTAGATATCAGGATAATACTAACGCATGGAAAACTATATTTTTATCTTCATCTATATTTGATAAGAGTAGTATTTGGGAAGTAAATTATTTTGCTAAACCTAATTCTGTGGTTACTTTAAATATCTACGATATTAGTGATTTTAGTAATTTTTCTATGAATGTAACTTTAATAGAAATGTCTACATTGATTGATAAATTTCTAATTCCAGGATTTTCTAAAAAAGATAAATATAATGCAATATTAAACAAAATAAAAAATCCAGATGATATTACTATAATTAAACAAAAAATATTAGATTGTTCAGCAAAATGTATGAGTTTTATAAACAGTCTATCTTTGGAAAAAATTGATAAATAGAAATATTTAAGAATTAGATAGATAAAATATTATAAACTGTTACTAAGAAAATGAATATTACAGATGAACATCTGAATGAGTTTATAGATTATACTATAGAAAAAATGTGTAAAAAACGTCCCTATGATAAAATGGTGGAACGTGATGTACGACAATTTTACGGAATTTTTTGGGAGAGAGAACCCAGAAAGGTTTTAAGTCTGTTTAAAAATTCCGTTCCAATCGTAGATGGGAAACTTGATAGACGCTATTTACGACGATTAGGCAAAGAGTTCCATTTAATAGATGGCAAGGGTTTCTACAAGGTATTCTATCAAGTGGCAGAAATTTTGGAACTAACTACTGATATGATACATGTAATTCGTGGTAGTAGTGGTAGTAGTATTGTCTGCTATCTAATGGGTATAACACATATAGACCCTATAAAAAATAATATTTGTTTGGCAAGATTTATGCATAGTTTGCGTGATGATATGCCTGATATTGATATGGATTTTCCAACCCATTTACGTGATGAAGTATATGCTCGTATCTATCGAAAATATCAAGGACGTGTAGCCAGAATAAGTAATCACGTTCATTATGGACCAAAAACAGCATTAAAACAGGCATTAAAAAATAATGGTGTAGAAGGATTTATACCAAAGGATTTCAATTATAAACAACTTATTCGAGATAGATTAAAAATTGTAGATGATGATGAGGCACTGGAGATAGAGGCAAAAGTTCTGGAGGAAGCTAGAATATACAATGGTTTAGAAAAACATACTAGTTTACATTGTGGTGGTATTTTTATAATGGATAATAAGATACCAGATGATTTGATACTACAAGAGATAGAATCAAATGGTGTATCAGCATACCAAGTTAAATTGGATAAAGATGAAACGGAAAACAGTGGTTTTATTAAGATTGATATTCTAAGTAATCGTGGTTTGAGTCAAGTAATGGATATCTATGCTGAATTGGGTGAAAAAGGTATTGTATTGCCTAGATTTGAAAATTTACCAATCGATGAGAAAGTTATGAATAGTTTTAGTGTAAATAATATTGGTTTGACCTATGCAGAGAGTAGAGGTATGGCCAAAATATTTAAAAGATTACAACCTAAATCAATAGATGACCTGTCTACGGCTTTAGCATTAATACGTCCTGCTGCTTCAGATAATGGTCAAAAGAGCGAATATTTAAGAGCTTTACGTCAACAACCTGAAAATCCATTAGAACCCAATCAACGTCATTGGGTAATCTACGATGATGATGCCATTATTTATATTCAAAAATTATTAAATATTAAAGAGGATGAAGCAGATATATATCGAAAAGCCTTTAGTAAATCAAATGATAAGGCACTACTAAAACAAAAGGAATTTATAATTCGATTAGTAAAGATGCGAAAATATAGTAATGAACAGATAGAGGAAATAATTAATCAATTAAAATGTCTACAAGAATATGGATTCTGTAAAAGCCATAGTTATAGCTATGCATATCTAATCTATGCTCTAGCATATCTTAAATATTATTGGCCAAGGGAGTTTTGGAAAGCCACATTGAATTATTGTCATAGTAGTTATCGTCCTTGGGTACATTATCGTGAGGCAGCAGTCCATTTAGAATTAACACATATGTCTAAACCATATAAATTAAATGGTGATGGTTTCAAACTAATTCCTGAAAATGGTATTATTCAATCACGTCTATTCTCTAGACCCAAGGATGATTTTTTAAAACTAAAATATTGGGTACATAGGGATTTTTTAAAAGATATGTATTATATCCAGACAAATGTAACAGATGAACGTGGAAGATTTTTAGTTAAATTTCGTGGATTAATTGCAACCTATAGACCATACAAATATCAAGGACGAAAAATTACATTTATAACGGTGGGTTATAATAATAGTAGTTATATTGATTTATTTGTCTATGGTCATTATCCATGTAGTAAATGGTTGGGAATTGAAGGAGAGGGTTTATTAGAAGATGACTATATCCAATGTAAAACAGTTAAACCTATTTCTATCTAATAGGTTTCATCCGGCATACGTAATTTAACCATAAAAAATGTTTCTATATAAAAGTATTTTCTAAATATTTTACTAATAAGATGAGAAAATTATTAGGATATTTGAGTTTACCATTTTTTTTAGTTAGTATTCATTGGTTATTAGTGCGTTTTTATGCTAATATATGTGTACCTGAAACTTTTTATGGATATTTAACTACATATTTAACAACTGCTAGTCCAATTTGTGTATATAGTCTAACTTTAATAGAAAAGACTAGTAGTTTATATTTATCTAGTTGGGTATTTCTAACGGTGAGTAGTATTGGTTTATTAAAAGAAATTTATAGGCGTGTTATCGAAAAAAAGCCAATAATTAATATAAAAAGAGATTAAAAAATTGAAATAATCTTTGTAAATTTCAGTATAATAAAAAATGACTACAGAAGATAATTTGGTAGTATTTTACGCCACAGAAAATCTATTAGTAATACATAATTCTATATCAAACTTTCTAATATTTATAAAAAATTCTAAAGAACCAGATGTTATTCCTAAAACTGGTTTGTTAGAATTATCTAATATTTATGGTGAAAAACTACTTAGGGAAGATGTTTTAGATAAATTATCTGATTATATTAAATTAGGAAAATATCCTAAAAAATTGGGAGTAATTTGTAGAGAATTGGATACATACAATGATGATGAAATAGAAAATCATTTAATATTGGAAGTTGAAAATGATGACTTAATTGAAACCTTGGATGGGATTAATGAAGAGGGTTTTTATACAATAGGTTCATACAATTATAATACAGAATTTAATAAATTATTCTTTAGTGAATAAATCCTATCAATAATTAAAGTCAAAAATATAAATATAGTATATATATGGTTGAAATAGATTATAGAGACACTCTTTTATTTTATCCCAATGCTGATGAAGATAAAACTCTATGTAATATAACTAATCTTAAATATAAACCAGTTCTCTTAATTCAACATCATTATCCTACGCAACAAATCGTAGATATTTGCAAAAATAATGAAAAAGAGATACGCAAAATTAACACAATTATGTCTAAATATCGTAGAAATATAGATTTTTTTATTTCTGAACAATTAAAAGGTGAAACTATTCTACAAGAAATTGATTATTTAGGTGTTATAGAGGAACTATTAAATCATATGAGTGGCTTAGAATTTCCATTAGGTATATCTGAAATTAAATACAAAACGGCTATTAAATTAGCTAATATACGTAAAAAATATCTAGGAAATTTAGATGAATATTTTAATCTGTTTGGAGACCAAGATGACCAAAATTCAATAGCTTATAAATTTTACCAATTTTTTTGGGAGTTACCTGATAAACGTGAAAAATTACGTAAATTGGTTTCTCATAATGATATGAATGAAGTAAAAATTAAATATATTTTTGTTGGTAAATTAAAAAACGAGGCGCCTATTCAAAAAATATTAACTAGTATAGAAGAAAATCGTGAAATACCAGACATTGAGAGTGATGACTATAACCTTCTAGTTGAAGAATTTGGTGAAAATTTTGAGGATGATTGGAAGCAATTAGATAATGACTATTATACTCAAATTAGATTTATGAATTACTATATTTATAATCATTGTTCAGTATTTTATGTGCAAAGATTAATAGAAATGCTTCTAAAAATACCTATAAATAGTCAATATTTATGGGCTTATAGTCAGCTTTCATCTAATTTTGATAAACAAAAATACCATTATGATAGAATTTTTTTGGATATGTGTGATTATTCAATGGGTGGTGTTCAACGTCAAAATATTAATCGTTTTTTTACAGATATTTTGGGTATGTCTGAAGAAGATTTAGCCAATATCTATAAGGAGAGTAGTACAGATATATCAAATATGATAATGGAAGAAGTTTTATCTAGAGAAGATTTAATGCGGAAAAAACCCATAAATAGTATTTTATTAAATTATTTTGAATATCAATCACTTAGTCAATATATAGTTTATGATAAGAGATATCGTGTTGGTACTTTTCCTAATTCTAATCCATATTATGCATTTTTTGATGATATAGCCAGAGAAGCCTATTCAAAATTATTGGAACAGGCTAATAAAATAGCTTATGGTAATTCATGTCAAAATAGAACATTAGCTAATTATGGCGAATTAGAAAGAAATGAAATTCATTTTGTTAGTTTATTGGATTTTAAAGAATTTTTGATGGATTCATTAACCAATCCATCCGAAGATATTAATAATTATATAGAAAATACTATAAAACGCTATTTTTGGAATATTAATACAGCAGATGCCATATTTAGTTCTATAATATATGAACCTGAATCAAAAGAGTTGGCTAATCTAGTGCGCTATACAAAACAATTTAGTGATATAGAAAATTTTGGTATGGAATTACCTAATGATTTGGAATATGAAATTTTAGGTAAAAATATAGTAGAGGTCAAATTTCAAATAGATAGTTTATTTAAGGAATTGGATATGATTAATCTAAGAGATGTAATGAATGAAATACAACTCTCCGATGAATTAATACCATTTGTACGATATTACGATGAACAACGTTATGAAAATATTTATAGAGTTTTTAAAGAGAGTTTTACCAATGATCGTGAAGATAGAATACCAAAAAATGTCTATGAAAATTGGATTAATATGGATAATTTTACACTCAATTTAGCTAAAATTACCAAAACAAAGGAAACTATGAAATGTCTAACATTTAAATTAAGACTTTGTAATCAAATAATTAGCTATGATGACCCATTGCCTATATTAGAAGCAAAACAGCAGACTAGAACTATTACAGATAAAGTTAGAGAAAAGGATAGCAAATTTACACCCAATCCAATTAAGAAATTTATTGTCTATTATCGTGATGCATTAAAAATAGAACATTATGTAGAAGATTATCTTTTTACACCAGATAAAAAAGCTATATATAGACACAAACCAGTTTTTATGGATGTATATATATTTAATAGTGATGGTAGAATGAAATGTAGATGTCTCTTTGATCCTGATGCCAAATTCAAAAGTCAGTATTTTGATAGTATTTACAATGTAGTTAACTATTTTATTGAATTAGTGAATCAATTACCACAATGTCTTAATCGTATTGATTATCAAATATTATGCAATATTTTAAATAGACCTAATGAGATGTATTTGTCTAAAACATTAAATCTTAGTAGTATTGTTCAATACAAATATAATACTGAGAAAGGAAAAGACTTTAATATAATTCCCAAATATTTCCATGATACTATAGCAGAACTATCCAATTACTTTATTATTATTGAACCAATATTTATGAAAGATACAAAATTAGAATTCTATCTAAATGGCAAGTGGTTTAAAGGAGCTGTTGTAGCTAATGTAAATAAGGATGATGGTACTTATGATATAAATTTTAGAAATGGTCTATTTGAAAAAATAAAACCATATCGTCTAAAACATGAAGGAGAACAAGCCAAGGCGCAATTTATTAATTTTAGATATAAACGCGTTAGTAATTTTAAGAGAGAAGGACCACTTATAGAGCTCTATAAAAAATACAAGAGTTGGGGATTAGACCAAACAGAAATCATTGAAAAAATAAAAGGTGAATTTGATATATCGGATGAGGAGATTTTGGATTTAGAGAAGAAAATAGTAGATACTTCTAAAGAAATACGTATATCAGACGATAGTAAAATGGATGTAAATGGCATAGATATTAAATTATTCTATTCCCAACAAGAAGAAAATGAAAAGAGTTATAATATTGAAATTGACCACTATAAGTCCTTAGATGATTTTAAGATGATAATTTTTTTATTAGATGTTCTCTTTAAGAAATACTATAACAAATATGTAGAGCAGATTGTGGAAGAGAAAGAACCAGCAGATATTCGTTTAGATGAAGCAGAAGAGATGGATGAAGCTTTGGAAATTAATCAAGATGAGTTAGATGCTGCTCTGGATATTTTAGATGAATTATTAGATGAAGATGTTGTAGAAGAGGAAAAGGAAGAAGAAGAGAAAGCCGTTGGTATGAAAGAAAATCCTAAAGGAGCTCAAATAGTTAATGAGAATATATTGGAATTTGATTATGAGATGTTAGGTAATAGTAGTAATCATTTTTTGGAAAATCTATATAATATAGACCAAAAGCAATTTAAATGGGAATCTAAGGATGAAAAGAAAAAATACACTATTGCATGCCAAGGAACTAAACGATATCCAAAAGTATTAAATAATCAGCGTTTTGCAAATCTAAATAATGAGTTGGATGTAGAGGAAGTTGATGATAGTATTCCAATCATAGATGGAAAACTACCATTTAAAGCTGGTTTAGGTATGACTTATTTGGGTTTTAAATCTGGTTTGGCTGAAAATGAAAATGATGTGAAGGAAGAATATTGTAAACCAGGAGAGGAGATAGATATTAATAAACGATGTGTTAGTATTCAATATGGTAGTCAAAAAGACCAAGAAAGTTGGCAAAATGTATTTATGTGTCCAAAAATATGGTGTATAGTGGATAGAATACCACTTCATCCTAGACATTTAATTGATGGAACTAATAATAAGGATGGATGTAAACGTTTTATTAGTCAAGCGGATGTTTCACCTGATAGAGCTAAGAAACTCTATGGTAGTATGAAGAATTTTGAAAAATTGGAATATAAAATATGGAGATTATGTAGGTCATGTGGAAAAGATATTTTGGAACATAGTATTAAATGTCCTATATGTAAGCGTGGAGTCTTAGAAGAGAAGAATACAAATAATATACCAACTAAAACCACTTCTCTTTATGTATTACCAAAAGAAGAAAACTATATCTATCCTGGTTTTATTAAATCAAGTAAACATCCATTAGGTATTCCTAGTGTCTGTTGTTTTAATAATCCTAATACCAAATTATCTGAAAAATTCAATATAGTAGAAAAACGTCAACATAATGTTAATGCTGGTCGTTATATCCAAACTTTTGGTAAAATGTTAGATAGAGGTCGTATTGGTCAATTACCACTCGTTTTTGCTAATTTTTTTGGTTTAACTCCAGAATATTTTAGTACACCTACATTAATGTGTTCAAGAGCTGGTGACCCACGATTTTATCGTTTTGGTGTAGAACAAAATAATAATAATGTTTTAGATTGTATGCGAGCGATACTATTAAATAATGAAGCATTTAAAGAAAATCCTAATATTTTAGTTGATAAAATGCTAAAAAATGTAGATAGTAATATAATTCGCGATACGCCACTATTGGAATTTGCTATGAGAAGTACTGGTCCTAATAATATTAGTCCATTACAGAATTTTATGGAGTATTTAATGAGTAGTAATTATAAATATGATTTTAGTCTATTCCAATTTTTTAATCGTGATATGACTTGGATGAATTTGGGTGGTCTAACTGATATAGATAAAAATGATTTGAAAATTGGTTTTAATATATTTATCTTGAGTATTAATGATGACGGAAAATTGTCAGTTGAAATCCCAGCTGGATATATACAACCATTTCAATTAGGATTTAATAAAAGTAAATGTATTATCCTACTAAAAAATCAAAAAACTTTGGATTTTGATTCTGAAGATGTGTGTGAAATAGAAAATAAGAAGTTGCCTCTATATGAACCCATTTTCTCTATAAAATTTAGATGTGCTGAAAATGAAGGTGGTCGTGATGAACTATACGATAAATTCTTTCAATTAGATAATCCGGTAATCCAAAAAATAATACAAGCTCTACCCCAAGATAATAGTAGTCTATCTTCTATTTCTAATGAAATTTTCAATAAAATACCTATAAAACCTATGGATAGATTTGATATTTCTTGGTTAGAAAAATCACTAAATACCAGAAAGATAATGAAAATTGTATTAGATACTAGTGTTTACATTATAGGTGCCGTATTAGATAATGGATTATATATACCTCTATATCCTTCAAGTTATACCAATAGAATAGATTATCCAATAATAAATTATTTGGATTATTTGGATAGTAGTGAATTATTATCCTATGGGGAAGCAATAGATAAAATCAATCAATTAATCAGTAATAATCCAGATATGGAATGGTTAAGACCTAACAAAGTTGTATTAAATAATAAAAATCAATTGTCTGGATTTCTATTAATAACAAATGTTATCATACCTTTTGAACCGATTGATAGTGTAGATAATATGGAATTTGATAAAGTGTATTTGGACTTTAGGAATGTTGAGTTGCAGATATCTAAAAGTTATAGAAAGATTAAATATTCTCCAAAAATAACTTTTGAGGATTTAATTAGAGAGAATTTTAATATAGTAGATATGATACCTAAAGTAGTAGATAATGTTCTAATTGGTATTTGGTTAAACAATTCAGATAAGAAGATTAAGAATTTGTATATTCCATTAATGAATGAGAATTATAATCAAGATATTCATGGTAAAAAACAAAAATATCCATCTAATAAACGTAATTTTACGCAATTAGTACAAGACTATCAATTATTATATCAACAGACATTAGGTCGTATTCATTGTCGACCAGTGGCTTTTCAGATTAATGATAATAAAATAATAGAACGCATTTATTTAGAAACCAATGATGATATTTTAGTATTTAATGACCCTAAAAATAAAGGTATAAATCCTAATTTATTGGGCGAACGTGACCCAAATACACATAAATTCTTTGCTCATAAAATACATGAGGTAGAGTTGGAATATTTAATAAATAATATTTCGGCATTTGATTGGAATCGTTATGATATGTCTCTAAGTGATGGGGATAGTCGTGTTCATTTTATTCAATCTCTAAATTATAAAAAGAATAGTTATCAACGTTTTAGATTTGAAATTGCTCAAATATTAGATAGAGAAACTAAAACTGCTACTAAAGGAAAGGAAAAAATATTGGTAGAAGGCGAAGAATTGTCTGATAAAAATCTAAATTATAAACAACGTATAATTAAAATATTAGATACACCACAAAGTAGTAATAAAAAACGTGCACAGATATTGAGTATTATTGAAAAATTAATCTCTATGTACATGGATGTTTCTGATAGTAAAGATAGTAAAATTAAGAATGAAGTACTAAATTTGGATATTTTAGAAAGTTGTCTAAATCATGACAAAGATACTTGCAATAATGATCCATTTTGTATTTGGCGTCCATTTGGAGAAACAAAGGAAGAATATATGAAAAAAGTCATGGAATCTGATTTTAGAAAACCACTAAAGACAAGTGAAATACAGGAATTTTTAGGATTATTTGGTATTCAACCAACGGATAATGATGAAGAAAATAGACGTATGTATTTTGAGAAAAAGTATGAATATATGGGTTTACAAAAATATTTGGAAAATTACAATAAGAAACCTACAATTAAAAGTAGAATAGATGCAGAATTGAGATTAAAAGGTTATAGTATAAGTAGTAATCCTATTGATAATGTAAGAACATTTGTTCGACTCATTAAGAAGGGACAATGCCGTTTTAAATTAATGAAAGAAGATAATGTAGAAAAGGATGATGTAAAAAAGTTAGAATTTGTTAGAAAAATAGTAGAAGAATTAGTGCGAAATACTATAAAACGTAATGAGATATTGGGTAATAAAATTCGTTTAGTAGAAACTAAGCTTAGTTATCATGTATATGGTGGTGAATTTCTCTTTACTCAGGCTGAGATAAAATCAAAATTCCATTTATCTATTTATTGTAAAGAGTTAAATAATAGATTAAAAATATTGGATTTCTTTACTCGTAATAGTAGTTTATATGAATATGAAATACCGGACCTACCTCCTTTAGAATTAAGTGAAAAGATTAAAGTCTATAAATTAGTTCGAGAAGATATATATTTAGATTTTAATCAATTGGAAAATGACCTATTTTATGTACCAGATGGAAAAGCAACACGTCTTATTAAAATTTTAGATAATCGTGAAACAAATGATTTTATTTTGGATATTTTTAGACAAAATACTAATGTAGATAGATATAGAGTAACAAATATAGAAAATAATGTTGAATTTTTAATAATATAAAAAACAAATAGATATTAATATTTATAGAATGATAACTATTGGTTTTTTTACAGCTGGATTAACATATCGTGGTACAGAAGTAGCTATATATGATTATGCTGATTATAATGAAAAAATTTTAGGTAACAAGTCAATTATTATTACTATTCCATATGAAATAGCTAAAAATAGTAATAAAGATTATACTCCATTGGCATATGAACGTTTTAGTAGTAGATTTCAAATAGAATACTATAATTCTGTAGAAAATGTGGATGAAATTCAAAATATTTTGGATAAAAATTCAATTACGCATCTATACCATTTAAAAAGTGGAGAGGTAGAATTTCCTAAATTTTTAGAATTAAAAAGAGTGAAATATTTAGTACATTGTGTATTTAGAATGAGAGAACCTCATGGTACTA
>Ga0255182_1001515_pt1 | contig 11863 bp, 7 predicted proteins | sample Atl_UVDOM_RepA_8_FD_188420 | JGI IMG/M metagenome (GOLD analysis project Ga0255182, IMG submission 188420) | Freshwater microbial communities from Altamaha River, Georgia, United States - Atl_UVDOM_RepA_8d | ecosystem: Environmental > Aquatic > Freshwater > River | place: USA: Georgia | collected... | reverse complement strand
CGTGCTGACATCCAGCAAGCTGGCTGAAGCGCTGAACCTCGATCTGGAAGACCAGAAGCTGCGTGATCGCTATGGGCGGGGGGTCAATCAGCTGCGCGACGACGGTGGACCACGCCTGATCGACAATTTCCTGGTGGCCCGCCGGCTGATCTCGGCCGGGGCCCGCTGTGTGACACTCGCCTTCAGTCGCTGGGACTGGCACGGCGCCAACTTCCAGCAGGGGCGCGAAGACATGCCATTGCTGGACCAGGGCCTGGTTGCCCTCGTTCAGGATCTCGAAGAGCGGGGGATGCTCGACGACATCAGTGTCGTCTGCTGGGGTGAGTTTGGTCGTACTCCGAAGGTCAACAAGGATGCCGGTCGCGACCACTGGCCGCAGGTGTCGTGTGCCCTGCTGGCCGGCGGCGGGATCAAGGCAGGCCAGGTGATCGGGGCGACCAACCGGCTGGGTGAATTCGCCACTGATCGGCCGGTCCACTTCCAGGAAGTGTTTGCGACGCTGTACCACAATCTCGGAATCAACGTCGACCATCTGACACTGCGTGACCTCCAGGGTCGGCCGCAGTTCCTGATCGACCAGAACAAGTACAAGGCACTCCCTGAACTGATCTGAGCGGAACTCTGCCCGATCATTTCGTTGCGGTGGTTTCCCGAATGCCCACCGCATTCCCCATGCCCAGGCATGGGTTTTGAGGCCTGTTTTGCGTCTCGCCTTCCTTCAGGCCGACTAGAGCAGTTCCCACTGGGAAAAGGTCGCCGCCTGCCCAACGCGGGCAAACGTGGCATCGTGCAGGTTCCAGACAGTGGCCTGGCGGATCAGGAAGCGCTGTCCCGTGGTTGCGATCCGGATCCCCTGGTAGTCGTCCACGAACCCCTGTTGCGTGGTTCTGTCAAGCAGGCGGGCACGTTCATCGCGGTGCAATGGTTCGGCCGTGAGCCGCGATGGAGTCTGCCGCAGTTGATCGATCGTGATATGCCAGAGTTTGAGTGCGGTCCGGTTTCCGTAGTTCAGGACTGGATCAGCCTGGGTGCCATGCGAGACGACGACAAACGGGGCTTCAAAAAGTCTCTCCGCCTGTTCTTCGTCACTTCCGTTGCGGGGGAGCAATTCATGACCCACCCAGTGCCGATACGAGTCGAGCAGGATCCGGGTGTGTTCAACCCAGCCATGCAGCAACCACGGTTGGGGAGGAATGACGAGGGAGGATGAGGTCATGGGGGGGCCGAATCAGAGGGTGTCAGGAATCGAACGACGATTGTGCCCGGTCGGAAAGCCCGGGGCAATTCGGAGAGGTGGTCCTTCAGTGTTCACCGGTTGCCCGCTCTCCGGTGATGGCATAGCATCCCGCAGTGATTGGCCTGTGCGTCGCGGCTGATCCGGTTGCAGTCCCGAGCTGTGAGTGTTCACGATGTTTTCCCTCTTCTCGGACCCGGTTCGGACGTGCCAGGGAGTGAGCCGCCGGGAATGGCTGCGCGTCGGAGGGCTGGGTCTGGGGGCGATCAGCCTGCCGCAGTTGCTGGCGGGACAGGCGTCGGCACAGCCCACGGTGGAACGCCCCGCGATGTTCGGTCGGGCGAAAAACGTCATGGTCGTCTGGCTGCAGGGGGGGCCACCGCAGCACGAGACGTGGGATCCCAAGCCCGACGCCCCAGCGGAGATCCGTGGGGCTTTTGGGCCGATCCAGACCAATATTCCCGGGATCCAGATTGGGGAACTGTTGCCCCGGCTCGCCACCAGGGCCGACAAGCTGGCGATTGTCCGGTCGCTCTGCACCCACAATGACCTCCACGATGCCAGCGGCTATTGGGTGTTGACCGGTTATCCCTATCGGGGCCGGCAGTCGCGCGAGATCAGTCCGACCGACTGGCCCTGGCTGGGCTCAGTGATCAAGCAGCTCAAGCCGAGCAAAGAGTTGCCCGCCTACAGTGCGGTCTGGCTTCCCGACTGGATGAGATTGAATGACAACGTGACGCCAGCAGGCCAGACGGCCGGATTCCTCGGGCATCAGTGGGAGCCCGAGCGCCTGGTGTGCGATCCTTCGACGAGGGGATTCCAGGTACAGGGGCTGACCTCACCGCGGGAAGTTCCTCCCCTGCGGCTCTCAGCCCGGCAAAGCCTGCTGTCTCAGGTCGAGACCCACTTCGAACTGCTCGACCGCGGGGCGCGCGCCCGGGACTTCGACCGCCAGACCCGGCAGGCATTTGACGTGCTGGCTTCGGGTCGCGCCCGGCAGGCTTTCGATCTCGAGCGTGAGCCCGAAGCGATTCGCCGTGCCTATGGACCGACGCAGTGGGGCCAGTCACTGCTGCTCGGGCGGCGACTGATCGAGGCGGGAGCCCGGCTGGTGCACGTCAACTGGTGTCGGGAACCAGGTGACGAGGCGGTGAACAATCCCATGTGGGATACCCATGCCCAGAATGCCGACCGCTTGCAGGATGTGCTCTGCCCGCTGTTCGACGTCACCTTTTCAACCCTGCTCGATGATCTCGACGAACGGGGCCTGTTGTCGGAAACACTCGTGCTGGCCATTGGGGAATTTGGTCGCACTCCGAGGATCAACGCACAGGGGGGGCGTGATCACTGGGGCCATGTTTTCAGTTTCGCCCTGGCTGGAGCGGGGATCGCCGGGGGGCAGGTGCTGGGTTCCAGCGACCGCCAGGGGGGATACCCGCGGGATGGCCGGATGGAGCCGCAGGATCTGACGGCGACCATCCTGCATCTGCTGGGGATCGGGCATGAGGCCACGTTCGTGGATGCCGTTCAGCGCCCCCATGCGGCAACACTGGGGAGTCCCCTGGCAGCGCTATTGGGTTCGGCTCCGGCTACATCCGAGCGTGTGGTGGCGACAGGCAACCTGGCGCTCGTCCCTCCATTCACACAGGAGCCGCTGTTCAATGCGGATTTTGAGGATGGCGTCCCGTTTCTGCCTCTTGGCGCTGCGGGACGGGAACGGGGCTGGCGGGCATCTCCACGACGGGGGGAGACGCCGGACGGTCTTGATCTCGCTGTGACCCGCCTGACGGGAGCGGGCCATGCCCGATCGGGGTTGGCCTGCGTCGGGGTTGGCTTTGGGTTTGACGCCCGGGGAACGGGGGGACGCATTCCGCAGGGGACCCGCCTGGTATTGACACAGGAATTGCGGAATCCGCGACAGGGGCTTTACGAGATCGGGTTGTGGGTGGCGGCGGGCGGAGTCGCCGATGACTTCCGGGAACTTCTCTCGCAGCACTTCAGCGCCCACGCCGTATTGTTCGGGTACAAGGAGTTGACCAAGGACCTGCGGCAGGGAATGCGGGAGTTTGCGCGGGTTCCCATCGACCTCGAATCCGACGATGATTTTGGGGAATACCGCCAGGTGCGTTTGACGGCCCGGTTGCGCAGCCAGGACGACGGCGCCAACGAGATCGAAATGGGAGTCGGGGTGGCGATTGTTGTGGAAAAGACGTCGCCGGGATCCCTGGACATTCCGCCGGGGTCACGTGCGTGGCTGGCCCTGGATGAAGTCGGTGTCCGGTTCACTCCCCGGCCACGGAATGAAAACGTTCGGGTCTGACCGGTCGGCACGTCACTGTCGGGCGGTCGGACATCAGCAGACACACCTTTCACCAATTGAGACGGCATGCAACTCGGATTGATCAACTCGGCGTGGGCCCAGGCGGGACGCGATACGGCATGGGGGATTGCGAAGACGCGAGAACTGGGATTCGACTCCATCGATATCTTCGCCGACCCGCTCGACATCGATGTCCGGGAACGGCGGTTGATCAAGCGGGAGTGCGACCGGCATGGTCTGCCCATCGTCTCGCTGGCCTGCGTGGCGGTCGGTCTGGTGGACTTCAACCCGAGCGTGCAGCGGTTCAGTGTTGACCGGGTCAAGGCATACCTCGACCTGGCTTATGAATATGAGGCGCGCAACGTCCTCCTTGTGCTGGGGGAATACATCTGGAACCAGGAGGTGATTCCTCCCGCTGAGCAGTGGCAGACGGCGGTCCGCAACTGCCGGATCCTGGCCGATCATGCCGCCCGGCTGGATCTTCAGATCGCCCTCGAACTCGAACCCTTCGCGCTGTCGCTGGTGAACAACGTCGACACGATGGTGCGGTTTCTCGACGACGTGAATCATCCCGCAGTGCAGGCGAACATCGATGTGTCGCATCTGTGCCTGTCGAAGGTGGCTCCTGAAGAACTGCGCCGCCTCAAGGGGCGGTCGATCCACGTGCACATTTCCGACTGTGATGGCAAACGGCATGGCGATTTGCCGCCGGGGCGGGGAGTGGTGGATTTCCTCCCTTACCTGCGGGAGATCAAGGCTCTGGGGATCGACGGCGCCGTCTCGATTGAACTGGAGTATTCCCCCCAGCCAGACCAGATCGAGGCCTGGGTGGCGGAGGCCTACCGCGAGACCGCTCGCCTGATGGCGGAGGTGGGCTTGCGGAGTACGGTGTCACGGAAGTAAACCACAGGGAACCGGGGAGGTGACTCCTCGGGAAATCCTGGGATCACGACGGCAGTGGAGGTTGGCTTCTTCCCCGATCGTCGTACGTTCCAACCGCGGAAGGGCTGGTGGCAGGTGATGGTTTTCCTGCCTGGGTGAACGGGCGCGCGGAGTCGAATTGCGTGGCGGCGGAGAAATTCGGATTCCCCGCCTGAGGGGTGCCATCCCGGCCGATCTGCACGTGGAAAAACCGCGTGTCGGGAAATCGGGAGTGGTTGTTGTGCGATCCCGTTCCGCATCCGTGTTCCGAATTTCCTGGGCTCACATGAAACGAAGCGAAGTGTCTGTTGTTGCATCGGCGGTCCTGCTGCTGTGTCTGGCCAGTCCTGTTGTGGTGGCACAGGAGATCCCCACGGTGTTTCGTGGGGGGGACATTCTCACGATGCGGGGAACACAACCTGAGACGGTTGAAGAACTTGTCATTCATCGGGGCAAGATCCTGCATGCCGGCACCTCTGCCGATGGAAAGCAGCACTCCGGCAGCAACCCGCGCGTGATCGATCTGGGTGGAAAGACCCTGTTGCCAGGCTTCATCGATACTCACGGGCACATGGTCTACTTCGGAAAGAACCTGATCGATGGTGACCTGCGTGGAGCAAAATCGGTTCCTGAAATCATCAGTCGGATGAAGGAACAGGCGACGAAGATGCCCGCGGGGGCTTGGATTGTGGGTTTCGGTTACCTGGCACGGGATCTGGCCGAAAAACGCCATCCCACGCTGGACGAGTTGAACGAGGTTTCCAAGGACCGGCCTGTGATGGTGGTCGACAGTTCGGGGCACCTTGGGGCGGGGAACGGAGCGGTTTACAAGGCGGCGGGGATCACTGCCGCCACCAAAGATCCGGAGGGTGGGTCTTTCACCCGCAAGCCTGGTGGGACCGAGTTGGCCGGCCCGATGGAAGAGACCGCACTCAACGCCGTGCGCAGCCGTCGTCCACCGTTCACTGGTGAATTGGCCGATCGGGTGATGACGGGGGCTGCGGCGGTCTGGGCCAGTTTCGGCCAGACCACCGCCCAGGAAGCCGGTCTCGGTCTGGGAAATGACGACATCGAGATCGTGAAGAACGCGATCGACAAAAACCTGTTGACGATCGACCTTTATATCTGTGCGAAAGACTCGGTAACCGATGCCGCCATCAATGCCGCGTATTCCGTAACGGCTGAGTTCAACCAGAAACCGGACGGAACCACGAAAAAGCTGCTTTCGAACCGGCCCGATCTCGACAAGCGGTACATCAATCGTGTCCGGCTGGGGGGAATCAAGTTCTGGCTCGACGGGAGTCTCGATACAGCATGGATGACTCAGCCCTTCACCAACCTGCCGGCGGGCAAGTCAGGAGACTACAGGGGTTTCCAGCAGATTCCGAACGAGGTTCTCGATGAAGCGTTCGACCGGTTCTGGACGTCGAATCTGCAGATGAATATGCACATGAATGGAGATGCGGCCGCCGACCAGGCCCTGCAGGCGATCGAGCGGGCTGTGAAAAAGCATGGCATGCGCGACCATCGGCCTGTGTTCATCCATGCCAGTTACCTGCGGCCCGATCAGATCCAGAAGATGAAGGTTTATGGGGCGATCCCCAGTTTCCTGACCTCCTCGATCAAGACGGGAGGAGATGCGGTCGTCCATCTGTGGGGACCCGAACGGGCCGCTCATGCCCTGAGTTCCAGGACCTTCCTCGACAACGGCATGAAGTACACGTATTCCCACGATGCGCCCGTTTCCCCCTCACCGGCGATCATGCCGCTGGTGGCCCTCGGTGTGACCCGCCTGGCCGCCAGTGGAAGGATTATTGGGCCTGAGGAACGGGTTTCTGCATATCATGCCCTGCAGGCAGTGACGTCGATGGCGGCCTACCAGATCAAGGAGGAAGCCGCCAAAGGAACTCTCGAGCCAGGCAAGCTGGCAGACCTCGTGATCCTCGAAAAGAACCCCCTCAAGGTGGAGCCGGCTCAAATTGCCGATATCGCCGTGGTGGAGACCATCAAGGAAGGAAAGTCGATCTACCGGAAGGGGCAATAATGCGAGGATGGAGCCGGTTGTTCCTGTTGGCCAATATCGGCGTGGTGCTGATCGCGAACTGGGAAATACTCCCCCCCGTGACAGCCTGTCCCGCCTGTGTGGGAACAACCGGGCCCCAACTTTCGTTCGTGCAGCAGGTCGTCAACTGCGATGTCGCCCTCTGTGCACGGCAGACACCAGACCGGCGCCGGTTTGCCATTCAGTTCTGCTTCAAGGGTCAACTTCCCCAGGACGGGGAGATTGTCTTGCCGGCCGCGGAACTTCCCCAGGGCCGAATCCCGAAGGAGAGCGAGGTTGTTCTCGGGCACGAGTCACTGTCACAACAGTGGAAGTTTCTTGGGACAATCTCCCCAGGCCACCGGGAGTGGTTGCTGGCCATCGGACCGATGAAGCGGACTGCGGACCTGTCCGAATCGGACTGGATTGAACGGAGCCGCTTTTTTCTCGGTTCGTTGGATCGGGATGAGCCGTTGATCCGGGAGACCGTCTTCCGCGAGTTGTCGCGGACTCCCTACGCCATCATGCGTGCCTGCCGTCAGGACCTCGACGCCGGTTTGCTGTTGAGGAGCCTGAAGCCAGACCGGTTCCCCGAGCGCAGGGCCCTGGTGGCCCTGCTGCTGGGGATCTCCGGCGGACCAGTGGCGGACCAGTGGCTGGCGGAAGCCCGGGTGGAAGAGAGTCGGCGTCGGGAGGGAACCACACGGGCCGCCCTGTTGGTGGCCCGGCTGGAGCGTGAGGGGGCTGTGGCATTGCCCGACTTCCTGAGGGAAGAGATTGTTGCCGCCTCGTTGCGGGAGGGAGAACGGCGGTCGGCTCTGCTGGCGTTGAGCGTGCAGGGGACGGCGGACGGGGCGATTCCTCGCCAGGATGTGGTGGCCCTTTACGAACGGGTCCTCGAAGAGCGGCCGGAATTGGCAGACCAGGTGGCCACCGATGCAGCCGCCTGGAACGAGAAAAGCCTCGTCCCCCCGCTGCGGCGAATTCTCAACGCAGGGGTGGTGTCGGAAGGGGCCCGTGAGAGCATCGGGCGCTCGCTGGAGTCGATTGTGGGTCGCGAGGAATACCGCACTGATCGCGACCCGCGTGACGAGTGACCGTGTTGTCGACCGGGCTGGAAATCCAGAGAGAATCGGGGCACCCGCCTTGCCGGCGGAAGTGTGTCGGGAAGGCGATTGCGGCAGAACCCGGTGGGCCGTGTTAGTCTATTTCCGCAGTGTGCGTGACGTAACCAGTCGAACTCTGCCGGGATACCTCCGGCGGTTGTCCTTTTGAGCGGGATGGATCATGACTCTTCCCTGGGTGTTGGGGCTTGGATTCCTGGGTAGCTTGATCCTGCTGGCAATCCATGACATCACGCAGAAGAAACATGCAATCCTGCACAACTTTCCAATCATCGGCCACTTCCGGTACTGGCTCGAAATGGTCGGGCCCGAACTTCGTCAGTACATCGTCACATCGAACAACGAAGAACGTCCCTTCAGTCGCGACCAGCGGTCGTGGATCTATGCCTCCTCGAAGAAGGAGAACAATTACTTCGGTTTCGGTTCCGACAATGACATGGAGTTGTCACCCAACTACCTGATCATCAAGCACAGCACGTTCCCCCTCGCCTCTCCGCACCCGGGCGAGCCGGGGTATGATCCCGAATACCGCTGTCCTTGTGCCAAGACGCTCGGTGGCTTCCGCCAGCGGAAAAAGGCCTTTCGGCCCGAATCCATCATCAATGTTTCGGGAATGAGCTATGGCTCATTGAGTGGGCCCGCGGTGGAGGCGCTCAACCGGGGTTGTGAAATCGCCGGCTGCCTGCAGAGCACCGGAGAGGGGGGCATTTCGCCCTACCATCGCCGGGGGGGAGAACTGGTATGGCAGATTGGCACCGGTTACTTCGGCTGCCGGGAGCTGGATGGCCGGTTCAGCGAGCAGAAGCTCCTGGCCACACTCGCGGCCAATCCACAAGTTCGCGCACTTGAGATCAAGCTGAGCCAGGGTGCCAAACCGGGGGCTGGAGGAATTCTTCCACAGGCCAAGATCACCCCCGAGATCGCCGAGATTCGGGGGATTCCCCTGGATCGCGACTGCATCAGCCCTGCCAGCCATACGGCTTTCCGGGACACTGACGGGTTGCTTGATTTCGTCGAGCGTCTGGCGGATCTCACCGGGCTCCCGGTGGGGATCAAGTCGGCGGTCGGTGAGTCCGATTTCTGGCACGACCTGGCTCGGCTGATGCAGACCACCGGCCGCGGTGTCGACTTTGTGACCATCGATGGTGGTGAAGGGGGAACGGGTGCCGGTCCACTGGTGTTTGGGGACCATGTTTCTCTCCCGTTCAAGGTGGGCTTTGCCCGTGTCCAGAAGATCTTCGCCGAGTACGGCATGGACGAACGTGTCGTGTTTGTCGGCTCGGGTAAACTGGGACTTCCGGAGGCAGCGCTGTTTGCCTTCGCCCTGGGCTGCGACATGGTGAACATTGCTCGCGAAGCCCTGCTGTCGATTGGATGCATCCAGGCACAGAAGTGCCATACGAACCACTGCCCGACCGGGATTGCGACCCAGAATCGCTGGCTGGTGGCGGGGCTGGATCCATCGCTCAAGTCATCGCGGGCAGCGAACTACATCGTCACCCTGAGAAAAGAGCTGCTGTCACTCAGTCGCGCCTGTGGGGTGGAACACCCGGCCCTGGTGTCGGTCGATCACCTCGAGATTCTCGATGACCGGTTTGGATCCAGCTCGATCCGGGACCTGTTTGGCTATGGCTCGGGGGTGGGACTTCCCTCCGAGGAAGACCAACACTCCATTCGCGAGTGGATGCTGGCCGCACGGTTCACGACCGGCAGCATGGGCTGACTCACGGGAGATGTCCGGCAATGGGAGCCGGCCCGTCCTGTGACCTGCAGCGGATCCTTCAGGAGCCGGGTGTCTCGATCGCAGAAAGTTGCCGAACGAGATCGGCCGTCACTTCGGCGGGATCCTCCGCACTGCAGATCGCCGACGACACGGCGATTCTGCGGCCCCCTGCAACGAGGACCTGCTCCACGTTGTTCGGACCGATGCCACCGATACAGAATCCCGGGAGTGCGACTTCGGAGGTGGCTTGGGTGACGTACGACAGCCCGGCGATTTCCTGGCGCGAGAATGACTTCGTACCTGTCGGAAAGACAGGTCCGATACCGATGTAGTCAGCTCCATCCAGAACCGCACCCCGGGCCTGTTCGAGGTTGTGTGTCGATACGCCGATCAACTGGTTTGGGCCGACAATCCGGCGGGCCTCGGACACCGGCAGTTCGTCCTGTCCGACATGGACGCCATCGGCCCCGCAGAGCGCGGCGATATCGGGGCGGTCATTGATGATGAGGAGACAGTCCGCCTGTGCCGTCCATTCCCGGACGCGTCGGGCATGGGCCAACAGGTCCCGATCCTTCATCTGTTTCTCGCGAATCTGGATGACATCGACCCCGGCTGAGAGCGCGGCCCGAACGACTGGTCCAGATCCATGGGGACAGAGAGATTCAGTCAACAGGAGATACAGCCGGCGATCGGCCAGGCGATCGAGTGCATTGGCTGTCTGAAGGACTGCACGCTCCAGAGTGTAGGCCGCGTAACGGGTCTGCCCGGCAGCCTGCGAGAACTCGGCCGACAAGGTCTTGCCATACTCCTCAAGCGTGCGACAGGCCTCCTGGACCCGCTTGAAGTCTGCCTGGACGACCTCAGCCAGCGACCGGCGCTGCATTTCACGGCGGGTATGCAGTGTTGTCCCCACATCGCCACGGGTATCGCGGGCCGACAACCGCTGCGCGGCTGGCAGAAGTTGCTCCGTCCGGGCGAGTTGATGCCGGCATTCCTTGAGCTGTTCGGTGAGATGTCTGTCGTTCAGGGAAAACCGGACGTAGTCTTCAATCACCCGCAATCCTTCGCGGGCCCGATTGGAGGCGGCATCGAGAATGCGGTACAGGTCGGACTGGTCGGTCTGCGGGGAAGGTGCGGGTTGCAGTCGAACACCCGATTCGAGAGGTTCGTGTGACTCGCCGGTCCGAGAGGCGACTTCCTGGAGGGCGGACTCAGTTTCCAGTTCGAGTTGTGCGAGAATGGGTGAGACTGAGGAGGGAACTCGGGTGAGCGCCAGCACGAGGTGTTCCGTGCCAATCTCGACCTGTCGACCAAGGTTCCCGACATGTTCGCGGGCTGCCTCCAGAATCGCGATGACCGCCGGGGCCTGCGGAAGCGAGACCGGATGCGATGGAGTCGTCTGCAGAGAGTCCAGCACGTCGGGAGTGACCGGCAGGGGCAATTGCCGCGCGAGGGAGGCCAGCGACAGCCCGCGATCTGCGAGAATCTCGGCTCCCCGGGATTCATCCAGCCAGATCGCCCACAGCAGGTGGTCGGGATCGATCTGGAAGTTCTTGGCAGCCTGGGCGAGAGATGCGGCGAGTTGCAAAACCCGACGACTCCCTTCGGTCAGTGACGCATTCATGTGAGGGTCGGAAAAGGGGCCTGACTGAGGTCGACTTCGCTCTCATCATAGTGTGAGCGTTCGACCTGGGGAGGAAGGCGGGAATCAAAGGGTTGGAGCGTGAACCGTTACGGTTATCCGTTCACTTGGCAGGATTGGCGTGACCGGTACACCCCTGATCGTCATGCCGGCATTGAAGGGGACACTTCTGGAAAACTCATGGTCGGGCTGTCGTCCGCCCCTCGACGGGAGTAGAATTGGCGAAGGGTTGAAGTTTTGTCCATCTGTCCCCCTCGAGGGTGTTTCGGGCCGTGTCTCACTTCCTCGTCGAGATCATTCGTCGCTCAGTCCATTGGGGACTGATCGGTGTACTGGTCTGGGTGACTGCGAGGCTGCCGATTCCCGTGTTGCATGCCCATGCGGGCCATCCCCTCGCGGCCGACGAAATGTCGCTGGGGCAACATGTGGAGCGGTGTCACGGTGAAGCCGGCGGAGATGCATTTTTTGATTGGCACCTCCACTGGTTTTCTCCCGGCGATCTGTTTCGGCTCCTGGGGGAAGGGGATTGTGATTCCACCCCAGGTACCGACCGCACGGATGCGCCGGCGATCTGCACTGATCAGGAGTCGAGTGTTTCCTTGTCCTTGGATATGGACGGAAAACTGACACTGGCCAGTTCCTGGGGACCAGATTTGCTGACGGTCTGGGGTTCCGGAATGGGATTTGGGTGCAGTCGTTCTGACTGTTCGTGGTATGCGAGTTCCCGGGAAATGCTGCGCCATATTCCCGCCCGGCGCTGTTGATTGCCGTCTCTGCCGGTCTGCAACGGCAGATCGCCAGCGGTTGGTGGACGGCACAGACTGGGTAAGTCTGTGACCCATTCGAGTCGAATTCAGA
>Ga0255182_1001514_pt1 | contig 11867 bp, 10 predicted proteins | sample Atl_UVDOM_RepA_8_FD_188420 | JGI IMG/M metagenome (GOLD analysis project Ga0255182, IMG submission 188420) | Freshwater microbial communities from Altamaha River, Georgia, United States - Atl_UVDOM_RepA_8d | ecosystem: Environmental > Aquatic > Freshwater > River | place: USA: Georgia... | reverse complement strand
TGGGTGATGCCATTCCAGCGGAACGAACGTCGATTGAAGTAGCGCGCGAACATATCCGGATGATCGTCCAATATGTGCTGTGCCAATATCGATAAGTCTTCCGCCGTTGAATAGGTACGGTTTCGGTCTGGCCAACCATTCACAGTCGCGAAATGGCTGTTCACCATGCCAAGACGCTTGGCGGTTTTGTTCATCTCGTCGATGAAGGCGGCTTCGCTCCCCGCAATTCCTTCTGCCAAAACAACCGAGGCGTCGTTGCCCGATAGCGTCAAAACGCCGTGCAACAGGTCGCTTATCGTGGCTTTCTGGCCCGCTTTAAGGAACATGCTGGATCCGCGGTTGTTCCACTTGGCCCAGGTTGCAGGCTTTACCGCTACTGCTGTTTCAAGTTCAACCCGACCAGATTTAACAGCCTCAAAAGCGACATAAGCCGTCATCAACTTCGCCATTGAAGCCGTCGGTATGCGCTTGTTCGCAGCGCGTTCGAGCAAGACGACACCACTATCCTTGTCAGCAAGATAAGCGATCGGTGCCTGCGTCTGATAGCTGGGCGTTACCGCTCGCGCTGGCACGGCGCCAATCAATAGCATCAGGATGAAAAAGGCACGCATCGCCGGTTAGTTAACTCGCGAATGCATGCTTCGCCAGTCAAAGCTGGTCGCGGAGCAACCTTGCTTGTGGATAGCCACGCTTGCGCGCTTCACTCAGCGCCGATTGGGCTTCCTTCTCATCGCCATAAGGGCCGAAACGGACACGAAACAATTTGCCATCGGCGGCAGGCGCAACATGGGCACCCAGTTTCTTTGCCAGCACGTCAGCATTGCTGCGCGATGCAAAAGCGGCGACCTGAACCACATAACCGGCTTTGCTCACCGGCTGCACTGTGGCTTTTTTGTCGGCTGCTTTGGTCGCAACCGGGGTTACTGCCTTCACCGTTTTTGTTTTCGCTGACGCAGCTTTGGCTGCTGGAACACTAGCTGGCACCGGCGGCGTCTGTTTCGCCAGTTTTTCGCGCAAAATCTTCAGCAGTGATTCCGGGGTATCCATACGTCCGCTGGCGGCCATTCCGGAACGCAACGCTGATCGTTCATTTTCGGGCGGGTTGACGCGCCTGACGCGCACCGGGCTGGCATTCCCATCGGCAATTCCCAATTGCCGAGCGGCACCTTCGGATAGGTCAATAAGCCGCTCGTTGGTCATAGGACCACGGTCATTGATCCGCACGAGAATGGTGCGCCCCGTATCCAGAGCGGTCACCTCGACATAGCTGGGCAAGGGCAACGTCTTGTGAGCCCCGGTTATGGCAGACGGAGAAAACTCCTCTCCATTTGCCGTTTTGGTGCTGCTGCCATTGCCCGCATACCAGCCCGCCAGCCCGACTTCATCGTAAAGGGCCGTATCTGCTGGCGTATACTTGACCGAACCGACCGTGAATGGATCACCGATGGTTAGCGGATAATCCATTACCCTTTCGGACGAAGCCGAACTCACCGATGTGACGGACGTCTGGTCGGGCGTACTGCACGAAGCCAGCGTCAATAACGCAATCATCGATGCTGATAGTCTAGTTTCGAACCTCATTGGCGAGCAAACCTACTGAAAGAGCGTAAAAATTGGAGCAGTTATAGTCCAATATCGCGCGATAGTTGCTGCCCAGTAAATATGCGGTGCGCCCTGCGCCGTCGGGCTCAATCAGCACGGCCTGCATATTGTCATCGGGCCAAACGCCATTCTGAGGCACGATCCCGCGCTGTTTCCATTCGGAAATACGCATCCAGCGACTATGGCGCGAAAACACCCGGGCGCAGCGCGTAGGAGCCAGTGAACTGCGCACGGAATTGCGATCAAAGGTGGCTGGTACATTGACGGCAAAGCCCCAACGTTCATTCCTGCGCCATCCGGCATTCAACAGATAGTTGGCGATCGATGTCATCGCATCGACTTCACTTTTCCAGATATCTGCATATCCATCGCCATCGCCATCACGGGCCAGGCGCAGATAAACGGACGGGAGGAATTGCGGCCTGCCAAGTGCCCCTGCCCAGCTCCCCGTAATTGCATAGGACGGCACGCCGCGATCGATCATCTTCAAGACTGCAACAAGTTCCGCTTCGAACAATTCCCGGCGGCGACCTTCAAAGGCCAATGAAGCGAGCGCGTCGGGCGCATGGAAATTCCCCATAACCGCGCCATAGTTGGTCTCATGACCATATATCGCGATCATCACTTCTTCCGGGACGCCGGTTTCGTTTTCGATCCTCTGTAAAAGCGGACGCAATTCTCGATATTTGGCACGGCCGCGATTGATCCGCGCTGCATCCACATGTTTCAGGCGATAGGGTTCAAAATCCGGGATTGCGGCATTACCCGGCGTTTCGGGTTGCCCGCGATCCAACTGCACCACCCTTGGCAGATATGTCAGCGTGGGCATCACCCTGTCGAGCGTTGCCTTGCTGACACCTTCCCGTTCAGCACGTGCGCGTACCGATTGCAGATATTGCCCAAAGGCATGTGAATGGCTTTGCTGGGGCAAAGTCGGAGCCGATTGTTGTGCCGACAGGGCTGCGGGGGGGCTTGCAATGGCAAGCAACAAGGCCGCAGCGATACCATCCACCGGCCATTTCCCTATATGCAACGCCACTTGTTCCTCCAATTGCCCGACTGCCAAGTGATAACATGGAAAAATTTCGGCGGACAGGAAAACTGCGCAACCTGGCGTAAAATGCGCACTCATTGGCGAGCCTTGGCTATTGAGAGCCGGAGCGGTCACAATACTTGCCAGCGCCCAGATTCCTGTCTAGGGCCGCTCCCGAAGCGGACAGGTGGCCGAGTGGTTTAAGGCAGCGGTCTTGAAAACCGCCGTGGGTGCAAGCTCACCGTGGGTTCGAATCCCACCCTGTCCGCCACTTTCCAGACATTTCGAGCATCCGCAATTTACACGCGGATAATTGTTTAGGTGATCGTGACCGAGCGTTCTAGGCTGCTTGTCCAAGGCCTGCGGTTTTTGCCCTCGCCGGTCCTGAAAGGAACACCGAGATGAAAACGACGCTGGAAATAGCAATCGCCGCATTTGCCTTAACAAGCATGGGAACAGCGTCTGCAGCCGAGCCCGCCGCGCCTTTTGCGACCGATGTTTCCGGATCATCGGTTGTATGGGGCGGCTGCCCGCCGATCTTTACCGGCGCCTGCCAAATGACAGTGCTACAGGGCGATCCTTCAAAGCCCAATTCGGACGTCGTATTGAAAGTCGGTCCAGGCAACACCCTGCCCTTGCACAAGCACAGTTCAGCAGAGCGAATGATCCTTTTGACCGGCGAAATGCAGGTTAAATATGATGGCTCTGAGGCAGTGATCCTGAAGCCATCGCATTACGCATATGGTCCAGCAGGCCTGCCGCATGTCGCCTCCTGCATTAGCGATGTTGCCTGCACATTGTTTATCGCGTTCGAGGGTGCTGTGGATGCGGAATTGGTTCCCCAACCCGGACATTGAGTTTCGAAAACAGCGAAAAGGCTGAGTGGATTTTCCGGATTGCCTCCTCATAAGAGTATGATCGAATTCCCATGATCATTACAGCCACATTGGTTGCAATATCTCAAGCCAACAAAGGTATCGTTACAGACAGTACAGTTAACCTGAGCATTTATATTTATTGTATTTCAATTATATAAGATGCTCGCTGCGGAGCTATCTATATGACTTCGGCGTTTCACGCCTTCCGCTTTCAGCGCACAATCTTGATCTAAATCAAATCAATTATGAACCAAATCGCACATCATTATTCATGCAATGCGTTGGGGAGTGGGTGGCATGGAATACACCGACCAAAACTTCATTCCATTTCTAATGGTGGGACTTATCCTGATTGTGAACCTTGGTACATGGATGATGGACAATCCATGCAATCCGGCGTTGAGCTCGGCTATAATGTCCGGCGGCGCACTTTGGTTCATCTACCTCGCGATGCGAAAAGGTAGCTGATACCGCTTATTCAGGCTCGTTCCGCCGCTATCGGAAACGGTTCGCTGATCCAGCGCGTGACGTCTCGCATGCGGCGTGCAGGGTGGGTCATTGCCCACCCATTTCGAAAGACTATTTCTCTTCCGCCAATTGCCCGCCGTTGGAAGCGTTTTCGCCGAATGCGCTGGTGGTGCCGTCGATCATCATCTGGATCTCTTCATTGGCATATTTTTCGGCATCGGCTTGCTTCGAACCAAAGCTTTTTTCCGATTTTACTAGCATTTCAAAATAGGTCTGCCGTTCAGTCGGACAGGCCTTCTGGATCGCGTCATTGAATTCAGCACCCGATTTCTTGACCTTTACCGCTTCGTTATGCTCGCGGATCAGGCAGTTGTTGAAGCCCTTGCGCGCGTCATCGAGCGGATCGCCCTTCATGGCTGCCATGTTGAGCGCCATGGCCAGCGCCAAGCTTGTCATCATCATAAGCTGTTGCTCCCCAGTTTGTGCGAACGTTGACTAACGTCTTCCCCGCACCGTGGTTATCACAACGCTGCGGGATGCTGCAATGTTCCATATTGCAACTGAATCGTCGCTGAACCCTTGGTTTAGCGGATGCGTTTTCCACCTTTTACAACTGCGTCGACCGACTCGAGTTCGCGGACATTGGCGAGCGGATCGCCATCGACCGCAATGATATCGGCAAAACGGCCGACCTCAATCGCGCCAACATCCTTTTCACGACCCAGCGCCTGCCCCGCGTTTCGCGTCGCGGCCTGGATCGCTTCGAGCGGACTCATGCCATATTCGACCATCACCCGAAACTGCTTGCCGATTTCGCCATGCGGCATCACGCCAGCGTCGGAGCCAAAGACCATCTTCACGCCTGCCTTGTGCGCCTTGCGGAAATTGTCGCGCTGGATCTGCGCGACTTCGCGATCCTTGCGCAAATTATCCTCCAGCACGCCATTTTTCGCGCCTTCGGCCTGCGTATATTCGGTGTTGTAGATATCCATCGAGAACCAAACCGGGCGGGCACGTGCAGCCGCCAGCTTGATGCCTTCATCGTCGACAAGGCTGGCATGTTCGATGGTGTCGATACCGGCCTTGATCGCGGCCTTGATGCCATCCGCGCCATGGGCATGCGCCGCAACGCGGACGCCCCATTGATGTGCCTCTTCGGCGATTACCCGAAGATGATCCTCGGAAAGCTGCTGCTGACCGGGTTCGGTGTTGCGCGAGAACACCCCGCCGGTCGCACATACCTTGATGACCTCGGCGCCATATTTGCGTTGGCGGCGAACCTGATAACGCAATTCATCCGGGCTATCGCCAATGCCCTCTTCCTTCTCAGGCTTTTCAAGGCTGGGGGGCAGGAAGGTGGAATCGCAATGGCCACCGGTTGCGCCGAGCGCATAGCCCGCGGGCACGATCCGCGGCCCAACCGCATAGCCATTTTCAATTGCTTGTTTGAGGCCGATATCGTTGCGGTTGTCCGAACCCACATTACGGACGGTGGTGAAACCGGCATCGAGCATGGCCTTGGCACTGCCGACCGCGGTCATGCCCCAGAAGCTATCGGTAAATTCGAGGCCGCGATAGCCACCGATGTCGGCAGGACCATCGAGGTGGACGTGCATGTCGATCAGGCCGGGAAGCAGCGTTTTGTCACCCAGATCGATATGGGTAACGTCGGCGCCCCACTTGACTGTGCGGGCATCGGCAATGCTTGCAATGCGGCCATTATCGTCCACGAAGATGGCGGGATGCTCGACCATCTTGCCAGTCATTACGTCGAGCATACGCGCGCCGGTGATGACGGTGTTGGCGAGCGCGGAAGTGGATTGAACCGCCAATATCGCAGCTGCACCCGTTGCCAAAAGTCGCGCTTTGCCGCGCAGGTTATCAGTCAATTTCATGAGTTTTGCCTCCCGAATCTGTTGCCTGAACTTAGGCAGATCGGGAGGCGAAATGACAATGATTTTTACATCGATGATGTATTAGCGATGACTCGCATCAAATGTGCAGCGCCTTCCCATAGGCTCCTAGCACGCTCTCATGCATCATTTCGGAAAGCGTCGGATGCGGGAAGACGGTGTGCATGAAATCAGCCTCTACCAGTTCGGCGGTCTTGCCGATGGTATAGCCCTGGATCAACTCGGTAACCTCTGCGCCGACCATATGCGCGCCGAGCAGCTCGCCGGTCTTGGCATCGAATACGGTCTTGATGAAGCCCTCTGCCTCACCCAACGCGATCGCCTTGCCGTTGCCAATGAAGGGGAAATTGCCGACCTTCACCTCATAGCCCTCTTCCTTGGCCTTCGCCTCGGTCAGGCCGACGCTGGCGACCTGCGGATGGCAATAAGTGCAGCCAGGGATATTCTTCGCGTCCATCGCGTGCGGATGGCCGCCTGCAATGGCTTCGGCAGCAATCACGCCTTCGTGGCTAGCCTTGTGCGCAAGCCAGGGTGGCGCCGTGACGTCACCGATGGCCCATAGGCCGGGTACATTGGTGCGGCACATCGGGTCGGTCTTGATATGCCCGCGTTCGGTTTCGACGCCCAGCGCCTCCAGCCCGATATTCTCGGTATTGGGAACGATGCCGATGGCAACGATGCAGTGGGTGAATTCGCTCTTGGCGACCTTGCCATCCTTGTCCTTGATTTCGGCGGTGACGCCGCTGGCAGTGGCCTTCAATGACTGCACTCCTGCCCCGGTCAGGATGGTCATGCCCTGTTTCTTCAGTGCCTTTTCGAGGAAGGTTGAAACGTCCGCATCTTCAACCGGTACGATGCGGTCCATCATCTCGACGACGGTCACCTCGGCACCCATATCGTTGTAGAAGCTGGCAAATTCGATACCGATCGCGCCGCTGCCGATCACCAGCAATTTCTTGGGCATTTCAGGCGGAGTCATCGCGTGGCGATAGGTCCAGATGCGCTTGCCATCAGCAGGCGCAAAAGGCAGGTCGCGCGCGCGGGCACCGGTCGCGATGATGATGTTCTTCGCGGTCAGCATTTCTTCGCCCTTGTCGCTTTTGACGACCAGCGTGTTGGCAGCGGACAGCCTGCCCTCCCCCATATAGACGGTGATCTTGTTCTTCTTCATCAGATGCGTGACGCCTTGGTTGAGCTGCTTCGCAACGCCGCGCGAACGCTTGACCACCGCATCGATATCCGCGCTGATATTGGCCGCAGTCAGTCCATAGGCCCCTGCATGCTGCATATAGTGATAGATTTCCGCCGAGCGCAGCAACGCCTTGGTCGGAATGCAGCCCCAATTGAGGCAGATGCCCCCGAGATTTTCACGCTCTACAATTGCGGTTTTAAGGCCGAGTTGGGCTGCACGGATTGCGGCAACATAGCCACCGGGGCCGGAACCGAGGACGATAAGGTCGTAGTTGTCAGCCATTTTACGCCACCAACCCCAGCGGTTTCTCCACCAGTTCCTTGAACACCTTCATCAGTTCGGCTCCATCGGCGCCATCAATTGCGCGGTGGTCAAAGCTGCCAGTGGCGCTCATTACCGTTGCGATCGAGAGTGCATCATCGACCACATATGGACGCTTTTCGCCCGCTCCGATCGCCATGATCATCGCCTGCGGCGGATTGATGACGGCTGTGAAATGCTTGATCCCCATCATGCCCATATTGCTGATCGAGGCGGTTCCGCCCTGATATTCATGCGGTTGCAGCTTGCCATCCTTTGCCTTGGCGGCGAGTGCGGACATTTCGGTCGAGATGGTCGAGAGAGATTTGTTCGCCGCATCGACGATGATCGGAGTGATCAAACCGGTGGGGATTGAGACCGCGACGCTGATATCGGCGCGGCTATATTGCAGCATATTGTCGCCCGCGAAGGAGACGTTGCATTTCGGCACCTGGATCAGTGCCAGCGCGAGCGCCTTGATCAGCATATCGTTGACCGACAGCTTGACCCCGCGGCTTTCGAGGCTGGCATTGAGTTCACCCCGAAGTTTGAGCAACGCATCGAGCCGGATATCGACCGTAAGGTAGATATGGGGTGCCTCTTGCATCGACTGGGTCAGGCGGCGTGCGATCGTCTTGCGCATGTTGCCGAGTTTGACGACTTCGTGCGGAATGCCGAAATCGGGGACTGCAGCCGGTGCTGCCGGTGTGACGGGCGCCTCAGCAGATGCGGCGGGGGCCGTCGTGGCGGCACCAGGCTGCGCACCTTCAACGTCGGCTTTGACGATGCGGCCATTGGGACCAGTGCCAGTTAAACCAGCGAGATCGACACCCTTGTCTGCGGCGATACGCTTTGCGAGTGGGCTCGCCTTGATGCGATCGCCTGCAACTTTGGCAGGGGCTGCTGGTGCCGGAGCTGCGACAGGTGTTGGTGGAGGTGCTACAACCGGCGCTTCCGCTTTGGCTGTCGTTGGCGGCGTTGGCGCAACTTTGGCAGGTGCCGCACCATCATCTTCACCCTGGATCATCGCGATCACGGTGCCGACCTTTACCCCGTCGGTGCCTTCGGCGACCAAAATCTGCGAAATGACGCCTTCGTCGACTGCCTCAAACTCCATCGTCGCCTTGTCGGTTTCAATCTCGGCGATCAAATCACCCGATGATACGCTGTCGCCTTCCTTCACCAGCCAGCGGGCAAGCGTGCCCTCCTCCATGGTCGGGGACAATGCGGGCATTTTGAGCTCGATGGGCATCGGGGCATCCTGTTTATGGTCTGGATTAATCGCAGCGGCATAAGGGCTTGGTTTCCCCAGCGTCAAGCGGCTATCGCTTGCACTGGGTTCAGTTTTGACGCAGGTTCATACGAATACATGAATGCCGCGGCGGGGAAACGGCGATGCGCACCTATCTGGTTGTGATTGATGAAACCGAAGAAGCGCGCCTCGCGTTGCGCTTCGCCGCGCGCCGCGCAGCAAAAACGGGCGGCAGTTTGCACATATTGGCGCTTATCGAGCGCGCGGATTTCGTCGCATGGGGCGGTGTGCAAGCGACAATGGAAGCCGAAAACCGCGAAAAAGCCGAGGAGCTGGTCTCCACCGCTGCAGGTACGATTTTCGACGAACTCGGCATCCAGCCCAGCATCACGATCAGGGATGGTGAGGGCGTGGAGGTTGTTCGCGAAATGCTCGACGAACATCCGGAAATCGCCGCCTTGGTGCTGGGCGCGGCCGCACAGGGCAATCCCGGACCGATGGTAGCGCACTTTACCGGCAACAACGCCGGCACACTCCGTTGCCCGGTTATGGTAATACCGGGGTCGCTTACCGACGAAGCGCTGGATGAATTGAGTTAGCGCTTGCGGCGCCCTTGGTGCCGGATATTGGACGGCCTGCCCCGCTTACCCGCCATGTGCTTGCCCTTATGCTTCATGCCGGAGGGGCGTTCCATCCGCGCTGGGGCATAGCTCCCGCCCTCTGGCAATTCAAAGCGCAGCGCCCCCGAAACCGGGTTGGCTTCTGCAAGCCGTAATTTGAGCCGCATGCCGGGGCGATATTCATCCCCGCTATCCTCACCGGTTAGCGTTTGGCTGGCCTCATCATAGAAAAAGCGCTCGGCGCCTAAAGTTGAGACTGGCACCAAACCATCGCCGCCAATCGACTCCACTGTCGCGAAAAAGCCGAAATTCTGCACGCCGGTGATGCGCGCCTCGATGATTTCACCAATTTGTGTGGCAAGGAATGCAGCGACATAGCGGTCGGTCGTCTCGCGCTCAGCTTCCATAGCCCGGCGTTCGGCACGGCTGATCATCTCTGATGTGACGTCAAGCCGTTCGAAATCGCGTGCCGACAGCCCTGTTACCGGCTTTATCGTCCCATCCTTTGGCGCGGGCATTTCCAGATCATAGGCGCTCACCAGCGCACGGTGCACGATCAGGTCGGCATAGCGACGGATCGGCGAGGTAAAATGCGCATAGCTGCCTAACGCCAGCCCAAAATGCCCTGCATTTTGCGGGGTGTAATAGGCCTGCGTCTGGCTGCGCAGCACCGCTTCCATGATCTGCGGCAAGATTTCGTCATGCTCCTGCACCTTGTCGATGATCGCATTAAAAGTGGACGGGCGGACCACCTGCCCCAGCGCGAATTCGATATCGAAGGTTTTGAGGTAGTCCTTGAGTGCGACCAGCTTCTCACGTGCCGGTGGCTCATGGACACGATAAATCAGCGGCGATTTCTTTTCCTCAAGCGCCTTGGCCGCCGCGACATTCGCCGCAATCATGAAATCCTCGATCACTTGGTGCGCATCCAGATGCTCACGCACGGCAACGCCAACCACCCTGCCCTCGTCGTCAAGCGTGATGCGGCGTTCGGGCAGGACAAGTTCAAGCGGATTGCGGCGGTCGCGCGCATTTTTGAGCAGTTTCCAGCATGCCCAAAGCGGTTTTAGCGCACTTTCAAGCATCGGATGGTCAAGCTTTCCATCAATCGCATCCTGTGCGTCCTGATAAGGAATGTTGGCAGAAATCCGTGCGATTGCGCGGCTGAAACGCCATGACGTCACATGCCCGCCAGCATCGATCTGTATATGGCAAGCGAGCACCGCGCGATCCTCGCCCGCGCGAAGCGAGCATTTGTCTGAAGACAGCGCGTGCGGCAACATCGGGACAACGCGATCGGGGAAATAGACGCTGTTCCCGCGCTTTGCAGCCTCCCGGTCGAGCGCACTGCCCGGTCGCACATAATAGCTGACATCCGCTATCGCGACGATCGCCTTGAAACCATTGGCGTTTTTTGGATCATCATCTGGAGTGGCCCATACGGCATCGTCGAAATCGCGCGCATCGCGTGGATCGATGGCAATTATCGGCAGGTGCCGCAGGTCCTCGCGTTTATCGGCTGTGACGGGCAGTTTGCTGACGTGCAGCGCCTCGGCTTCGACTTCCTCTGGAATTTCAAACGGGATGCCGAATTTGTGGATGGCAATCAGGCTGAAACTGCGCGGCGCGAATGGGTCGCCCAATACATCGGTTACCCGCGCCTTTTTCTGGCCTGCCCGCCCGCCAAGCTCTGCCAGAACCAGATCGCCGGGCTGCGCCTCTCCGACCTCAAACAATGGAATATCAAAACGCGCCTTCTTGTCAGTGGACTTCAGCCAGAAACGGCCATTGTCACTTTCCTCCACCACGCCCAGTATCTGTTCGCTGGCCTTGGCGAGTTTCTTCATCGGATGAGCAAGCCATCCCTTCCCCGCTTCCTCCGTCCGCGCCAATATCCGGTCACCGATGCCTAACGCGCCTTTTCGACCCCGCTCGACAACACGCAACTTCGGCAATGGTATCCCATCCGCTTCCCAACGTTCCGGAACGGCTATCAACTGGTTGCCATCGACATCGACAATTTTGAGCACGGTGACGCGCGGAACACCGCCCATCTTGTGGAACGCCCGACCCGGTGCTGCATCGATCAGCCCTTCATCGGTCATATCCTTGAGCAGCGCTTTCAGCGCGATCTTATCACTTCCGTAAAGCCCGAATGCGCGCGCAATTTCGCGCTTGCCTGCTGGTTCTTTCGACTTCTCGATAAATTCGAGGATCTGCTCGCGACTGGGTAATCCCGGCTGATGGCGAGGTTTTCGCGCCAAATCAGTATGTCCGCCCGATAAGGATGCGCCCAACCGCAGGCTCACCCGTGAAGAAGCAGGCTCCGTCTACAGGCGCTGCATCCAGAGGTGCATTGCGCATCGTCAGCTTCAATGCCTTCAACTGCTCAACAATCTTGTCGAGCGCTGCACCGCTGGGGCGAGCCCACTGCACCTCTACCCAACCCGCAAACTTGGCTTCATCGCCTTTGAAATGCGCCGCCAGATCAGAGACGTCGCGCGCGATATTGGCATCGAGACGGGCCTTGGCCTCCGCATAAAGCGATGTCTGGATATCCTGCAGCAACGTTGCAGCAGAAGCTACGAAATCGCCTTTCGGCGTGAATG
>Ga0255182_1001510_pt1 | contig 11881 bp, 10 predicted proteins | sample Atl_UVDOM_RepA_8_FD_188420 | JGI IMG/M metagenome (GOLD analysis project Ga0255182, IMG submission 188420) | Freshwater microbial communities from Altamaha River, Georgia, United States - Atl_UVDOM_RepA_8d | ecosystem: Environmental > Aquatic > Freshwater > River | place: USA: Georgia... | reverse complement strand
GGCGACGCATTGATTTATGCCGACGATGGTGGGGATACGCTGTATGGCGACGGCGGCGACGACATAATTGCCGGCGGCTATGGCAGTGACACACTGTATGGCGGCACCGGTAACGACACCCTCGATGGCGATAATGGCGTGGATAAGGCCGAAGATGCCGCCGACAAGCTTTATGGCGGCGATGGCAACGACATTGTCATGGGCCGCGGCGGCAACGACCTACTCAATGGCGATGGTGGTGATGACAGACTCTGGGGCGGAAACGGCAATGACACCTTGTATGGTGGTACTGGCGTAGATACGCTGGATGGTGATGACGGCCCCGATCGCGCGGTTGACGGCAACGATACTCTCTACGGCGGCGATGGCAACGACATTGTCATGGGCCGCGGCGGCAACGATACGCTTAAAGGTGATGCTGGCGACGATTCTATCTGGGGTGGAAGTGGCACAGATATTGTTTATGGCGGCACCGGTAACGATATGATCGACGGCGGCGACAGCCTTACATATACAGACGACGGCGGCGACACGCTTTATGGCGATGCTGGCGACGATTCCATCTGGGGTGGTTATGGTGCGGACACGCTCTACGGCGGCACCGGCAACGATACCTTAGACGGCGATAATGGTGCTGACAAAATTGGGGACGCCAACGACAAGCTCTATGGCGGCGAAGGTCACGATATCCTTATGGGTCGGGGTGGTGACGATAAACTCTGGGGCGAAATTGGTGACGACAAGCTATGGGGTGGTAACGGCAATGACACCCTCTATGGTGGCCTTGGCGCTGACACCCTAGATGGCGATGATGGTCCCGATCGCGCTGTCGATGGAAACGATACGCTGTTCGGCGGCGACGATAATGATATCGTTATGGGCCGCGGCGGCGATGATGCCTTGAATGGCGATGCTGGCGACGACTCCATCTGGGGTGGAACAGGTATCGACACCATTCACGGTGGCGACGGTAATGATATGATTGATGGCGGCGACGGCCCGGATTCAACCACTGATGGTGGCGATCTTCTCATGGGTGACGCTGGCGACGATTCCATCTCGGGTGGCTATGGCAACGACCGCCTCTTTGGCGGTATTGGTAACGATACCCTCGATGGCGATAATGGTGCCGACAAGGCAGGTGATGGTAACGATACCTTGTTTGGCGGTGATGGTAACGATATCGTTATGGGTCGCGGTGGCAACGACACCCTTAACGGCGATGCTGGTAACGATGATATCTGGGGTGGCTCTGGCTCGGACACCGTTTACGGTGGCAGTGGCGATGACAATATCTCCGGTGGCGATGGCACCAACCCGGATGAAAAGGATAACCTTTTTGGTGGCACTGGCAGTGACCATATCTGGGGTGGATATGGCAACGACTATATCAACGGCGAGGATGGCGACGACTTCCTAGATGGCGGCGACGGACCTGACTTTACCGGCACTGGTGATGACACCATCTACGGTGGCAACGGTAATGATAATATCTGGGGTCGTGACGGAAAAGACCGTATTTATGGTGACGCCGGTAATGATTTTCTGAATCTGGGCGCTGATAACGGTACCGCGACCGGCGGCACTGGTTCGGATGTGTTCGTATTCAATGCTGATTGGCGCAATTCAAACGCCATTCACACTGTTACGGATTATGAAGTTGGTGTTGATCATATTGGCCTTGAAGTTCTGGCAGACCTGCTGCCCACCATGGATGCTGCAGCGTTTAGTGCTTTGTTTAGCAGCCAGGTGCATCAGGTAGGTGCAAATGTAGAAATCAAGGATACAGCTTCTGACGCCAAGATCGTGCTTCAGAATGTGAACATTGCATCACTTTCAATGTCAGACTTTATCTGGTCATAACCTGACAGACCTATAACTCTAATAAATGCCACCGGCCTTTACGCCGGTGGCATTTTTCTTGAGTGTAGAATACCGAATAAAAAAACTAGGGCAGCGTCTTGGCTTTAAAGCCGCACAGGTCACGCACTACGCAGCTGCCACAAGCAGGTACGCGCGCCTTACATACATAACGGCCATGTAAGATCAGCCAATGGTGGGCGTGGTAGAGAAACTCTTTAGGAATAACCTTGAGGAGTTTCTTTTCAACCTCATCTACATTTTTACCCGGTGCCAAACCGGTGCGGTTGGCCACACGATACACATGCGTATCCACCGCTATGGTTGGCTGACCAAAGAAGATGTTAAGCACCACATTAGCAGTTTTACGGCCCACACCGGGCAGCGCCTGCAGGGCTTCACGGTCAGCTGGCACTTCGCCCTTATGGCGGTCGATCAATTGCTGCGAGAGCGCAATCACATTCCTGGCCTTGGTATTAAACAGGCCAATAGTCTTGATGAAATCTTTGACGCGGGCTTCACCCAGCGCCAGCATTTTCTGCGGTGTATCGGCAGCTTTGAACAGCGCGCGCGTGGCCTTGTTCACGCCTGCGTCAGTCGCCTGCGCCGAAAGCACAACCGCGACTAACAGGGTGTAGGCATTGACATATTCCAGCTCGCCCTTGGGCGCGGGCATCTGTGCCTGCAAAGCCTTAAAAAACTGGGTGATCTGGGCGCGGTTCATGGGTTAGACTTAGCGCAGAAGGACATCCGCCGCCATGACTTTTACACCCGACTTTTTAAGCGAAGCCCAAGCAGCCAAAGCCCTGCGCGCCCATGTCTTACCGCCGGGGATTACCCTGCTACCACGTAGCGCGGCGCGCGATCTGGCCATCAGCTGGAGCTTGGTTGATGGCGAAAATGGCCGCGCGCTGGTAGCCGTCTGTGAAGGTGCCATTTGCTGGCTGGGCCCGACTGATCTGGGCGAGGCCAAGGCCAAACGTGACTTTAAAACCTACTTTGCACAAGCCTCACTGACCGAACAACACTTGCCGATCATGACGCAAGCCCTGAAGGCAAACCCGCCCGCTTTGCCGCTGCTGCTGCTGGGCACGCCGTTTCAGCTCTCGGTCTGGCGTTTGCTGCTGCAAATTCCGCGTGGCCAACTGGTGCGCTATGCTGACCTGGCCCGCGCGCTGGGCAAGCCCCGCGCCGCACGCGCCATTGGTAATGCGGTTGGCAGCAATCCGGTGGCTTGGCTGGTTCCCTGCCACCGCGTTGGCCATAGTGATGGCGGCATCAGCGGCTTTGCCAGTGGCGAGGATTGCAAGCGCCGCTGGCTGATGCTGGAAGCGGCTTAACAGCAATTAGCCCTTGAGCAGGTCAGAGAGTGTATAACGCCCCGGCTTTTGCTTGATGAGCCAAGCGGCGGCAGCCAATGCGCCTTTGGCATAAATGGCGCGGTTCTCACCGCGATGGGTCAGCTCAATCCGCTCACCATCAAGCGCCAGTGTAACCGTATGATCCCCCGTGACCGTGCCACCGCGCAGCGCGGCATATTGCACGCCGCGCTCACACGCCGCGCCCAGTGCTAGGGCTGTGCCAGAGGGCGCATCTTTCTTCTTATTATGGTGCATCTCATAAATGCCAATGTCTGCATCAGGCAAGGCGCGCGCGGCAAGCTGCGTGAGCTCCAGCAACAACGCCACGCCCCGGCTGAAATTGGCGGCAACCAGCACCGGTACCACTTGCGCGGCCTTAGCCAGCGCCTGCTCGGTAGCGGCATCCATCCCGGTGGTGCCGACGATCAGCGGCACCTTCTTGATGGCGGCCAGCTCGGCATGACGCAAGGTGGCGGCGGGCGTGGTAAAATCAATCACCACATCACTGACAAATAGCGCCGCTGGCTCACCACTGGCATGTACGCCTAGCGGCTCAATGCCGACGATGCTGCCCACATCCTGCCCAACCTGCAATGAATGGGCTGAGACTGTAGCAGCCGCCAACTCATGCTCGCTCGCGGCAATCTCCGCCACCAGCAACCGCCCCATGCGCCCGGCACAGCCGGCTATTGCAACACGCATCATCGCTCTCCCGCGTTAGCTCGCTATGAATAACGCGCTTAGAATGAGGCTTATTGTGCCGTCAGGCAAGCAGCAAACTGGTCAGCCAGACGCTGGAGATATTCCTGATAGAGATGGGCTGATAGCGGCAGATCACTGGCATCCGGATTCACCAACCCTTTACGCGCAGACGTGCCCCCGACCAGCGTATCAACCACCGCCGCGCGGAATTGTGGCTCGGCCAGTACACACACCACCTCGTGCGAGTGAATACGCTGCTGCAAGGCGGCCAGCTGCGCCGCTGACGGCGGCACCTCAGGCGAGAGGGTGATGGAGCCACGCCCGGCCAGCCCATAGCTCTTTTCAAAATACTGATAGGCGTCATGAAACACAATAAAGCCCCGATTTTTGAGCGGCGCTAACTGTGCTTGCAACCGTGCATGCAGCGCCAGAACATCCGCCTTAAACGCGATGGCATTGCTGGCATAGTGCGCGGCATGGGCCGGGTCTTGCGCAGCCAGCTGCTGAGCCACCAGCTGGGCGATGGCGGCTGCATTGCGCGGATCAAGCCACAGATGCGGGTCGTTCGCGCCGTGATTATGCTCGTGGTCATGCTCGTGTTCGTCTTCGTGTTCATCTTCGGCTTCAGGTTTCCACACACCGCCACTACGGTTAGCGTAATGGGTTAAGCCTTGGGCCTGCGCCAGCTCCAGCTGGGCGGCATAGCTGGCCAACTGGGTGAGCGGCTTTTCCAAAAAGGTTTCAAGCCCCGGCCCGACCCAGACGACCAGATCAGCCTGCTCCAGCCGCTTGGCGTCTGACGGGCGCAGCTGATAGGTATGCGGGCTGGCATTACCGGTAATGAGCACATCTGGCGTGCCTACGCCGTCCATCACCGCAGCCGCGATACCGGCCAGCGGCGCAATGGACACCAGTACGCGCGGCGTGTCGGCCTGCGCGGGATATGCAGTAAAAACAGCCCCAAACAACAGGGCGCACAAGGCTGGAAAATGACGCATGACAAACCTTCCTTAAACATGCTACAACCGGGGCTACCATATGTTATATTATAACATAGCGCAAGAGCATGATGACCACACCGCTACTCACCGCCCACCAGATTGCTGCCGCCTTTGACGGCCGCAGCGTGCTGCACGGCATTCACCTGCAATTGATGCCGGGCGAAATTGTCAGCCTGATTGGCCCCAATGGCGCAGGCAAAACCACTTTGCTGCGCGTGCTGCTGGGCCTGCAGCGCCCGGAGAGTGGCAGCGTGACACGCGCGCCGCAGCTGCGCATTGGCTATGTGCCGCAGCGCCTGCCGCTGGATAGCCTGCTACCCATGACGGCTGGACGCTTTCTGGCGCTGTGGGGGCAGGATGATACCGCGATCGATAAAGCAGGCGCCCGCCCTTTGCTGGGCCGCCCCTTGCAAAAACTCTCCGGCGGGGAATTACAGCGTGTGCTGCTGGCCCGCGCGCTCAGCAATCAGCCGCAGCTGCTGGTGCTGGATGAACCGGCGCAGGCGCTGGATCTGGCCGGGCAGCGCGCCTTGTACGACACCATTGGCCGCGTGCGCGATGAAACAGGCTGCGGCGTGCTACTGGTCTCGCATGATCTGAACATTGTCATGCGCAAGACTGACCGCGTGATCTGCCTGCATGGCCATATCTGTTGCCAAGGCAAGCCGGATGATGTGAGCCGCGATCCGGCCTATACCGCGCTGTTCGGCCCGGCGGCTGACGCGTTTGCTGTTTACCACCATCATCACGACCATGATCACACCCATGACTGAGCTCCCTGACTTCTTTCTGCGCGCCCTGCTGGGCAGCGCTTTGCTGGCACTGGTCACCGGCCCGCTGGGCTGCCTGCTGGTATGGCGGCGTATGGCCTTTTTTGGTGATGCCCTCGCTCATGCGGCGCTGCTGGGCGTAGCGCTAGGCCTGATGTTTGAACTGCCGATCATGGCGGCGGTGCTTGGGGTAGGCCTGCTGTTTGCCCTTACGCTCACACTATTGGCGCGCAAGCCTGATCTGGCGCACGACACATTGCTGGGTATTTTAAGCCCCACGGCGCTGGCGCTGGGCCTGATTGCCCTGCACGCCATGCCCGGTGTAAAGGTTGATCTGCTGGGTTATCTGTTTGGCGATATTCTGGCGCTATCAGCCCGCCAACTGGTTTATATGAGCGCCGGCGTAGCCTTGGTGCTGGCCTGCCTGCTGGCACTCTGGCGCCCGCTGATGAAGCTGACGGTAGCGCCTGACCTGGCCAAAGTCAGCGGCCTGCCCACGGCGCGGCTGGAACTGATTTTTCTGGCCTTACTGGCCTTGGTGATTGCGGCGGGCGTACAGCTGGTGGGTGTCTTGCTGCTCACCGCGCTGCTGGTTATTCCGGCGGCCACAGCCCGGCGCATGGCGCGCACGCCTGAGCAGATGGCTCTGCTGGCAGCAGCGACCAGTTTGCTGGCCAGCGTGCTGGGCCTGTTTGCCTCGCTATATTATGACGTACCCGCCGGCCCGGCTATGGTAGCCAGTGCGGCAGGCTTATTCATCCTGAGCCGGATTGTGCGCTAAGAGCAAAGCGGCTTAGACCATTTTAACTGAATATGGATTTAGTCTAAATGGTCTACTTGTTTGTTTTGTCGCATTTTCGAACCGCAAAACCGCGCACACTTTTGCTGAAAATGCTCTAGCCCTTCAACCCGTCGATGAATTCCTTCACGCGGCCAAAAAAGCCCTGCGTCTCGGGATTGTTGTTGCTGCTGTCGGCCGCAAACTCACGCAGCAATTCCTGCTGGCGGGCGGTGAGATTGCGCGGTGTTTCCACCACGGTCTCTACATAAAGATCACCGCGCTGCGATGACTTCATCACCTTCATGCCCTTACCGCGCAGGCGGTATTGCTGGCCGGTCTGCGTGCCCGGATTAATGCTGACCTGAACCGGCACACCATCAATCGTGGGAATCTCGATCTCACCCCCAAGCGCAGCCGTGGTCATGGGCAGCGGCACCCGGCAATGCAGGTCGGCCCCGTCCCGCTGGAACAGCGGATGCGATTTGATTGCGAGGAAAATATAGAGATCACCCGGCGCTGACCCACGCAGGCCCGCTTCACCCTCACCCGCCAAACGAATGCGGGTGCCGTCTTCCACACCAGCGGGAATATCAACCTTGAGGGTGCGCTCCTTGCGGATGCGGCCCGCGCCAGAGCAACTCGGACACGGCGTTTTAATCACACGACCCGCGCCCTGACAGGCCGGACAGGTGCGCTCAATGGTGAAGAAGCCCTGCTGCGCACGGATCTTGCCGTGGCCAGCACAAGTGGGGCATTGCGTGGGCTGTGTGCCCGCTTTGGCACCGCTGCCATGGCAGCTATCACAGCTGATAGAAGAGGGAATGCGGACTTGTGCCTGCGAGCCCTTGAAGGCATCTTCCAGCGAAATTTCCAGATTATAGCGCAGGTCATTACCGCGCCCAGCCCCGGCCTGACCGCGCTGGCCACCACCACCGGACATAAAGTCGCCAAACATCTCGTCGAAGATGTCGGCAAAGCCACCCATGCCACCGCCGCCGCCAAAATTAAACCCGAACGGATCACCGCCAGCAAAACCGCCGCCGCCCGCATTATTACCGCCGCCCTGCGTAAAGGCGGCATGACCAAGGCGATCATAGGCGGCGCGCTTCTGATCATCGCGCAGCACGTCATAAGCCTCGTTGATTTCCTTGAACTTGGCCTCGGCCGCCTTGTCGCCCGGATTTTTATCCGGGTGATATTGCATGGCCAACTTGCGATAGGCCTTCTTCAGCTCATCCGCTGACGCGCCTTTGGAAACACCCAGAACGGAATAATAATCGTGTGCACCGGCCATGGCCCATCTTCCTTTTACACAGAAACCCGCCCGGTCGTTTCACCGGGCGGGTTGTTTGTAAAATACGCGGATTTACGCGCTCTTCTTGCCATCCACTTCTTCAAAGTCGGCATCAACAACGGTGTCGTCACCGCTCTTGCCGCCGCTGGTGCCGCCAGCTGCCTGCGCTGCGTCATCAGCACCGCCAGCCGCTGCACCTTCAGGTGCGCCGCCGGTGGCCTTGTAAATGGCCTCGCCCACCTTCATGACAGCCTGGCTGAGCGCCTGGGTCTTGTCCTTGATGGCCTGCAGGTCTTCACCGTCCTTCACGCCCTTAAGGTCGTTCATGGCGGATTCGATCGTACTCTTGAGCGACGCGTCGATCTTGCTCTCATGCTCCTTGAGCTGCTGCTCGGTGCTGTGCAGCAGGCTGTCGGCATGGTTACGGGCTTCGATCAGGTCCTTGCGCTTGCTGTCTTCAGCCTTGTGCGCTTCGGCGTCCTTGACCATCTTCTCGATGTCGTCCTTGGACAGACCTCCCGACGGGGAGATGCGCACCTGCTGTTCCTTGCCGGTCGCGGTGTCCTTGGCCGAGACGGCAACAATGCCGTTGGCGTCGATGTCGAAGGTGACTTCGATCTTGGGCACGCCGCGCGGGGCCGGCGGAATGCCTGCCAGGTCAAACTGGCCGAGCATCTTGTTATCCGCCGCCATTTCACGCTCACCTTGGAACACACGGATGGTCACAGCACCCTGATTATCTTCAGCGGTGGAGAACACCTGGCTCTTCTTGGTGGGGATGGTGGTGTTGCGGTCGATCAGACGGGTGAACACGCCGCCCAGGGTTTCGATACCCAGGCTGAGCGGGGTCACGTCGAGCAGCAGCACGTCCTTCACTTCGCCCTTGAGCACGCCGCCCTGAATAGCAGCACCCACGGCCACCACTTCGTCCGGGTTGACGCCCTGATGCGGCTTCTTGCCAAAGAAGGCTTCAACCGTCTCAACCACCTTGGGCATACGGGTCATACCACCAACCATCACGACTTCATCGATCTGATCCTTGGTCACACCGGCATCCTTCAGCGCGGCTTCACACGGAGCGATACTCTTCTTGATGAGATCGTCCACCAGCGATTCCAGCTTGGCGCGGGTCAGCTTGAGGTTGAGGTGCAGCGGGCCGCTGGCGTTCATGGTGATGAACGGCTCGTTGATTTCGGTCTGCATGGACGAAGACAGCTCGATCTTGGCCTTTTCAGCCGCGGCCTTCAGGCGCTGCTTGGTCATGGGGTCGGCACGCAGGTCCACACCGTTCTCACGCTTGAACTCGTCAGCGATCCAGTCGATGATGCGCTGGTCGAAGTCTTCACCACCGAGGAAGGTATCACCATTGGTCGACTTCACTTCGAACACGCCATCACCGATCTCAAGGATGGACACGTCAAACGTACCACCACCGAGATCGTACACGGCCACGATGCCGGTCTTCTTCTTCTCAAGGCCATAGGCCAGCGCAGCGGCTGTGGGCTCATTGATGATGCGCAGCACTTCAAGGCCTGCAATCTTGCCGGCGTCCTTGGTGGCCTGACGCTGGGCGTCGTTGAAGTAGGCCGGAACGGTGATCACGGCCTGCGTGACGGCAGTGCCCAGATACTTCTCGGCGGTTTCCTTCATCTTGACCAGCACCTGCGCGGAGACTTCCGGCGGGCTCATCTTCTTGCCGTCAATCTCAACCCACGCGTCACCATTGTCACCACGGACGATGGCGTAGGGGGCTTCCTTGCGCATCTTCTCGACCTGCGCGTCATCCGCGCGGCGACCGATCAGGCGCTTGGCCGCATAAACAGTCTTCTTGGAGTTGGTGACAGCCTGACGCTTGGCGGCCTGGCCAACCAGACGCTCGCCGCTGTCGGTGAATGCCACGATGGACGGCGTGGTGCGGGCGCCTTCAGCATTTTCCAGCACCTTGGGCTGACCGCCCTCCATAATAGCTACGCACGAATTGGTGGTGCCCAGATCGATACCGATAACTTTGCTCATGTTCCGCTCCTCGCCAAACCGCCCCGCATGGCACGGTTTATTAGTAATTCCAATTGGTTAGCGTCGCATTGCGCCGGCGCCGACCGTCTTTCGTCTCTGGTATGTAGGCATGATTATCCCGCAGCGCAAGGTGCTAACCGCCAGCTTTTTCCAATTCGGCCAGAATTTTGCTGACCGCGCGGAAATGCCCATAACATCGGCATTAAGACTTTTCCCTCTTGCCCGGCGGCACCCAGCTTTTAACATGCTCGCCAAGTGAAAAAACAACGGGCAGAACAGACAGGGAGAAACACATGAAAAACAGCGCTGACGTTGAGTTAGAACAGATCGCACCGGAAACCCATGGCGTGATGCTGACACGTCTGGCTCTTGGTATGAGCAGCGGTAATGTTGCGCCGTTCTTTAGCTACATTGCTAAAGGCGCCAACCCGAATAATGCCATGGGCGGCGTCTCGCTGATTGCCTTCACCATGGAAAAATGCCTGCGCGCCTATGAGCGCGGCGCGAATACCGATGAACAATTCATGCTACAACAAACCTGCGCCGCCCTGCTGCATTATGGTGCCGATCTGGCCCACCGCCCGCTTGACCATAATAACCGCCCGGCGGCATTGCATGCGCCGGATTTATGGCGTCGCCCGCGCTTTGGCGCCCAGGTCATGCTGCGGGCCATGAGCGCGGCACTGGAGCGCGATTTGCCCCTGCCGCGTCTGGACGCGGCTGCGCTGGATAACCGCGCCCTTGACGATGCCAACCGGGAAAAGGCCGCCGAGCATATACGCTGGGCCCACAACAATATCAGCTTGGTGCAGCAGGAAGTGGGGCGCGAGCTACAGACCCCCACCACCGAACATGGCATGATTGTCAGTGCCCGCATTGCCCCGGCTGACCGCGATTTCTGGCTGGAAAAAGCCCAAGTCAGCACACAAGCGCACATGCTGAGCGCCAGCCGCTATGGCTACGGGTCTTAACGTTTTGAGGTAACAGCAGGCGATTAGGCCTGCTGGTCTACCTTGCCAACGGACGCAGCCTTGGCCACCACCACCAGCGCCGGGCGCAGCAGACGGTCAGCAATGGTATAGCCATTCTGATAGACCTGCACGACGGTGCCAGCGGGGGCATCCGCCGTTTCAACTTCCTGCATGGCCTGATGGAAATTGGGATCAAACGGCTGGCCCATGGCCACCACCGCCTGCACACCAAACTTCTCCAGCGTACCGACGAGCTGGCGCTCGGTCGCTTCAACGCCGATGAACAGGTTCTTGAGTGCAGGATTGGTCTCGCGCTGGTCGGCCGGAATGGCATCAAGCGCACGGCGCAGATTATCGGCCACCGGCAGAATATCACGGGCGAAATTGGTGATGGCAAACTTGCGCAGATCGTCCATCTCGCGCTCGGCGCGCTTGCGGGCGTTTTCCACCTCGGCCAGCTGACGGATCATGCTGTCCTTGAACTGGGCCAGCTCGGCCTCTAACTGCTGCTCGCGCGCAGACGGGCCAGACGAGGGAGCAGACTGCGAAGGCGGCTCAGCAGCCTCGCTCGCATCAGCCGGGGCGGCCTCAGCAGTTTCGGGGGCGGGAGCTGTGCCTTCCGGCGCAGCGGTCTCAGCGGGATTTGTCTTTTTGCCAAACATGTCCAACAGATGGCCGTTCTGGCCAAAAAATGCAAGTGGGACAATAACCGGATTTTGATCGAATTTTTCCGGGTGCCAAAATTATTTAGGCCCCATCTGGCGCGCCCACCACTTTGCGCAAGGCGCGGGCAGTATAATCAACCAGCGGCACAATACGCGCATAATTCAGGCGCAGCGGGCCAATCACGCCAATAGCGCCTACCACGCTATTCTGGGCGCCAGTAATAGGCGCAATAACCAGCGAGCAGCCGGCATGTTCAAACATGCCGTTTTCCGCACCAATGAATACCTTAACCCCGCCCGCCTGCCGGGTGGTATCGAGCAGACGGCCCACATTCTCATAAGTCTCAAGGGCGGCGAACAGACCACGCAGCCGCTCCAAATCTTCAACCGCGGCCACGTCGTTGAGCAATTGGGCCTGCCCGCGCACAATCAGCTGACCACCGCCGCCTTCCGACCAGAC
>Ga0255182_1001509_pt1 | contig 11883 bp, 11 predicted proteins | sample Atl_UVDOM_RepA_8_FD_188420 | JGI IMG/M metagenome (GOLD analysis project Ga0255182, IMG submission 188420) | Freshwater microbial communities from Altamaha River, Georgia, United States - Atl_UVDOM_RepA_8d | ecosystem: Environmental > Aquatic > Freshwater > River | place: USA: Georgia... | reverse complement strand
TGCATCGATGGAAGGAACCAGACCGTTGCTATGCGAAATCCAAGCTTTGACTTTACCGACACAAAACACTTTTCCTCGTCGAACTTCGATTGGAATTGATATCAATCGTCTGCATTTATTAACAGCCGTATTGGATCGTCATTTGGGAATTAAATTATCTTTCAGCGAACTGTACGTGAATGTGGTTGGTGGCCTTAAAATTGATGAGCCCGCTGCGGATTTATCGATGGCCGCGGCTATTTTATCTGCGGACTCCAATCGACAGCTTCCCCCAAGATCTATTTTTCTGGGGGAAATTGGTTTGACTGGCGAAATCAGAGCGATCTCGTTTCCAGAAATTCGCATCAAAGAAGCTGTTAAGCTGGGCTTTAATGAATTTTATCTTCCGCACTTTAATCAAAAGTCCTTTGAAGACCCTAGCCTTTTGAAAAAAAATCGTGTCCATTTCTTAAAATCGGTGCATGATTTAGAAAAATGCTTAGGAAAACTTTTTTAAATCAGGGGGACTTGTGAGTTCAATTACCAAAGAAACATTCAAAGCCGGAGATTACATTTTCTTTGAAGGAGATATTGAATCGCATTTCTATATTATCGAATCAGGTTCGGTTAAAATTTTTACAAAGAACGCCGCTGGACAAAAAGTTGAAATCGCGAAATTTGGCCCGGGTGATACTTTTGGGGAATTTGCTTTGATCGATTCAGGCGCCCGAACCGCGTCGGCGCAAGCGGATGTTGATACCAAAGTGATGAAAATTTCCGAAGAAGGCTATCAAATCATGATGAGCGATTTACCGCTTTGGGCTTCGTCGATGTTACGCAGTTTTATTACACGTATGAAATCCATGAACCAACAATTAAAGGCCAAGAAATAATGAAATTCATCGTTGTCACTTTAGTTTTGTTAATGACGACAACTGTTCACGCCGCACAAATACGCTGCGAAAATTATGATTTAGCCACAGCTCAGATTTTGGGTGAAACTCAAATCACAACCACTTTAGCTGATATTAAAAATCAGGGTTTACAATTAATCGCTCAGGATGAATTAGTGACCAGTGAGTTTTATTTATCATGGTCTGCAGATACACAAAATTTAAATCTTAAAATCCACAGCCAAGTATCAAATATGACCACATCCACAGAATATTTATATTCTGAAAAGCAGTTGAAAAGTCCCCTGCAATTAGGAGCCAACTGGATCGAAATCCCTGGCTTGGGGGATTCCGTCCACGCTCGTTGTTTTTGGACGCCATAAATCTAGAAGTTAATTTTTAATAGGGATACAAATCCACCTGTGGAACAGCTCTCGTCGTCTCATTTTGGGCGTCAGCCGCACTGACTGATGACCTTGTCAAATGAGCATTTGCATAGCCACCATTTTCATAAAATTCCATCACTATGGTGTATTTCGTACCTACTGTTAAAGCCACGTTGCCCGTGCAATTCCAAGTCGAGCCATGCTCTGTCCAATTACTAATATAGAGAGTCCCATTAATCCATAATCGCACACCATCGTCAGACAAAGTACAAAAATAATTTGTCGCGGAAACGGCTTTATAAAAACCCGTCCATCGAACCATAAACTGATCTCCGACCCCCATCGGCGCAGTGCCTGAAGCCCATGTAAAATTAATTTTTGCATCTACACGAGCCCCTTTTTTATTAGCCGGCAAAAAGGATTGCGCAGGCCCTGGAGGAGCTCCTCCGGTAAAGTTATAATAGTCTGCATTCAGTCCAATCCCAACATCCGTCATCGAAGATGATCCAGCTACAGTCACAGTTCGATTACCAGATATTCCGTTATAAGTCGCCGTTACAACAGAAGTTCCATTGGCGATTCCTGTTACAACACCTTTGTTGCTCGCCGAATTCGAAACTGTCGCAACAGAAGTGGTTGCACTGGACCATGTTGCAAAACTAGTGATATCAATAGATCCACCATCGGCCGTATTTCCCCATGCCTGCATACTGTATGTAGATCCCGCAGTCATTGTGACTATCGGCTTTACAACAATGGAATTAATTGCAGAATTGTTCACCCCAAAAGGTGTCGTTCCCGAAATGGCACCTAAGGTGGCTGTGATTGTGATTCTTTGATAGCTCGCTATATTTTGTGTCGTCAACAAACCTTTAGTCGCTGTTAAGTTACTGATTGTGGCAACGCCCGAGTTTGAAGAGGACCAAGTCACTAAACTTGTGATATTCGAAGTGCTTCCGTCACTGTAGTTCCCTGTCGCCGTCATCTGATAATTCGAATTGATCCCACCCAAAAAATCACTGGGAGTAATTGTAATCGAATTCAAAGTTGCATTACTAATCGTCAAAGTCGATGTTCCGCTGACCGACCCCAAATTAGCATTGATTGTTGCACTACCTGCTGATAAGCCAGTTGCTCGTCCTTGAAATGGACTCGTATTTGAAATTGAGGCCACTGAAGGATGACTGATCGACCAAGTCACGCTGTTCGTAACGTCCTGAGTAGATGCATCCGAATAAGTTGCTGTAGCCGTAAAGTTACGAATCGCATTCACCGCCATTGTGTGTGGACTCGGATTCACCGCAATCGATGTTAATGTTTTATTCTCAACTGTGACATTAACAGTTTGGCTGAATCCACCATAACTGACTGTGATTAAAACATTTCCTGTTCCCAAACAAGAAATGATCCCTTTATTTACAGTGGCGATTGTACTATTCGCCGATGTCCAAGTAGCGACGTTAGTGACATCGGCAGAACCTGTCGGCAAATAAACGGCCTGAGCTGTTACAGAAAAGGAAGCTCCGATACCACAACTCAACATACTCTGCGAGACTGTTAAACCACTGACTGAATTAATCACTGCAATGTCGGCTTCAGCAAAAGCACCACGAGAATCAGTGACACGAATCACTGCATTTCCAGGACTGGCCGGCGCCGTATACAGCCCTGTCGTCGCATTCACACTTCCCGCACCACTCACCAAAGAATAAGTCCGGTTGCTGAAACCACCTTGTGATGTGAACTGGACTGTTCCATTGACGACAACTGTCGTCGAAGATGGTGAAAGTTGAATTGGGCTACTATTTGTCCAAAATCCAAAAGGTATAAAAATTTGAGAACAAACAATTAACGTCATAAATAAAATACAAGCGATTGATAACGTTTTTAACTTCACGCGCTACTCCAAACAATATTTTTTGCCGTTAATTTCAATAAATCCGTTTTTGGGCTCAATTAAAAAATACGATTTTTCAAAATCAATTCTCCCCTTAACAATGACAATATCGTTCAATTTAAAATCCAAATTTCCACAGATATTTTTGTTATATTTTAAATATAATTTTTTTTCTGGATGAGATTCTATAGAAAGAATAGAGAAAACATCAAAATCTGACGAAACAATCAAGGATTGAGATTTTTTAAAAATCTGTAGTTGAGGGGTCACGATGCTTTCCTGCAAACAATGACAATCAAGCGACTTAAAAAATGCCAAATAGGGATTATAATTAGCTCTTTGATAAGATCGGTAATACTGAGTGACAGCTTCACATGAAGTTAACAATAACAATGATAGAAAAATAACTTTATTATAAAGAAAGCGAAGAAAACGATCAGTAAAAATAATTTTCAATAAAGCACGGCATTTCACAATTGGAAACGCTACACATCTCGAATTATGTAAACAAGTTTTTTGACCTCTGAGGTTGCAAAAACCGTTGCATCTGATTCAATATAAATTTTACAACAAATTCAAAAATTTAATCTACTGCTATTAAATTATTTTCGCTTTCGCTTTTGCGATAGCTCGGTTCCAGCTTTTAAAACGATTCGCGACATCTTTGGATTTTAATTCCGGTTCAAAATGGCGATCCTTTTTCCAAATGTTTTTAATTTCCTCGGTGGATTTCCAAATTCCAGAACCAATCCCCGCCAAATAGGCCGCGCCTAATGAAGTTGTTTCAATCATCTGCGGCCGCACCACTTGAGTTTGCAAATAATTCGACTGCATTTGCATCAGTAAATTATTTTGGCTGGCGCCGCCGTCAACTTTGATAGATTTTAATTTTTTACCCAGATCTTTTTGCATCGCTATTAAAATATCTGCATTCTGCAAAGCCATCGCTTCCAATGTCGCCCGTGCGATATGGGCTTTCTTAACCCCGCGAGTAATTCCTGTGATTTCACCCCGCGCATCTGGCTGCCAGTGCGGAGCCCCTAACCCCGTCAGAGCTGGAACAAATTCAACACCATTCGTATCCGGTACTTCTAAAGCTAAACGCTCCACTTCGGCCGATGACTGAATAATTCCAAGGCCATCACGCAACCATTGAACAGCAGCACCACAGATAAAAGCTCCGCCTTCCAAAGCATAGACCGTTTTTTGATTTCCAATTTTCCAAGCGACTGTCGAAAGCATTTTCGCTTTTGATTTTAAAATTTTATTTCCTGTGTTTAATAAAATAAAGCTGCCGGTTCCAAAAGTACATTTGGCTTCGCCTTCAGTAAAACAAGCCTGACCAAACAAAGCCGCTTGCTGATCACCAGCAACTCCGGCGATCATCGTTTTATCCGATGTCCACGCCGTGTTTTTAGCAAATCCAAAAGACCCCGCCGAAGCTTTAATTTCAGGTAATGCAGTATTTGGAACTTTGAAAAGTTTGAGCAATTCAGTATCCCATTGCAATGTTTTTAAATTCATCAACATAGTTCTAGAGGCGTTACTGACATCCGTCGCAAATACTTGTCCACCGGAAATTTTCCACATCAAATATGTATCAATTGTGCCGAAAGCTAAATCCTGATCCAGCAATGCTTTTTTCACAGCGGGCACATTTTCAATCATCCATCGCATTTTAGATCCAGAAAAATAAGGATCTAAAACCAATCCCGTTTTATTTTTGATTTTAAGCGCCCACTTGGGCTTTAACTTTTGACACAGATCCGACGTGCGTCGACACTGCCAAACAATGGCATTGTGTAAAACTTGCGAATTACTTTTACGCCACGCAATCACCGTTTCGCGCTGGTTCGTAATTCCAACGGCGTGAATATCCGCTGTCGTGATTTGTGCTTTTTTGATCGCCTCAAGAGCACTGACTTCGACCGAGCTCCAAATATCATCGGGGTTGTGTTCAACCCATCCTGGCTTTGGAAAAATTTGCTTAAAATCACGATCGCTCGACGCGACAAGACTTCCGCCTTGATCAACGATGCTGACCGTACTGCCTGTTGTACCTTGATCGATAGACATGATATATTTCATGAAAGTTATTATGATCAATTTTTTAAAAAAACCCAATGAAAAAGTCTTTAATTTGACCTCGCTTGGCAAGGAAGAATTGATCTATAAAGTATTCCCCCGTTTCTTCATGGAAATTTTAAAAAAATATTTTCGACTTGAAATCGAAGGTTTAGAAAATATCCCCGAAAAAGGACCGATCATTATTGCCCCTAATCACTCTGGATTTTCGGGCTTTGATGCCTTGATCCTCGCTTATATCCTGCAGGAAAAAACTAAACGCATTCCTCGAGTTTTAACTCATCATTTATGGTTTTTAACTGAAACAACCGCTTTGCCCGCGCATAAATTGGGATTTATCGAAGCCAATTATGAAAACGGATTACGTTTGTTGAAAAAAAATAATATGGTTGTTTTATTTCCCGAAGGCGAACACGGGAATTTCAAACCGACAACTAAAAAATATCAACTGCAAGAATTCAAACGTGGTTTTGTCCGAATGGCCTTAGAAACAGATGCCAAGGTTATCCCTACGGTGATTTTGGGTGCTGAAGAAACTCATATTAATTTAAAAAAATTAAAGTTTACAAAATTTTTGCGTGGATTGGTTTTACCTTTACCGCTGAATATTTTACCACTACCAGCTAAATGGAAAATTATTTTTTTACCACCGGTCCGATTTCCTTTTGGACCTGATAAAATTTCCGACAGCGAAGTTTGTCACGACTTAGCTTCTGATATCCAAGAGCGTATCCAAAATAAAATTAATAAAGAACTGAAAGAAAAGAAATTTTTAATCTAGTTTTTTGAATTTATGGACATTTCGGATTTACAAATTCCGTCTGTGATGGACATTCTGGAATATCATTCCCGATGGATTGTAATATTTTGCTCCAGGAACGAATGATAATTCCTTCGGATCCATCCTTACGACTGATCAAACTGGTGACTAGCAATGTGGCTAGCCCCACAGAGATTGTCAGTAACAACATGTATTCAATTAAAACTTGTCCGGACTGTTTACGATCAGATTTGAATATCTTCATGAGATTGATTTTGAATAAAAAGACTCAACTTTTGAACAACTTCAGAAAAATACGTTTTAAAAACTTCTTCATCTGTTGGATTGTTCAAGCCGACAACAAAACCTTCAACCCACTCCATTGAAACTGGAATCTGAGGTCCCATATCCTGAAAAGCCATTTGAACATCATCTGCAGATGGATAAATTAAAATAAAAGCATGGTCTTTGGTTTTTTCAGACCATTTTTTAAAACTGACCCACAGATCATAGTGTTCTGTTTGCAACAAGTGATAAATTTTCAAAGCGACTGATTCGTAGCTTTGTGAAAAATAAATTCGAAACGGACCATCAAATAGAGCTGTATTAAAAACCGGACTATAAAAAGGTGTTGTCAAAAATGACGAATAACTTGCTGCCATAGATCTGAGCCTAGAAATGTCTGGTAACTTTAACAAGTTAAATTTCAGAATCTTAAATTATTTAGACTCTATGCATTAAATGACTTGGATTATAGTCTAGATATTCTTTTTCCTCGAATGAAAAGATCGTGTTCAGGCACAAACCCAGCCGAGTAAAAGAAATCCGTCAAGTCAGCCTCGGTGCAAATAAAATTAGCTAATTGCCCGGCTTTCAATCGACCCTGCTCATGATCAATCCCCAAAGCTTTAGCTGCATTCACCGTGTACGCTTTGAAAACTTCCGGCAAAGTCATTTTCATTTCTAGTCGCGCCAGTAATCCTACCAACATCAAATCCTGCGATGGACAACTTCCCGGATTAAAATCGGTCGCCAGTGCCACCGTCGCGCCGGCATCAATCAGTTGACGCGCGGGCGGATAAGGACACTTCATATATAAATCGGCTGTTGGCAACAAAACGGCCACTGTTTTTGAGTTTGAAAAATTTTGGATTGTCGAAGCCGATAAGTGAATGACATGATCTGCAGACAGAGCCTTTAATTCCAAGGCTAACTGTGCTCCACCCGAATCAGATAATTGATTCGCATGAATAGTTAAATGGAATCCCATTTCCTGAGCGGTCTTTAAAAAGGATCGAGCTTCAGCGACTTCGAAAAAATTTTTTTCAATAAATATATCCACTCGGTTAGCTATTTTTTTCTTTTTAACAACTGGTAAAACTTGTTTAGCTAAATAATTTAAATAATCGGAATACGAATCAAACTCAGTGGACTTAGCGTGAGCCCCTAAAAAAGTCGTGATAATCTGAGGACCTTTTATTTTTTTGGCGACTTCCAACATTTTAACTTCATTTTTTAAATCTAGGGCATAGCCCGATTTAATTTCCAAAGTCGATACACCTTGACGTAAAAATTCATTCACTCGTTTTTGCGATTGCTTCAGCAGCTGCGCTGCCGTTTGTTGACGCGTGTGTCGGACTGTCGAAAGAATCCCACCGCCTCTTTGGGCGATTTCTAAATAGCTGACACCCTTCAGACGTTCTTCGAACTCGGCCGCTCGTGAACCTGCAAACACTGTGTGAGTGTGACATTCAATAAAAGAAGGCAATATGTTTTTTTTCTTCAGATCGATTTCATGTTGGATTTTTAAATCTTTGGGACGGTCCTGATTTTTCCCAACCCAGGCTATCAACCCATCCGAGTCAACCAACATCGCATGACCACCTTGAAACCCTTCAAAGTCGTCACGCACCAAATTGAAATTTTTGAAATAAATATGCTTTTTTTTAGAAACCTGTTTTTTGCTCACAGTTCATATCCTGATACTTTTGAATCAGTTTATCAACAAAAGCTTTCATCGAATTCGAAGTCGTACTTTGATAAACAAAAGACTTTGAATCCGTGGCTTTTTTGAAACCAACCATTTTCATAATCTGCGATTGGATTTTTGAAGTCGAACTGCCCACAGGCTGACAATACGCCAATAACTGCCGAGAAATATTGGTTTCCGCATCCAGAGCCGGATAAATCATATTACATAAACTTTCAGAACTAGCTAAATATTCAGTGGCCTTCATGTAACTGTTAATTGCGATATTCGCCTGACGACACATTTGAATCTGTCCGTTTGAACCAATGGGTAAAACTTGATTATTCAAATGTGACAATTCATACGTTTTTAAAATAAATTTTTCAAATTGGGCTTGCGTCTGAGGAGCCTTACCACCATTTTCACGTGTTACTTGACCTTGTTCGAAATATAAAATCTGACGAATAGCATCCTGTACTTTGTTATATTCTAGATCAAAAAATTGCTCATCATTTTTTAATAATTCGTAAACGGGACCATTGTTACGATACCATTGATAGGCCGCTTTGATCGTTCCCACAGAGCATTTATCAGAAGTCTCTTTTTCTTCACAGCTGGCTTTGATTTCATTAAAATCAGGCCCTTTGAATAAATATCGATGCATGTCTTTGAAACGCTTTTCGAGCTCGGCCGATTCGAACGCCGCTATATTGACCAAAGTTTTCAAACTTTCATAATTCGACTTTTCATTTTGAATTTCTTTTTCCTTCAGGGCAATTCGCTTTTTGGCAAAAACAAATTGATCGCCATTTAACTGACTGAGCTCGACTTCATAGCTGGCGATCTTCTTACGAGATTCAATCAACATTTGCGAAACTAATTTCAACCAATCCTGACCTAAAGAAACGCACTGAGATTTGTCTTTGCTTTTTTCAGTTTCATCCAATTCACGCGTGTATTCATTTAAACTGATACTCAGACGTTCGATATCCGAAGAGACTCCGAACTGTCGATCAAAGTCGACCACATCCGCCATCAAGCGACGTAAACTATTTTGCTTTCGAACCAAATGAACTGTTTGGCACTGTGTAATCAATGGGTTATTTAATTGTTCTTTCGCCATTTCTAAATCAGACAGGGCTTTTTGAACTCTTTGGGATTCATTATTCAAATTCGATTGAATAGTCTGATACAAATCAAATGTCGGATCTGTGTTAATCGAAAACAACTGAGGTCCCTGGCTGTACATGTTTGACTGTTTTGCCGAGGCCCCGACCGAAGAGCTATCCGCCTGACTTTTCATAATACTGAGATTTTGGTTCATCACTTCGATTTTTTTCTGAAATTCAGATTGCATTTTTCGAGTCTGTTCTAATTTAGACAAACGCAAATACTGCACACGACGGTACAGTTTCATAAACTGACAGACATTTTTAATGGTATTCACTCGGTTGTCTTTGTCTGTCATATCAAACATCACTGAATCTTTCGCAATTTGTTCGATTAAACCAATACCTTTTGAAATTTGCTCGGCCCCTGTTAAAATTTTTAATGTAGGACCCATTGACTGAGCCAACAAAGGATTTGATTTAACGAAATCCAGTACAACTGGAGCCAGTGCTTGGAAAGTTTCATTCATTGAAAAAATAACATTCCGAAAATTTTGATTCGAACGATAACAAACTTTGGTTTGCGCCTGCGCCGCCGACGACAGGGTTTGCTGCAACTGTTGCGCGATGGCCAGCGCAGATTGAGTCGCTGAATTTAATTTGTAAACCTGACCGGACTCAACCAGCTTTTGAACTTCCATGATTTTATCACGCAATTGTCCGGATTGACGGCTCATTTGATCGTTCATGGCTTTGTTTTCACACTGGGGAAAAACTTTATTCAGCTCACTTTGCATTTGATCGATCGCACCTAAAATTTCGGAATACGGAGAATTTGAAAACAGTGGACAGCGGTATTCTTCGGGCACATCAAATAAAACCATTTTTTGAGCGATGGAAGTTTGACTGGTTTCTTGACTGAAATCACGCGTGCTATCGACAGATAATTCTTGGAAGCGTTCTTGGCGAACGGACTGCGCATAACCAGGAACGGCCATGCTGATCACCAGACCCAAGTGAATTATTTTTTGCACCATAATGCCTCCGTCAAACTATTTGACACATGCCCCTTTCGGGCCATCAACCACGTCCTTAAATGAAACACATCCCATATCAAGGACTTCGCCAGTTAAATTGCAAAAGGCAGGCTAAAAAAAGTCCTTTTCTGCCCGTCACCGCTCTTTGCTCTTGGTCGCATGGCACGCCCGTTGTCGACAAATGCGCCAATTCATTTAGTCTTTAAAACAGATATTAAATCTTTGCGCCGGGGCAAATTGCGCAGCAATTTCAGAAAAATGGATTTTTAATTGCATCGGGTATGACCGATACCCGTAAAAAAGCCAACAAAACCAACGGAAAAATAAAAGTATGGAAGTACCGACCGTTTACCAGAGTGATTCAAACCCTATCAAATCGTGCGAAATTATATTCAGTTAAATACCAAAGAAGCTGCCGGATTGATTCATTATAAAAAAGACCGACTCAAAGGATTGTCGTCGAGCGAATGGGAAATGCTCTGGATTTAAAAATAATTCGATTGAACAGACAACATGGGAACATTCTAAGTCTGGGTGCGGAGAAAAATATTTTTTTGTAAAATAATATTCGGAATAAAAATTGGGACTGTGATAAAAAACTAAAACCAGAGATCTGCGCAGTCAAAATGGAGAATTGAACTTTGACAACCCATCGGAACCGCTTACAGATCTCTAAAAATTAAATTAATTTTCCTGAGCCTTAACGCCTTTTTTATAATCTGTGTATACAAAAACTTTGGCTTCTAAATCACCCAAGTGATTATGAATCAAACTTTTCACATCAGACCATTCTAAACCACCCACACCTGTTGCAATTTTTGGTAATGCAATCGATTTAATGTTTTCTTTTTGAATCAAATTTCTGAGTTCACGCAGGGATTGATTCACATTTTTTAAATTTGCGGGTTGCGGATTTTGACCTTCTGATAAAGCAGGTTCTTGAGTCATCAAATTAATGATTTTTTTACCATCAGATCCCATCCAGGCCCACACTGTTCCAGTTGATGGGTGTTGTTGTTTACAGTAGTGACGGAAATCTTTAGACATAGACGGCCACATTTCTCTCAGAGAAAGAGCCAATCCTTGATTAAAATGATCGCCCGGTGCCACACTGTGCGCAATCGCTTCTGCTTTCGAATTTAATATATCACCTGATACTTCGATAATCATAAATCACCTATTACTTTCTGTAAGATTTCATTCCACCTTACACAGCCATCATATTCCGTTTCTGACCACGGAATATGATCGGGATCATGACTTATTGAATTATTTTTTCTTTCCTTGGTTGGCCACCGCTTCCATCGCTTTGGCCACTTCGTCAGCGTCGCCAATAAAGCGTTTTGAAATGACTTTCAGATTTCCGTCCAGTTCGTACACCAGCGGAATTCCAGTTGGCATATTCACTTCCATAATTTGATCCGGCGTCAAACCTTCTAAATGTTGGATCAACGCACGCAAAGAATTTCCGTGGGCTGCGATCAAAACTTTTTTACCTGATAAAATATCTTTCGAAATTTTTTCGTTCCACAAAGGTAAAAAACGAGCCACGGTGTCTTTTAAAGATTCACCGCTGGGTAACTGCTGAGGATTGACATTTTTATATCGCGGATCATGACTCGGATGTTCGGGATGCGAAACGGCCATCAACGGAGGTGGCGTATCATAACTGCGACGCCAAATTTTAACTTGAGCCTCACCATGCTTGGCCGCAGTTTCGGATTTGTCCAGTCCCTGCAATTCGCCATAGTGCCTTTCATTCAGGCGC
>Ga0255182_1001508_pt1 | contig 11886 bp, 9 predicted proteins | sample Atl_UVDOM_RepA_8_FD_188420 | JGI IMG/M metagenome (GOLD analysis project Ga0255182, IMG submission 188420) | Freshwater microbial communities from Altamaha River, Georgia, United States - Atl_UVDOM_RepA_8d | ecosystem: Environmental > Aquatic > Freshwater > River | place: USA: Georgia | collected... | reverse complement strand
TGACTCAGACGGCCATATCATTCGCAGCCGCACTGGGATTATCACCTTCAAAATTGGCACGTCGACCCACAAGCTACCCCTCATCAATGGGGTTGCAAAACTTGCTCCTGTTTTCACGACGCCAGCCACAGGGCTAACTGTCAGTGCGTCGATGAGTGGGTTCCCGACCATCACGAGCAATGGGTTCAACATCGGCTCAGCAACCGATTCATCGAAAATCGGTTTTGAGAACAACGCACAAGGCTGGACAAGTAACTCGACGCTGGCCGTGTCCGGAACCCGTGCTTTCGCCGGCATCAAGTCGCTACAGATTGCCCCGACGGGCGTCAGCAGTGCATCCGAAACATCGCTCGAGTTCGCCATTGCGCCGAACACAAGTGCCCCGCCGGCAGGATCAACCATCCAATTCCGGGTCTGGGTCCCCCCCATGAGCAATATCCATGGAATGTATGTGTACGCTCAGGAGGGGGCAGGCACCAACTGGAGGTTCACGACGGGGGGTTGGGTCGATCGAGAACAGTTGACCGCTGGCACCTGGAATACGCTCAGCGTCACGGTTCCAGGCAACGCGGTCCCGCTGTACAAGATCGGCATCAACGTCTTCCCAGCAACTGGCCAACAACTCTCCGGCAACTTATACCTCGACAGCGTGACGTGGTAAGCCGATTGCCCAAGGGCCTGCTCGGGTCGCAGGCCCTGAGGGGCCTCAGCCCGCCTTCGATTCGCGATCGGCACGCTTGCGGTCGTGCTCCTTGAGGAAGCGCTTGCGCAGGCGGATGCTCTTGGGCGTGATTTCGACCAGTTCGTCGTCGTCGATGAAGTCCACACCGTATTCCAGCGTGAGCTCGATCGGCGGCGTGATCTTGATGGCGTCTTCCTTGCCCGAGACGCGGAAGTTGGTCAGCTGCTTGGTGCGGGTGGCGTTGACCACCAGGTCGTTGTCGCGGCTGTGGATGCCGACGATCATGCCTTCGTACACCGGGTCGTTGGCCTTGACGAACATGCGGCCACGGTCGTCGAGCTTGCCCAGGGCATAGGTGAAGATTTCACCGTCGTCCATCGAGATCAGCACGCCGTTCTTGCGACCGCCGATCTCACCCTTGTGGGCCTCGTAGCCGTCGAAGATCGACGAGATCAGGCCAGAACCGCGGGTCAGGTTCAGGAACTCGTTGCTGAAACCGATCAGACCGCGGGCGGGGATGCGGTATTCCAGGCGCACGCGACCATTGCCGTCCGGCTCCATGTTGATCATCTCGCCCTTGCGCAGACCCAGGGCCTGCATGACGCCACCTTGGTGGATTTCTTCCACGTCGGCCGTCACCAGCTCCATCGGCTCGCTCTTGACGCCATTGATGTCCTTGAACATCACGCGGGGCTTGGACACCGCCAGCTCGTAGCCCTCGCGACGCATGTTTTCCAGCAGGATGGTCAGGTGCAGTTCGCCACGGCCACAGACCTCGAAGACACCGTCTTCTGCCGTCTCGGACACGCGCAGGGCCACGTTGTGCTGCAATTCCTTCTGCAGACGGTCCCAGATCTGGCGCGACGTGACGAACTTGCCCTCACGGCCGGCCAGCGGCGACGTGTTCACGCAGAAGTTCATGGTCAGGGTGGGTTCGTCCACCTTGAGCATGGGCAGCGGGCTCGGGTTGGTCGGATCGGTGATGGTCACGCCGATGCCGATGTCCTCGATGCCGTTGATCAGCACGATTTCGCCCGGGCCGGCCTCGGTCACCTGCACGCGATCCAGGCCCTGGAAGGTCAGCACCTGGTTGATGCGGCCCTTGATGGTCTTGCCATCGGGGCCTTCCATCACGACCACATCCATCGACGGCTTGATCTTGCCGGCGTTCACACGGCCCACGCCGATGCGCCCCACGAAGCTGTTGTAGTCCAGCGCCGAGATCTGCAGCTGCAGGGGGGCGTCCGGGTTGCCGTTGTGCGGCTGCACGTGCTTGAGCACGGTTTCGAACAGCGCCGACATGTCGGGGCCCCACTGCGCGCCCGGCTCGCCTTCTTCCAGGGACGACCAGCCGTTGATGCCCGAGGCGTACACCACGGGGAAGTCCAGCTGCTCGTCGGTCGCGCCCAGCTTGTCGAACAGGTCGAACGCGGCGTTGATCACGGCATCGGGCTTGGCGCCCGGCTTGTCCACCTTGTTGACCACGACGATGGGCTTGAGGCCCAGGGCCAGCGCCTTCTTGGTCACGAAGCGCGTCTGCGGCATCGGGCCTTCCTGCGCGTCGATCAGCAGCACCACGCCGTCCACCATGGACAGCGCGCGTTCGACTTCACCGCCGAAGTCCGCGTGGCCCGGGGTGTCGACGATGTTGATGTGGGTGCCCTTCCAGCTCACGGCGCAGTTCTTGGCCAGGATGGTGATGCCCCGCTCGCGTTCGATGGCGTTGCTGTCCATCACGGTGTCGACCACCTTTTCGTGTTCGGCAAAGGTGCCGGACTGGCGCAGCAGTTGGTCGACCATGGTGGTCTTGCCGTGGTCAACGTGGGCGATGATCGCGATGTTCCGGATTTGAGTGCTCATGACGGGGCTCGGTAACGGGTGGGATGCTTGGAATCAGGGTTGGGTTGGCTGCGGTGCGAGGGGCGCATCGATCTGGCCTTGCACTTCGAGAGGGCTCAGCAGCCGTGTCGGGATCAGTTCACCGGCCGTGACATGCGCGCTGCCCAGGAACACCCGGGGTCGCTGCACGCGCGTGGCGGTGGGGTTCGGGGCGTAGACGCGCACGGCCTCGGCGTCCGGGTGGTCGATGCGCCGCCGCATGCCGGTCAGGAACCGGCCGGCTTCGGCCTCGTCCAGCGCGACCTCGGGCCAGTGCTGAACCAGCACATCGGGCGCACGCAACAGCGCATCACGCTCGGGCTCGCTCAGGGCCTGCAGGGCATCGAGCGTGACAGCGCCGTCCAGTGTGGCGGCACCCGAGGCCGTGCGCCGCAGGCCCGACAGGTGAGCACCACAGCCCAGGTGTTCGCCCAGGGTTTCGGCCAGCGTCCGGATGTAGGTGCCCTTGGTGCAGCGCACATCGATCACCAGCTCGTCATCGTGCCACGACACGATGTCAATCGCGTGAAGGGTGATGCGCCGAGCCGGGCGTTCGACCTCGATGCCCTCGCGGGCGTATTCGTACAGGGCCCGGCCCTGGTGCTTGAGCGCCGAGTGCATGGGCGGCACCTGGTCGATGGTGCCCACATGGGCTGCACAGGCCGCCTCGACATCGCCGCGCGTGAGTGCGGCCAGCCGATCCCGGCGGTCGGCCACCACCGCGCCCTCGGCATCGCCGGTGGTGGTGGTCAGGCCCAGGCGCAGGGTGGCCACGTAGCGCTTGTCGGCATCGAGCGAGGCCTGAGAGAACTTCGTGGCGGCACCGAAGCACAGCGGCAGAAGGCCTGTGGCCAGGGGATCCAGCGTCCCCGTGTGACCGGCCTTCTCGGCACGAAACAGCCGCTTGACCTTCTGCAGCGCGTCGTTGCTGGACAGCCCCAACGGCTTGTCCAGCAGCACCACCCCGTGCACGGCGCGACGCGGCAGCCGAGCCGGGCGGCTCGGCCGATCGCTGGTCGTCGGCGTCAGCGGGGCGGTCATGGTGGTGCTCACTCCCTGGCCTTGTCCGACACCGCACGGGTGATCAGGGCATTCATCTCGGCCGCGCGCTCCGTGGTGCGGTCGAAATGGAAATGCAAGGTGGGCACGGTGTGGATCTGCAGACGCTTGAACAGCCCGTTGCGCAGGAAGCCGGCCGCCTCGTTGAGGCCCTCCTCGCATGCAGCCGGGTCGCCGATCAGCAGCGAGAAGTACACCTTGGCATGTGCATAGTCGGGCGTGACCTCGACGCTGTTGATGGTGACCATGCCGATGCGCGGGTCCTTGAGCTCACGGATGAGCTCGGCCACGTCCCGCTGGATCTGGTCGGCCACCCGATGGCCGCGGTTGGGTGTTGAACGTTTATGGCGCATGGTGAATTCCTGCCCTCCGAAGTGGCCCGTCCCATCAAGTGCAAACCCCGCCTGGGGTCAGGCGGGGTTGTCGGGAGACGGGCCTGAACGGTGTCTTACAGCGTACGGGCCACTTCCTTGATCTCGAAGAACTCAAGGATGTCGCCTTCCTTGATGTCGTTGTAGCCACGGATGTTGAGGCCGCACTCGAAGCCCTCGCGAACTTCCTTGGCATCGTCCTTGAAGCGCTTGAGGCTGTCGAGCTCGCCGGTGTAGATGACCACGTTCTCGCGCAGCACGCGCAGCTTGGCACTGCGACGAATGATGCCCGAGGTGACCATACAGCCGCCGATGGCACCGATCTTCGAGGCCATGAACACCTGGCGGATCTCGGCGGTACCGATGACTTCCTCGCGCTGCTCGGGAGCCAGCATGCCACCCATGGCCGCCTTCACGTCGTCCACGGCGTCGTAGATGATGTTGTAGTAGCGCAGATCGACACCGTTGTGCTCGGCCAGCTTGCGTGCCCCGGCATCGGCCCGCGTGTTGAAGCCGATGATGACCGCCTTCGAGGCGATGGCCAGGTTGACGTCGGATTCGCTGATGCCACCCACCGCCGCGTGCACAATCTGCACCTTGACTTCGTCGGTCGACAGCTTGAGCAGCGACGCACCCAGCGCCTCCTGCGAGCCTTGCACGTCGGCCTTGATGATGAGCGGCAGCGTCTGCACGTCGCCCTGCCCCATCTGCTCGAACATGTTCTCCAGCTTGGCGGCTTGCTGCTTGGCCAGCTTCACGTCGCGGTACTTGCCTTGACGGAAGGTGGCGATTTCACGGGCCCGGCGTTCGTCGCCCAGCACCATGAACTCGTCACCCGCTGCCGGCACCTCGGTGAGACCCTGGATCTCGACCGGAATCGACGGGCCGGCTTCGGTGGCCGACTTGCCGTTTTCGTCCAGCATGGCGCGCACCCGACCGTAGCTGGCGCCAGCCAGCACCACGTCGCCACGCTTGAGCGTGCCCGACTGCACCAGCACGGTGGCCACAGGACCGCGGCCCTTGTCCAGCTTGGCTTCGATCACCAAGCCCTTGGCCATGGAGTCCTTGGGGGCCGTCAGCTCCAGCACTTCTGCCTGCAGCAGCACGTTTTCGAGCAGGTCGTCGATACCCTGGCCCGTCTTGGCCGACACCGGTACGAACGGCGAATCACCGCCGTAGGCTTCGGGCACGACCTGTTCGGCCACCAGCTCCTGGGTCACGCGCTCGACGTTGGTGCCCTGCTTGTCGATCTTGTTGATCGCCACGACGATGGGCACACCCGCCGCCTTGGCGTGGTGGATGGCTTCCTTGGTCTGCGGCATGACGCCGTCATCGGCGGCCACCACCAGGATGACGATGTCGGTGGCCTTGGCACCGCGAGCCCGCATGGCCGTGAAGGCCTCGTGACCCGGGGTGTCCAGGAACGTGATCATGCCGCGCGGCGTGTCGACGTGATAGGCGCCGATGTGCTGCGTGATGCCCCCGGCTTCGCCAGCGGCCACGCGGGTGGTGCGGATGTGGTCCAGCAGCGAGGTCTTGCCGTGGTCGACGTGACCCATGACGGTCACCACCGGCGCGCGGGGCAGGGCCTCGGCGGCCTGTTCCGCGTGTTCTTCTTCCAGGAACGCGTCCGGATCGTCCAGCTTGGCAGCCAGCGCCTTGTGACCCATTTCTTCCACCACGATCATGGCGGTTTCCTGATCAAGCTGCTGGTTGATGGTGACCATCTGCCCCAGCTTCATCATCTGCTTGATCACTTCGGAGGCCTTGACCGACATCTTGTGGGCCAGGTCGGCCACCGAGATGGTCTCGGGCACATGCACCTCGATCACCTGCGGTTCGCTCGGAGCCACGAAGTTCGACTGACCGTCGCCACGGTCACCACGACGACCACCTCGGCCGCCCGGCGCCTTCCAGGCGTTGCGACCTGCGCCAGCAGCATCGCCACCGCGGCCCTTGCCGGCCGGCGCGCCACGTTTCTTCTCGTCGTTGGCCCACGAGGACGACAGTTTTTCGGACTTGACCGACTTCTTGTCGCCCGGCTTGGCGCCTGCGGGCGCCGGCGCTGCAGCGCCCGGCGCCGTCTTGGGCTTGTGGATGGTGCCCTTGATGCCGTCCTTGGCGGCGGCAGCCGCATCGGCCGGCTTGGGTGCCTCGGGCTTCTTGGCCGTCAGCACCTTCTTGGGAGCGGCCATCATGGCCCGGATGGCAGCAGCCTCGGCTTCGGCGGCCTTGCGGCGGCGTTCGAGTTCGGCAGCACGTTTCTGTTCTTCAGCCTCGATATCGGCAGCCTTGACCACGCGCACGGCCGGCGCCGGTGCGGCGACGGGTGCGGGGGCGGCCGCAGCAGGCGCTGCCGCCACGGCGGGCGCGGCGGCCACCGGAGCCTCGACCGCGACCGGCGCGGCCTCCGGCTGGGCCTTGGCCGCTTCGGCACGGGCCTGCTTGGCAGCGCGAGCTGCATTGTTCAGTGCGGCGGCTTCGGCCTGCGCGGCAGCCTGCGCAGCGGCACGGCGAGCGGCCGCTTCCGCCTTGGCGGCTTCTTCGTCGCTGCCACCGGCCGCGGCTGCAGCGCTGGCTGCAGCCTCTGCCTCTCGGGCAGCGGCCTCGGCGGCCTCGCGAGCGGCCTGGGCTTCGCGCTCGGCACGCTCTGCGGCTTCGCGCTCGGCGCGCTCCTGCTCTTCACGCAGGCGGCGTTGCTCGGCCAGCGCGGCTTCCTCGCGGCGCAGTTCCTCGGCCTGAGCGCGCGCTTCTTCTTCGCGGCGCAGCAACTCGGCGGTGTCATCCTGGGCGCCGCCGTCTTCATCGGCCACGTCATCACGCTTGACAAACACGCGCTTCTTCTTGACCTCGACCTGAATGGTGCGGGCCTTGCCGGAAGCGTCGGCCTGCTTGATCTCGGTGGTCGACTTGCGCGTCAGCGTGATCTTCTTGCGGTCAGCGCCCGAAGATCCGTGAGCGGAACGCAGGTGTTCCAGCAGACGCTCCTTGTCAGCCTCCGTGAGCACGTCATCCGGGGCGCCCTTGGGGACGCCAGCCGATTGAAGCTGCTCCAGCAGTGTCGCAGCCGGGCGATTCAGCTCCGCGGCGAATTGTGCGACGGTGGTCACGGCCATTGTGTCAGTCCTTGCGATGCGTGTAGCGTGTGTCTGAGGTCGATGCGAGAGGTGCGGGAACCGGGTGATCAGTTGACGAACCAGTGTTCACGGGCCTTGAGGATCAGCGCCTTGGCGGCGTCATCTGCCATGCCGGTCAGATCGACGAGCTCGTCGACCGCCAGGTCGGCCAGATCGTCGCGGGTGTGAATCCCGCCCTCGGCCAGCTTGGCAATGAGTTCAGGCGTCAGCCCGTCCAGACCCTTGAGGTTCTCGGACAGCGCCTCGACCTCTTCTTCCTTCGCGATTTCCATGGTCAACAGCGCATCCTTGGCACGGGTGCGCAGCTCGTTGACCGTGTCTTCGTCGAAGGCTTCGATCTCCAACATCTCCTGCAGTGGCACGTAGGCCACTTCTTCGAGGCTGGCGAAGCCTTCGGCGATCAGGATGTCGGCGACCTCTTCGTCCACATCCAGCTTATCGACGAACAGCTTGCGGATCGAATCGGTTTCGACCGCCTGCTTCTGGGCCGATTCCTCGGCCGTCATGATGTTGATCTTCCAGCCGGTCAGGTCAGATGCCAGACGCACGTTCTGGCCACCGCGACCGATGGCGATGGCGAGGTTCTCCTCGTCAACCACCACATCCATCGCGTGCTGCTCTTCGTCGACGAAGATCGATTGCACGTTGGCAGGCGCCAGGGCACCAATGACGAACTGGGCCGGATCGTCCGACCACAGCACGATGTCGACACGCTCGCCGGCCAGCTCGTTGGTCACGGCCGTCACGCGCGAGCCGCGCACCCCCACGCAGGTGCCGATGGGATCGACCCGCTTGTCGTGCGACAGCACGGCAATCTTGGCGCGCGAACCCGCGTCTCGGGCACAGCTCTTGATGTCCAGCAGGCCCTGCTCGATCTCGGGCACTTCCTGGCGGAACAACTCGATCATGAAATCGGGCGCCGAACGCGACAGCATGATCTGCGGGCCACGGGCCGCCGAGTCGATGCCACTGATGTAAGCGCGCACGCGGTCGCCCGAGCGCAGGTTTTCCTTCGGGATCATCTCGGTGCGCTTGAGGCGCCCCTCGACACGGCCGGATTCGACGATGATGTCGCCCTTGTCCAGACGCTTGACGGTGCCCACGAAGATCTTTTCACCGCGCGACAGGAAGTCGTTGAGCAGCTGCTCACGCTCGGCGTCACGGATCTTCTGCAGGATGACCTGTTTGGCGGCTTGCGCGCCGATGCGGCCGATGGGCACGGACTCGACGGATTCCTCGATGTAGTCGCCCGCCTCGATGTCGGCAATGCGATCGACGGCGTCGCTCAGCATTTCTTCGGCATCGGGGTTCTGCAGGCCGGCCTCGTCGGGCACGACCAGCCAGCGACGGAAGGTTTCGTATTCGCCGGTGTCACGGTTGATCGCCACGCGGATGTCCACCTCGCCCGAGTAGAGCTTCTTGGTGGCCGAGGCCAGGGCCGATTCCACCGCGCCGAACACCACCTCGCGATCGACGTTCTTCTCGCGCGAAATGGCATCCACCAACATCAACAGTTCACGATTCATTTGTTTTGATCTCCGAGTTCCTGAGCCTCATCGACGGAAACTTGTGGGTCGGCGGCCGCTGGCTGCCCCCCGCGACGGCCGCGCCCCTTGAAGTCCACAACAGGCACCAGCCGGGCTTCGCGGACTTCGTCCAGCGTGAAGCCGAGCACCTGCTCGACGGCGTTCTTGCCTTCACCAACCTTGAACACGAGCTGCCAGGCGTCAGGCGAAGCGGGCTCGCCCGCCTCGTTCGTGGCTGCGCCCAGCACACCCTTGTATTTCTTGCGCCCCTGGAAAGCGAGCTTGAGCGTGATCTCGACCTCGAGGCCGGCAAACCGCTGGTAGTGTTCGAGGGTTCGCAAGGGCCGATCGAGCCCCGGCGACGACACCTCGAGCCGGGCATAGTCGACGTTGGCCACTTCCAGGGCGTATTGCAGCTGGCGTGTCACCTTTTCGCAGTCTTCGACCGTGACGAACTCTCCGGGCTGGTCATAACGCCCCTGCGGCAGACGGTCGATGTAGACGCGAAGCAACCCCTGCGAACTGCGCTCGCATTCAACCACTTCGTAACCAAGACCGTTGACGGTGTCTTCCACCGACTTGACCCAACCCGTTGCCGCACTCATCGAATACGCGTCACCTTCCAGAAATCACCAGTGCAAAAAAAATGGGCTGGATTCCTCCGCCCATCACGAGACGTGCCGCAGACCGCTGTTTTGACAGCTGCCTGTCGAACCAATCCATGATTTTACCCTGAGGAATGCACCGCAGCAAGACCGACCACCAAATTTCGGTGTGGCGCGAGCGGGTCGTGACAGAATCCGGCCCTGGATCAACCCCCTCGTCGGAGACTTCATGGGCTTTCTTGCCGGCAAACGCCTGCTGATCACCGGACTGCTGTCCAACCGTTCCATCGCCTATGGCATCGCCAGGGCCTGCAAGCGCGAAGGCGCCGAACTGGCATTCAGCTATGTGGGCGAACGCTTCAAGGATCGCATCACGGACTTCGCCCGCGAATTCGAATCGGACCTGATCTTCGACTGCGATGTGGGCTCGGATGAACAGATCGCCGCCCTGTTTGCCGACCTGAGCCGCCACTGGCCCCAATTCGACGGCTTCGTGCATTCCATCGGGTTTGCCCCCCGCGAGGCCATTGCCGGCGACTTTCTCGACGGCCTGTCGCGCGAGGCGTTCCACATCGCGCACGACATCTCGGCCTACAGTTTCCCGGCCATGGCCAAGGCCGCCTTGCCCTACCTGCGGGAGCGCGCCGCGCTGCTGACCCTGTCGTACTTGGGCGCCGAACGCATCGTGCCGGCCTACAACACCATGGGCCTGGCCAAAGCGTCGCTGGAGGCCAGCGTGCGTTACACGGCCGCCAGCCTGGGGCCGAAGGGCATTCGGGTCAACGGCATTTCGGCCGGCCCGATCAAGACCCTGGCCGCCTCGGGCATCAAGGGCTTCGGCAAGATCCTCGATGTGGTGGAGCAAAACGCGCCACTGCGCCGCAATGTCACGATCGATGACGTCGGCAACGTGGCCGCCTTCATGCTGTCGGACCTGGCGGCGGGCGTGACCGCCGAGATCACCTATGTGGACGGCGGGTTCAGCCACGTGATGGCCGGCGGGGTCGAGGCTGGTTGACCGGCCCTCGCGCCCCAATGAACAACGCGCCCCATGGGGCGCGTTGTTGCTGGCGAACGCCGGGTGAATCGATCAGGCCCTGGAGCCGCGGCGACGCAGCACCAGGAAGGCCGTGGCCACACCGGCCAGCGCCAGGGCGTACGACGTGGGCTCGGGCACGGCGGCCGCAAAGTTGTTGCCGGTGTACTCGACGCGCAGGCCGGTCGGGCCGCCGCCGTTGTTCAGCACCGAAAAGCTCAAGGTGTTGATGCCGGCCACGAAGCCCGAAGTCACCGAGAAGTTCGTCCAGTAACTGTAGGACGTCAAGGCTGCGGGGATCGCCGCCGCGTTGCCGTTGATGGTGATGCCCGTCAACTGATCGTCCGTCGAGATTCGGCCGGCAATCAAAGCTGTCGTCAGATCGATGCCGGTGAGGTCGAACGTGGTGGTGTAGGTATACGTTCCGTTCCAAACGCCGTTCGTGTCGGTCGACGGGGTGATCCACGCCGACGCGCCGCTGTCGGCCAGCCACACCCCTGCCGTGACCGGGAACCCCCCGGCCGAGGTGGCCGCAAACGCCGTACCCGCATTGACGGTGTAATGGGTGTCGGTGGCGTTGTCGGCCAGCGAATTGCCCAGTGCGTCCACGCCGGTGTTGAAAAGACCGACCGCGGCCTGTGCCGTGGCGGCCATGGCAAACAGCCCGGCCACAGCCAGGGTGCGAATGGATTTGATCATCGTGTGCTCCACCGTATTGAAAAAATTGCAATTCCGCGCAAAGTGTAAAGATCTGTCGGGCCGATGCCACCGTGTTGACCCTCCCCCCCCTAAATTGAAGTCAGCGCGCTTGGGCCTTGGCACAATGACGGCAGCTGCCTCTCTCCAAAGCCCCCCAATGACCTCAGACCAACTCAAGGCCCTGCTGACCACCCTCAAGAGCGAACTGGAATCGGGTGCCCCGGTGTCCCCTGAACTGCGCGACCTGCTCGAGGGTGTGGACCAGGACATCCGCAAGGTGCTCGATGCCGTGCCGCCCGAGCGGGGCGACGACAGCGAGCTGTCGTCCCGTGTGCTGGAACTCGAAACCCGCTTTGCAGCCGACCACCCCGTGATGGCGACCCACGTGCGCAACCTGCTGGACGCCCTGGGCAAGATGGGGATCTGACGCGCACATGGCCTGGCATGGATCCCTGAACCTGCAGTACCGCAGGGATGGCGAACGCACGACCGCACTGGACCGCCATGAGGGCCCGCTGCGGGTGCTTCAGCGCCTGTACCCCGAGGGGGACGCCGTCTGTCACCACGTGCTGGTGCACCCCCCGGGGGGCATCGTGGGGGGCGATGTGCTGCACGTCGACGCCGACCTTGCCGCGGGCAGCCACGCCTTGATCAGCACGCCAGGCGCCACGCGCTTTTACCGCAGCGCCGGCGCCGAAGCGCGGCAGAGCGTGCAGGCCCGCCTGGGCCCGGGCAGCCGCCTCGAGTGGCTCCCGTTGGAAACCATTGCCTACCGCAATTGCGTCGCCGACAACCACCTGCGCTTCGAGCTGGCGCCCGATGCCGAAATGATCGGCTGGGATGTCCTGGCCCTGGGGCTGCCGGCCGCCGGTGAGGCGTTCGACGCCCCGGGT
>Ga0255182_1001506_pt1 | contig 11901 bp, 9 predicted proteins | sample Atl_UVDOM_RepA_8_FD_188420 | JGI IMG/M metagenome (GOLD analysis project Ga0255182, IMG submission 188420) | Freshwater microbial communities from Altamaha River, Georgia, United States - Atl_UVDOM_RepA_8d | ecosystem: Environmental > Aquatic > Freshwater > River | place: USA: Georgia | collected... | reverse complement strand
ACCCAACACATGAACGAATCGGGCAAGCTCGACCTAGCCGGGCTCGAGGCTGTCTATGACCTGCTCGCGAGCGCGATCGAGGAGGCCGGACCGGAGCGCTCGGAGCTGTTCCTGGTCAAGCTCGCGCTGCTGACCGCGAATGCCCTGGGCGACGAGGCGCTCTTCCGGCAGCAGGTGGACATCGCGCTGCGCGACCTGTAGCGGGTCGCGCGCTCAGCCGTCGCGCGGAAGAGCGCGACCGGCTGCGGGCGTGATGCCGTACCAGCGCTTGAACGCCTTGCGGAAACTGGCGGCGTCGGTGTAGCCGAGGCGCAGCGCGACGTCCTGCACGCGGTTGAGCGGATCGGCGAGCAGCTCGCGCGCGCGCTGCTTCAGCACCTCGTCGGACAGCTGCTGGAAGGTGGTCTGCTGCGCGCGCAGGCGGCGAATCACGGTGCGCGGCGAGAGGTGCATGCGCCGTGCGACATAGTCCAGGGTGGGTTCAGCGCCCGCCCTGCGCTCCTCGACCGATTCGAGCAGAAGCTGGCGCACGCGCGCCAGCACGTTCTGCTCGTCGCCCGGCTGGCACTGGGCTTCGCAGCGGGCAAGCGCGTTGCGCCATGCAATTTCGTCGAAATCGACGTTCGCGATCCCGCGCCAGCTCGCCGGGATCACGAGCGCGTTGCCGCCGCGTTCGAATGCGACCGGGCAGTCGAACCAGCGCGCGTACAGCTTCGCCTCCATCGGCGCCGGGTATGCCAGTTCGACGCGCGCCGCGGACGCCGGGCCGTGGCGCATCACGCGCACGTACTCGTGCATCACGACCAGCGGCACCTCGACCAGCATGTGCCGCACCGGCCCGAGGTCGACGACGGGGGTCACCTCGCAACGGAAACTGTCGCCCTCCGCACGGCCCTTCCATTCGAGATAGGGCACGCGGCTCGGCATGTAGTGGATGAATGCATCGAGGCCTTCGCCGAGCGTGGGCGCCGACAGCCAGGCCATCGTCACCGCGCCGTGAAAGTTCTCCGCCATGCGCTTGCCCCAACGCAGGTGCCAGTCCGGCGAATCGCGCAGCGCGATGACGTTCTCGATGCAGCGCAGGTGCTGCGCCACGCTCACGGGATACGGGTAGTGCGCGAGATCCTCCGGGGCGATGCCGGTGCCCTCGGTGATGCTGTCGAGTTCGTCGAACTCCTGCGCCAGCAGCCTGACGTAGGTGTTGGGCATCAGCGTACGCTTGATCCAGCTCAGGCTCATGCGGGAATTGTCACCATATTACCCCCTGCTTGTCACCAGGCCCGTCTCGTCGTCCCGCGGATCGGCACCGATACTCTGCCGCGATTCAACCGAGTAACGCCCGTTCGAGGCGAGCAAGCAGAGGTCACACATGCAGACAGTCACAGATACCAGGCAGGGCAGCGCCGCGCTGAAAAGCGGTGGCGCCGACGTCGAGTTCGACGCGATCGTCGTGGGGGCGGGATTCGCGGGAATGTACCAGCTCCACAGGCTGCGCGAGATGGGGCTCAAGGTGCGCGCCCTCGATGCCGCGAGCGAAGTCGGCGGCACGTGGTACTGGAACTGCTACCCGGGTGCCCGCGTCGATTCCCAGTCCTACATCTACCAGTACTGGTTCTCGGAGGACCTGCTGAAGGAGTGGAACTGGAGCGAGCGCTTCCCCTCGCAGGCCGAAACCGAGCGCTACCTGAACTTCGTCGCTGACAGGCTCGACCTGCGCAAGGACATCCAGTTCGGCACCCGCGTGACCTCGGCCGAATGGGACGAGTCCCGCCTGCGCTGGGTCGTAGGCACCGATCGCGGTGACAGCTTCACGACCGAATTCCTGATCAGCTGCACCGGCATGCTGTCGGCGCCGCAGGTGCCCCCGTTCAAGGATCACGAGAAGTTCAAGGGCATCATCGCGCACACCGCGCGCTACCCGCGCGAAGGCATCGATCTCGCAGGCAAGCGCGTCGGCGTGATCGGCACCGGCGCGACCGGCATCCAGGTGATCCAGACCATTGCGAGCCAGGTCGCGGAGCTGAAAGTCTTCCAGCGCACGCCGCAGTACGCGGTCGCGATGCGCAACGTCCGCTACGACGATCAGGCCCGCGCCGAGTGGCGCGCGAAATACCCGCAACTGAAGCAGCGCGTGCAGGGCACTTTCGCCGGCTTCGACTACGACTTCGAAGGTCACCAATGGGCCGAGCTGTCGCCGGCGCAGCGCCGGGAGGAACTCGAGAAGCTGTGGGCCGACGGCTCGCTGAGCATGTGGATCGGCGGCTTCCAGGAAATGTTCTTCGACCAGGCGATCAATGACGAGATTTCGGAATTCGTGCGCGGCAAGATCCGCGCGCGCATCAAGGACCCCGCGGTCGCGGAGAAGCTGGTGCCGCGCGCCTACGGCTTCGGCACCTACCGGGTACCGCTCGAAACCGGTTACTACGACGTCTACAACCGCGACAACGTCGAGCTGGTGGACGTCCACGACACCCCCATCGAGCGTTTCACGGAAAAGGGCCTGGTCGTCGCCGGCCGCGAATACGAACTCGACGTCGTGATCCTCGCGACCGGCTTCGACGCGGGCACCGGCTCCCTGACCCGCATGGGCATTCGCGGCCGCGACGGCCGTTCGTTGACGGAGCTGTGGAGCAAGGACATCCGCTCGACGCTGGGCCTGCAGGTGCATGGTTTCCCGAACCTGTTCACCGTTGCCGGGCCGCTCGCGCCATCGACGGCCTTCTGCAACATGGCGACCTGCCTGCAACAGCAGGTGGACTGGATCAGCGACTGCATCACCTGGTTGCGTGCCGGCGGAAGGCACTGCATCGAGCCGACCGCCGAGCGGGAAGCCGAGTGGGTTCAACATCACGACGCGGTGGCCAACGCGACGCTGATGATGCGCACGAACTCCTGGTACACCGGCGCCAACATCGAGGGCAAGCCGCGCCGCCTCCTCTCCTACATCGGCGGCGTGGGTAACTACCGCAAGGTCTGCGACGAAGTGAAGGCGAGCCACTACGAGGGTTTCGTCACCGCGTGATGCCGCCCTCCCCGCCTGTCGCATGACAGGTGGGATCCGGCCCGACGCACGGCGGGCCGGGTCATTTCAAGACCCTCGCCGTCGGAGCACGGACGGCCCGCCCCAGCAAAGGGCTCAGCGTCGCAGCGCTCGATTCAGCTGGGGCAGGCCCAGCTCGACGGCCTCGCGACCGGCGGCGATCGCGACGTCGCCGCGGTGGAAGTCCATCAGGCCCAGCTGGCCGAGACGCGGCGTGAGCAGCACATCCGCCGGATCGCCGGCGAGGCGGCTGCGGGCGATCCGCACCTGCATGATGTGGATACTCGCGTTCATCACGTCCAGCATCGACAGGGCATGACCCTGGTTGCGAAACGCGAAGATCTGGGCGAGACGGCCGATCCCGGCCGGACGCGGGTCGTCAGCATCGTCCCATTGTCCGTCCAGGCTGGAATCGGTGCCGAGATCGACCGCGATGACGATGTCCGCGCCCATCGCGCGGGCCAGCGAGACGGGGACAGGGTTCACCAGCGCGCCGTCGACCAGCCAGCGGCCCTCGCGCCGCACCGGTGCGAACAGCCCCGGCAACGCCAGGGAGGCGCGCACTGCTTCGAGCACGCTGCCGTTGCGCAGCCAGACCTCCTGCCCGTTGCCGAGATCCGTTGCGACACAGCCGAAGGGCACGGCCAGCTCGTCGAAAGCCGCGTTGATGAAGCGGTCGGCCAGCAGGCGCATGAGCCTGTCGCCCTTGATCAGCCCGCTCTGGAGTTCCAGGTCGAACAGGCGCAGCACGTCCTGCCAGGTGAGACCGCTGACCCACGCCTGCAGCGCTTCCGCCTGTCCGTTTGCATAGGCGGCAACGACCAGCGCGCCAATCGAGCTGCCGCAGACGAGATCCGGCCTGATGCCGTGCGCGGCCAGCGCCGAGAGCACGCCGAGATGCGCCCACCCCCGCGCCGACCCGCTGCCGAGAACGATGCCGATGCGCGGGCGTGGTTTCCGGTCCATGCGCGAGACGATAACGCTTCGCAGGTTTGGTGGAAATCGCAGGGCGCGCGCGGCTCGCCCGCAACCGAGGCCAGCGCCGGCAGCCCGACACGATCGGGCGCGGGAATGCCATCGGCGAGTGGCGCGTGCGGCGGACCGGGCGACGGCCGCCGGAACAGGACGCGACCGGTGACGAAATGCGCCCCACACCGATTGCGCGGCACACGGCGAGCACGCAAAGTGCCCCGGAATTCTCACGGGGAAACGTGATGCAGAAGCACCACATCCGCGCCGCCCTGCTCGCCGCCGCGCTGCCGGCATTGCACGCCTGCATGGCCCTGACGGTGCCGTTCTCGCAGCAGCGCGAAGTCGCGGGGCAGGAAGTCACGCGCCTGGCCGCCTTGCGCCTGAGCCCCGGTCGCACCACGCGCAGCGAGGTCGTCGCGCGGCTGGGCAAGCCCTCGCTGCAATGGAGCGCGGAGCGCACGCTGGTCTACACCTGGTCGGCCCGCGAGTCGCGGGCCGTGCTGGTGTCCAATCCGGGCCGGCCGCTCGGGTTCGAACGAGTCCACGACGGCACCCGGGCGCACCAGCTCGCGCTGCAGTTCGATGCCGACGACCGGCTCCTGCGGGTGCGCAACGTGCTCGAGGACACGGTCGGCCACCAGCCCGCGTCCCTGCACCAGTGGGTCGTGGACGGACTGAGAGCGCGGGCGGCGCCGCTCGAGCCGCGTGTCTCGACCCGAACCGACGTGCACGCGCGGCTGGGCGAGCCACGCTACCGGCGCGACGACAGCAGCGCGGAGGTCTATGAATGGGCCGACGTGAATCTCCTGCTGCAGTTCGCCTATGACGCGCATGGACGCGTCACCGACAAGCGGGAAATCGCAAAGCCCGTGGTGCTGAGCGGCGATTACGCGCCGGTCACGGTGGGTAGCGCCGACTGAAACCGCCGGCCGCGCGCCCGGCGCCGCTAGCGCAGGCGGGCCGGGAGGCTCAGGAAACCGTTGATGAAGTTGGAGCGCAGGCGTCGACCCGCGCCACAGATGTGCAGGTCGGGAAAGCGTCGGGCCAGCCGCTCGAACACCAGGCGAATCTGGACTTCGGCCAGCCGGTTGCCGAGGCAGGTGTGAGCGCCCGTCCCGAAGCCGAGATGGAACGGCCCCTCGCGGTCGATGACGAAGTCGTCGGGGTTTTCGTAGACGGATTCGTCGCGATTGCCGGCGCAATACCACATGACGACCTTGTCGCCCTTGCGGATTGGCTGGCCGCCGATCGCGGTATCGGCCAGGGCGGTTCTGCGCATGTGGAGGACAGGGCTCGCCCAACGCACGATTTCACGCGCGGCGACCCCGGCCAGGCCAGGGTCGGCGCGCAGCCGCGCCCACTGTTCGCGGAATTCGGTGAAGGCGATCATCGCGTGGGAAATGGAGTTGCGCGTCGTCTCGTTCCCGCCCACCAGCAGCAGCACGAAACTGCCGAGGAAATCGGCCCTGCCGAGCGGCTTGCCCGCAAGCTCGGCGTTCGCGAGCATCGACAGCACGTCGTCGCGGGGCGCACGCTTGCGGTCTTCGTAAATCCAGCTCGCATACTCGATCATCTCGCCGAAGTGCTGCGCGGCCTCTGCCGGTGACGGCCGGATCGAGGGATCGTCCTCGCCGACCATCACGTTCGACCATGCGTAAAGCCTGTCGCTGTCGCCCGGCGGCACGCCGAACAGTTCGGCCAGGGTCATGAGTGGAAACGGCGCGGCGAGCGCCTGCACGAAATCGAATTCGCCCGCCTGTTCGGCCAGCGCATCGAGCAGCGTGTCCAGGCGCGCGGCGAGGCGCTCTTCCATGGCGCGGATGCGCGCCACGCTCAGCCCCGGCTGCACGATGCCGCGATATTCGCGGTGGAGCGGTGGATCCGTCGAGATGAACGGGATGCCGATGTCGCGCGACCCGCTGTTCGCGACCGCGACTTCGTGCTCGTTGAAGATGCGGTGCCCGCCGTGCTCGAACGCGGAGGAGAACACCGCCGGGTTGCGCGAGACATCCGCGATGTCGGCATGTCGCAGCACGGACCAGAACCCCGCGCCGTCCGTCTCGGGGTTCCAATGCACCGGGCTCGCGCGCCGCAGTGCCGCGAGCGCCGCATACGGCACCCCGTCAGCGTAGGTATCGGGATTCTTGAGGTCCATGGTTCAAACCCTCGCCACCCGGGTTGATACCGGAACAGGACGACGACCGACCCGGCGCGACAGGCACCGCGCCGGGCGCTTCACAGCTCGACCTGCGTCCCGAGTTCGATCACCCGGTTGGGCGGGATCCGGAAGAACTCGTGAGCAGGCGTCGCGTTCTGGCTCATCAGCGCGAACAGGCCCGCGCGCCAGCGGGCGAAAGCCGGTTCCCTGGCGGGCACGATGTCCTCGCGCCCCAGAAAGAAGGTGGTGTCCATCATGTCGAACTCGTGTCCGTGGCTGCCGCAGGCAGCCAGGGCACCCGGAATGTTCGGCTGCTGCATGAAGCCGTAATTGCAGACGAGGCGGAACAGGCCGTGGCCCAGTTCCGTATAGCTGATGCGCTCCGCATCCGAGACATACGGCCGCTCGGCGGTCACGACGGTCATCAGGAACACGCGCTCGTGCAGCACCTTGTTGTGCTTGAGGTTGTGCAGGAGGGCCGAGGGCACGCCGTCGGCGTTGCTCGTCATGAAAACCGCCGTACCCGGCACGCGCCGTATCTCGTCGATGGAAGCCAGCAGCGTCGACAATGGCAGGCTCTCCAGGCGCATTCGTGCCATCAGGTGGGCGCGGCCCTTCTTCCAGGTCGTCAGCAGCGTGAACGAGCCAAGCCCGATGACGAGCGGGAACCAGCCGCCCTCGGCGATCTTCAGCGCATTCGAGGCGAAGAACGCGGCGTCGATGGCGATGAGTCCCCCTGCCACCAGGTGCGCCACCAGGGGCGGCCACTTCCACAGGTAGAGCATCACGAAGCCGACGAGGATCGTGTCGATCATCATCGTGCCGGTCACGGCGATGCCGTAGGCGGCGGCGAGATTGCTGGACGAGCCGAAACCGACGACCAGGCTCAGCACGGCGGCGCACAGGACCCAGTTGGTGAACGGCACGTAGATCTGGCCGGCTTCACGCCCCGACGTGTGGATCATGTTCATCCGCGGCAGGTAGCCGAGCTGGACCGCCTGCCGCGCAACGGAGAAGGCGCCGGATATCACTGCCTGCGAGGCGATGACCGTGGCGCAGGTCGCGAGCAGCACCATGGCCGGCCGTGCCCACTCCGGTGCAAGCAGAAAGAACGGGCTCCTGACCGTCTCGGGCGCCGCCAGCAGGAGTGCGCCCTGGCCGAAGTAATTCAGCAGCAGCGCCGGCAGCACGAAACCGAACCAGCTCACCCGGATCGGCATGCGTCCGAAATGCCCCATGTCCGTGTACAGCGCCTCACCACCCGTCACCGCGAGGACCACGGTGCCGAGCGAAAGGAAGGCCATGACGGGCTCGGCGAGAATGAACGCCAGGGCGTAGCCGGGCGAGACGGCCCGCAGGATGCCGGGGTGGGCGGCTATCTGAATGATGCCGAGCACCGCCAGCGTCACGAACCATGTGCACATCACCGGGCCGAACAGGGAACCGACGGTGCCGGTTCCACGCTTCTGGATCGCGAACAGCGCGAGGAGGATGCCGACCGAAACCGGAATGACGGCCGACTCCAGGTCCGGTGCCAGGACCGTGAGCCCCTCGACCGCGCTCAGCACCGAGATCGCGGGTGTGATCATGCTGTCGCCGAAGAAGAGCGCGGCGGCGAAGATGCCCAGCAAGGGGATGCCGAATTGCTGGATTCTTCCGCGCGTCACCGACATCACGAGTGACAGCAGCGCGAGGCTCCCGCCTTCACCGCGATTGTCCGCGCGCATGATGATGGTCACGTACTTGAGCGTCACGAGGACCATCACCGACCAGAAGACCATCGAGAGAATGCCGAGCACCTGCAGCGGCTCGACAGGCATGGAGTGATGCCCGGCGAAGGTCTCCTTCATCGCGTACAGCGGGCTCGTGCCGATGTCGCCGTAAACCACGCCGATCGCGCCCAGGATCAACCTGCGGTTGTCAGTGCCTTTTTTCATGTCGGAGCTCCCGGGTGGGGTTGTTCGGGAAGTTTGCGACGCACGCCAGTACCTGCAGCGTGCGCAGGCACGGCGCTACGTGATGAACCGGTGGCCATGATAGACGGCCATGGGCACGACCGCGCGTGCAACCGGTCGCAAGCGGACAGGCGTCGCCTGCCGGACTCATGGCGGGCTTTCTCTCCGACTTCGGTTTGAAGACGCTGCGATGGCTGCGACAACTGCAGCCGGTGGGGAACACGATGGGACGCGTAATGGAGGCTGGGGTCGGAATCGAACCGGCGTACACGGCTTTGCAGGCCGCTGCATGACCACTCTGCCACCCAGCCGTCGCGTCCAGAAATGCGAAGCCCCGACCATGAGTCGGGGCTTCGGCTGGAACTGGAGCGGGAAACGAGACTCGAACTCGCGACCCCAACCTTGGCAAGGTTGTGCTCTACCAACTGAGCTATTCCCGCGAAGAGGCGATAATTTTAAACCGGCATCGGTGCCTGTCAAGGCACTATTTCGGTTTCCGGCTTCCCGGTGAGCGCCGGCCATGCCGCACGCAGGTACAGCACCATCGACCACAGGGTCAGGATCGCCGCCACGTACAGCGCGACGACCCCGGTCTGGTAGACCGGAAAGCCAAGCCAGGGCTCGCGCGCGATCATCAGCAACAGGGCCACCATCTGGGCCGTGGTCTTGATCTTTCCGAGTCCGGACACGGCCACTTTCTTGCGCGCGCCCAGTTCAGCCATCCACTCGCGCAGCGCCGACACCGTGATTTCGCGGCCGATGATGACCGCGACAGGCAGCGCTATCGAGGTCGCGGGATCGCGCTGCAACAGCAGGACCAGCGCCACGGCGACGATCAGCTTGTCCGCGACCGGGTCGAGGAAAGCGCCCAGTGGCGAGGTCTGGCCCAGCCGCCTGGCAAGATAGCCGTCCAGCCAGTCGGTGGCGGCCGCTAGCGCAAAGATCGCCGCCGCGGCCAACTGGGTCCATGACGGCGGCGCCCAGTAGACCACGACGAAGCATGGAATGAGCGCTATACGCAGCAGGGTCAGTGAATTCGGAATGTTCATGGCGACTCGCGAACGGCGTCGAATATCTGTTGCGCCAATTGTTTGCTGATCCCGGGCACCTTTTGCAAATCGTCGACGCTGGCCCGGGCCACGCCCTGCATGCCGCCGAAATGCTGGATCACGCGTTGTCGCCGCTTGGCGCCGATGCCCGGCACCTCCTCCAGCGGCGAGCGCTTGCGTGCACGCGAGCGCGCCTGGCGATGCGCGGTGATCGCAAAGCGATGGGCCTCGTCACGGATCTGCTGAATCAGGTGCAGGGCCGGCGAGTCCCGAGGCAGCAGGCGTTCGTCGCGGCCGTCGTTGATGATGAGATGCTCCAGGCCCGGCTTGCGGCTGGTGCCCTTGGCCACGCCCACCACCGTCACTTCATCGATCTGCAGGTCCTTCATGACAGCGAGCGCCTGCGCCACCTGCCCAGCACCGCCGTCGATCAGCAGCAGGTCCGGCATCGGGCTGTCCTCGCGCTTGAGGCGGCCGTAACGCCGCTCAAGCGCCTGTCCCATCGCCGCGTAATCGTCGCCCGGCGTCACGCCCTCTATGTTGAAGCGGCGATAATCCGATTTTCGCGCGCCCTCCGGACCGAACACGACGCAGGAGGCGACCGTCGCTTCGCCACGCGTATGGGAGACATCGAAGCATTCGATGCGGGCGGGGATTTCCGGCATTTCCAGCGCCTCGCGCAGCGCGTCCATGCGACGTTGTTGATCGATGTCGGTCGCAATCCGCTCGGACAGCGCGAGTTCGACGTTGCGCAGGGCCATCTCCAGCCACTTGGCGCGCTCGGCGCGCACGTTCACGCGCAGGCGCACGGCAGTGCCCCGGCGTTCGCTGAGCGCATCGTTCAGCCACCCGTCGTCGTCGATTGCGTCCTCGAGGATGATGTCCGGCGGAATTTCGCGTTCGGCGTGGCCGGTCAGGTAGAACTGCGGCAGGAACGCCTCGACGATTTCGGCCGGCGACGCGTCGCGCGTATGCGCGGGGAAAAAAGTCTTGTTGCCGAGATTGCGCCCGCCACGCATGAAGAAGACCTGTACGCAGCCGATGCCGTCGCGCGTTCGGCAGACCACGATGTCGAAGTCGCCTGCATCGGCCGTGATGTGCTGCTCGGACTGCACGCGCTGCAATTTCGCGATCTGATCGCGCAGCTGCGCGGCACGCTCGAAATCCAGCCGCTGGGCGGCCTGCTCCATCTGGCCCACCAGGGTTTCGACCACCTCCTGGCTCCGGCCGGCCAGGAACATCAGCGCATGGTCGATATCGTGGCGATAATCGTCCGGCGCGATCAGCTTCACGCAGGGCCCGCTGCAGCGCTTGATCTGGTATTGGAGGCAGGGCCGCGAACGGTTCGAGAAGTAGGTGTCCTCGCACTGGCGCACCGCGAACAGCTTCTGCAGCAGGTTCAGGGTCGAACGCACGGCGCCGGCATTCGGATACGGCCCGAAGTAACGCCCGCTGCCGTGGCGCGGCCCGCGATGGAAGCCGATGCGCGGGTACTCGTGCTCGGTGTTGACGTAGATGTAGGGGTAGCTCTTGTCGTCACGAAGCACGACGTTGTAGCGCGGGCGCAGTTCCTTGATGAGGTTGCTCTCGAGTATCAGCGCCTCGTTCTCGTTGCGCGTGACCATGACTTCGAGATCGTCGATCTGGGCGACCATCGCCCGAACCTTCGGGGTGTGCCCGCTGTGGTTGACGAAGTAGCTGCCGACCCGCTTGCGCAGGTCACGTGCCTTGCCGACGTAGATCACAGTGCCCCGCGCGTCGAGCATGCGGTAGACGCCGGGCGCCCCGGGCAGGCGCGCGACCTTCTCGCGCAACGCACCACCGCGCGCTTCGCTCATAGCGCCGTACCGTCCAGCAGGGCGCGGGCGCGCGCGAACACAGCCTCGAACATGGCCGGCGTCAAGCGGCGCGTCTGGGTGTTGTAGCGACTGCAGTGGTAGGAATCGAGCAGGACCCGGTCATCCGCAAGCGGGTGCTCGTTGCCGTGGCCGAAGGCCAGCGACGCGGGTCGCAGGCCCAGCGCGCGCAGGATTGCGTCGTGGGCGATGGCGCCAAGGGCGACCAGCACCGCGCCGCGCGGCGCGCTGGAAAGTTCGCGGGCCAGGAACTCGTTGCAGCGCCTGATTTCCGCCCCCTCCGGCTTGTTGCCAGGCGGCACGCACTTCACGGCGTTGGTGATGCGGCAGTCTATGAGGCTCAGGCCGTCGTCGGCGGCGGTCGAGCAGGGAGCACTGGCAAAGCCGTACGCGTGCAGGGTCGCATACAGCAGGAGACCGGCATGGTCGCCGGTGAAAGGTCGTCCGCTCGCATTGGCGCCATGCAGGCCGGGCGCGAGACCGACCACGATCAGCCGCGCATCCGCCGCGCCGAAGGGAGGCACCGGTCGCGCGAAATAGCCGGGATAGCGCTGCCTGATACCGGACAGGAAGTCCGCGAGGCGCGGGCAGGCCTCACAGTCGGGATTGAAGCCCGCGGTACGAAGATGGGCGGTCGGCGTCATGCACGGACCCTGTCGAGGACGCGCCGCACCGGCATCCGACCGAACACGCGTGGCGCGCCGATGCGTGCCGCGGACAACAGGACGGTGGACAGGCTTTGAAGCATGCGCCCATTGTAACCGGGCACCGGCGCTACGGCTGCGAGCCGACGGAGGCGCCTCAGGCGGCGCGCAGCAGAGACCAGATCAGGCGGAACGAGCCGGTGAAGGCCTCAGGTTCCCGCACCACC
>Ga0255182_1001505_pt1 | contig 11903 bp, 16 predicted proteins | sample Atl_UVDOM_RepA_8_FD_188420 | JGI IMG/M metagenome (GOLD analysis project Ga0255182, IMG submission 188420) | Freshwater microbial communities from Altamaha River, Georgia, United States - Atl_UVDOM_RepA_8d | ecosystem: Environmental > Aquatic > Freshwater > River | place: USA: Georgia... | reverse complement strand
TAGATGAAGATTACTATAGACCTTTTCTATATTAGTTTCAAAAAAATAAAACAATAAAATTTTTTATCTACATTTATTTATAGATTATAGTTTCTCTAAAGTTGTAATTAGAATGAATAATCTAAATATTCTTTCATTAATGCGTATATTTCTAAACATTGGTCTAAAGTCATAATAGCATAGGAAAGTCCATAAGGATTTTTAGGATATTCTTTTATAGGAAAATCATCTAAATAATTGGGTTTTTTAGTAAAAAGTCGATTTTTGTAGGTAAATTGAGAACGTTGACCATATGCCCAACCACCCTTTTCCATAGTAATTTCAAAATTTTCATAAAGTTTATAAATTTTATTTTCATTGGGTTGTTCATTAGTTTTAATTAGTTCTTCATTATGATATAGTTTAATCTTTTCATTTATTTTATTTGAAATAGAATTACGTAATTCTTCTAATCCATCCGAAAAATTAAGCTTAGTTAGATTATATATTTTATGTATTTCATTATCATAATGTCCTAGAGCTATATTAAAATTAGTTCTTTCAGTTTTCATTTTTTTTCTAATATTTATGTATTCATCTAAATTAGAACATTTTTCTAATTGATTTTTTAGAATGTCTAATTTATTTAATATAATTTGAATCTGGTTCATAATGGCTTATTCATTAAAAGATATTGTTATTTAAAAATCAATTTTATGTCTCATCTTTAATTATAAAAAGAGAGATATGTTAATTATATTAAATAGTAGAGGACAAGGTTTAAATGGTGTAGTAATTAATGAATGTATAGGTAAACAGCTTAGTGAAAATGATGATATAGAAGTAAGTAGTGAAAATTTTATAAATCTACGTGAAGGTTTAGTTCATGTAGCAGAAGAGGCTTATAAACATTCTATCGTTAGAGACCATACTATATTCATGGGAGGAGACCATTTAACGAGTTTTGCTACAGTCCTAAGTAGTCTAAAACGATTTGGAAATAATTTTCGTCTTATTTGGATAGATGCTCATACAGATATACATAGTTTTAATAGTAGTCCTAGTTGGAATATGCATGGGATGGTACTAAGAATGCTATTAGAACATAATGTACCTAGAATTCCTCAATTAAAGCCAAATCAGATATTATATTTGGGTATACGTAGTTATGAAAGACAGGAAATGGATTATATTATTGATAATAAAATCATGTGTATAACCATGAATGATTGGAAACGTAATCGTGATGAAGCATTAATAAAATTAGCTGGATTTGTAGTAGGTAATATGGTTCATATCTCTCTCGATGTAGATAGTATGGACCCTTCTATAATGAGTAGTACTGGTACACCAGTTGAGAATGGTTTAATGTTGAATGATATATTAGATATTATAGGAATTGTAAGAGAATATAGCAAACATGTTGCTACTGATATCATGGAATTTAATCCTCAATTAGGTGATTATGATGTTAGTTTTAAAACATTAAAATCCATCGTTCAATTTTTAGAAGATAAAAGAGATAATACTATATAATGGAAAATATTAGGTCATTTAGGATAGAAGAAACAATTTATAGAGAACCACTATTTAAAGAAAATTCGGTGGATGAACTCAATAGATATATTTTAGAAAAACGGCCAAAGAATATTATAGTTTTATGTGGAGCAGGTATCTCTACTAATTGTGGAATTCCAGATTTTCGTACAGATGGAATTGGTTTATATGCAAAACTACGTGATGAAGGTATTCCTTATCCAGAAGCCGTTTTTAGTTTAGACTATTTTAGAATGAATCCCAAACCATTTTATAAAGTTTGTAAAGAATTAGATACTGAAAAATATGAGCCAGGAATAGTTCATAAATTTATTTGTGAATTAGATAGGCTAGGAATTCTATTGCGTTGTTATACTCAAAATATAGATACTTTAGAACGTAAGGCTGGATTAGATCCAGATAAATTAGTAGAAGCACATGGTTCATTTAATAGTGCTAGTTGCTGTGTTTGTCATAGACCTTTTGATTGGCCAACTATAAAAGGGATCATCTTTTCAGGAGATATTCCTCAATGTCGTGAGGTTTTACCATTTAAAACAACAACTCAAAAACATGAGTTAGCTAATTATTGTCAAGGTTTTATTAAACCCAATGTGGTTCTTTATGGAGAATGTATGTCTAAGCGTTTTTTTGAATGTGAACAGTTAGATATAGCAAAGTGTGATTTGATGTTAATAATAGGAACTAGTTTGGCAGTTTATCCTTTTGCTGGTTTGGCTGAAAAGGTATCAAAGACATGTCCTAGAATTCTAATAAATAATAAAAATATAGAATTATTTATAGATAAAGAATGGCGAGATATGGTATTATTGGGTGATTGTGATACAACTATTGGTCAAATTATATTATAAAAAAATATGATTTAAGGAGATATCCACCAATTTCTATTTGATATTTCTATAGATTTACCCTTTTTATATACAGTCATATTACGAATAGTGTATAGATTATCGAACCATTCATTTATAAATATTTCGTTAGATTTGCTGTTGTCTACAAATGTTTGATATAGATTTCTAATATTGTCACGAATGAATATAATAGTTTGGGCTAATTTAGAGAGATCTTGTTCTTTGGCTGGTAATTCTGGTCTAAGATTAGCAAGATTGCAAATCTCACTACCCCATGCTACACCAATACCAGCTATTTGTGATTGGTCTAGTAGTAGTAGGGCTAATTTTTTTTTGGATTTTTGCCAATTATTAACTATAGTTAAAACTGTAGATAAATCGGTAGTTAAAAGATTTACTCCTAATTTGTTGTTTTGTATAAGTTCACTAATATTAGTACATGAACGATTGTAGCCAGTTCTCCAATGATTAGTATTTTTTTCAATAATACCATTGACAATTTTGACTTTTCCTATGAGACCAAATGATAAATCACTATTATTAATAAATAGGTGTTTTCCATAGGATTCACAATGTAATCCATATTTTTGTATAGCATAAGCTAATGCAAATACTTCAGGACCCTCTGGCATTTTATGTATTGTTATTTTTGTTAATGTATTAATTCAAATTTTAAAATTTGATTTAAAGAGATAAGAATAATGAATAATAAAAAGACTTATGGATTGGAAGGTGTTTGCCTATGGTTATTTGGGTGGAATGGCAGGAATATTAGCGAGTCATCCATTTGATACAATGAAAACGCATATACAAGAAGGTAGGACTATGCCCAAGACAATTTTAGGATTGTATAAGGGAATTAGTGCTCCACTATTAGGTGTAGGTTTAGAGAAGGCGATTGTATTTGGTATTTATCACAATACGTATAGATATACAGATAGCTATGCGTTAAGTGGTGGATTAGCAGGTTTATCTGCTAGTTTAGTAGTTACTCCATTTGAGAGATTAAAAATATTATGGCAGACTGGTCAAAAATATAGGGGTGGTATATTTAATGGACTTGTAGCGACGCTAACACGCGAGACACCTGGTTTTGCTATTTATTTTAGTATTTATGAACGTTTAAAGGAACATGATAGTAATTTCCAACCTTTAAATGGATTTTTCTATGGTATGTTTGCTGGAGCTGGGGCCTGGTTATTTATATATCCTATGGACCGTGTAAAAACACATATACAGGCAAGTAATAGTACAAGTAATTTGGCAGTATTGCGTGAAGTATTGGCTAAAGGAAATATCTATAAAGGTTTTAGTTTAGCACTATTAAGAGCAGTACCACTTCATGCCACTGCTTTTATGACCATGGAATTTTGTAAAAAATATTTAGAATAATAATTTTCCATGTTTTCTTTTAATGTTTCTTGTGGTGTTTGCGTTCTTTGCATGACTTTTTAAATTCATCATAGGAGATGGCACCATCTTTGTTCTTGTCCATTTTATCAAATTTGCGACGGCATTTCTTGTCCTTCTTGCATTCCTTAGGTGGAGTTGGAGGGCAAGGTGGTTTAGGAGGAGTTGGTGGGTGTTCTTGGCATTCTTCGCAAGTAGGTTTGGGGAAAGGTTCAGGGAAAGGACCACATTCAGTTACTAAGGGAGCAATCTTGAAAATGGTGAAATCAGCATTAGTAGTTTGAAGAGTTTGATCGCCAGCGGCAGGGAATGCTAAAGTAAGAGGTGAATTAGATTTCCAGTTCTTTAATTGAACAATATCACCAGCCTTTAAACGAAGTAATTGACTATTAGCTGTTACACTAGCACCAGAATTATTACCAGTTACAGTACTAGCATCAAGGACGCCATTAACAAAAACAGCTATTTGACATGGTTGGTCAAAGATAATATTGTAGGAGAAGAAGTATAAACCATCACGTAAAACAGTAAAAAAATCATCGCCAGCATTGTGAGTAATATTAATTAATACTTGATTATATTGGAAAGGAATAGCTGCACCTACAGGAATAGTTTCAACTTGGGTATTAAACATATTACCGTGAGCATCACTGCCATTAACTAATAAGCATGGTTCACGACGTAGTCTCCAAAGGAATTTGCAATATAATTTTTCTAATTTTTTATCAAACTTGTGTTCTAAATGTTCTAATTCAGATTCTAATTCACTTTCTGATACTGAACTATGACTGCTATCAGAAGAATAGCATGATTCACTTTCACTTTCAGAGGAGGATGAACTAGATGATTCATATTTTTTGTGATGACGACCCATTGTTTTTTATATATTATATCTAAAGATTTTTTTTTTGCCTTAAAATATTTTTTTCGTATAAATTAAAATAAATTTCTATATTTTATTTTAAATTATATTTAGTTGAATATTTAAGCTAAACGCTTAGCAGATATCATGGCATTATTGCTATTATCAGTATTGATATATAAAAGACTGTCTAATTGAGATAAATTTACTAATTGAATATTGGCGTAGCAATTGTCTACTTCAGTAATTACACTTCCATTTAGGACAAGAGGATTATTACTGAATGATACTAAACTATTTAAAGAACCATTAATAACATTTCCATTGTTAGTTAATCCGAATAGTACAGAATTACCAATATTGCTGGAGATACCGCGAACAGAATAGACAAATTCATATACGCCTTGTTCATCTACAGTGAGAGTATTTCCATTTATATTGGCTTCTAAATAGGGGAAATATACATCATTAAAATCTACAGCTGTGTTGGCTAAAACTTGAAATTGTTCTAAATTATTAGTAGCATAGGCAAATGATAATACAGCATCACGTCCATCATGACCGGTCTTACCACGATGACCACGCTTTCCACGGCAACCTTTCTCTCCCTTTAATATTCCCCAATTTACACGCTTAGTAATACTATGACGACGACCCATTTTTTGTTTTTATATTTATTCTGGAGAAAAAAATATTTTACGGAGAAATAAAAAGAACACCATTTTTATATTTTTTATTTTGGTATGTTCCATCAAATAAACCGCCTATTAGTAAACCGTCTTTAATTATAATACCATTTTGGTCATATTGTTTAATACGTATTGATTTACTTAGTTTCATTACTAATTTTGCACTTTTCATTTTCTTATAGATTACTATGGGTGAAACTAATATATTAGGCATGCGATTAATAATTATTTCTGCTTCGATATCATATATTGAAACTGCACTAGAATAATCGTTAAAATGTTTATCTATAATATCTATAACTCTAAATGATTTAGCAGTAAATACTTCATCACTTTTATTAATAATATCATTATTATTTACTACACATATTATTAATACTTCTTTATCATTGGATGTGTTATATCCTGGAATATATCCAATATTATTTGAGTTGTAAAAATGTACCATATATATATTTGCTACTTATTTTTTTTCCTTAGTTATTTTTTTTTATAATAATAACATTATCAGGGAATTTTTTCCATTGTTGATTAATATCAATACCATTAGCATCTATTAGAGTTTGATTAACTTCAATTCTTTCATTTTCCTTAATTTCCATAATGGATTTATTTTCATCTGTTTTTGTGTCTTTATTTTCATTTGGTCCTTTATCGCCTCTCGGTCCCTTATCACCAACTTCTCCTTTCTCGCCTTTATCTCCAATAGGTCCCTTATCACCAACTTCTCCTTTCTCTCCACGTTCGCCTTTATCTCCAATAGGTCCCTTATCTCCAACTTCTCCTTTATCTCCGCGCTCGCCTTTATCACCTGCTGGGCCTTTATCTCCAACCTCGCCTTTTAATGATTTTATTTCATCTAAAATAATTGATTTAACAATAGTTTTTAACTTGGTTTCATCAAGCTCTAATACAGTATCATTTTTCTGACGTAGTGCATATTTTTTTGTATTGGACATTTTTATATTTTTCTACAATATTTTTTTTTCACCTCCAATTATTAAAAAGAATATAAAAATATATTTTCATTTAAAAAAAAAACTAATAGTATAAACATCTAAAGGTTGTTATGTCTAATTTTTCTATTATAGAACAAGATATAAATAGTCAAATTAGACTCCTATCTATAACAGTGACAATTGATAAAGAAAAATCCAATGCCAGTGCTTATAAAAAATATTTAGAAAAGACTATACAATCCTATGATGAATTATTTAAATATACTAATTTATTACATGGAAAGGATATTAAACAATTAGAAGAAACCCTAGAAGAAAAAACAAACAACATTTTTGATGAAAACGTTTTAATAACTCCACCAAATTCGAATGTAAGTAGCGTTGATATGTTTAAAGAACAATATATTAATGAAATTAGTGAATTAAAAAGACATATAGATAATAGTTTCTACAAATTTTTCCCACAGATACAACCACAAATAAATAATGAAAATCCAGATGAATTAGATAAAGAATTAATGGATAAAATATCAGCTATTGTACCTGAAGGAAAAGAAGTACTTTTAAAAAATATAGTCAAAGAACTTAATGGTAGTGCTAAAGGTCTATCTGATTTTGTAATACTATTTACTAAATATAGACAATCTATTATAAATTATAATGGTATTGAATATTTCCAAAGAAAAGGTTGTCATTTTCTTAGAAAAATTTAAGTTAATAAGCTTATTAACTTAAATAAAAAAATGAATAGATATAATATAATTAATTATGTCTAATACACCTGAACAAATATTAGAAATAAGCCAAATTGGCTATTTACATGATAAAATTCAAATTAAAAATCCAGATATTAATGGTAATGTGGCTCAACCCCTTAATGTTGGAACAATTACTAATGGTAGTATATCTGGACAAATAATTACATTGCCAAATACTAATCAAATAGATCCCCTGTTTTCTATGGTAAAAGATATTATTTTTAATCTTATCCTTAATATTCCTGGTTTGCGTAATAAGTTGGATTCTCTACTATCTCAACCTAATATGGCTATAGAAGAAATTGGTCGTATTTTTGAAGAAGTTCGTAGTAAAATACCAGCTAATGAAATAGATAAACTCAGAAACTATTTTAATGGAGAGCATTCCAGAAATAACTTATCTGCCATATTACAAACAGCCTTTACTAATATTATGGCAGATGGTAAAATAGATATGAATGATGCTACCTATTTTATGACACTTATCTATGATATAATAACACTATTTAACCAAAATATTTCCGAAATTGATAGTAATGTTGCTATAAGTGGTGAGGTAGTAATGTATTTTCTATATTTTGTAGTAAAATGTGTACTTATCTTAACATTAGATGGTCCAGAAGAAACTACAGCAGTTGGTTTATTAGACACCAGTTTTAAATTGGTTTCTGTAGCAGTTATGCCTATTATGAAAATGAAATGCTCTTGTAATCCATTTGCTTGCCTAAAAAAAAACAAAAAATAATATTTTTATAGAATACACTTTTTATAACTTTAAAAATATTGTTGTTATTTACACTCCCATATTAAAATTCAAAGTATTTATATTTTACTATAAATATATCATTTGTTGGTACGTCTTCTTCAGAATAACTAGCATACATCCAATTCTTTTGGAGTAGATGCTGCCACAAATATATGCTTTTACCTGGTTCATACTCCATATTTTTTATATAATAATAATAGCAATTATTAGCCTGTAAACATCCAAATGTTTCTAATGTATATTCCCAAGTATATCTAATGTCTTCATCTATAGAAGAACTCCACAAATCATCAATACTATTTTTAATGGAATAAATTTGTTTAGAACCCTTGTTTATAATTGCATACATCGTCTTGCTCTTTCTTAACTAATAAATGTCTTACTTTCAATTTCAAATTTTTTATTTTTCTTGATTGATGAAAATAATAAAAATAGAAAATTCCAATTAAACTAATTTATTAAGGACAAGACGCATTGGTGTCATTTCTATTTTTTTATTATAACTACCACCATTCATACAACGTCTCATCATATATCCATTCATACCACATTGATATTTCTTATAATCTGTTTCTGATAAATCTGGATTTTTAACTGGGTCACATTGACCTTCTACTATACCAAAACCATTATGTCTAAGGGTTTCCAGATATTCCAAAAAAACAGGTATTTCGACTGGTACCTTTCCCTTATATTCTGGTGACATCATATCTCGTTTTATATTTTCTCCAGGAACAAATATAGGAGTTCCTTTTTGGCAACTCTTTGTATTTTTAAAACCAAATTCTGGACGACTATAAAATGTTAATACATAATCTAATGAACTTAGAGAAACTGCATTAAAACTATTAGCTTCTGAAAATTGAATAAAATAATTCAATAGAAAACTACCTGTTTTGGGACAACTACATATTACATCAATATAGGTTTCCTTAGTAGGGTTTTTCAAGTCATCTTCAGTATTTATTCTACCTAAAACAAAACCTATTGGTTTTGATATTTTTACTTTTGACTTATTTGGAACCTTGGCACTTTCACGTTTATCCAATAAAATAAGATAGAGCTGATTAGAACGAAATATACTCTCTATATATTCTGGGTAAACAATACCTTTACAAATATCATTCTCTACCAACATTTTTACAATACTAATAAAATCTTGTTTATTTAAATTACTTTTTGGTAGATTTGCTAAATCTTCAGGCGAAGGTATTTGGTCCAAATCAGTTTTAATGATTTTTCCAACTTTACCCTTTTCTGATTGATAATAGAAGAGTACTTCTAAATCTTCCTTTTTATAATTTTGACTGGTACAATATCCTAAAGACATATATATATATATTATAAAATTGTATTAATTCCAAAATATAGTTTTTTTGAAAATCTTAGGAATTTTTATATAAAAAAGCTAACCACAGAAATAAATGAAGAATCATGGAAATATTAGATTTCTGTTTTTTTAGTATTATTCTAATTTTTGTATTACCAAATATTGATAGAGCTATATCTAGATGTGTTTTAGAATATTTTAGAACATTCCAGATTTGTTGGATAGTAATACTAAGAAGTTTGGTTATTATGATCAATCAATATATTGATTTTCTACATTATTTAGTGAAACGACTCACCAAATATCCTACTATAATTTGGGCAAATTTAGCAATATTTACATGTCTTTTCTTTGTCAATGAAATAATCAAAACTATTTTTAGAGGGGACCACGATACATATTTTAGAAATTATTCTAAAGTTCTAAATGAGTGCAGTATATCGTAATAAAAAGAAATCTATTTAAAAATATAGATAGTAAATTAAATGATATATGGAACAACCAGATAATTTAGATTTTAGTGATCTATACACATTTTTCAAGGACTATGACCTACAATATTTCAAAAACGATAATGATATATTAGATATTATAAAGAGTTTTTTGGAGAAATATGATAATGACCAAGCATTTTATATAGTTGACTTATCTAAAATTATTCATCAATATCATAGATGGGTTACCAATTTGCCCAATATTAAACCCTATTATGCTATTAAATGTAATCCCAATACAGTTATCATAGAATTGTTGGCTAAATTGGGTTGTAATTTTGATTGTGCAAGTCGTGATGAAATTTCACAAGTCTTGTCAGCAGAAGTTGCTCCAGAACGAATAATATTTGCCAATCCAGTTAAAGCCAGTAATCAAATTAAATATGCTCGCCAAGAAGATATTGACCTACTTACATTTGATAGCATTAGTGAACTCTATAAAATTAAACTTTATCATCCCAAAGCTAATTTATTAGTACGTATTAAAATAGATGATAGTAAGAGTGTATGTCGTTTTAGTTGTAAATTTGGAGCTACTATGGAGGAATTAGAAAACATTTTTACTATAGCTAGGGCTTGTGAACTCAATCTAATAGGTGTAAGTTTTCATGTAGGTAGTAATTGCTATGGTTTGGAAATGTATAGTAGTGCTATTCATGATGCTAAACAAGCATTTGATTTAGCTGAAAAGCATGGATTTAAGTTTTCTATGTTAGATATAGGTGGTGGATTTCCAGCTAATAATGAAAAACTAACATTTGAAGATATTGCCACTACTATTCGTACAGCTCTAAATGATAATTTTAGTGTTAGTCATCCTAATTTAGAAGTAATTGCTGAACCTGGACGATATATGGTATCTACGAGTCATACATTAGTTCTAAATGTTATAGGAAAAAAGGAATATTTAGATAAAGAAACTGGTGAAAAATCATTTAAATACTACCTTAATGATGGCGTTTATGGCAGTTATAATTGTATCCATTTTGATTATGCTCAACCTAAGATTTATCCATATAATGAACGTGATGGAAAAGAATATAGTAGTGTAATTTTCGGACCTACATGTGATAGTATGGATACTATAGATAAACAGTGCCTATTACCTGATTTAGCCATAGGAGAATGGGTTTATAGTGAAAATATGGGAGCCTATACTATTAGTGCCAGTTCTGCTAATTTTAACGGATTTAAACCTGCTAAATGCTATTATTGCATTACTGAAAATAAATAATTAGTTTGTAATTGTATTTTCAGACGAATTATCAATAACTAATTTATTAAGGTTGTCTAATTTTAGATAGATATTTCACCCATCTGTATGTTTTAGAAAAATCCATTCAAATCCTAAATAAATCAAAGCTTTAGGATAAAAAAATTTGAAAACTATTTAGTAATTTTAGCTTGTACATTAAGTCTTTGAATTAATATGTGTGAAAAAGCAACTTGTTCCATCTGTTTGGAGAATGTCGTATTTCACGACTTCAAGATTAACCCAAAGAAACGCCGACAAATCAAACTCAAAACACTCAAGACAATGGGTGAGCGATTGGTTTGTGGACATTTCTTTCACCAAGATTGTATCAAGAAATGGTTTCTAAATTTGGAAACTGATGCCAGCAACAATTGCCCAATGTGTCGTCAACAAGTACGATTTTCTAATCGTGGATTGATGATTAATCGGAGTCTATACAATCAAAAAGAGTATATGATTGCTCAACAACAATTGGAAGACGATGAAGACTACGCCATTGAAGAATTAGATAATCACTTTGATGAAGACATGGAAAGCATCTCTAGTGAAGATATTGAAGAAATGGAACGCGAATTTGATTTGGAAGAAGACATGGAAAGCATCTCTAGTGAAGATATTGATGAAATGGAACGCGAATTGGATTTGGACGAAGAAGAAGCTCAACCCATAGTAGTTTATCAAGAACCTACTCGTAGAGAAGTCCGTAGATTTCTACGCAATGAACAGAGGAGTATTGATAGAACTCGCCATTTTGTACCAGTCAGAAATAGAAATTACAATCAATATAGAAGAAAATATTAACTTAGATTCAATCTTCATAAAATAAAATATAAAGACTAATCTATATTTAAATAAAAGTAGCAATAGTAAATGAAAACTATTTTTTTCATTCTACCAATACTATTTTCAATTGCCAATGGATATTCATTTATGTCCATTGGAGATTGGGGTGCTGCATATTTTGGCGGTTTTCATCTAAAAAATGCCCAAGAT
>Ga0255182_1001504_pt1 | contig 11903 bp, 11 predicted proteins | sample Atl_UVDOM_RepA_8_FD_188420 | JGI IMG/M metagenome (GOLD analysis project Ga0255182, IMG submission 188420) | Freshwater microbial communities from Altamaha River, Georgia, United States - Atl_UVDOM_RepA_8d | ecosystem: Environmental > Aquatic > Freshwater > River | place: USA: Georgia... | reverse complement strand
AGGTGTACAACTTTCTACTTATGAATCTCCTGTTCGAAAGAAATCAGCTCCAGCAGTGAAAACACCACGTCGAGTTGAAAACTGGACAATGCCAAAAATGTCTTTACTAGAAGATCCACCAGATTCACGAATTAAGATCGACGAAAAAGAAATCCGTAAAAAAGCTGAAATCACTTTGGATAAATTGAAACAGTTTTCAGTCAATGGTCAAATTACTGCGGCCAAGCCGGGCCCTGTTGTGACCATGTTTGAATTTAAACCCAACGCCGATGTTCGTGTTAACAAAGTCACAGAACTTGCGGACGACTTGTCGCTGGCTTTGTCTGCCGAATCACTGCGTATCATTGCGCCGATTCCTGGTCGCGACGTCATCGGCATCGAAACTTCGAATGCTCAGCGTGAAACGGTTTACCTGAAAGATTTATTATCGGATGAAAATTTTTGGTCGAACGATTTAAAATTACCTATCGCACTTGGAAAACAAACAAACGGTGAACCCAAAATTGTCGATCTTCGAAAAATGCCACACTTGTTGATCGCAGGAACAACAGGATCGGGTAAATCAGTTTTCACAGTATCTACAATCACTGGGTTTTTATTTAAACATTCACCCAAAACATTGCGAATGATTTTAGTGGATCCTAAACAGGTCGATCTGGCGGCGTTCTCGGATATTCCGCATTTAATTATGCCACCTATTCGCGAACCTAAAAAAGCCGTTTTTGCTTTGAAGTGGGCTGTTAAAGAAATGGAAAAGCGCTATAAATCTATGTCTAAATTCGGCGCTCGTAATATTGAAAGCTTTAACGAAACTGTTGAAAAGTTATCGGCGGATAAACTGGAAGAGCACGAAAAAATTAATGCTGAGTACGAAAACCAAGGCATTATGAAGCTTGAACAGTACTACTATACACCACAGCCTTATATTGTGATCGTCGTTGAGGAATTCGGTGATCTGATGGCCGTCGATAAACAAAACGTCGAACAAAACGTTGTCCGATTGGCACAAATGGCGCGTGCTTGCGGTATGCATTTGATGCTGGCGATGCAATCCCCACGTAAAGAAGTTGTGACTGGTTTAATTAAAACCAATATTCCGGGACGTATCAGCTTTAAGGTCGCCTCTAAAATGGATTCACGAATTATTTTAGACGAACAAGGGGCCGAACGATTACTCTCGCAAGGTGATATGTTATTTATTGCCGGCGGAGCTGGTAAATCAGTTCGTCATCATGGTCCATTTTTAAAAGAATCTGAAATCAATGCCGTTGCCAAATTCTGGTCTGATCAAGGTGAACCTGAATATGATCCTATTGCCATGCGAGCACTTGACGGAGGCCCCTCACAAACTTCATTTGCAGGTATGAACGGCGAAGGTGCTGAGTTTGGATCCGACGAATACGGCGGAAATGATGATTATGACGAACGTTATGATGAAATCCTGGCCTGGGCCGCTACGCAAAAAGCCATTTCTGCATCACTGATTCAACGCAGATTTAAATTGGGCTACCCACGTGCGGCAAGATTAATTGAAGTCTTTGAAAAAGAAGGTGTTGTCGGACCTGCCAACGGCAGTAAACCAAGAGCCGTTCTAGTAAACAGTCATGCTGGCTAGAATGAATAATTTTTTTTAATGTAATCTGTCACTTTTTGACGTTCTTTAATAGGAGCCTTATCCAAGCAAACTTGCAAAGGCTCTTTTTGCCAAGACTGAATAATGACTTGTTCTTGGCAGTTTTCATTCGAAACTGAAAATTGCGAAATGGCTTTTTCAACTAGCACAAAATCATTCTTGATTTTTTTGTATTGTGCTGCTGATAAGCGTGTTGCTTTAATCTGACTTTGATTATCCAGGACAGATTTAACATAAGCTATTTTGTTTTTTACTTTGACCGCTTTTAAAACAGCGACTTGCTGTTGTTTCAACCCATAAGTTAAAGTAAAAATTTCTTGCGTCTTCGCTTGCACCCAAGCGCTGAATAGGAGGATGGCTATGACTAATTTCATTTTTGCGTTCCTCGCTCCATGTTTTTGAAAGCTTCTATGGCTTTTTCTTTGGCTTTCGCTTGAGAATCAGAATCCGATTGCAGCTCATTTGTTCGAGGTATAATTTGTGTCGAACCTATACTCCATTGAGTTTTTCTGAAATTTTCCAGGCAGGAGGATACGGGCTTTAGCTGACAACCAAATGCTTCTGCGATTCCGGGCGTCTTCAGAAATATAGATTCAGCACGACGACGACTGAGAGGATGAGAAGCAAGAAGTGGGTTTGTCATCTCTGTTTGTGGCGACTTATTCACGCAGATATTTCCAATATCTAAAATGCTGCCGATGGCATCTTCTAAAGTTAATTTACTTTTTTGCTCTTTGAAGTACTGAGCAGACACATGTGATCCATAAACATCCGCCATCATCTCGTTCACCTCGGTTGTTTTAAAAGGTAATCGAGCACATTCTTTGTTCTTTCGAAAAATTTGCATATTTTCTTCGATATCTGATTTTTTAGGTTTAATTCCCTGCCGGCGGTAGGACGCCATCACTGATTCACGATAGTACTTTTCATCCATCTGTGAATAGTCATCAAATTTTTCATTTTTGACCAAACACTGGCGGACCGAATAAAATGGATGTTCCGATGGTGCCAATCCACGAATCGTTTCTGTTAAGAACTTTTTGTCTTTGGCTTCTTGAAATAAGGCTTGGCTGGCGCTGCCCGGATAATATCGAACTGTATCAAATTCGTCTGGTTGAAATGATCTTATTATTTCAGATGTCGAATCTTCTTTTTTATAGCCATCATCTTCGGCTGAAAATCTGTTTTCATAAAATGACATATCGGCTTTAAAATGAGTACAGCGGGAATTACAAGGATCAATGGCATGACCCAATTCATGTCCCAAAAACCCCACCAATAAAGTGCGCGGATTTTCCAGCATCGCTGGACAAACACTGATCGAGTGGGATGTCGGCATATAATATCCGTTTTCTGCTGAGTTGGCACAAACAGGAGATGATAATGTTTCCGCTGAATACGGATCTTTTATTGAAACCGTATTGATTCGATCTATTAAATTTTTTTGTGGTCCAGACAACTGGTGATCTGCTTTCCCACCACGAATCATTTCAATCAATTTAGTTTTTGCATAAATAAAATCTTCGGCCAGTCGTTGACGCTTTTTATTTTTTTCAGATTCAGAAGAGCTGGTCGTTGGAAATCCCTCTGCCATAGAATAAAGTCCCATCGGGTTAATTCCTTTTTCTTGCAGATTTTTTTGTAATTTTTTTTGTGCCTGATCTAGCTTTCCAAAAACATCCGGATCTAAATCACCTAACATTTTTTGAAGCTCTGCGATCGTCACGTTTTTAATGGCCGCTTTGGGTTGATCGAGTGGAACTGGCATTTTGAGTGGCATCATTCCATAGCCACCCATCTGATTGGCGGTATCTGAAAAGGAACTATAGGTCATAGCCAAGGAAGCCGTTCGAATAAAAGACAACGACCGCGCTGGCAGTTTTTTAATACTGCTTGATTCCAGAATATCATCAATTTCCAATTCAAATTCAGCATAAGTCTCATCAAACTTGGCAACGGCTTCGGGCGATCCCATCGCGCCAGCCACAGTCGGCGATAAGGGCGCCGAAAGAGGTTTTATATAATAAGGATTTTTAATACGACCACCAGAAGGTGTTTGAATAAATTCCGTTTCAGATTTTTCACGCAAATACTGACAGGATTTTTCGACTAAATCCTGACTGGTGCAATTCGGCGTTTGTGCCCAAGCTCCGCTGATCAAAAAAATGATAAAAATCATAAAATAAAGATCGGATTATTCAACCAAACACTTGATTAGTTCTATCAGAAATTGGCTTTGTTTTCGCAATTGCTAATCCACGAACGAATCCAGTTGATTAGGCGGCAATTCAGACACCTGAATTGCTGTCAAAAAAATCAACTGACAAACAAAAGAGGGCACTATGAAACCAAATATTTTAAATCGTATCAATTTGAAACACTTTTTAATCGGTGCTTTGTCTGCGACCCCTGCGATTGGACAAGCCGCCGCCAATCAATGTTATGTTTTATTCGAAAATCAAGCAACTTCAACAACGCCAAATTATGATCGTACAGGAGATCGACCCGACGTAGATTTAAAAAATGTTTTATCCATTTTAGCTGAACGCAAAGAATCTCAGGCCATGGGCGTGACTTTATCCCGATTTAGTAAAAAATTTGGAACAAGATTTTATTTTTCTGGAACAGGTGCTGTCGACAGAAATGGTGAAACTCCTTTTGTGGATCCTAATTCAAAAGCCGTTTTTATTTTTGTGCATGGATCTGGAACTATGGCTTCCAGTGGGAAAAATTTTTATGGCGTCATGAACCAGTTGGCTCCTTTGGGATTTTCGTCACTGAGCTTCGACATGCCTTTTCATATGCATGGTCCGATCAAAGATCAGTTTAAATCTGCTGACTATTTTATGGATTGGCTGAACGAAATAGTCACTGAGGTCAAAAAAAGTGGAAAGCCCGTTTATATGGTAGGGCATTCGTTCGGGCCTGACGTGATTGCAGAGTACGTCACCAGACACCCTTTCGCAATTCAAGGTGGTGTTTTGTTGTCTCCGGCCGGTTTTAATAAAACTTTGTCTGATTGGTATGACCAACACACTTCCAAAATGAACTTTGGCGGTGACGTTCAAGAAAACAGACTGGCGGGCGAATGGGCAGGAATTATGTCCTCACAATTTATTTGGAACAAAACAAACGGAAAACATGACCCCACTGTTAAAAATCCAAACTTAGTCATTCGAATGTTGTCCGGAGGACGCGAAGAATATGTGCCTGCACCGGTCGGCGGATCTAAAAAAACTCCGATTGGTGATAACACTTACGACATTGCCGCTGCATTCAAAGAGCACTTTACAAACGCCGTCGCACAAGTCGAACCGGGCGTGGGCCATTATATTTTTAATCACAATGACAAAGAAGGCGTGAACGTCATTCTCAGGGAAATTCTTGCCGTCGTCGGCCTAGATGCTAAGAAATATGCCGAGCTTCGCCATGATTACGGAATTGAAAAGGAAAAAATTAACTCTGGAACATTCCGAGCGGCCCAGCTTTATGGTTCTGATCGTATTTTTAAAAAATGGATCGACGAAAAAATATCCTATCGTGCATTTCGTTCCTTAATCGATAAGGAAAATGACGCTGTTTTGTCGACATTGGTCGTCAAATATCAAGAGGAAATGGCGGCTCTTGATGAAAAAATTAATCAAGCCATCATAATGACTGAAACGACTTTGCCTGGGTTTTACAAATTAAACCAAAAGGGCATTGAAGAGCTTAAGAAATTAAAGAAGAAAACCAATACTTTACACGCTGTCTTGTTGGATTATTTAAAAAGCGAAAAAACCGAAGTTATTCAAAGAGTTCTGGGTGCCGGCGGTCTTTGATGGAGTGACTTTTTGAGTAACGTCAAATAACACAAGCTGTTAAAGGATTTGGCTTTGATTTTTAGTGATTTTTCATGATGTGATTAAATCACTAAATATTAATAAGACTATAAACTCAAGGAGGAATTATGTTTAAGTCATTTATCGTTGCAGCAGCTCTTGTTGTAACTACAGCAGCACAGGCATCAGACTCATTAGCAACTTTTGTTTTCAAAAAACAATTGGTACAAATTCAAGGAGTTATCAAAGCTCAAGGATTGAATTGGCAAGTGGGCGACACGAATAACTACAAATTGAATATGGCTGGTTTTTTAAACGGCTCTATGAAAATGTACGTTCGCGAAATCACTGCAGATGGCATCTGGATGGTTCAAGATGTTGATTTGATGATTCAAAAACAAAAAATCGAAGTTCTTTTAGACCAAGCAACTGGCGAAGTTAAAAAAATGTTAGTTAACGGACAAGAACAAGCTCCACCAGAATCTAATCCAGAAATTATCGATCAAAAAGAAGCCACTGTGACAGTTCCAGCTGGAACTTTCAAAACAATCTACTTGAAAATCAAAGATGGCGATCAAACATCTGAGATGTGGGTAAACCCTCGTGATATTCCACTTTCTGGTATGGCTAAATCTTTAGCGGACAGCCAAATCGGTAAAGTCACTATCGAATTACAATCATTTACTAAAAAGTAATGATTCAACCACTGAACTTTCAGTCGAAAAAAGCCACGCAACTTTGTGTGGCTTTTTTTGTTTTTTTCATGAGTGTTTCTTCCGAAGCGTTGATTAAAAAAACAAATAAACTGTCCGAGAAAAAAAATACTACCTCTGCTATTACCGAAATACAGCAAAAGGTCACTGCTTTGTTATTGCAAAAACAAAGAACGGCCGCTTTAGATTTAATCCTGCAATTTGAAAAATCACCCGCGTTCAATCCGGATTCAAAAGTTCAGCTGCTTCATTTAAAAGAATCCGTGGCGACAGTCTTTTTTTCGCAAGACGCACAGGATTTATTTGAAATTTCAACATCACAATTTTTACAAAGCCCCAGACAGTCCGAAAAAAATATTCAAAAGTGTCTTGCCCTAGAGGCTGATAATTTTTTCTGTCGCTGGCATTATTTAAAAATCCTGAAAACTAAAAACAATCCGGAATACACAACGCAGGCTCAGGAATTTTTCGATAAATATAAAGATTTGCCGGAACATAAAATGCTCATTGCTTATTTAATTAAAGACACTGAAGGCTTTGCGTGGGATAAAGTCTCAGCCGATAGTCATTTTCCACTATTATCCGCAGTTCTTGAATACGAGCGCTCGATCCGCTCTAAAAACTTTGCTTTAGCTAAATCGGCTCTAAATTCTATTAAGTCACAATTTCCTGATTATCCGGAAACGGCATTTATGGATGCTCAGCTGCAAGAGCTGTCGCAGGAAAACCCTGCGCAAAACCCCAAAGAGCTAATTGATCTTTATAAAAAAAATTGCAGTTCTTTATCCACAGAGCTGACACGTAAATATTATTATGATATAGATTTGTGCCATAGGGGTTAAAATGTCTTTGGCTTACAAATTGTTAATACTAGCTGCTGTGTTGGGCGTTTTTTCGTGTGGAATCAAAGGGAAACCATTGCCTCCGCTTCAACAACCTATTCAATCTGTCACGCAGTCTACGGATCAAACGAAAACAAAGTAATAGGAAAATTTTGGCAACACTTAAAACTTATCTCATTTCTGGCGCAGGCAACACTTTTCATATTGCTTGGAATCAAACAGCAACGAATCCTGCTGAGATCTCGAAAAAAATCTGCGAAACCAATACGGCAGATGGTTTTATTTTTCTCAGCCAGGATACAAATGGTATTTATAAATGGGATTTTTATAACAACGATGGATCCGCTGCTGAAATGTGTGGAAACGCGACTCGTTGTGTAGGTTATTTTGCGAAGAATATTTTAAAAAATCAATCGGCCGATTTTCAGCTGCAAACAATCGCCGGTGCGATTCGAATTTCACCCAATTCAAACGAGCAATTCACCGTCCATATGACTGCGATCCAAGAATTTTCACATCCTTCTTATTTTTATTGCGATACAGGTGTTCCGCATATCGTGATTGAGCATGACAAATTTAATCAATACCGTGAATTAAAATCTGATTGTTCGAAATTACGATTTCATCCTGATTTTTTACCCCGCGGAACGAATGTCACTCTGATTCAAAAAACAACTGTTCCCGAAATAGTTAAAGCCGTTTCTTACGAACGTGGAGTCGAAGATTTTACTTTGGCTTGCGGTACGGGTGCTGTGGCAGCCGCTTTTTACAATTTTAAAAAATATCATGTTTCAATCACTCAGGTCGAAATGCCTGGTGGTGTGTTGAAGATGGATTTAAATGATTTAAATAAACCCACGATGCAGGGACCTGCAGTATTAATAGGAGAATTCCAATATGAAAACATTTAAGGGCGTTATCAGTGCGCTTGTCACTCCATTTAAAAACGGACAAGTCGATTACGAATCACTTGAAAAATTAGTCGCCTATCAATTAGACCGAAAAATTGATGGCTTCGTCGTTAATGGAACCACAGCTGAAAGCCCGACTTTAAAACCCACTGAAGTCGCAAAAATATTTTCAGTTGTACGCGCACAAGTTGGTTTGGGCTTTCCTTTGATCTTGGGTACCGGATCGAATTCAACTGAAAAAACCATCGAAGACACGATCAAAGCCGAAGACCTTGGTGCTGACGCCGCTTTGGTTGTTGTTCCTTATTATAACAAGCCGCCTCAGCGTGGTTTGGTTCAACATTTCAAGTCAGTGGCAAAATCTTGTTCGCTGCCAATTATTATGTACAACGTACCAGGACGCACGATCACAAGCATGTCCGAAGAAACAATTCTTGAGTTAGCGGATTTTAAAAATATTATTGGCATCAAAGAAGCCAGCGGTGATATCGCATTTGATCAAAAATTAAAATCTAAACTCAGAAAAGATTTTGTCTTTTTAACGGGTGACGATGGTACTTATATCGATTTCTTGAAATTGGGCGGAGACGGTATTATTTCTGTTATGTCTAATTTACTAACAACGGAATGTGTTCGTTGGACTTCGATGATGTTGCATGGAAAAACGGCCGAAGCAGAAGCTGATTTTGCTAAATACAAAGATTTGATTAATGCCATGTATGTTGAAGCCAATCCAATCCCAATTAAATGGATGTTAGCACAACAGGGAATTATTCAATCTGATGAATTACGTTTACCCTTAACCGCTTTGGATGCACGTTTTCATTCGGATTTACAAAAACTTTTAAAAGGCGCTGTGTAATGAAAAAAATCAAAATCGGCCTATTGGGTGCTTCTGGTAAAATGGGGCAAGCACTCAGACAAAGTTTCGGAAAAAATTTTATCCCTCAATTGGCTGTCAGCTCACAAAATTGTCCTGAATTTAAAATTCAAAAAAAGTCGATCTCTGATTTAACATCGCAAGACTTCAAAGCAGTCGATGTTTGGATTGATTTCACACGCCCCGAATATTTAAAAGATTTTTTAAAAGTCTCAAAGGGTGCCAAGATCAAACTGGTCTCTGGAACAACAGGGCTCAACAAAAAAGAATTTTCTCAGTTAAAAAGTTTTTCAAAAAAATCGGCCGTATTTTGGGCATCTAATATGAGCCCAGGTCTGTGGGCTTTAAGACAAGCTCTGAAAGCTTTAAAACTGATTCCACAGTTTCAAGTTTCGATCGAGGAAACTCATCATATTCATAAAAAGGATAATCCTAGTGGAACCGCGATTACTTTACAAAAGGATATCGAATCCATCTTGAAAAGGAAAATTCCAACACCTATTGGTCACCGAATTGATCAAGTGTTTGGCATTCATAAAATTTCGGTCAAATCTGAAAGCGAAACTGTGCAATTCGAACACATCGCTCACAATCGCACTGTCTTTGCACAAGGTGCATTAAAAGCCGCGGCTTTCCTTGTTAAAAAGAAACAAGGCTTTTATTCTATGGATGATTTAAACAAGTAAGGATTTGCTATGAAATTTTTTATTGATACTGCCGACGTTAACGAAATCAAAGCTGCGCACGAACGTGGATGGGTTGATGGTGTTACCACAAATCCAACTTTGATTGCTAAATCCGGAAGACCTTTTCACGACGTGATCAAAGAAATTTGCAAAATCACTGATGGACCTGTCTCTGCAGAAGTTATTTCTTTGGAAGCTAACAAAATGGTTGAAGAAGGAAAAGTTTTGGCCGGTCTTGCTTCGAACGTCGTTGTTAAAATTCCGATGTGCGAAGAAGGCATGATTGCTGTTAAAAAATTAACTGCTTTGGGAATCAAAACGAATGTCACGTTGGTTTTTACTGTGATGCAAGCTCTACTGGCAGCCAAAGCCGGAGCCACAATGGTTTCTCCATTTGTTGGCCGCTTGGATGATATTGGATCTGACGGCATGGCTTTGATTGCAGATATCGTTGAAATGTATAGAAACTATGATTTTCACACAGAAGTTTTAGTCGCTTCAGTCAGAAGCCCTATGCATATTCAACAGTCTGCGATTTTGGGTGCCGACATTGCTACAATTCCTTATAAAGTCATGCAGCAAATGACAGGTCATCCATTAACAACTAAAGGCATTGAAATGTTCATGGCTGATTGGAACAAAGCTCAAAAATAAGAATGAAACTGGGTTATTTAATTTTAACATTATTTATATTCGTTGGGTGCCAGACTCCTGGATATTTTATTTCCGAGTCCAATTTACCGGTGGCGGAAACTCGTAAAGCCGTCACTGCGGTTATTGGCAACCCACGGATTGTCAGCGTTAATGGACGGGAATTAATTTCTGTTTATCATGATCAAAAATTCAAACAATTAGCTGACGAGACCAAGGTAGGTACACGCTTCTATACAAAAGTCGTAATCTTGGGAGCTCGTAGACCCTACGAAATCAATATCCAAGTCATCAAGGAAGTCTTTGAGCGCGAAACACAAAAATTTGTACCTGTGGGTCTCGACGAAAGCCTGACTCAGCGCCGCGCTCGTGAAATTAAGAAGGCCCATAACTATAGTCTCGAAAAAACTCAAGTATTTGACGGCGACGCACCTTTCTAACTATCCTATATAAGGATGATTTACTTCTTAGGATTAGTTGTATCATTAGGACTTTTGTTTTCGCCAAAAATTGAAAAAAATGGCGAAGTTATTATTGCACGTCCAATGACTATCTCTCAGGAAAGAAAATCACCGGCTTATTATCTGTATCAACAAAATCAACTCCTGAACAATCGTATCGAAAAGGCCCTTCCAACAGAGTCTGCATCGCGAACTGTCAGCCTAAACAATAATGAAAAAAATGAAATCACTGCTGGCTCAGCAACAGTTTTGAATGAATTGGTTTTTAATAAAAAAGAATTAACTGTCAAAGCCGATCAAATGTTAAAAAGCTATGTTCAATTCGATCAAGATTCTGTTTTGTTTGACAATTTAAGCGCTCCACAACCATCTCATCAAAATCTGGTCAGCTCTGCACAGGTAACTGGGGCTTTGATCAAAGGTACTTTTGAGCTCATCGAAGGTGTGGGAATTGTAGATCACTATGTGACCTTAAAAAGAATGTTCGAAGGACAGTCTGTAGAATTAGGCCGCGTTAATTTAAATCGCGGCGAATACGAAATTAACGTTGGATCCTTCGAAGGCGAACTTGTTGCTGAAATTCGTGATCAATCCGGCTTGATTGTTGGCGAAGACCGACAACGCCTGGTTGGACTGAAGCAAATGGGAAGTTATTTCAGTGGCCCTGGATTAAAAGTCGGCCAACCTTCTGCATTCAGTTTAAACGTACGCAACGTTGATGATCGTAAAATTGCCGAAGAGACCACTCGCGCCACTTTTTTTGATGGCCAATTCGATCTAAAAAAAACTACTGACATCTATCCTAATGTCGCGAGTCTTTCGTCAACCTTAGCTGAAATCAAAGATACCAACGATAAAAACGCACGAACGATCAGTCTGCGTTTGGCTAAAGATAAATCAGAAACATTGTTGTTTTCAAAAAAATGGATCGACGGCTTACAAAGCTATTTGTCTGAAAAAATTCAGCTGCAGATCAACCCACAATCTGGCGTCATTATCGGCCGCGTCTTCAAAGATGGAAAGCCTTTAGCGGGAGCACAAGTCGTTGTTGAAAATCAACCTGGTCTTGAACCTTATTATTTAGATCAATGGCTGATTCCACAAGTACAACAATCAACAACTTCTGAAAATGGATTTTTCATCATTCCGGCCCTTGTTCAAGGGGCTTATCAAATCAGCGCTTTTCACAAAGAAAAAATTATCGGAACACAAATTTACTTTGTCGAAAACGAAGCTGTCGCTTATCAAGAAATTCAATCCAGCAGTCGTCCACAATCAATTGTCGTTCGCAGTTTCGATGCGTTC
>Ga0255182_1001497_pt1 | contig 11953 bp, 13 predicted proteins | sample Atl_UVDOM_RepA_8_FD_188420 | JGI IMG/M metagenome (GOLD analysis project Ga0255182, IMG submission 188420) | Freshwater microbial communities from Altamaha River, Georgia, United States - Atl_UVDOM_RepA_8d | ecosystem: Environmental > Aquatic > Freshwater > River | place: USA: Georgia... | reverse complement strand
ACTCCGACTCGTGCGGGTTACACGTTCGCGGGTTGGTTCATTGCTTCGAGCGGTGGGAGTGCGATCAGTTTCCCCTATGCCCACGGCCAAACTGCGAGCTTCACACTGTATGCGCAGTGGACGGCGCTGAGTGCGCGCACCATCTCGATTGATGGTGGTTCGTACTCTGCCACCTACAACCGATACGCGGCTGCGCCAACGTTAACCAGCACCGCATCGGCCGGATCTGGCACCAAGACCTACACCAGTTCGACGACCACCGTCTGCACCGTTGGTGCGGCGACGGGAACCGTTGCTTTCCTTACAGCGGGCACCTGCAGCATTGTTGTAGAGATAGCCGCTGATGACACCTATGCATCGGCAACCTCATCGGCGATCTCAATTTCTGTCACTTATGCCATCGGTGATACGGGACCTGGTGGCGGCAAGATCTTCATCCTCCCGTCGACAGCGGGCAACTCGTCGGGCAACTACTTCGAAGCGGCTCCAACCTCGTGGAATGGTGGTGCAGATCCAACGAGAAACTGGTGCAATATCACCAACGGTGCTGTTGGCGCATCGGCTCAAGGTACGACAATTGGCACAGGTCAGGGCAACAGCACGGCAATTGGTGCGTACTGCAGCTCAGGAGCAGCGGTCACTGCGCGTGCATATGGCGGTGGAGGACTCAGCGATTGGTTCCTTCCCTCCGAAGATGAGCTTGAAGCACTACAAGCTGTTCGGGCAACTATCGGCGGTTTTGAGAGTGCTACGTATTGGTCATCGAGTGAAATTGTGGCTGGTCGCGCTGGGGCATTCGCTGGACCCACCCGGGAGGCCTATCCGGTGCACTTTCCGACGGGTGGCTCGAACCTGTGGTACAAGTATCAGACGTACCACGTGCGACCTGTGCGAATGTTCGCACCGATTAGCTAGTCGCTGTCACCCCTCGTTGTCGGGCGAAACGCAGCATCAAGTTTTTGCACCAGAGAGACGAAGTCTTTTGTCGGTATGTCGGGCATGCCTGCCAACGAGAGACTCGAAAGACCGATTGGTATGGCGAGAAAGATTCGTGCCAAAAGCCGCACGTTGAGTGACGCGTCAATGACGCCCTCATTAACGGCCCGTTGGAGAATTTCTTCATACTGACCGAGAAGCACCGAGATTTGCGGCTGAAGGTGCTCTTGCGAGTCGTCATCTCGCCACGCCACTCGGAGGGCTTCGAGCAAGATCTTCTGGGCATCGGTTGGCCCCTTGTCGTTTCCTTGTCGTGGTGCTAGGGCAGCAACGAGCATCAACCAGTGATTCGGCTGGTAGCCGACGCGGGCGGTGATATCAGGGGTCGTCAAATAGGTCGAGTTGGTGTCGTGCTGTGATTGCAAAGCAAATTCGAGCGCAGCGTTGAAAAGCGCAGCCTTGTCATCAAACCAGTTGTAGATGGCGCCAACTGTCATGTCGGCACGAGCGGCGATATCTACCAGGCGAGCGTGTTCATAGCCGCGATCGGCGATCTCGGCGATGGCCGCACGAAGCAGTTTCTCTCGACTGACCACCGCCCAAGGACGCCGATCACGCCCGTCAATATTGACAATATTGGTGGGCTCGCTCACGGTTCTCTCAGTCTGCCTGGGTTCGTCAAGATGCGGCGGGCGGAAGTGTCCGTCAGAATGGGGGTGTGCTCCCGTAGCTCAGTTGGATAGAGCGACGGTTTCCTAAACCGCAGGTCGCAAGTTCGATTCTTGCCGGGAGCGCCACGGAACCTGCTGGTGCGCTACTGCGGCCGCAGTAGCGCGACGGTGACTGCGCGAAAACGCGCCGACCTCAGTCACTCGCTGTGTGGTCTGCAACCAACGCTTCGGCGAAGTCGCGGAGGGTTGCGAACTCCCAGTGTGGCGTCACTGGCGCGGCAGCCGGCGTGGCCCCGAGTGAACCAGCGGCGGCTCGCTTGGCTCCGTAGCGATTGATCCACACCGTACGCAGACCTACTGCCTGGGCAGGAACATGGTCATGAAACAAACTTTGTGCCACGTGCAGATGTTGGTCGGGAGTCACGCCCATCGACGCGGCCTTATCGAGCAATACCTGAAAATTATGCAGATCTGGTTTATATGAACCGATGTCTTGCGCAGTGAGAATCGCGTCAAAGGTGACGCCAAGGCGCGCGTTGGAACCAGCGAAACTCGCGTTGTCGACGTTGGAGAGAATCACCAACTTGCACCGTGACTGCAAGGCGACGAGGGCGTCGCGGCTGTCGCCAAATGCCGGCCAGTTCGGCACTGATGCCGCGAACGTTTGGGCATCAATCTCGCACTGTTCTGGTCGGGAAGTCGGGTCGGGCAACCCGAGACTTGTCGCCATGCGTCGCCAGGTCTCTTGCAAGATGACGGGATACGTCCAACTCGGGTTGGCGTCTTGCACTTTGGTTTCATGTGCGGCAAAAAGTGAGAGAATCTCCAGCTCGGTCGGCTGCACGCCGTGAGGTGTAGCGAGTCGGGTGACGGTGTCTGTGATGCCGAACTCCCAATCGATGAGTGTGCCGTAGCAGTCGAAACTGAGTAGTCGTGCATCAGCGAGGCGCATGTTGTGTTGATGCCTCCTCAACGCGCTGTCGTGCACCGCACACATAGCCCGAGCACATCGAGCCGATGACCCTTGGCGGTAAATTTTGATTTGCGAGCGGCTTGAGTGAGGGCTGCGTCGATCGCGCGCTCGGTTGCGTCTGACACGACGAAGTCGTCGACATAGCCGCACTTCACGCACACCAGATGATGGTGGTGACCTATCAGCTCTTCGTCGAGCTCGTAGCGCACGACACTGTCATTGCCCGCGACACGACGCACGACTCCTTCGGCCTCTAAGTCGGTCAGATTGCGATACAACGAACTTTGAGTGAGACGAGACTTTCGTTTTAACATCTCAGCCACGCTGACAGGTCGTGCGAAGTCGAGTAGCAGATCGACAAGTTGACGGCGGCCCTGGGTATACAGCAACTTGCTCTCGCGAAGCCGAGCTACCACCAGTGTGTGCACCGATTCGCGACTCTGCTTCATGCGTACGAGCGTAATTCTCTGCCTACTAGGTTTGGGCAGTGGCACAGCTCGCCGGAACCTATGTGCCGAGCACTCTTGAATGGGTTCGTGAGCAGATTGCGTTGTATGAGCGCACTGGTGGTCGAGAAGGATCCACCCTGCGTGATACGGGCATCCCTGTGATCATCGTTGCGATGCGTGGTGCGAAGTCGGGCAACGTTCGCAAGGTCGCGCTGATGCGGGTTGAGCATGCTGGCGAGTATGCGCTCGTGGCATCAAAAGGCGGTGCGCCAGACAACCCCGACTGGTATCAGAACCTCGTCGCGCATCCTGACGAAGTCACCGTGCAAGATGGCACCGAGCCATTCTTCGCGCGAGTGCGGTTGGTCGAAGGCGCAGAGTATGACGTCTGGTGGCAGCGCGCGGTGGCGGTGTTTCCGCAATACGCGATATACAAAGACAAGACCTCGCGAAGAATTCCGATGTTTGTGGCATCACCGATGACAGACGGCTCGCAGTGAACCTCTTCGTGCGATGGCTGCTGCTCACGTTTTCGGTGTGGCTGGCTGACCTCGTTATCGGCGGTATTGACATCTCGGGTGGCTTCGTCAGTCACCTCTGGGTAGCAGCACTGTTCGGACTCGCCAACGCCATCGTCGGCAACCTGATACGCCTCGTCGCGTTTCCCGCACTGATTCTCACGCTCGGCGCTTTCAGCATCGTCGTGAATGCATGGATGCTGATGCTCGTGGGTGACCTAAGTGACTCGCTCGAGGTATCGGGGTTTTGGCCCGCCTTCTTTGGCGGACTCATCATCAGCGTGGTGTCGACGCTGACAAAGGGCCGCACCAAAGGCGACTAGCCGGTTGGGCGATGGCGACTAGTCGCGATGGCGGTTCTCGCAACTAGCCGCGCGCGTCGGCCATCTGCGCATCGGTTGGTCGCTTGAAGATGAGCAACATCGCGACACCGGCCAGCATATAAATCGCGCCGTTCATCGCCCAAGCGCCGTGAATCTCGGCTTTTGAGATGTCGAGCACATCTTCACCAGCGCGACGTGCCACCTCGATGCGGGCAAGTGCTGGTGCCGCGATGGCGAGCGAGAGCGCGGCACCCAACGCAGTGCCGACTTGACGGAATGTGTTGTTGAGCGCCGAGCCCATCGCGAACTGCACCGGCTTCAAGAATGCGGTCGCTGACGACGACAACGTGGAGATGCTGAGCCCGACACCGACGCCCGTGATGATCATCCACGGCAGATAGTGCGTCACGTATTGCGGAGAGTCGGGGATCGTCGCGTTCAACCCGAAGGTGCCGATGCCGAGCAGGCAGGCGCCGACGAAGAGCACTCGCGAGTGGCCGAAGCGATCGGCGTACTTTCCAGCGAAAGGTGCAACGAAGGCGGCACTCGTCGGCCCAGGCATCGTCGCGAGCCCCGAGAGAGCGACGCTGTATCCCCACACTGCTTGCAACCAGAACGTGTTCAACAACCACATGCCGATGAAGCCCATGCTGAAGAGCACACCGGCAACGTTCGCGGCGACCACGAACCGCAGACGGAAGAGCGAGAGATCAAGAATCGGGTTAGCTGCCGAGCGACACCGCAAGATAAATGCCGCACACAACGCGAGACCGAGCGCAAGGGCACCGAGCGTGCCACCATCGAGCCAGCCCCATACTTCGCTCTGTGAAATGCCGAGCACAACGAGCGCTACGCCCGAGAAGCCGAGTGCTGCGCTTGGGTAGTCGACCTTGCGCTGGGCATTCGGGTCGCGACTTTCTTTCAGTAATCGCTGACCAATGATCACGGTTACGAGCGTGAAGGGAATGTTCAGGAAGAACAGCGACCGCCAGCCAAGTGTGTCGACGAGAATGCCACCGATCGATGGCCCGAGTGCCGCCGCGAGACCGCCTGTGGCACCCCAAATGGCAATTGCTTGTGTGCGCTTTTCGACTGGAAACTCTGGTAGCACCAGCGCCAACGACGCGGGTGAAAGCTGTGCACCACCAAAGGCCTGCACGACACGCGCGAGCACGAGGAACCACGTGGTAGGAGCGAAGCCACACAGCAGGGAGCCGAAACTGAACCACAACACGCCGCGCAAGAAACTGCGCTTGCGTCCGAAGACGTCGGCAAAACGTCCCGCAGTCAGCAGTGCCGCGGCATAGGCAATGGCGTATGCAGAGAACACCCAGGTGAGCAAGCTTCCGCCGCCAAGTTCTTCGTCAATAGTGCGCTTGGCGACAACCACGATCGACAAGTCGAGTGACACGAGGAAGACAGCAATCGATGTGAGAGCTAGAACGCGGTACGCGTGGCGAAGCGAGCCTGCGGGTTTCGCAGAAGGTGACGTGCTGATATCTGCCACGATACGTTTCATCTAGCCTGCGAACATCATCGGAAGCATCATGTGGGTTGTGGGAGCATCGTCGCAATGTCGGAACTAAAGCGTCACCCCGAGCGCGGATCAGAAGAGTTGGCAACGATTCGCGAGATTTTGGCCGACGGATTGGTAGCGCATGTCGGCATCATCGATGCTGCGGGGGCACCGGTGGTGATTCCGATGGCCTATGCGCTCGACGGTGATTCGCTCTTGATTCACGGTTCGGTGGCCAGTCGATTGATGCGCACCCAAGGCCCGATTTGCGTGACGGTCACTCTTCTTGATGGGTTGGTCGTCGCTCGATCGCTCTTCAATTCGTCGATGAACTACCGCAGTGTGGTGGTAACCGGTGTGCCCGACGTGCTTGAGGGCGACGACCGTGAACGTGCGTTGCTCGTGTTGAGTAACTTTCTGTTACCCGGTCGCGTCGGCAACGCACGCGAACCGAGTCGCACCGAGATACGCCAGACCACGGTGTGGCGGCTGCCGTTGACCAACGCAATAGCCAAGGTGCGCACGGGCCCGCCGAAGGAAGATCCGTCGAGTGACTACGACTTGCCCTTCTGGGCTGGAGTCGTGCCGGTGCGCATGGCCTTCGGTGAGCCAGAGCCCGATGCGCACGCACGCGAAGCAGGTCTAGCGACTCCCGATCACGTGCGCCGCCGCCAATTAGTTGGAGAGCGCTTCGATGTAGTCGACGATGTCGGAGATTTCGGCGTCAGTCAGATTGTTGTACGGCATCACGACTGAATAGCCGACACGCTTCTTCTTGTCGGGGTACTTGATCGCTTCGGTCAGATACTCGCGGTCGACCACGCCCGACTCGCCACCTTTGAACGCAACCGTCTGACCGATGATGCCTTGCCAGGTTGGGCCGGTGCCGCCGCCGAAGTCGGTGCCGTGGCACGACGCACAACCATTGTTCTGCGACAGTTTGAGACCATTGGCAGCCGACGCCGACAAGTCGATGGCCGGCGGGCCAGCTGAAGTGCACGACGCCAACACCACTGCGACGAAACACGCCACCATTGCCGAGCCGATTGCTGTTGTTGGTCTACGACGCACGCCCCGACACTACCGAGCGCGAACCATGATGTCTTGTCAGTGATTCGCATACCGTGGAAGTCCTCATGGTGGTGCGGCAGTGACCGACACGTGGCGCCATGAAGACGGTGGCCCGCGCCGTAGGTCGTGTGTTGCGGGTGCACGACTCGCGTTGCAGCCTGGCGAGTCGCTGAAGTCGACGAGCCGCGCGGTGATGGTGGCAACGATGGTGGTGCTCGCCAGCACCGATGAGGTGTTCTTGTTGTGTCACACGGGTGGTGACGACGCCGTCTCGTGGATCGAACGAATCGACCCTGTCACGCTTGAAGCACTCTCGGCGAGTGAGAAACTGCCCGGTGGACCGGCGTGGCCCGGTGGTTTGGCGGTGCACGACAACGGTGATCTGCACGTGGTCTTCGGCAATCACGCGCATCGCTTGAATCGTCAGTTGCAACTGCGGGCATCTCGCGAGTTGCCGCGACGACGGCCCTACAACAGTTTCGTCACCCTGCCCGACGGCCATCTCGTCACCAAAGACTTCAGCGGCTCGCGCCCGAGCGCCGAAGCGAGCGAACCATACCCCGCCACTCAGCTCGTGGTGCTCGAACCGGAGAAACTTGCAGTCGTCGCGACGCTCGATTTGCCCGAGGCTTCGATTGCGCGACTTTCCGCTGACGACGACGATGTTTACGTCGTCGGCACTACAGCGTTGTGGCGAGCTCGATGGAATGGCGCTTCACTCGAGCTCGACCAGCGACACGCCACCTACCGGCAACTCGAAGGCCAGGGCTTCGGCTGGGATGCGGTGATCGCCGACGGCAGTGCTTGGTTTCTCGACAACGGCGAGGGCACTCACCGTTTCGCTGGCACCTTGCGCGGTGTCGGTGTTGCGACAGCTCCGCTGCATCTGGTGCGGGTGCGACTTGATGACTTTCGGGTGTCGCTCACCGAGATTTGTGGTCTCGCAGGTGGCGTGGTGGCGAACCCACCAGTCGTCGATGACCAACGCAAGATCGTGGTCGGATTCGACAGCGGAAACGGAGTGCTGGCCGGGTTCACCTACGACGATGTTGCAGTCAGGCCGTTGTGGTCGTACCCGCAGAACCACGGGTCACACATGTTGCGGTACGCCGACTCGGGCGAGTTGGTGTCGGCCCACCACGACGCCGAGCGTGGTGTCGAGCAAGTAGTGGTGCGCGACATTGCAACGGGTGCCGAGAAGGCGAGAGTTGACACGGCATCACCGATTCAGTCGGTGGTGTTTCCGGCGTGCGGTACGCGACGCGACTTCTATTGGTGCAGCATGCTGGCAGTGAGCCGCGTCAGCGTGTCGTAGCGCACAGCTGCGTGGCGTGGCATGCGGTGTTATGGCGCCTCGCTGCGTTATGAAGTCATACCGCGAAGACCTACGAGGTGGCGCGCGTATTCGATCTCACCCATGTGACGCAGCGCATGCTGGTAGATCCAACACTCGAGACCATCAAGCACGGTGATGCCCGCCTCGCCGCCGACACGCGCTGAATAGGTCGAGGCAATCTGCGGCGGATACGGTTTGGTGAAGATCACGCGGTCGAGATGATGCGGCGAAAGATCGGCGATCCAGTGCTCGACACGTTCGAATACCTCTGCCATGTACTGCTTGAATGCGTCGTAGTCGCCGATTTGCTGGTGCACCATCTCTTCCACCGTGCGATGCTTACCGTGGTCATTGATGGCCGGCGCAACTCGCTTAGCCCACTCGTCGTTCCACAGTGGTGCCTGACCGCTCAGCAACATGAATGATGCATCGATCATGTTGACGATATGGAACAGGCTGAAGCCAATCGACAGCACACCTTCGCGCTCGCGGTAGTTGACGTGGTGCAGCTCCATCGTGGCGGTGGCATCTTCGTAGAGCGAAAAAATCGCGCGCATACGCCGGCGCAGCGAGTCGAGCACGAGGTCGGACATGGCGCGAGCGTACACTGACGCCATGCATGACTACCGCCTCGGAGTCCACGAAGTCGCCGATGGCTGTCATGCCTACCTGCAGCCAGACGGCGGCTGGGGTTATAGCAACGCCGGACTCGTGGTCGGCGACGGGCGCTCGCTTTTGGTCGACACGCTCTTTGATCTGCGACTCACCGACGCGATGCTCGCCGCGATGGCGCCCCTCACGCGTGGCGCGCCAATCACTACGTGTGTGAACACCCACGCCAACGGCGACCACTGTTATGGCAACGAGCGTGTCGTCGGAGCGGAGATCATCGCGTCGCGCGCGGCGGCCGAAGAGATGCAGCATGTGCCACCTGCGATGTTGGCAGCGCTCAACAAGGCGCCAGGTGAAGTGGGCGAGTTGTTCCGCCGGTTCTTCGGTGACTTTGACTTCGATGGCATCACGCTGACCACGCCGACACGCACGTTCGAGGGCCGGCTTGATGTAGATGTGGCCGGACGAGTCGTCGAACTCATCGAGGTTGGGCCGGCCCACACCAACGGTGATGTCATCGTGCACGTTCCCGACGCCAAGACGGTGTATACGGGTGACATCTTGTTTATCAACGGCACACCGATTGTGTGGGCGGGGCCACTCGAAAATTGGATTGCCGCGTGCGACCTCATCGTCTCGCTCGGTGCCGAGGTTGTGGTGCCGGGTCACGGTCCGATCACCGACAACTCGGGAGTGGTGCAGGTGCGCGACTATCTGTCGTATGTGCTCACCGAGGCATCGACACGCCAAGACCACGGAATGGATGCCTTTGATGCTGCGCGCGACATTGCGCTCGGGGCTTATGGCAACTGGGACGAGTTTGGACGCATCTGTGTGAACGTCGACACCGTCTATCGCTCGCGCGATGCGAGTTACAAGAGCCCCGATGTGGTCGAACAGTTTCGACGCATGGCCAGCCTCGAGTCGGCGCGATAGAGGCGCGTGAGCACGATTGCCTAGTGGTGTTCGGGCAAAATCACCGCGCGACCGTCGGCGGTGGTCGTGACCTGAATCTTTTGGTGATACACGTTGCTGAGCAGCGCAGGAGTGAGCACCGTTTGTGGCGTACCGCTCGCCACGCAACGCCCTTCGTGCAGCACCACCACATTCGTTGCGTAACGCATGGCGACGTTCAAGTCGTGCAGCACCGCCACAACGGCACGACCTTCGTCAACAAGTGAGCGGGCAATCGCGAGAAAGCGCTCTTGCTGACCGATGTCAAGCACGGCGGTGGGCTCGTCAAGCAGCAGAAGTGGTGTGTCTTGTGCGAGCACGCGGGCCATCGAAACCCGCGCCTGTTCGCCCACCGACAAGGTCTGGTAGGTGCGGTTGGCGAGTGTGACGACGTCCATTCGTTGCAGTGCGGCAGCGATGCGTTCGTCGTCGTTGTCGTCGAGCCAAGGCCCGCGGCCCATTGCAACTATCTCACGCACGGTGAACGGAAACGAAATGGTGATTTGTTGCGGCAGCACGGCTCGACTGCGCGCCAACTCGCGCGGCGCGTAGTCGGCGAGGCTGCGGCCGTTGATTTCCACCGCACCAGAAGAAAGCGGAAAGTCGCCCGCGATTGCACCAAGCAATGTCGACTTGCCCGCACCGTTTGGGCCGAGCACGGCCACCAGTTCGCCGGCTCGCGCTTCGATGCTGACATCGTCGAGCAACACGGCACCGTTGCGCACTACGCGAACGTTGCGCGCTGAGAGTGAGGTGCTCATGCCCAGCCACCTTGGCTGCGACGAGTGCTGCGCAGCAACAAGAGGAAGAACGGCGCGCCAATCAAGGCCGTAACGACACCGAGTGGTAACTCGGCAGGGGAGAGCAGTGTGCGCGCCGCAAGGTCGGCGAGCAAGGTGACGCTGGCGCCGAGCACGGCGGAAGTCCACAGCAAGTGTCGGTGGCGTGGCCCGAGCACCAAGCGCATGATGTGCGGAACCAAGAGACCGACGAACGCAATCATTCCTGTTGCGGCAACTGCGCTTGAAGCCAAGAGTCCGACGACTGCAATCGCTTGGAGCCGCACGCGCTCAACCTTGATGCCGAGGTGACTTGCTGAACGATCACCGAGGGCGAGGGTGTCGAGCACGCGCGAAAAACCGACGCTGGCAACCAAGCCGACGATGGCGAGCGGAATCACGACGCCGACCGCCTTCCATGTTGCCAAGCCAAGCGTGCCGAGGCTCCAGAAAGTGACACTGCGAATCTCGTCATCATCGGCAACGAAGACGGCAAAGCCAATGACTGCTCCGGCGAAGGCGTTGATCGCAATGCCGGTGAGAATCAGCGTGACGACCTCTGTCTTGCCGTCGGTGCGAGACAGCACATAGACAAGTGCGGTCGACAGCGTGCCGCCGAGAAACGCCGCCACCTGCACACCAAGCGGCAGTTGGTTCAGACCGACGATGATTGCGAGCACAGCACCGACGGCAGCGCCCGCCGACACACCGACTGTCGCTGGTTCGGCAAGCGGATTGCGAAAGATTCCTTGCATCAACACACCTGCCACCGCGAGGCTTGCACCAACTACCACGGCCAACACCACGCGCGGCAGTCGCACTTGCCAAAACACGTCGTGTGCGATCGAGTCAACGGTGTCGCGAGCTGGGCCATCGACGATGATGCGTAGAAGATCACCTAGTGGAATTCGAAATGCTCCCGTAGCGAGCGAGAGCAGCGCGGTCATCGCAAAGAGCACCGCCAAAAAGATGCCAACGGCTGACACATTGGTGCGGCGGGCGGTGGTCATGCGTCGCTACTGAAACTTCGGAGAATCTCCGCCAGCCGCTCGATGAGCGCACCCGTACGGGGACCAAATGAGAGTAGTAGGTCGTCGTCGACAGCGATCACGGCACGCGTGGTTGCTGCGCGGGTGCTCGAGACTCCGGGCAGGGCGAGTAGCCCGTCGATGCCGCCCACCGACTCGAGCCCGCGAGTCATCACGAGCAACACATCGGGGTCGGCTTGCACGATGGCCTCGGCAGTGAGCGGTGTGAAGGCAGCCAAGCCGTTGAGTGCGCCGACGTCGACGCCACCGGCTGCGGCAACGATTTCGTCGGCACCCGAACCTGAACCGCCAAGCAGATACACCGACGCCGTGCCGCGCACGTACAAGAACGCCACCCGCAGAATCGCCGACGCCTTGCCAATGTTCTTCAGTGCCTCATCGATTGCGGCTTGGCTGAGAGCGATGAGGCGTTCGCCAGCTTGTGGCACACCGAGGGCGACTGCCAACAGGGTCACGCGACCAGGTAGTTCTGAAAGAGTCCACACTTCGGGAGCAATTACGACGGGCACGCCCGCGCCGCGTAGTTGTTCGAGTGCCTCAGGTGGACCGGTGCGCGTATCACCGATCACCACCGTTGGCCGAAGCGACAACACGCTCTCTGCACTTACGTCGTGACCATTGCTCACTTCATCGATGTTCTGCAGCGACTCGAGTGTCGTCGTGGCGTCTCGGCCGATGATGTTGCTACGCAGACCCAGCGATACGACGATCTCGGCGATGGCCTGGTTTAGCACCACGATGCGTGAGGCATCGGTCACGGTCACGG
>Ga0255182_1001496_pt1 | contig 11954 bp, 10 predicted proteins | sample Atl_UVDOM_RepA_8_FD_188420 | JGI IMG/M metagenome (GOLD analysis project Ga0255182, IMG submission 188420) | Freshwater microbial communities from Altamaha River, Georgia, United States - Atl_UVDOM_RepA_8d | ecosystem: Environmental > Aquatic > Freshwater > River | place: USA: Georgia... | reverse complement strand
ACCGGCCTGTTCACCTGGGAATACCTGTACTTTTTGGGCTCGCAGGAACAGGCGCTCTGGGTCGAATACGCCCAGCGCCTGGAGGCTGCAGGCGCCAGCCGGGATGACCCGATGCCCCTCAAGGCAGGCGGCAGTTGTGGTCACCACCATTGAATTGAAAGGCTCGCGATGAGCACCACCCATTTCGGTTTCAAGACGGTCGATGAACAGGACAAGGCGCGCCATGTGCGCGGCGTCTTCGACTCGGTCGCCTCCCGATACGACGTCATGAATGACCTGATGTCGATGGGCCTGCACCGCGCCTGGAAGGCCTACACCGTGCAGGTGGCCAACCTCCGGCCCGGCGACCAGGTCCTCGATATTGCCGGCGGGACTGGCGACCTGTCGATGGCCTTTGCCAGGAAGGTGGGCGCCAGCGGCCGCGTGGTGCACACCGACATCAACGAGGCCATGCTCTCGACCGGGCGCGACCGCCTGCTCAATCACGGGCTGGTGCTGCCCACCCTGGTCTGCGACGCCGAGAAGTTGCCTTTTCCCGACAACCATTTCGACCTCGTGAGTGTGGCCTTTGGTTTGCGCAACATGACCCACAAGGACGTGGCGCTGGCCGAGATGTGCCGGGTGCTCAGGCCCGGTGGTCAGCTGCTGGTGCTGGAGTTTTCGAAAGTGGCACAGCCCCTGGAGAAGGCCTATGACTGGTACAGCTTCAAGGTGCTGCCGCGCCTGGGCCAACTCGTGGCGGGGGACGCCGCGAGCTACCGCTACCTGGCCGAATCGATCCGCATGCACCCCGATCAGCAGACCCTCAAAGACCTCATGAAAAAGGCCGGATTTGGGCATGTGGATATTCACAATTTGTCGGCCGGGGTGGTAGCCTTGCATGTCGGCATCAAATGCTGATTTTCGTGATTCCCTTTTTTTGTGCCCTGGAGACACCGTGAACAAACTTCTGACCCTGATGCTCACCGCCATGCTGGCCCTGGGCAGCCTCAACGCCGAAGCCGCGCGCCGAATCGGTGGCGGCAAGTCGATGGGACAGCAGTCCAACCAGGTCACCCAGCGTGAAGCGGCCCGTCCGCAGACACCGGCCACCCCGGCCCAGCAGCAGGCTGCACCGCAGTCGCCTGCGGCCAACCCGGCTGCCGCTGCGGCACCGGCCGCTGCAGCGGCCAAGAAGCCCTGGGGTGCCATGCTCGGTGGCCTGGCCGCCGGTCTGGGCCTGGCCTGGCTGGCCCACTCGCTGGGCTTTGGCGAAGCCTTTGGCCAGGTGCTGATGTTCATCCTGCTGGCGGTGGTGGTCATGGCCGTGATCGGCTTCATCCTGCGCCGGCGCGCCGCTGCGTCGGGGGGCATGGCCTACCAGGGCGCCGGTGCCGGCGCCCAGTCGCCCGCCTCGCTGCCCCAGTACAACCCGCGCAATGTCGGCAATGACGCTTCGGCGCGGCCCTGGGAGAGCAGCAGCACCCGCTTTGATGCCAGTGGCCCATCGCAGACCGGCTCCATGATCGGTTCGGCCATCGGGGGCGGTGCAGCGTCTTCTTCGCTCTCGGGTTCGCAGGGCTGGGGCGTGCCCGCCGACTTTGACGTCGCCGGCTTCGTGGCGGCCGCCAAGCGCAATTTCGTCACCCTGCAGGACGCCTGGGACCGCTCGGACATCTCGACCCTGCGCTCGATGATGACTGACACCATGGTCAACGAGATCCGCGGCCAGCTCGCCGAGCGCGAGTCGCAGTTCCCGGGTCAGCCCAACAAGACCGAAGTGGTCATGCTCGAAGCCCAGCTGCTGGGCATCGAGGAACTGGACGACGCCTACATGGCCAGCGTCGAGTTCAACGGCATGATCCGCGAAGAGCCCTCGGCCGGTCCGAGCCCCTTCCGCGAGGTCTGGAACATGACCAAGCCCAAGCACGGCCGCAGCGGCTGGCTGGTGGCGGGCGTGCAGGCCTTGCAGTAAACGCTTGCGCAAAGCCCTTGCGGGCCCGGTTCCTACCGGTCTTTCAGGAATAATCGGGGACTATGGCAACACAGTCCCCTTTTTCATGGGCCGCGCAGGCGCTGCCCCAGGCGCTCTCGGGCGTGCGACCCCCGCCCTGGCTGGCCGACGAGGCCCTGGACCGGCTGGTGCTCTTTCTCAACCATGTACTCAAGAGCGAGCCCGAGGCCATGCGCCGTCTGGCCCGACACAAGGGACAACGCATCGTGCTGGTGTTTCAGCAACTCTCGCTGGGCTTGCAGGCCACGCCGGCCGGGCTGTTCGAACGCCATGCCGGCGAGGGCTTTGACCTGCGACTGACGGTGACCGAGTCATCGCCGCTGGACGTGCTGGCGGCGCTGGCGCGGGGTGACAAGCCGCGTGTGCACATCGAAGGCGACGTGCAGCTGGCGGCTGAGGTCAACTGGCTGATCGACCATGTGCGCTGGGATGCCGAGGAAGACCTTGCGCGCCTGATCGGCGATGCGCCGGCCCATACCCTGGCCAGCCTGGCCCGCCAGGCCCTGGTGGCGCTGCGGGGCTTTGTGGCCTCGCGTGCGCCAGCTGCCGGTGGTGTGCCGTCATGAGCCGCATCGCTCGCGGCGTCTTCATCGTCTTCATCGTCCTGCGCTACGGCCTGGACGAACTGGTTCTCTCCTCCTTCCGGCATCCCTGGCTCAAGCTGCTCACACGGGTGCTCACCCTCGGGCGCAACCTGCGTGCGCCGCGTGGCGAGCGCCTGCGTCAGGCGCTCGAACGGCTGGGCCCGATCTTCGTCAAGTTCGGTCAGGTGCTCTCGACCCGCCGGGATCTGCTGCCGGCCGACATCGCCGAAGAGCTGGCGCGCCTGCAGGACCGGGTGCCGCCTTTCCCTTCTTCAGTCGCGGTGGCCACGATCGAACGCGCCTTTGGCCGCCCGGTGGACGCGGTGTTCGAGCATTTCGAGCGTGAGCCGGTGGCCAGTGCCTCGATTGCCCAGGTCCACTTCGGCACCATCCGTGACAAGGCAGGCCAGACGCGAGAGGTGGCCATCAAGGTGCTGCGCCCGGGCATGCTGCCGGTGATCGAAAAAGACCTGGGCCTCATGCGCATGATGGCTGGCTGGGTGGAAAAACTCAGCGACGACGGCAAGCGCCTCAAGCCCCGCGAGGTGGTGGCCGAGTTTGACAAATACCTGCATGACGAGCTGGACCTGGTGCGCGAGGCGGCCAATGCCGCCCAGCTGCGCCGCAACATGCAGGGCCTGGGGCTGGTGCTGGTGCCCGAGATGTTCTGGGACTTTTGCCACCCGGAAGTCATCGTCATGGAACGCATGCACGGTGTGCCGATCAGCCAGGTCGAACAGCTGCGCGAGGCCGGGGTCGACATTGCCCAGCTTGCGCGCGATGGTGTGACCATTTTCTTTACCCAGGTGTTTCGCGACGGCTTCTTTCATGCCGACATGCACCCGGGCAACATCCAGGTCAGCCTGGACCCGGCGAGTTTCGGGCGCTACATCTCGCTGGACTTCGGCATCGTCGGCACGCTCACCGAGTTCGACAAGGAATACCTGGCGCAGAACTTCACCGCCTTTTTCCGGCGCGATTACAAGCGGGTGGCCGAGCTCCACATCGAGTCGGGCTGGGTGCCGCCGCAGACCCGGGTGGACGAGCTCGAAGCCGCCATCCGCGCCGTGTGCGAGCCCTACTTTGACCGCCCGCTCAAGGAAATCTCGCTGGGCATGGTGCTCATGCGCCTGTTCCAGACCTCGCGACGCTTCCATGTCGAGATCCAGCCCCAGCTGGTGCTGCTGCAGAAAACCCTGCTCAACATCGAAGGCCTGGGCCGCCAGCTCGATCCCGACCTGGACCTCTGGAGCACGGCCAAGCCCTTTCTCGAAAAATGGATGCTCGAACAGGTCGGACCGCAGCGCCTGTGGCGCGAACTCAAGGCGCAGGCGCCCCAATACGCCAAGCTGCTGCCGCAACTGCCACGCCTGGTGCATGACTACCTGGCCCGACCTGCACACCAGGACGGCCGTCAGCTCGAACGCCTGATCCGCGAGCAACAGCGCACCAACGCCTTGCTGCAGGTGCTGCTCTACCTGAGCATGGGCTTTCTGGTCAGCCTGCTGGTGCTGCAGGTCTGGCAACACGTGCATATGTACTTTTTCTGAACCACCCTAGGAGGAGACAATCGTGCTGGTGACTTTTGTGATCGCCTACCTGATGGTGACCGTGACCATCGGTCTGCTGGCGGCGCGCCGTGTGCACGGCGCCAAGGACTACCTGGTGGCCGGGCGCAGCCTGCCGCTGTACATGAACGTGGCCACGGTGTTTGCCACCTGGTTTGGTGCCGAGACGGTGCTGGCGGTCTCCGCCACCTTTGCCAAGGACGGCCTGAACGGCATTCCGGGCGATCCCTTTGGCGCCACGGTCTGTCTGGTGCTGGCGGCGCTGCTGTTCTCGCGTCTGTTCTACCGGCTCAACCTGCTGACGATTGGCGACTTCTACAAGGTGCGCTATGGCAAGTCGGTGGAGGTGCTGACCAGCGTGGCGATTGTGCTGTCCTACCTGGGCTGGACTTCGGCGCAGCTGACCGCGCTGGGCCTGATCATCCATGTGCTGTCTTCGGGCGCCATTGCCCTGAACACCGCCATCATGATCGGCGCCGCCGTGGTGCTGGTCTACACCGTGTTTGGCGGCATGTGGTCGGTCGCCTTCACCGACCTGTTCCAGAGCATCGTGATCGTCATCGGTCTGGTGCTGGTGGCGCTGCTGGTGGGCGAGAATGCCGGCGGCTTTGACAAGGTACTGGCGCAGGCCACGGCCGAGGGCAAGCTGGTGATGTTCCCGGCCGAGATGGATGCTGCCGCCTGGTGGGCCATGGCCGGTGCGTTTTTTGCCTTTGCCTTTGGTTCGATCCCGCAGCAGGACGTGTTCCAGCGCATGACCAGCGCCAAGGATGAAAAGACCGCCAGGCGCGGCACCCTGATCGGCGCACTGCTGTACTTCGTCATCGCCTTTATCCCGATCTACATCGCCTATGCGGCCCTGGTGGCGCACCCTGAACTCAAGGGCCTGTTCGATTCGGAGGATGCACGCGAGATCCAGCGCATCCTGCCGGACCTGGTGCTCGGCCAGATGCCGATGTGGGCCCAGATCATGTTCTTCGGGGCCCTGCTCTCGGCCATTTTGTCGACCGCCAGCGGCGCCCTGCTGGCGCCCACCGCCACTTTCACCGAGAACGTGCTGCGCCCCTTTGTGCCGCACATGAGCGACCGGCAGTTCCTGCTGCTCTTGCGCGTGGTGTTGGTGACCTTCACCACAGCCGCCTTGCTGTTTGCCCTCAACAGCAACAGCACCATGTACGAGATGGTGCAGAACGCCTACAACGTCACGCTCACCGGTGCCTTTGTGCCGCTGGTGGCTGGCGCCTTCTGGAAGCGGGCCAACACCCAGGGTGCCTTGTTCTCGGTGGTGCTGGGTGTGGGCACCTGGCTGGTGTTCAACACCGTGGCCCCTGAAGCCCTGGTGCCGCCCAACCTGGTCGGTCTGGCCGCTTCGGTGCTGGGCATGCTGCTGGGCTCGCTCACGCCGACCCTGATCGCACCCAAGGGGCACAGCATTGAAGCTGCCCTGCATCAGGCGAGCAAGGAAAAATTCTGACCGCGCCTGCGGGCCTGAGGCCGCATCGCGCCCTCAGGCCCGGGCTTGCCGGACCAGCAACTGGCGGTCGTAAAGGGACCGTCCACAAAGCCTGCGGCTGATCCGGGTGGAGATCAGCACGCTCAACCCGGCCATCAGCGTCCAGGACGGGCTCGCAGTCAGTTCGAGCATGATCAGGATGGTGGCCCAGGGCGCGCCGACCACGGCGGCGACGGTACTGGCCGCGCCCAGGACCGCATACGAGGGCAAGGCTTGTGCGGAAGGCACCACCAGCAGGTCGACCATGCAGCCGGTCAGCGCGCCGAGGAAGAGGGCCGGACCGAACACCCCCCCATAAAGGCCAAAGCCCAGGCACAGGCTGGTGGCCAGCAACTTGACGATGACCACCACCAAAATGAGGGCGACGGTCAGATCCCCGGCCATGGCCAGCTGCAGGGTCTGCGTGCCGGCGCCCAGCACGTGGGGCAGCCAGGGCGAGATCGCAAACAGCAGCAACGCCGGCACCAGGGGCCGCCAGTGCAAGGCCAGCCCGCTGGCTTCAGCCCAGGCCGGCATGCGGGCGACCAGCCGCCCGTAGGCGGCCGCGCTCAGGCCGCTGGCCACACCGATGAGGGCGGCGGTGGACCAGGCAGCCAGGGTCATGGGCGCGCGCTCGCCCAGGTCGAAGAGCCGGTGTTCGCCGATCCAGGCCTCCGAGGCCCAGAAGGCCGCCACGGCACAGGCCAGCACCAGCAGCAGGTCCTGGCGTGGGCGTCGGCGCACGATGGCTTCGTAGGCAAAGACGGCGGCGCCCAGCGGGGCCGAAAACACGGCCGCCACGGCGGCGGCGGCGCCGGCGCCCATCGCCAGCCGGGGCGGGTAAGGCAGGGTCTGGGCACGCGGGCCGGTCAGTTGCTGCATTGCCCTGGCCAGCCAGGCCTGCAGGCATCCGCCCAGGTGCAGCAGCGGCCCGAAAATGCCCACCGAGGCGCCGCTGGAAATGTTGAACAGGGACATGCCGGCCGACGCCATGCCGGTGCGCAAGGAGGGCAGTCGTTCATGATGGGCGGCCTCGATCAGGTCGGCCGGGCCCTGCGGCTTGTGGGGCGCAAGCCAGCGCAGCAGCAGGCCCGAGACCAGGGCCGCGGCGAGCAAGGCCAGGCCGACCGCCGGGTTCCAGACACCGATGCCCAGCGAGCGGGGCAGGGTGCTGGCCCACAGGCTGTTGAGGCCTTCGGTGATGAACAGAAAGCTTACGGCGACCGAGCCGATCAAGGCGCCGCCGGCCACGGCCAGTGCCAGCCCTCCCCAGGGCAGCAAGGGCCCCGGATGGAGTTGTCGCAGCTGACGCCATTCATGGCGGGCCACGACGTACCCATGCACCAGCGGGCCCGCACGCCATGCACGACGGTCGCGTGATGGGCGTTTCATGTCGGGTTCAACACCAGGGCTCAACCCGAAAAATCATCGGCCAGTTCATGAAAAAAGATTGTAGAACTGGGCGCAGCAGGATGCATGGCTTGCGGTTACACGCCCCTGATACAGGCCAATGGTGCAGGCCCGTTGTGCAGGCCCGTTGTGCAGGACCGTGGTGCAGGCCCGCGGTGCAAGCCTCTTGCAGGCATCTGTCGCAGCCTGCTGGCACCCCGCTCAGAGCCGGCGCACCCCCGCTTGCCGCCACAGGGCTTTTTCGATTTCGACCAGCAGGAACACGCCCAGGCTGAGCAGCACGATCAGGCCCCAGGCGCTGGCATCGATGGCGGCCGTCCTGAAGAACAGCTGCAGGGGCGGAGCGTAGGTCAGCATCAGCTGCAGTGAGATCAACAGCCCACTGACCCACAGGGCCACGGGGTTGCCGGTCAGGGTTTCCAGCCGCAAAGCGCTGCGGGTGAAGTGACGGGCCTGGTAGAGGTAGCTCAACTCGCAAAAGGCCATCATGTTGACAGCGGTAGTGCGTGCCTGCTCGATTGTGTCGCCACGGGCGAGGGACCATTCTAAGGCGACGAAGGTGCTGACAATCATGAGCAGGCTCACAAAGGCGATGCGAGCCAGTAGCGTGCGTGTAAGCAGCGCCTCGTGCGTGGGTCGTGGCGCCTGCCGCATGACGCCGCGTTCACCGGGCTCGAAGGCCAGCGCCAGTGCCAGGGTGACGGCGGTCACCAGGTTGACCCACAGGATTTGCCCGGCCGTGATGGGCATCGCCACACCGGCAAGGATGGCCAGCACGATCACGCCGGCCTCGCCGCCATTGGTGGGCAGGATGAACAGCAGCGATTTCTTGATGTTGTCAAACACCACCCGGCCTTCGCGCACCGCCAGGGCGATGGTGGCGAAGTTGTCGTCGGTGAGCACCAGGTCCGAGGCTTCGCGCGCTGCGTCGGTGCCCTTGCCGCCCATGGCCACGCCGATATTGGCCGACTTCAGCGCGGGCGCGTCGTTGACGCCGTCGCCGGTCATGGCCACCAGGTGCCCCTGGGCCTGCAGCGCGGCCACCAGGCGCAGCTTGTGTTCGGGGCTGGCGCGGGCAATCACGTCGGTCTGCAAGGCTTCGCGCTGCAGGGTGTCGTCGTCGAGGTGTTCGATCACATCACCGGTCAGGGTGCGCTCGGTCGACAGGCCCAGGGCCCGGCCGATGGCCGCAGCGGTCACGGCGTGGTCACCGGTGATCATCTTGACCCGGATGCCGGCGCGCTGGCAGTCGGCGACGGCAGCAATGGCTTCGTTCCGTGGGGGGTCGATGATGCCCACCAGGCCCAGAAGGGCAAAGCGGGGTGTGATGTCTTCGAGGCCGATGCTGGCGGTGTGGGCATCGACCGTGCATTCGGCCAGGGCCAGCACGCGTTGGCCTTCGGCGGCGATGGCCTGCACGCGTTCGTGCCACAGGGCGGCGTTCAGGGCGTGGCCTTCGCTGTCGTGGGGGCACAGCGCAAGCACCACCTCGGGTGCCCCTTTGAGCAGGATGCGCCGCTGGCCTTCATGGTCATGCACCAGCACCGCCATGTAACGCCGCTCCGACTCGAAAGGCACGGCGTCCAGCCGCAGGTAGCGCAGGTCCAGGCTGTCCGGTGACAGGCCAGCCTTGTGGGCGAGGGTGAGCAGCGCGCCTTCGGTCGGGTCGCCCACCAGCGCCCATTGGCCCTGCGCGTCCTGGCGCAGTTCGGCATCGTTGCAGAGCATGGCGCAGCGGGCCACCGCCTGCAGCTGCGGGTCGGCGCTGGCGTCGACCGTTGCGTCCGCTTCCACAAAGCCGCCTTCGGGGGCATAGCCGCTGCCCCGGATCTGCAACTGCCGCCCGGGCAGCTCGAGGCGCACCGCCGTCATTTCGTTACGGGTGAGGGTGCCGGTCTTGTCCGAGCAGATGACCGACACCGAGCCCAGCGTTTCGACCGCCGGCAGCCGCCGGATGATGGCCCGGTTGCGGGCCATGGTGCGGGTGCCGATGGCCAGCACGATGGTCACGATGGCGGGTAGCCCTTCGGGGATCGCGGCCACTGCCAGGCCGACCACGGCCAGAAAGAGGTCCATCGTGGGCAGGTCGGCGATGAACACGCCATAGAGATAGGTCAACAGGCCGACGCCCACGATGAAGGCGGAGATCTGCCGCGCAAACTGGTCCAGCCGCTGGGTCAGGGGGGTGGTCAGCGACTGCAGTTCGCCCACCATGGCGCCGATGCGGCCGATTTCGGTGTGCGTGCCGGTGGCTACGACCACGCCGGTGGCCTGGCCCATGGCGACCAGCGTGCCGGCGTAAGCCATGCCGGTCCGTTCGCCCAGCACGGCCGAGGGCGCAACGGCAGCGCTGCTTTTGTCCACCGGGACCGACTCGCCGGTCAGCGCCGCTTCGGTCATGCGCAGGGTCTTGCTGTGCACCAGGCGCAGGTCGGCCGGTACCTTGTCGCCGGGTTCGAGCAGCACCAGATCACCCGGCACGAGTTGCTCGGCCGGCAGCGACTGGCGTTGGCCATCGCGCAGCACGGTGGCCCGGCTGGCGAGCATGTTGCGCACGGCATCCAGGGCGCGCTCGGCCTTGCCTTCCTGCACAAAGCCAATCAGGGTGTTGATCAGCACCACCGCAAAGATCACCGCCGAGTCCACCCGATCTTCCAGTGCCAGCGTGACCGTGCCCGCCACCAGCAGGACGTAAATCAGCGGGTTGTGGAACTGCAGCAGCAGGCGCCGCCAGGCCGGCCGTGCATGGGCTGCAGGCAGACGGTTTTCGCCATGTTCGCGCAGGCGCTGGGCGGCGGCCTGGGCGCTCAGGCCCTGCTGCGCCTGCACGTCCAGTGCCTTGAGCACCTGCGAGGGCTCCAGGGCATGCCAGTCCAGGCCGCTGGCAGGGTCTGCCGCCGGGGCTGATGGCGGCTTGGTCTTGTCCTGGCGTCCCATGCGTCAGCCCCGGATCACCATCACCCGCACGGGCGACTGGGCCAGCACCAGCTGCGTGACGCTGCCCATGACCAGCGAGCCCAGGCCGCCCAGACCGCGCGAGCCCATGACGATCAGGTCGCAGTCCAGGCTCTGGGCGCTGTCGATGATCGCCTGCGCCGGCTCCCGGGATTCGACCGTGGCCTCGTGCAGCGGCAGCCCCAGGCGCTGGCAGTGCGCGCGCAGGGTTTCGAGCTGGGCCGCCACCGGGGCCTGCTGCGCCGTGGCATGCGCCTGCCGGCCGCTGGCCGAGGCATCGCCCACGCCGGCATAGGCATAAGGCGCCGTCACGCTCAGGACCACCAGTTCGGCCTGCTGGCCGTGGGCGAAGTCGGCGCCCATCAGGGCAGCGCTCAGGCTGTGGCTGGAGCCGTCAAGGGTCAAGAGGCATTTGCGCACCATGGGGTGTCTCCTGTGCAAATCCAGCAGGTCGCTGTGCGGTCATTGTGGGCAAGAGGCGCGCGCTGGGTCTTGATGGAGGTCAAGCCGCAGGCGCTTGACCGCAGCCCGCCCATCTGGCTGATGGTGGTGGCGGGTGCGGATGGTCTGGTGAACGGCTTGAATGTGTGTGAACGGGCAGCCTGAACAGGCTGGAGGTACCCCGGCGCCTATAATCAAAGGTTTGTTTTCAACCGGTCTTGGAGAACACTGACATGCCCATTTATGCCTACAAGTGTGCGTCCTGTGGCCATGCCAAGGACGTTTTGCAGAAGATTTCGGACCCGGCTTTGACCGAGTGCCCGGCCTGTGGCCAGTCCACGTTCAGCAAGCAGCTGACCGCGGCGGGCTTTCAGCTCAAGGGCTCGGGCTGGTATGTGACCGACTTCAAGGGCGGCAGCAGCGGTGCGGCAGCGGGTGCCGCCGCGGGGACGGCAGGGGCTGCTGCCACTGCCACCGACGCAGCGGCCAGCCCGGCATCGGCCAGCAGCGAGAGCGCGCCTGCAGCGTCCACCGCTTGCGGCGGCTCCTGTGCCTGTCATTGAGCCTTTCCCGGCTTGTCCCCTGACCACGCCCTGAAAAAGCTCAACGTGACGTTCATCCTTCCTGGTGCCATGCACCCCACCGTGGCCCATCCATGAGCACCAAACACCACACCTTCAAGCAGTACTTCATCACCGGCCTGCTGGTGTGGTTGCCCATGGGCATCACGGTCTGGGTGCTGACCTGGCTGGTGGGCCTGTTTGACAGCATTTTTCTGGCCGTGCTGCAGGCCGCCGACAGCCTGATTCCCGGCATGCATGCGCTGGCCGTGCAGCTGCGGGGCGTGCCCGGTCTGGGCGTCATTTTGGTGCTGCTGGTGTTCCTGGCCTCGGGCATTTTTGTCACCAATGTGTTTGGCCAGTGGTGGCTGCGCCAGTGGGACGGCCTGATGAACCGCATCCCGGTGGTGCGCAGCCTCTACACCAGCGTCAAGCAGGTGGCCGACACCCTGTTTTCGGGCAGCGGCCATGCGTTTTCCAAGGCGCTGCTGGTGCAGTACCCGCGCCAGGGGGCGTGGACCATTGCCTTTCTGACCGGCCAGCCCGGCGGTGTGGTGGCCACGCATTTCGACCAGCCGATGGTCAGCGTCTATGTGCCGACCACGCCCAACCCGACCTCGGGCTTTTTTCTGATGATGCCGCGTGCCGACGTGGTCGAACTGGACATGACGGTCGACGACGCGCTCAAGTACATCATCTCCATGGGGGTGGTGGTGCCGGGTGGTCCGGCCAACCCCGCGCTCAAGTCCCGCTGAGACCGCTGTCCTTCTTTTCCTTTTTTCGTCTTGACCTCTGCGCCCCTGGCGCCTTTCTGAGAAAGCCAACCATGTCCTCGATGCGTACCACTTACTGCGGTCTGGTGACCGAAGCCCTGCTGGGCCAGACCGTCACGCTGTGCGGCTGGGTCAACCGCCGCCGTGACCACGGGGGCGTGATCTTCGTCGACCTGCG